>Ga0302279_10001004_pt1 | contig 41201 bp, 30 predicted proteins | sample III_Bog_N3_3_FD_194541 | JGI IMG/M metagenome (GOLD analysis project Ga0302279, IMG submission 194541) | Peat permafrost microbial communities from Stordalen Mire near Abisko, Sweden - III_Bog_N3_3 | ecosystem: Environmental > Terrestrial > Soil > Wetlands > Peat | place: Sweden: Abisko... | reverse complement strand
GATGGCCTCACGCAAGATGGCGTCGTGCCGCTCGAGGGAGGCGGACATGCCGTCGTGATCCTCCGCCCACAGCCGGGTCGAGCCTTCGACGTCGGTGAACAGGAACGTCACTGTCCCCGAGGGAAATTCCGCCATGCGCGAGATCGTACGGCGGTATCGGCCGTTCCGCTGTCGCCGGACGACTGCTCGGCCCGCCGGGCGCATCCGCACCCCGTCAGGTGTCGGGCGATCCGGTAGCCGGGCCGTCAGACCTCCGGGTCGTGGGGCAGCCCGAGCGTGCGCTCGGCGATGATGTTCCGCTGTACCTCCGACGTGCCGCCACCGATGGTGAGGGCCGGGGCGAACAGGAAGCCGTAGTCGTAGATGGCGTCGGGCCACGGACCGGCGTCCGACCTGCCCGGGGTCGGGCCGGCTGACGCCAGCATCCCCGACGCGCCGGCCAGGTCACGGGCCAGCCCCATCAGGTGCTGACCGTGCTCGTCGGCGAGCGCCTTGCGCACCGAGGCCTCGGCCCCGGGGGGCACGCCGGCGACGGCGGCGGCCACCGTACGCATCCGCAGCAGGCGGAGGATCTCCCCCTCCGACCACAGCGACGCCAGGCGCTGGCGAAGCAGCGGGTCGCGGGTGCCCCCGGCGGCCTTGACGGTCGCCACCAGGTCGTCGGCGGTGGGACCCATGCCCCACAGCGCCCCCGCACCCGACAACGACACCCGCTCGTTGCCCAGCGTCACCTTGCCGAGCGACCAGCCGCGGCCGCGCTCCCCCACCAGGTTCTCCCGGGGGATGCGCACCTCGTCGAGGAACACCTCGTTGAACGTGTGGGAGCCGGTCATGTCGAACAGCGGCCGTACCGTGATCCCGGGCACGTCCATGGGGCAGACGAAGTAGGAGATGCCCTGGTGCTTCGGCGCATCCGGCTCGGTGCGGGCCAGCAGGATGCCGAATTGGGCCTGGTGCGCGTAGCTCGTCCACACCTTCTGGCCCCGTACGACCCACTCGTCACCGTCGAGCTCGGCGCGGGTGGTCAACGAGGCGAGGTCGGAACCGGCACCCGGCTCGCTGAACAGCTGACACCAGATCTCGTCGGCGGCCAGCAACGGCAACAGGTACCGCTGCTTCTGCTCCTCGGTGCCGGCATGGAGGAGGGTGGGGCCGGCCCAACCGATGCCGATGGTGTTCTCGGGGCGGCGGACCCCGGCCCGGCGCAGCTCCTCGTCCACCACCAGCTGGAGCGCCGGGTCGGCGCCGAGGCCCCAGGGGGCCGGCCAGTGGGGGGCCACCAGGCCCCGTTCGGCCAGCTGACGCCCGGTCGGGGACGGGTGCGCCTCGAGCCAGGAGCGCAGCTCACCGCGTTGCGGGTGGTCGTCGGTCCCGGAGGCGGGGGGCGGTGCGGTGTCCACGGCCGCCAGCGTAGGCTGCGCCGACCGCCGCGGTCACCCCGGGGGGGCGACGGCACCGGCCGGTCACGGCCACGGCGCACGAGCAGGATCCGGGGCACGATCCGGAGGAACGAGGAGCCCGACGTGAGCAGATGGAATTTCGGTGATGTCTGGGAGACCGTGGCCGACGTGCAGCCGGACGCCCCGGCCCTCGTCCACGGCAGCCACCGCCGCACCTGGCGGGAGTTCGACCAGCGGGCGGACAACGTCGGCCGGTGGCTGCTGGGCGCCGACGTCGCCGGGCAGGACAAGATCGCCCTCTACCTCTACAACTGCCCCGAATACCTCGAGGCGTCCTACGCCGCCTACAAGTGCGGTCTGGTCCCGATCAACACCAACTACCGCTACGCCGACGACGAGCTCGTCTACCTGTGGGAGAACGCCGACGCCGTGGCCGTGGTCTTCCACGGGGTCTTCGTCGAACGCATCGAGGGGATACGGGACCGCGTGGGCGGGGTCCACAGCTGGCTGTGGGTGGACGACGGCACCGCCACCTGCCCACCGTGGGCCGTGCCCTACGAGGTGGCCGCCGAGACGACCGGGTCGGCCGGCGCGGGTGGACACCAACGGGTCCGGGCCCCGTGGGGGCGCGGCCCCGACGACGTCCACATGCTCTACACCGGGGGCACGACCGGGATGCCCAAGGGCGTCATGTGGCGCCAGGACGACCTGTTCGCACGGCTCAACGGTGGCGGCTTCCGGCGGTACCCGTCGGAGGGCACGATCGACGACGTGCGCGCCGAGCTCACGGCGAACGGACCGGGCATCACCCTGCTGCCGGCGTGTCCGCTGATGCACGGCACCGGGTGCTTCACCGCCATGGAGTGCCTGAGCGAGGGCGGCCGGATCGTCCTGCTGTCCGGGCGCCAGTTCGACCCGGCCGAACTGCTCGACACCATCGAGCGGGAGCGGGTCAACTGCACGGTGATCGTCGGCGACGCCTTCGCCCGGCCCCTGCTGGCGGCGCTCGACGCCGAGCCGGGGCGGTGGGACCTCTCGAGCCTCGTCGGCATCATCTCCTCGGGGGTGATGTGGAGCGAGGAGACCAAGCAGGGGCTCCTCCGCCACCACCCGGGGATGCTCCTCGTCGACGCCTTCGGCTCGTCGGAGGCCCTCGGCCTCGGCACGTCGGTGTCGTCGGGCACCAAGTCCGCCAAGACGGCGCAGTTCACCCTCGGACCCGACGTGCGCGTCGTCGACGAGGACGGTCGGGACATCGTGGCCGGTTCCGGCCAGGTCGGCGTGCTCGCACTGGGCGGTCGCATCCCGGTCGGCTACTACAAGGACGAGACCAAGACGCACGCCACGTTCAAGATCATCGACGGCACCCGCTACTCGGTACCGGGCGACTACGCCGAGGTCCGGGACGACGGGTCGATCCACTTGCTCGGGCGGGGCTCGGTGTGCATCAACACCGGTGGCGAGAAGGTCTACCCCGAAGAGGTCGAGGAGGTCGTCAAGACCGCCGACGGGGTCCTCGACGCCGTCGTCGTCGGCATCCCGGACGACCGCTTCGGCGAGGCCATCGTCGCCGTTGTGCAGATCGGACCCGACGTCGCCGCGCATTCGGTATCGGCCGAAACGGTCATCGACCACGTCAAGGGGCGCCTGGCCAGTTACAAGGCGCCCCGCCGGGTGCGCTTCGTCGAGACCATCGGCCGTTCCCCGTCCGGAAAGGTCGACTACGCGCGCCACCGCGGCGAGACGGCCGAGTGGCTCGGCGTCCCGTTGGACTGAGCAGTGCGCGGCGACGGCGCCGTCGCACCGAGCGGCAGCGGGCCGGACGGCCCGGGACCGACCGGCAGATCCGGACCGGCCCACGGAGGCCCGGAACCGCCGAGGCAGGCCCGGCGGGTCAGCGGAGGTCCGGCGGGTCAGCCCTTGTTGGCGCCGTGCCGGCGGACGAAGTCGTTGACCGTGTAGTACGCGTCGATCGACTCGCCCGCATCGCCCCAGAAGCCCTCGAGCACGTCATAGGCCATGCTCCCCTGGGCGATGTAGTGGTTGTTCACATCGGTGATCTCGAGCTCCCCGCGTCCCGAGGGCACCAGCGTCGGGATGACCTCGAAGACGTCGGCGTCGTAGCAGTAGATGCCGGTCACGCCGAACTTGGACGCCGGGTGCTCCGGCTTCTCCACGATGCCGACGATCCGCCCGTCCCCGTCGAAGGTCGGCACGCCGAGGTGGCGCAGGTGCTCGTCCTCCTCCACCGGGGTCAGCAGGATGCGCGCTCCGTGGGGGTCGGCCCGGAAGGCATCCACCATCGGACGGATCGAGTTCTCGACGATGTTGTCGGCCAGCATCACCAGGACCGGGTCGCCGTCCACGAAGCGGGCGGCGAGGCCGAGCGCCTCGGCGATCCCCCCCGGACGGTCCTGGTAGCCGTAGCTCAGACGGTCGATGCCGAACTCGTGGCCGTTGCCCAGCAGGCGGAGGAATTCACCGGCATGAGTGCCGCCCGTGACCAGCATGATCTCCGTGATCCCGGCGTTCACCAGCGCTTCGATCCCCCAGTTGATCATCGGGCGATCGAAGATCGGCAGCAGGTGCTTGTTGGTGATCCGGGTCAGCGGATGGAGACGGGAGCCGGTACCACCGGCCAGGAGGACGCCCTTCATGGCGCGAAGCCTAGACGTGGCCCGGTCGGTGGCGTGGAGCGACGCGGGTGCGGCCCAGGTGCGGTCCGCTCCGGAGCGCGGCCCCCTACCGCCCCGCGGCGTCGCCCCGCACCCCGGGCGCGTACTGGTCCAGCACCGCCTCCGCCAGGGCGGGCCACGCCCGTGCCGCCCACACCCCGAACGGCCGGTCGGCCACCCCGCAGCAGAGCACGCCGGCCACGGGATCGACCCAGAAGAACGAGCCGGACTGGCCGAAGTGGCCGTAGGTGGAGGGCGAGTTCGCCCGTCCCGTCCAGTGGGGCCGCTTGCCGCCCCGCACCTCGACCCCCAGCCCCCAGTCGCAGGGGTCGAACGGGCCGAAGCCCGGCAGCACGCCGGCCAGTCCCGCGAACTGCACCGACGTGGCCTGGTGCCAGGTGGCCGGGCTGACCAACGTGGGCCGGGCCCACTCACGGGCCAGGGCCACCAGGTCCGCCAACGGGCCGGCCAGCCCGGCGGCCGGCGCCCCGGTGGGCGTGTCGATGAATCCGGTTCCGGACATGCCGAGCGGTTCCAGCACCGACTCGGCCAGGTAGTCGGCGAAGGCCATGCCTGAGGCCGATTCCAGCGCCGTGGCCACCGCCACGTAGCCGGCGTTCGAGTAGATCCTCCGCACCCCGGGCGCCTCGACGGGAGGGCCGGCGCCGGGTCCGAGTCCCGAGGCATGGGCCAGCAGGTGCCGCACCGTCGATCCCGGTGGACCGGCCGGGCCGTCGAGGGCCAGGGTGCCCTCCTCCACGGCCACCAGGACGGCGAGTGCGGTGGCCGGCTTGGTGACCGACGCCCACGCGAAGGTACGCCGGGTGTCGCCGGTCGAAACGGTCGAGACCGTCGGTTCCGTCGGTTCCGTCGGTTCCGTCGGTTCCGGCATCCCGGGTGGCCCGGCTCCGTCGGCGTCCCCCGGAGGGAAGCGGACCACTCCGACGGCGGCCGCGTCCACCGGCCAGTCCGCCACCGCGTCGAGTGCCTCCATGTCCGGACCAGCGTAGGGGATCGCACCGGGCCCGGTGTCTGGCTAGCCTTTCCGCCCATGACGACCACGAGGGGGAGTTGGGGGGCGCGACGCTCCCACGCGGGGCGCGGACTCGCTCTCCTCCTGGTCGCCGTGGGTCTCACCGGCGCGCTGGCCGTCCCGAACGGCGCCTCGGCCGCCACGCCCGGATCGACGACCACCACGCCGCCGGCCAACGGGGGTGAGTCGGTGGTGAGCGGCGCGCTCGCCTCCTTCTACCGGCCGCCGAGCCCACTCCCCTCGGCCCCGGCCGGCACCGTCATCCGCAGCCAGTCGCTGCCCGTGGACCACACGCTGCCCGCCGGCTCCCGGGCCTACCGCGTGCTCTACCATTCGACCTCGGCGTCCGGCGGCGACCTGGCGGAGTCGGGTGTCGTGGTCGTCCCCGGAGGGACCCCGCCCGTCGGCGGTTTCCCGATCGTGAGCTGGGCCCACGGCACCACCGGGGTGGCCAGTGGTTGTGCGCCCTCGGTGACGGGCACGTCGACGCTCCCCTACCTGGCCGCGCTGCTCCGGAGTGGCGACATCGTGGCCGCCACCGACTACCGGGGACTCGGCGCCCCGGGCCAGCACCCCTACCTGGTGGGCACGAGCGAGGCCGAGGACGTGCTCGACGCCGCGCGGGCCGCCCGGTCGCTGGTCGGCCGCGCGGCCTCGGACCAGGTGGCCGTCCTCGGATTCTCCCAGGGTGGCCAGGCGGCGCTGTTCGCCGGGGAGCTGGCGCCCCGGTACGCGCCCGACCTGAGCCTGGCGGGCGTGGCCGCCGTGGCGCCGGTCACCTCGGTCCTCGAGCTGGCGCCGACCGGCGACTCGCCTCCCCCCTCGGGGCAGTCCGCCTTCACCGCCATGGTCCTCTACGCCTGGGCCAAGCACTACCGGACCTTCGGTCTCCAGCGCGTGCTGACCCGGGCGGGCCTGGCCGACCTGCCGGCCGTGTCGTCGTCCTGCGTCGATGCGGTGGCGTCGCTCTACGACGCGGTGGCACCGGAGCGCTTCTTCCAGCCGGGGTGGGAGGCCGTGCCCGCTGTCGTGGCCGCCAACCGGGCCAACGTCCCCGGCGACTCCCCCACGTCCGCGCCGATCCTGGTCGTGCAGGGCACGGCCGACGAGGTGGTGCCCGCCGCGCGTACGACGCGGTTCGTCGACTTGCAGCTCTGCCGCCAGCAGTACGACTCGGTCGACTACGACCTCGTGCCCGGTCTCGGACACCCGGAGGCGCTCGACGACTCGGGCCCGCTCATCAGCCGGTGGCTGCAGGCCCGGTTCACCGGGACCAGCGGCGAGAATTCCTGCGCGCTCCCCGGGCTGGGCATCTCCACCGCCACACGCTGAGGCGCCGGCCGCGGGGACGGTCCCGTGAGGTGCCACGTCGAGGTGCCACGTCGAGGTGCCACCCGGTTCCGGGGAGGGGGGAGTCCACCTGTCACCGGCCACCTCCCGTCACGGGCCGGCCGGACCCGGGGGCCCGTCGACGCGGTCGGGTGTGCCGGGCGGGGCGGTCAGACGTCGAGGAAGCGGCGCACGGCGAAGGCCGAGCCCACCACGCCGACGCCGATACCCACCACGGACACGAGCAGGCAGGTGCCGAAGACCTCCCACCCGCTCAGCGACATCTGGGCGATGATGCTGTTCGACGTGGCCGCGGTGCTGCCCTTGTTGAGGCCGATGCCCCAGTAGAGGGCGAGCACGACGAGCACCGCCACGCCGGCCCCGAGCAGGCCCTGGATCATCCCCTCGGCCATGAACGGCAACCGGATGAACCAGTTGGTGGCGCCGACGAGCTTCATGACCGAGACCTCTCGGCGTCGGGCGAAGATGGCCATGCGGATGGTGTTGAGGATCAGGACCGACGCCGACAGCAGGAGCACCACGGCCACCGTCAGGAAGACCCATTGGAGGACGCGGATCACCGACTGCATGGTCTTGATCTGCTGGCCCGGGTACTTCACGTCGAAGACCCCGGGTTTACCGTGGAAGGCCTGATAGACCGCCGGCGCCTCGGAGGGGTCGTTGAGCACGCACCGGAACGAGGCCGGGTACTGGGCCTCCGTCGTGGCATTGAGCTCGTCGGGCGGAAGCACGATCTTGGCCTCGTTGTAGTCGAAGGCCTGGGACCGGTAGGAGCACGTCTTGACGTAGGGCGACTGGTGGAGCTGCGTCCCGAGGGCGTTGGTCTGGGCCGGCCCGGCGCTCGGCTTGACCCAGACGATCGTCTGGACGCCGTTCTGCCACAGCTCGGTGGCCTTGGACGCCCCCTGCTTCAGCAGCAGAGCCGAGCCCACCAGGGCCAGCGACACGGCGACGGTCAGGATGGCGGCCGCCGTCATCAGGCGGTTGCGCCACAGGTTGGTGGCGGCCTCCTTCCCGACGTAGGCGGGTGAGAGCGCCATCAGGGACGCGCCAGGAAGGTGCCGGGCACCTCGAGGTCGTCGTCGGCCGTGGGCATCTGGTCGACCAGGTTGCCGGTGGGCTGCCCGGCGCCGCCGGCCAGTGTCGTGCTGTCGATGTCGTAGACGCCGTGGGCCTGGTCGCGCACCACGATGCCGCGGTCGAGCTCGATGACCCGGCGCCGCATCTGGTTGACCATGCCGGCGTCGTGGGTGGCGATGATGACGGTCGTGCCCGTCCGGTTGATCTGGTCCAGCAGCCGCATGATCCCGAGGCTGGTCTTCGGGTCCAGGTTGCCGGTGGGCTCGTCGGCCAGGAGGATGAGCGGGCGGTTGACGAAGGCCCGGGCCACCGCCACACGCTGCTGCTCGCCACCGGACAGCTCACCGGGGAGGTTGTCGCGCTTCTTGGCCAGACCGACGAGGTCCAGGACCTGGGGCACCTGGGAGTTGATCACGTGCTTCGGCCGCCCGATGACCTCGAGCGCGAAGGCCACGTTCTCGAAGACGGTCTTGTTGGGCAGGAGACGGAAGTCCTGGAACACGCACCCGATGTTCCGGCGCAGGTAGGGGATGCGCCACTTGGCGAGGTGGCCGATCTCCTTGCCGGCCTCCCAGATGCGACCGGAGTCGGGCATCTCCTCGCGCAGGAGGAGCCGGATGAAGGTGGTCTTGCCGGATCCGGACGGGCCGACCAGGAAGACGAACTCGCCCTTGTCGATCTCGACCGAGCAGTCCTGGAGAGCCACCGTGGATCCCTTGTACGTCTTGGTGACGTTCTGGAATTTGATCATGGGAAGCGAAGGTGCGGGGAGCCGACGACGGGCCGTCCGAGGATCTGGCAGCTGTTCTGCCCGCCCCGACAGTGTACCCGTCGGGATCGGCGATCTGGGTCAGCCCCTCTGACCTCCCACAACACCGGAGGTCGCGTCACGCGACCGCCGATCGGGTACACGCGCCGTGCCGGCGACGCGCACCGGCGCGTGGATGTCACGACTCGGTACGTCGCCGCTCGGCCTTGCGTCGCAGCTCGGCCTCGATCAGCATGTCGAGGTCGCCGTCGAGGACCGCCTCCACGTTGCCGGTCTCGGCGCTGGTCCGCAGGTCCTTGACCAGCTGGTACGGCGCCATCACGTAGGACCGGATCTGGTTGCCCCAGGCGTTGTCCGTGCGGTCGCCGGACAGCTGGTCCAACGTGGCCTGGTGCTCGGCGCGTTGGCGCTCGGCGAGCTTCGCCCCGAGCACCTGCATGGCCTTGGCCTTGTTCTGCGTCTGGCTGCGCTGGTTCTGACAGGTGACGACGATGCCGGTGGGCAGGTGGGTGAGCCGCACCGCCGAGTCCGTCTTGTTCACGTGCTGTCCGCCGGCGCCCGACGACCGGTAGGTGTCGACGCGGAGGTCCTTCTCGTCGATCTCGACCTCGCCCGACACGTCCTCCAGGAACGGCACCACGTCGAGCGACGCGAAGCTGGTCTGACGGCGGTGCTGGGCGTCGAACGGTGAGATGCGCACCAGACGGTGGACCCCGCGCTCGGCGGCCAGCAGTCCGAAGGCGTACCTGCCGCGCACGATGAAGGTGGCCGACATGAGTCCGGCCTCCTGGCCCTCGGTCGCCTCCTCCACCTCGATGGTGAAGCCGCGGCGCTCGGCCCAGCGCGTGTACATCCGCAGCATCATCTCGGCCCAGTCCTGGGCATCGGTGCCCCCGGCCCCGGCGTGGATCTCGGCCACGGCGTCGCCGTCGTCGTACTCCCCGGCGAACAACGACCGGAGCTCGAGCGCCCCGAGCGTGCGGTCGAGCTCGGCCAGCGTGTCCTCGGCCTCCTGGCGGAGCGACTCGTCGTCCTCCTCCTGCATGAGCTCGTAGAGGGTCTCGGCGTCGGAGAGCCGGGACCGGAGCCCCGCCAGGACCTCCAGGTCCTCGGTCACACGCCCGAGGGCGGTCGTCACCTCACGGGCATGGTCGGCGTCGTCCCACAGGTCGGGCGCGGAGGCCTGCTGCTCCAGTTCGGACCGGCGTTCCGACAGGGCGTCGGCACCGAGGAACCGCTCGGCCTCGTGCACCCGCTCGGTCAGGGACCCGATCGCCTCGGGGATGTCGACCCGCTCGGGTCCCCCGTCCCCCTTGTGGGGGGAGTCGGCGGCCATCTCAGTTGGCGCCGTGGCAGAGCTTGTACTTCTTGCCGCTGCCGCACCAGCACGGCTCGTTGCGACCGATCTTCTCGCGCTCGGACTTGACGATCGGCGCCTGCACCTCGCCCTCGTCGAACCCGGCGTGGCCGCCGGGTGCGCCACCGATGCCCTCGTTGACCGCGGCGGCGGCCTCGAGCTCGGCGGGGGTGGCATTGGCGAACGCGGCGTTGACGGCGGCGTCCCCCTGGACCGGGTCGTCGGCCGCCTCGTAGCTGGCCTGGGCCAGGTCGGGCTCGGTCGCACTCTCCTCGGTGAGGACCTGGACGTGGAAGACGTAGCGCAGGTAGTCGTCGCTGATGCCGTCCATGAGCTTGCCGAACAGGGCGAAGCCCTCACGCTGCCAGGCCACCAGCGGGTCCTGGTTGCCCATGGCCCGGAGGTTGATGCCCTCCTTCAGGTAGTCCATGTCGGCCAGGTGGTCCTGCCAGCGCTGGTCGATGATCTGCAGCATGATGTCCCGCTCGAGCTGGCGGGCCGTCTCCTCGCCCCCCGGGATCGTCTCGTCACGCTCGGCATAGAGCTCGAGCGCCTCGGTGATCACGCTCTCGGTCACCTGTCCCGCCGTGGCCGCCTCGGCGAAGTCCTCGGGCGTGAACTTGGTCGGGTAGTACTGGGTCAGCTCCGAGATGAGGCCCGACAGGTCCCACTCCTCGGGGTAGTCCGACGGGCACGAGCGGGCGACGACCTCGGTCAGTGTCATCTCGAGGAGCTCGACGGTGTCGTCCTTCAGGTCCTCACCCTCGATGATCTGGGCACGCCGGGCGTAGATCACCTTGCGCTGCTCGTTCATCACGTCGTCGTACTTGAGGACGTCCTTGCGGGATTCGGCGTTGCGACCCTCGACGGTGTTCTGCGCCCGCTCGATGGCCTTGGTCACCATCTTCGCCTCGATGGGCATGTCGTCGGGGAGCGCCCTCCCCATCACCCAGTTCATGGCGCCGGTGGCGAAGAGGCGCATCAGGTCGTCCTCCAGCGAGAGGAAGAAGCGCGACTCGCCGGGGTCGCCCTGGCGGCCCGAACGACCGCGCAGCTGGTTGTCGATGCGACGGCTCTCGTGGCGCTCGCTGCCCAGCACGTAGAGACCGCCCTTGGCGCGGACCTCGTCACCCTCGGCCTTGCACTTCGCCTCGAACTCGGACTCGAGTCGGGCCAGTTCGGCCGAACCCTCTTCGGACGTGAGGTCGATGCCCCGGGCGGTGGCCTCGCGGACGGCGAGTCCCTCGGGGTTGCCGCCGAGGATGATGTCGACGCCACGGCCCGCCATGTTGGTGGCCACCGTCACCCCGCCGACGCGACCGGCCTGGGCGACGATCTCGGCCTCCCGGAAGTGCTGCTTGGCGTTCAGTACCTCGTGGGGGATGCCGCGCTTGTCGAGGAGGCGCGACAGGTGCTCGGACTTGGACACCGACGCCGTGCCCACGAGGACGGGTTGACCCGTGGCGTGGCGTTCGGCGATGTCCTCGACGACGGCGGCGAACTTGGCGTCCTCCGACTTGTAGATGAGGTCGGGCTGGTCGGCGCGGACGAGCGGGCGGTTCGGGGGGATCGGGACGACCGGCAGCTCATAGGTGTTGGCGAACTCCGAGGCCTCCGTCTCGGCGGTGCCGGTCATACCGGCCAGCTTCTCGTAGAGACGGAAGTAGTTCTGGAGGGTGACCGTCGCCCAGGTGTGGTTCTCCTCCTTGATCTTGACCCGCTCCTTGGCCTCCACGGCCTGGTGGAGCCCGTCCGACCAGCGTCGGCCGTCGAGGGTGCGACCGGTGAACTCGTCGACGATGCGGACCTCGCCCTGGGCCACCAGGTAGTCCTTGTCGCGCTTGTAGAGCTCCTTGGCCAGCAGTGCCTGGGTCAGGTGGTGCACGTAGTTGACGGCCACCGCGTCGTAGAGGTTGGAGACCCCGAGCTGGCGCTCCACCTTCTCGATGCCGGCCTCGGTCGGGACGACGGTGCGCTTCTCCTCGTCGACCTCGTAGTCCTGCTCGGCCCGGAGCGTGCGGACGATACCGGCGAACTGGTAGTAGAGCTGTGCCGACTCGGCGGCCGGTCCGGAGATGATCAGCGGGGTCCGGGCCTCGTCGATGAGGATCGAGTCGACCTCGTCGATGATGGCGAAGTGGTGACCGCGCTGGACCATCGCCTCCTTCGATCGGGCCATGTTGTCCCGCAGGTAGTCGAAGCCGAGCTCGGTGTTGGTCCCGTAGGTGACGTCCGACTGGTAGGCCTCGCGCTTCTCGGCGGGTTCACTGATGTCGGGACCGACACGACCCACGGTCAGGCCGAGGAAACGGTGCAGACGTCCCATCCACTCGGAGTCACGGGTGGCGAGGTAGTCGTTGACCGTCACCACGTGGACCCCGTTGCCGGCCAGGGCGTTCAGGTACACCGGAAGGGTCGACACCAGGGTCTTGCCCTCACCGGTCTTCATCTCGGCGATCCAGCCGAAGTGGAGGGCCATCCCGCCCATCAGCTGTGCGTCGAAGTGACGTTGGCCGAGGACGCGCCAGGCTCCCTCCCGGACCAGGGCGAACGCCTCGACGAGGATGTCCTCCAACGTCTCGCCGTTGGCCAGACGCTCACGGAACACCGCGGTCATGGCCTGCAGTTCCTCGTCGGAGCGCGCCTCCATCTCCGGCTCGAGGGCGTTGACCAGCGGCACCAGCTCGGCCAGTCGGCGGACCTTCTTGCCCTCGCCGGCGCGGAGGACTTTCGAGAACATGCTCATGGGGGACCCACTCTACTGTCGGCGGCCTCCCGGCAGTCACCAACTCGGCGTGGCGCCCGGCCCCGTGCCCCCGTGGCCGGGCCGCCCCGTCCGGCCCGGGCCCCATGGCGGGACCCGGGCGGATCGGCGGTCGTTCAGGGCATGCGGGACGGCGCGGTCAGGCCGTGCGCACCTTCCGGAAGAGCATCTCGGAGGTGGCCATCCGGTGGCGGGGCTGGGACCGGCCGACGATACGGCCCTTGGTGCGCTCCACCTGGTGCTCCAGCTTCTCGACGACGAGGTCGACGGCGATGAGGGGGGACTGGCCGGCGGCCCGGGCCCGGATGGTGTGCCCGTGGCCGGACATCACCACCTCGCAGCACTCACGATCGGAGATCCTCGGGTTGTGCTCCTCCGAGAAGTGGACCTCGGCCCGGTCGAGGCCGGGACAGTGCTCGCCGATGTGGCGCACCTTCTCCTCGGTCAGGGCTCGAACCTCGTCGGACACGATCTTCCGTCCATGCGTGATGACTACGTCCACAGTTTCGCCTCCTCGGCATCGTTGAGCTACTGCTGCTGCACTGGGTGTCCGGTCCTCCTGGTCGGTCGTCGAAGGGATGGGTAGGTCGGGATCGTGAGCGGCGTGCGGCTGACCTGGTCTTTGACCCCACACTCGCCTGCAGGGGAACTCACGGCCGGGCACCGGCGGCGCCGACCGTCTCCGGTCGGACACCCAGCGGTACCACTCGTGGCACGCGTCATCCCCTCTCCGCCCGCCCCCGACAGCCGGGGACGCCACGGGCAGGACTTACTCCTAAGCCGCACCATGCTCAGCAACCATGAGTTGCCTTACGTGGGTCGTTTCGCCTGCGACTGGCTTCGACTTGCAACCACAGACCCGCACGTCGCTCACACGCCGAGCATACGCCCGCAGATGGCGAAAGTTAACTGTTCGGTACGCAGTTCACCCTCCCGTCATCCAACCGAAACACGGGTGCAGATCGGTTGCCGGGCCTGAGGAGTGCGCCGACGGACGGGCGGAAGACGTCGGCAGGACCGTCCGGCAGGCGGGGACGCACGGGCAGGTGGGGTCTGTCGGCTGGGCCTGGACGCATCGCCACTCGGGGGGTCCGCCGCGGTGCGGCCTCCGCTCAGGCGCCGTCGCCGGCGGCCAGGACGTGCTTGATGTCGTCGACCACGGGAACGGGCCCGGGGTCGACCCCCTCGTGACAGGCGAGTTCGAGGGCCACCATGTCGCCCACCAGCGCCAGGTCGAGCAGCTGTGCCAGGTCGCCCTCACCGGAGGCCCGCACCTCGACCACGTCGGCCATGACTTCGCGGAGCGCCTCGGTCACCAGGTCGAACCGGCGGCTCACCTGGGGGTGCTCGGCGTCGTGGCGGAGGTTGACCAGCGTGATCAGCTGACGGGTGGCGTCGCCGTTCAGGCCCCAGCCGGCCACCTCGTTGTGGCCGAGCTCGGGGTGCACGTTCCAGAAGGCCGGCGACTTGGCCGACTCGTTGATCTGGCACTTCCATCGGAGGGCCGCCGCCGCACCCAGGTCCTGACTGCTGTGGACGAGCGGGATGGTCCTGCCGATCCGCCGTGCCGTCTGCTCGGCCACGTTGCCGCTCCGCCCGAGCTGGTCGCGCCGGCGGGAGAGCTGGTCGACGGCCAGGTCGATCCACTGCTGCGCGCCGGGGAACAGCCCGATCGCCTCCAGGAGCACGAGCGGGGGCACGGCCATGGCACCGAGCGCCGTACGGGCCTCCGGGATCGACACCGGCACGGGCACCAGTGGCACGTCCCACTCACCCGACAGTCGCACGAGCTCGCCGCCACCGGACACCACCACGAGTGCCGCACCGGCCTCGTAGGCGGCGGTGGCCGCCTCGACGGTCTCCTCGGTGTCGCCGGAGAACGACACGGCCAGGACGAACGACCCGGTGCCGACGTAGTCCGGCGGAACGTACCCCTTCACCACGGTGACGGGCACCGGCATGAACGGTGCGGCCACCGCGGTGAGCACGTCCCCCACGAAGCCGCTGTCCCCCATCCCCAGCACGACCACGTTCTCGACGTCGTCGTGGGTGGGGAGTCCGTCGACGTCCCGGGCCGCCTCGGCGGCGGCCACCACCTGCTCGGGCAGCCCGAGTGTGGCGTCCCGGATCCCCCGGGAGTCGACGACCGCCGGCGAGGTCGTCACGCGCCGGCGGCTGCGCTCGTGGTGACCGCCCCGCCGGCCTCGGCCTTGGCGTTGAGGCGGGCGTCCTCGGTGGCGTCCACTGTCGTCGCCTCGTCGATCAGGAGCACCGGGATGCCGTCCCGCACCGGATAGGTGCGGTGCAGGCGGGGGTTGAACAGCACCTTCTCGTCGGCGAAGTACAGGAGCGGGCCCTTGTCCTCCGGGCACGCCAGCACCTGGATCAGCAGCGGGTCGAGCGTCATGTTTGGTCCTCTCTGGAAGTCGTGCGGGTCAGTCGATGGGGTACGGCGCCGCGCTCACGAGCCGAGCAGGCGGGCGATCGCCCCCTGCACCTCGGCCACCCGGGCGGCGCAGGCGACCTCGTCCGGTGCCTCGACGTTGAGGCGCAGGAGCGGCTCGGTGTTCGACGGACGCAGGTTGTACCACCAGTCGCCGCGGTCGACGGTCAGGCCGTCGAGACGGTCGACCGTGCCGAGCGCGCCGCCCGCGGCCTCGACCTCGGCCGCCATCAGCTCGACGGCGCCGGCGGGGTCGTCGACGACCGTGTTGATCTCGCCGGAGGCGGCATAACGCTTGAACGGGGCCAGCAGCTCCGACAGGGGCCTGCCGGTGACGCTGAGCAGCTCGAGCACCAGCATGGCGGCGATGATCCCGGAGTCGGCCCGGTAGTTGTCGCGGAAGTAGTAGTGCCCCGAGTGCTCCCCGCCGAAGACGGCGCCGGTCTCGGCCATCACCTGCTTGATGAAACTGTGACCGACCTTCGTGCGCACGCCGACGCCGCCCTTCTCGGCGATCACCTCGGGGACGACACGCGAGCAGATGCAGTTGTAGAGGACGGTGGCGCCGGGGTGCTTGTCGAGGAGGGACGAGGCCACCAGGGCCGTGGTCAGCGAGCCCGACACCGGCTCCGCCTGCTCGTCCACCAGGAAGACGCGGTCCGCGTCGCCGTCGAAGGCGAGGCCGACGTCGGCACCGGACTCCAGCACCAACTTCCGGAGCTCGACGAGGTTCTCGGGCTGGATCGGGTCGGCCGGATGGTTCGGGAAGTTGCCGTCCAGCTCGGGGAAGAGGATGTCCACCTCGAAGGGCAGGCCCTCGAAGACCTTGGGTGCCACCAGGCCGCCCATGCCGTTGGCCGTGTCCGCGGCCACCTTCAGGGGGCGCAGGACCGTCGTGTCGACGAACGAGCGCACATGGTCGGCGTAGGCGTCGAGGACCGAGCGCTGCTCGAGCGAGCCCAACGTGGCCGGGTCGGGCTCGGGTGGCCCGTCGACGGCCCACTCGTCGAGCAGCTGTTCCGCGGTGGCCTGGATCTCGGCGAGGCCGGTGTCGCGCCCGATCGGGCGTGCCCCCGACATGCAGAGCTTCAGGCCGTTGTACCTGGCCGGGTTGTGGGAGGCGGTGAACATCGCCCCCGGCGCGTCGAGGCTCCCGGCGGCGAAGTAGAGGAGGTCCGTCGAGGCGAGCCCGAGGTCCACCACGTCGGCGCCCTCGGAGCGCGCACCCAGGGCGAAGGACTCGGACAGCTCGACCCCGGACTCTCGCATGTCACGCGCGATGAGGATCGTCGGGGCCCCGGTGAACCGGGCGACGGCCACGCCGATGGCGCGGAACTGGAGGGCGTTGAGGTCATCGGGGACGACGCCCCGGATGTCGTACGCCTTGAAGACGTTGGTGAGGGAGGCCATGGCCGGCCCATCCTAGGCCAGGGCTCCGTGGCAGGATCTGGAGGTGACCGGAACCCCCGCCGTAGGCCCTGCGACCCCGGACGGGCGGCCTGCACCGGTCCGACCGCGGGCACTCCGCACCGTGTTCGCCGCCACCGTCCTGGCCGTCACCGTGGCCGTGGCGGTGGTCACCCCGGCGACGGCCGTCTCCCCCGCCGCCCGGACAACCGGGTCGGCGGGCGTCGCCGGGCGGCCCGTCGCCCTGCGGCCCGCGCCCCACACGGTCACGAGCGATCACCTGATCGTCGCCTCCGCATCCGGACCGACGGGCGGCGAACGACTGGTGGCGACCGACGGTGGGGTATTCGCCTTCGGTAGCGCCGGCTTCTTCGGCTCCATGGGCGGCACTCCGCTCAACCGGCCGGTGGTCGGGATGGCCGACACTCCCGACGGTCGCGGCTACTGGCTGGTGGCCTCCGACGGCGGCATCTTCGCCTTCGGTGATGCCGGGTTCTACGGCTCCATGGGCGGCACGCCGCTCAACCGCCCGGTCGTCGGTATGGCCGCCTCCCGCGACGGTCGGGGCTACTGGTTGGTGGCCTCCGACGGCGGCATCTTCGCCTTCGGTGATGCCGGGTTCTACGGCTCCATGGGCGGCACGCCGCTCAACCGCCCGGTGGTCGGGATGGCCGCCGCCCCCGACGGTCGGGGCTACTGGTCGGTGGCCTCCGACGGCGGCATCTTCGCCTTCGGTGATGCCGGGTTCCAGGGATCGACCGGCGCGCTCACCCTGGACTCGCCGATGGTGGGCATGTCCGTCGACGCAGTCACCGGCGGCTACCGGATGGTTGCCGCCGACGGCGGGGTGTTCTGCTTCGACGCACCATTCGCCGGCTCGGCCGTCGGCCTGGTCGGGCGCGCCGTCGTCTCCCTCGACAGTGCCGCTGGCGGCTACCGGGTGGTGTCGTCGGACGGCGGGGTCTACGCCTTCGGCGCGGCGCCGTTCCTCGGTTCGGTCACCGTCCCACCCCTGGTGGGCGAAGTCGTGACCATCGACCCCGGGCACAACGGCGGCAACGGAGCCGACCCGGCCTTCATCGACCGGCCCATCGACGGCGGCGACTTCACCGAGGCCTGCGACACCGCGGGCACCACCGACCTCAACGGCTACCCGGAGCACGCCTTCAATTTCGACGTGGCCACCCGGCTGGCCGCCCTGCTCTCGGCGGGCGGTGCCACCGTCGTCCTGACGCGCCCGAACGACACCGGAGTCGGCCCGTGCGTGAACGTCCGGGCGGCCATCGGCAATCTGGCGGGTTCGGACGCCGCCATCTCGATCCACGGCGACGGCGGGCCTCCGGGAGGACGGGGATTCGCCGTCGACGTGCCCGTCCCGGTGGTCAGCCCGATCAGCGACAACCGGGCCATCGTGGGCCCGTCGGGCCAGCTCGGGGACGACGTGCGGAACGCCTTCCTGGCCGACACGGGTGAGCCCGTCTCGGACTACACAGGCACGGACGGCATCGTGCCCCGCTCCGATCTCGGGGGCCTCAACCTGTCCACGGTGCCGAAGGTGCTCATCGAGTGCGCCAACATGCAGAACGGCGCCGACACGGCCAACGTCGAGTCGCCGCAGTGGCGCCAGCAGGCGGCCCAGGGTCTGGCCGACGGGATCACCGCGTTCCTGGTCCAGCGCGAAGTGCCCTGACGACGCCCCGCCGCGGCAACGGCGGTGCATCCGGCGGGCGCGCTACCCCGTTCCCTCACCCGAGAGCAGTCCGATGACGTCGTCGGCCATGGCGATGCAGAGTTCGTCCAGGAGCCGCATCCGGGACTCCAGGTCCGCAGCCGTCAGGAGGTGCTGCAGGTCGAGTGACACGAGGGGTGCCATGTCGCACAGCTGCCAGCCCACATCGGCGGGCGAGCCGGAGATCCGCAGACTGTGCGGGAGTGCCGGCACGTCACCCAGCTCGGAGAGCAGTGAGCGCAGGCGTCGCAACGACGCCTCGGCGCCGGCCAGGACCGCGTCGCTGCACGCGGTGGCGTCGTCGGGCAGGTCCTCGACCATCGCCCGCGGGTAGGGCTCGTCGGCCAGCCAGGTCTCCACCCGGATCCGGCGGACGCCGGTCGCCACCACGAGCATGCGGCCGTCCTCGAGCTCGGCCACGTTGGCGATCCGGGCCACGGTGCCGACGCCGACGCGCACGTCGCCACCTCCCACCTCGGAGCCCCGCTCGATGAGGACGACACCGAACTCCCCATCGGCTTCCAGGCAACGTGCCATCAGCGCCCGATAGCGCTCCTCGAAGACGTGCAGCGGCAGTCCCGCACCCGGGAACAGCACCGAGGAGAGGGGGAACATCCCCAACTCGTAGCTCACCGTGTCGCCCCGGCGGCCCGGCGGGTCCGCCGCGCCCGACCCGTACGCCACCCGACCACGGCCAGCCCGATGACGATCGCCAGCGAGGCGAGGGTCACGGCCTGGCCGATCCAGTCGGCCGGCACGTTGCCGTAGGTGAGGGTCACGTCGTTGCTGGTCGGCACCACCACCATCAGGTTCGGCGCGGCCCGGTACGGCCCTTCCGCCCCGCTGGCGTGCCAATTGGGGAAGTAGGAGATCCGCACCTCGACCGGGACGCCCACGCGGTCCACGTGGAAGCTGACGCCGGCGTCCGTCTGGCGCACGTCCGACACCGTGACCGCCGGCTCCCGGACGGACGGGACGGTGGTGGCACCGATCGGCACCCGCGTCCACGTGGCCGGGCCGTCGGCGGCCGGGACGACGTCCCAGCGGGACGGATGGTCGTACCAGTCGACCGCGGGCGACAGCCAGCTGGACTGGTCGGCGCCCACGCCCCGCCACACGACCGGCTGCCGGGTGAGCGGCACCACGAGCTGTGTGTCGGCGATGCGGTAGACCTTCCACGTCGTGTCGAGGGCCTCACCGTTGTAATTGGTGCTCCACGGCCCGGTCGAGCCGACGAGCGTGGCGGAGGGGTCCGCCGCCACGGCATCCTGCACGGTGGTCGACGAGGCGAGGAGGTAGCGCACCCCGAGCTGCTGGAGGTGCTGGATGCCCAGCGGGACGTCGAGTCCGCCGTAGGGCAGCCCCACCACCGCGTTCGACGGGTTGGGGGAGAGTTCGTTCTGGTTGATGAAGTGGAACGGGGTCGTGGACGCCGACTCGAACAGGAGTCCCTCCATGGAGTCGATGCACCCGTTGGTGAAGTACGGCAGGAGCATCAGGGACTCGGTGGTGCCGAACCGGTTGAGGGACGGGTCGTACTCCCACATCGCCCTCCCGCACCCCTGGGACGCCCCGACCGAGGACATCATCTTCAGGACGGCCCGGAACTCGGGATAGTCGGGCTTCTTCTCGTAGCCCGAGTAGTTCCATTCCGCCCACGCACTCGGCTGATTCGAGCCCACGTGGACGCCGATGTTGGCCAGGGTGGTCGAGGGCATCACCAGCGGCGGGACGACGGCCAGGCACGCCGCGGCCAGGCCGATGAGCGGTCCGACCACCGCACCCGCGGCCACCGCGGCCGGCACCGGGCGACGGAAGCGCGTCACCCGCGTTCCCGGCGACCAGGCGTCGGTGTCCATCGTGACGAGGCTCCGGCGGGCCGATCGCACCCAGAGGTTCAGCTGCCGGCGCCGCCGCCATCGGGCGACGAGGCCCACCGCCTCGGCGAGCGCGTACCCGGCGAGCAGGTAGAGGCAGAGGAACCACAGGGGGAGGAACCGGACGTTGTAGAGCTTCGACGCGGGGTCCACGATCATGGCGAGCGCCGAGAGCCCGGCCATCACCACGAGGAACAGGGCGACACGGTTGCGACGGACCACCATGAAGGCCACACCCACCAGGTCGGCGATCAGGACCCACCGGGCCGACCCGGGGAAGAGCAGATGGGGATAGCCGAAGACCTTGGTGTACCCCATGTTCGTGGTGTACGGCTGCTCCGCGTAGAACGGCAGCAGCCACCAGGCCGCCAGCCCCAGACCGAGCGCGCCCGCCACCGCCGACCACGCCAGGCGTCGTACCCACCGTCGTCGTGCCGCCGCGGCGCGCACGCCGCTGACCACCATCCGGGGGAGGTCGGCGTCGAGTACGAGCCAGACGGCGGCTCCGACCACCGCGAAGATGGCGGGGATCAGATGGCAGAGCAGCGTGGCGGCGAGCAGCACGGCAGCCAGCGCCCGGTGTCGGCCGGTCCGCAACCCCGAGGCCACCACGCCGAGGAACAGGAGCGAGAGCGAGAGGCTGAGGGAGAAGGAGAACTCGCCGGCCAGAGTGGACAGCAGGTTGCCGCCGTAGATCGAGAAGCTGGGCTCGAACAGGAACGGCAGTGTGGCGGCGGCCAGGCAGCCCGGGCCGGGGTCCCGCAGCCCGGCGAGCTTGCCGAACGCCCAGGCGCAGAGGGGGAGGAGGAGGCTGCCGAGGACGGTGACGAGTTTGAAGGCGACGTCGTAGGTGACGACCGCGTTGAAGAGGACCGTGACCAGGCCGGGCAGGGGGAAGTAGAAGGTGTAGAGCGGGAAGCCGTCGTACCAGCCCGGGTCCCATCCGGTCACCCGGCCGTGGGTCAGCAGGTTCGACTCCAGGAACGCCGGCAGGGCGACGTGGGCACCCGTGTCGCCACCCGCCGTCGTGGTGTTCGAGAACAGCAGGTCGGGGTGCATCTGGGTCAGCACCACGACGACGACCCCGAGTACGGCCGCGGCACTCGCCCACCCCGGCCAGGCCGTGCGGCGGGTCATCCGCACCCACCACGGTGCCCGGACCGGTCGGCGCCGCACCGGTGCGACCGGGATCGACCCCACCTCCCGATCGGGGGCGGGGGACGGCTCGGCCGGAGCGTCGTCGACGGCCGTGACCCCGTCGGCGTCGCCGTATTCGCCCGGGGTCATGTCAGGCCAGCCCCCGCACGCCGACCAGGGCCGGCAGCACCACGGCACTCAGGGCCAGCGCGTTGAACGACGCGTGCGCCACGACGTTCATCCCGAGGCGCCCCGTGCGGTAGGAGACGGCCCCCAGGATCATGCCGAACGTCGCCAGCCCGAGCAGCTGCAACGACTCGGCGTGGGCCAACCCGAACAGCACGCCACTGACCACGACGGCCAGGCACGGCCCGACCCATCGGCCCCAGCGCCCGAACAGCCGGGCCAGTGCCCGGAGCAGCACGCCACGGAAGAACAGCTCTTCGAAGAACGGTGCGCCGGCCACCGTGGCGACCACGATCAGCCAGTAGCCGGCGCCGTGGGAGCCACCCGTCAGACGCTGGGCCGGGGCCGAGAAGCGCTGGTTGAAGTCGTGGACGTGGGGCCGGATCGGGATATAGATGAGAGCCACGACGAATTGGCCGGCCACACCGATCGGGACGCCCAGCAGGTCGATCCACCGGAAACGCAGCCCGAGGTCGGGCACGAGGCGCTTGGTCCCGCGCAGTCGGCTGGCCAGGACGGCCGCCCCCAGGAAGCCGCCCCACAGGCCGAAGAGGGTGGACAGCACGAACCACGTCGGCGGCTCGGCCAGCTTCGACAAGGCGGTGAGCTGGTGGTACTGGCCGGCGAGGGCACCGGCGATCCCGACGAACACGGCCGCCAGCACCTGTCCGCCGAGGAACCCGAGCGCGGCGTAGAGCAGCCACATCCCGGCGGCCGCCCGGTCCGCCGGGCTGGCTCCGGCGTCGAGCTGCAGCCCGAGGGAGACATCGGGTGGGCCGAAGCGGCCGGTGGGCCGGTCGGCGACGGAGGCACCGGAATCGGGTGTCGTCTGGGGTGGTGCGCCCGGTCCCGCGGCATCCACCGCCTGTTCGGGCCGGTCGCTCACTCCCCCACGATACCGACCGCGCCCCCGGGCGGGGTACCGGGTCCGACGGTCGGGGTGATGCGTCAGGACGTCCCCGTGGCGCGTAGCATGAAGAGGTGACCCCGCCAAACCCCAACGCTCCCAGCGGCCCGTCCCCGAGCGCCCCCGGCCAGGACTCCCCCGGGCAGAACAAGAACCGCATCATCCTCTCCGTGGTCGTCATGATCGTGGTGCTGGCGGTCCTGATCGTCCCGAGCCTCGTCCAGAAGGCCAACACCTCCCAGATCACGTACCACACGTTCCTCACCAAGTTGTCGGACAAGCAGGTCTCGACGGCCACGGTCGACCAGTCCTCCGGCGTGATCACCGGCACCCTGACCGACGGCTCCAAGTACTCGGCCAACGGTCCGAGCGTGGTGACGGACTCGGAGCTGCACGCCCTCACGCCGCTCGGGGCCAACTACAAGCTCGTGACCACCACCCAGAACCCGCTGGTGTCGATCATCTGGTACCTCATACCGTTCGCCATCATCCTCGGGATCTTCTACTTCATCAGTCGCCGGGCCCAGGGCCAGATGGGCAGCATCATGTCCATCGGTCGGTCCAAGGCGAAGCTCTACTCGACCGAGCGGCCCTCGACGACGTTCGACGACGTGGCCGGCTACGACGGGGTCAAACTCGAGATCAGCGAGGTCGTCGACTTCCTGAAGACACCGGCGCGCTTCAAGGAGATCGGTGCCCGCATCCCCAAGGGGATCCTCCTCGTCGGGCCCCCCGGCACCGGCAAGACCCTCCTGGCCAGGGCCGTGGCGGGCGAGGCCGGTGTGCCGTTCATGTCGGTGAGCGGCTCCGACTTCATGGAGATGTTCGTCGGCGTCGGCGCCAGCCGGGTGCGCGACCTGTTCGCCACCGCCCGCAAGCAGGCCCCGGCCATCGTCTTCATCGACGAGATCGACTCGATCGGACGCAAGCGCGGCGCCGGTCTCGGCGGGGGCCACGACGAGCGCGAGCAGACGCTCAACCAGATGCTCTCCGAGATGGACGGGTTCGACCCGACCGAGGGCATCGTGGTCATGGCCGCCACCAACCGTCCCGACATCCTCGATGCGGCGATCCTCCGCCCCGGCCGGTTCGACCGCCAGATCGTGGTGCCGCTCCCCGACCTGGACGAGCGCCTGCCGATCCTGCAGGTCCACTGCAAGGACAAGCGCGTCGACCCGACGGTCGACCTGGGCAAGGTGGCACGCGGCACGCCCGGCATGAGCGGCGCCGACCTGGCCAACCTGGTCAACGAGGCGGCGCTGCACGCCGTGCGACGCGGCTCGCAGGTCATCCAGAACCAGGACTTCGAGGCGTCACGCGACCGGGTCCTGATGGGACAGCGCCGCGACAGCCTCGTCCTGTCCAACGCCGAGAAGGAGCGGGTGGCCTTCCACGAGGGCGGCCACGCCGTGCTGGCCTACGTCCTGCCCGACGCCGATCCGGTGCACAAGGTCACCATCCTCCCGACCGGCATGGCCCTCGGCGTCACCATGCAGCTCCCCATGGAGGAGCGGCACATCCATCCTCGCCAGCACATCGAGGACTCGTTGGCCGTGCGCATGGGCGGGCGGGCCGCCGAGCTGCTCGTCTACGGCGACCTCTCCACCGGTGCGGCGAACGACCTGGTCGGCAACACCGAGCTCGCCCGCAAGATGGTCCGCGAATGGGGCATGAGCGACAAGATCGGCCCGATGGCGTGGGGCTCGCAGGGGCAGGTCTTCCTCGGTGAGGACCTCATGCACACCCGCGACTACTCCGAGCACACCAGCCAGATCATCGACGACGAGGTGGAGCTGATCCTCCGGGCCCAGGAGCAGCGTGCCCTGGAGGTGCTGGCCCGTCACCGGGGCGGTCTCGACGCCGTAGCACGGGCCCTCCTCGACGAGGAGACGATCGACGGAGAGACGGTCGGTCGGCTCGTCGACACCGCCTACGGTCGTCCGGTCCACGCGGCCGGCGTCAAGACGGTGCCGCCGATCTTCGTGGCCAGCCAGCACGGCCCCACGGGCACGGACAACGTCGACGGCCCTCCGGCCGACGCCGAACGCTCCGGCGCGCCGGCCGGCCCGGCCGCTGTCCCGTCGGCCGAGTCGGGTGCTTCACCGGCCGGGCCTCAGCAGCCGGTCCAGCCGGCCGGCACCACCAGCCATGCCAGCGCCGCCGACGGCGCGGCGCCTCCAGGCACCTCCGCGTCGCCCGGAGCGCATCCCGGCAACGGCTCGGCACCGCAGCCGCAGCCGCAGCCGGGTCCGTGGCCCCAGGCCCAGGCGCCGTGGACCGGCAAGCAGGCGCCGTGGCCGCCTCCCCCGCCACCCGCATCGCACTGACCGCTCCCGCGACCTGACAGCCGTTCCCGCCTCGCGCCGGTGCGGACCGGCCGCCGACGGGTGAACGGCCGGTCCCTCGAACCTTCCCGGCGTCGACGTCCCGTAGACCGGCGACGGACCGCGGGCCGCGCACCGGGGCGCACGGATCCGGTGCCTCCCACTACCCGATCACGCCTCCCGTTGTCCGGGGGCGGGCCCGGGCTGCTCCGACCCGGATCCACGGTGGTCGTCGGCGCCGTTCGGGGTGCCGCTCAGGGCGACAGCGGGAACCCGGAGCTCGACACGGTCCCCGGCGCACCGGCCGGTCCGTCATCGGCCTCGACCACCACCGACCCCGTCGCCTCCACGACCAGCGGGCGCAGGCCACCCACGGCGGCGGACCCGAACACCACGAGGCCGCCGGCACCGATCCGGGCCATGGCGATCGGTCGCCCGCCGCCGAGCGGAACCACGGTCACCGACACGGGTGCCGATCCGGGGTCGGCCACCGCCAACGAACGGATGGCGGCCTTCGCAACCAGCGGATTCCCCGGTGATCCCGGGCCCACCACCAGCCACGACGTGGCGAGTCCGGTCGTGCCCTGGGTCACCCCGGCCTGGGGCGCGGCGGCCACCGGCGGAGCGGTCACGCTGCGGCCGACGACGATCGGCGAGTTCGCGGACACGGTGATCGAGTACGGGGACCCGAGCGGCCAGCCGGCGACCGCGGACACGGCCAGGGTCGCCACGGCATGGGCGGGCACGTCCAGCACCCGCGGGGTGACCGTGGCGCCGGACAGCCCCACGGTCACGTCGGCGGAGACCGGGGATGCCCCGGGGTTGCCCACCGCGAGGGTCACGTTCCCACCCTGGACGGCGGTGGTCTGGGCGAACCTCCAGGTCGTCGCTTCGGAGGGCGTGCCGGACACGAGTGCCAGGCCGCCTCCGTTCGGCGTCGAGATCCTGTCGAGTTCGGTGGCCACCACGGACCCCGACGCGGCCTGGACCAGCGTCGTCACGTCCGTCTGGCCCTGGACGTAGGCGGCCAGAGCGGCGACGACCAGCTGGTGGGCGCCGATGGTGATGCCCTGGTAGGCCTGGGGTTCGAGCACCGCGCCACCGGTCGTCAGGAAGCTGGCGTCGACCACCGCCGGGGCGGCGGTGGGGTTGTACAGCGACAGGTCCAGCGACCCGTTGCTCGTCGACCCCCCCGAGAAGTCCCATTGCGGCGATACCGCCGAGGCGCAGGGAGCGGTACCCCAGCCGGTCGGTCCACCGACGACCATCGTGCCGGTGACCCCACCCCCGGCGAACGAGAACGTCGAAGCCGTGGCACCGACCGGCAGACCGGTCGCCGGGATCACGTCCGCCGTCCCGTGCGGCGGCACGGTCAGGTCGCGCTGGACCGCGGCCGGGCCGGACGCGGCGAAGGTGGTCATCACGCCGTGGACCGCATCCGGCGTCGTGTTGGCCAGCACGACGACACCGGTGGCGCCGGCGCCGGCGTCCACGCCCGCGCCGCTCGTGCAGTAGAGCGAGGACAGGTGGGCGTCGGCGGGCGCCACCTGCACGCCGTCCGCGGTGGGGGGCGGGGGGGCCGGGGACGGAGGTGGGAAGACGAGTGACAGGAGACCCACGCCGACCAGCACCACCACCGCGGTGACGACCGCCGCGGTCCGTCCTTCGACTGGTCGCTGCGCACGCCGTCGTCGGGCGATGCGCGACTGCACGGCCGGCACCGCGCCCGTGGGTGGGGACGTGTCCGGGTCGTCACCGGGGCCGACGCCCCCGGAGGACGGCCCGGTCATCCGTGCACCTGCTCGTTCAGGTCCCAGACGTCGTCGACCTCGCTCCGCTCACGAGCCCGGCCGGGGGACCACGTCCGGGGACGGCCCACACGCTCCCACTCACGCCGGAGCCTCCGTCGGTCGACCAGGGTGGCGAGGGCCAGTCCCCAGGCGAGGATCGAGAAGAGGCCCGCCAGGAGGGGAACCGGGCCGCCGTCGAATCGGAGTGTGCCCGTGGTGGCCGCGGGCACGGCGTAGCGGGACGCCCATCCGAACGTGGAGGACCGGACGGCGGTCGCCCCCGAGGCCGTCGTGAGGTGCCACGCCCCCGACGGCGCCGCCGACGAGAAGACCGTGCCCGCCACCAGGGGGCCCTCGAAGGACCGCGACGCGGGTGCGCCCGGCAGCACGGCTGTCGCACCGGGCACGGCAGCCGTCCCCGGTCCGGCGACGGGCGGTGCCGGCAGGGCCACCACGGTGCCGGACCGGCCGGGGACCTCGGCCCGCACCGGGACCCAGTCGACGTTGGCGAAGATCGTCATGCCCGTTCCCGAGACGACGGGCTGGAGGTCGAGCTGACGCCCCAGGGCGGGAAGGAGGTCGGCGGGCACGGGATAGGTCATCGGGCTCTGCTGGCCGGCGATGACGGGGGCGATGGCCGTCAGCACCACGATGTAGCGCACACCGGCCGGCGCCACCAGGTAGCCGAGTCGGTCCGTCCGGTTCTGGCGGGCGAGGTCCACCGCCGTGCCCAACTGTGCGGCCGGCCCCGCCCCGGTGGCGCTCCACAACCAGCGGGCGTCGGGCGGCCCGTCCTCCGAGGTGGCGTAGGCCAGACCGTCGCCGGCGTTCCAGCCACCCTGGTTCAGGCTGCGCGGGTCCGCCAGCCAGAGGACGCGGAACGCCCCGTCCGACGCCTTGGCGTGCATCCAGGAGACCGACTGGGCGAAGTCGTTGGTCGGCAGGTCCCACCGGCCGGGAAGGGCGGAGACGAGCGTCGGCAGCGATGCCAGGGCGACGGCCAGCACCCCCACCACCGTGACCAGCTGACGCCAACCGAACTCCGCCTTCGGCAGGTCCCGCTCGAAGGCGGCGACGCCCAGCCCGATCGATGCGGTCGTCGCCGCGGCCGCCGGACCCAGCAGGACGAGGGGGTCCACCGCCAGACCGCCCGTCCACCCACGCCCGCTGATCCAGGCGACGAACCAGAAGACGAGGGCCACGACCCAGAACCGGGCTGCCCAGCGGAAGCGCACCCCCCGGGCCAGCAGCAGCGGTGCGGCCGCGGCCACCAGGAATCCCCAGGTCAGCGGCGAGTCACCGATCGGCCCGGTGGCGAAGCGGAGCAGCTCGTTCCAGGGGGCCGCACCCGAGGCCGGGGTCTCGAGGCCGAAGACGGCGACCATCCCCCGACCGGACGCCAGCACGCCGATCGTCCACGGAAGGCTGATGAGCAGGGCCAACGCCGTGGACCCGAGGGCCAGCCGGACCGACCGGACCGTCGGGCCCGTGTCGCGGAAGAGCAGGGACGACACCACCAGGGCGACGGCAGCCAGCAGCACCACGATGGCGGCGGCCGGGACGAAGGAGATGAGCACCGCTTCGAGCACTCCGAGGGCCAGCGAACCCCCGAGCACCCCGTGACGCGCTGCCCAGGCGCCTGACGCGTCGGCCGGACCGTCGCCGGTCGAGCCGACCGCGGGCACGGCCGAGGACCGCACGAAGGGTTCGAGGCCTGTCGAGCGGGCCAGGACGGCGAGCACCCAGGGGGAGCCGGCGTAGACGACGAGAGCGTCCCACCGCCCGAGCGCGAGGCCGTTGTAGGCCAGGGGCATGGCCAGGTACGCGAGTCCGGCGATGAGTGCCGCCCGCTGCGAACCGAAGGGGCGCAGCAGGCGGACGGCTCCCCAGGCACCGAACGGCAGGCAGGCGAAGATGAGCACCTTCTGGGTCAGCCCCATGGCACCCAGCAGCAGCGTGCCGACGACGCCGGAGATCGCCAGCGCCGGCGACGCCGGGGCCGTGGTCCCCACCCCGGACGGGTGCCACCCCCCGAAGAATTGGGAGAACGTCGACGACCAGGAGGGGAACGGCGTGAATTGCCCGAGCGCCGGAAGATGGCTCGTGAGCACCCCGCGGGAGCCGAGGACGACGAGCAGGGCGGCGGCGAGCCAGACGCCCAGGCGCACCTGGGCGGGGACGCGGCCGGCCTCGGTGCTCCCGGCGCCGGGCTCCCGTTCGATCCCGACGTCGGGACCGCCGTACGCCTCGGCCGACACGGCCGCCGCGGCCGCCAGTTCATCGGCGTGGGCACCGTGGAACCCGTGTTGGAACACCCGGCGGCCGTAGGCGGACAGCCGGGCACTCCCCCGGACCTGGAGCAGTCGGATCTCCTTGTCACCGATCTGCCGCTTCGGCTGCAGTGCCGCACGTCGGGCCCGGGTCATCGACAGGTGCGCCAGGTTCCAGCGCCACGCCCGGACCACGGCCCGCGCCCGGGCGCGGTTGCCGGCCAGCTCCGCCACCAGCAACTCGCCCACCGCCAGGAGGAAGACCTGGGGTACCACGCGGAACAACTGACTCCGGGAGTAGCAGGTGAACACGGCCAGCAGCTCGTGGCGGCGCTGCAGTTCCTGGAGCGTGACCGGGCGCCCATGATCGTCGGCTTCCGGGGCCGGCCGCTCCCGTGACGGTTCCGGGCTGGACGGGTCCGTGTCCTCGAGAACGCCGCCCGGTAGGGGCTCCCCTCCGGGAGCTCCGCCCGGCGCAGTCACCGGTTCGCCGGCGATCACGTCCTCTTCGGCGGCGGAGGCCTCCGCGGCCAGGAGGGAGGCCTCGATGGGGCGCTCGCCCGAGGCGAGCCGTTCGAGATGGCGGACCCGGGCATCGGGGGCGACGATGATGCGCGCACCGAGCACCTGGGCCCGCCAGCACAGGTCCAGGTCCTCCCCCATGGCGACGATCATCGGGTCGTATCCCCCGAGGGCGTCGAAGAGGTCGGCCCTGATGAGGGTCACGCCGCCGGGGGCGACGAAGACGTCGCGCACGGCGTCGTGTTGACCGTGGTCGATCTCGTGGGGCTGCACCCGCTCCACGACGGAACCGCCCTTGTCGACGCTCATACCCACGTGGACCAGCTGCACCGGGTCGTCCCAGCTCACGACCTTGGGCGACACGATCCCGGCGTTGGAGCGGAACGCCTCCTCGACCAGGAGGTGTACCGAGTCGGGGTCGAGGGCGACGTCGTCGTGACAGAGCAGGTAGTAGGCCGCCCCGGCCACCATCGACCGGACCTCGTTCACCGTCGCACCGAATCCCCGGTTCGATTCGAACCGCCGCACATAGGCGTCGGGAAGGACCTCCGCGACCCGGGCCGCGAGGTCCTCCGACAGCCCGGTGTCCAGGACCAACACCGACAATTCCGCATAGTCCTGTGTGGCGATCGAGGCCAGCGTCTCCGCGAACCACGGACCTGGATCGTGGGCAACGACGACGGCGACAACCGGCGGGGCCAGTGTTTCCATCAGGGGTCAGAGGCTATCGGGCCGGGAAGTGGCTGACGAGGGTATTCGCCGGGACTTCTGAACCTTTCCGGGTGGGCCGTGAGCCGGCCGTGGACTCCGCATCGCACGGCTTCTGCTCGCGGGGTGCTTGCAAATGTTTATCAATACGTATACAGTTGTATTCGAGCACGACGCCGGCAATCTTGGACGCAGGAGGCCGGCGGGTGCCAGAGGAACGAGACAGAAGTACCGGAACAGACCAGAAGGAGCACGACATGCCCGACATCAACACCGACATCACCAAGGCCGCCAAGGACATCGCCAACGTCGCCAAGGACGCCACCTACGTCGTCATCGGCGCCGGGGTCCTCGGCTTCCAGCAGGCGCAGGTCCAGCGCCGCGAGCTCATGCAGAAGCTCCACGACCCCTCGTCGGGGCTCAGCGACCGCGTCACCGCCGTCCGCGAGGACCTGACCGATGCCGTCAAGAACGTCGACGCCAGGGTCGAGGAGCTCATGGACCGGGCCGAGGAGCTCATCGAGCGGGTCGAGGCCGTCTTCGCCCCCTTCGAGGACCGGCTTCCCGCCCAGGCCCGCGACATCGCCAAGCAGGCCCACGTGCAGGCCAAGGACGCCCGCACGCAGATCCGCAGCAAGCGCCCCACCGCCGTCGCCTGAGCGACGCATCACGGCGTCGGACGGTACCCCCCTACCGGACGGCGCCCGGACCGGCGAGCCCTCGAGGCCCGGTCCTGGAGGGACCGACCCCCTTGGTCCCCCGAGAGAACGGCCCGCCTCGTGCGGGCCGTTCTCCGCGCCCGGCGAGATGGTCGTCAGGCCGTCCGGTTCCCACGATGGACCTCGGATGGCCGGACGTGGCCCGGCGGGATGGCCGGACGTGGCCCGGCGGGATGGCCGGTCGTGGCCCGGCGGGATGGCCGGTCGTGGCCCGGCGGGATGGCCGGTCGTGGCCCGGCGGGATGGCCGACGCGTCAGGCGGTGATGCCGCGCCAGTGGGCGAGCACGTCGGCGAGTGTCCGGTCGAGGGTCAGCTCCGGCGCCCAACCGGTCGAGGTGGTCAGCCGGGTCGGGTCACCCCGGAGGACGGGCACCTCGACGGGACGCATCAGCGACGGATCCTGCACGAGGCGGACCGTGCTGCCGGCCTGGGCGAGGAGGCGGTCGGCGATTTCCTGGATGGCCACGTCCCGGCCGGAGCACACGTTGTAGATGCTGCCCGGCTCCCCGGACTCGATGAGCATCCGATAGGACCGGACGACGTCCCGGACGTCGGTGAAGTCGCGACGGGCGGTCAGGTTGCCCACGGGGATCTCGGTGGCCCCGGAACGCTCGGCGTCGACGATGCGCTTGGCGAGCGCCGACACGGCGAAGTTCGGCGACTGTCCGGGTCCGATGTGGTTGAACGGCCGCACCGTCAGGACGTGCTGGCCGTGCCCGAGCCACGCCTGGGCGCACAGCGCCTCGGCGGCGAGCTTGGAGGCGGCGTAGGGGGTGAGCGGGGCGGTCGGCGAGTCCTCGGTCAGCGGCAGCTTCGACGGGTCGGTCACGGCCCCGTAGACCTCGGCCGAACTCGTCACCAGGACCCGGGGGGCGGTGCCGCACTCCCGAGCCGCCGCCAACAGCGCTCCCGTGCCGAGCACGTTGACCTCGAGGACCCGCAGGGGCTCGTCCCACGACTGGCCGACATGGGTCATGGCGGCCAGGTGGTAGATGGCGTCAGGAGCCGCCGACCGAACCGCCGCGAGGAGCGCGGCCGGGTCGGTGATCTCGACCTCCTGGTCGATCTGGACGACGTCGTCGCCGGAGTCACGGAGATGGTCGGCCAGCCACGTGCCCACGAAGCCGCGGCCGCCGGTGATCAGGGAGCGCACGACGGGCACCCTACTGGGTGTACGCACCCCCTGAGCGAAAGGGACGTCCCACTCCGTCCGTAGCTCCCGTCACCGGGCACCGACCCACCACCCCGCGCCCGGTCCCCCCGGGGGGATCCTTTTCACCGGACGTCACGCATCGAGTGCCTCACAGAACAGTTCGTCGAAGGTCACAGGCTGGCTGATCAGCATCTGACCACGGGACTGCCGCTCCTCCACGCCCGATGGTCCCATCGGCACCAGCGTCGCCACGGCGTCCGCCAGTGCCGACGCGCTCCTCGGCTGGACGAGCAGGCCTCGCCCACGGGGGACGTCCGCCAGCATCTCCGGCGATCCTCCGTGATCGGTGGCCACCACGGATACGCCACTGGCGAGTGCCTCGGCCAGCACGCTGGCGAAGGGCTCCGGCTCGGTGGACGCCAGCATGAAGCAGTCGAGATCCGCCAGGAACTCGGGCATGTCCGTACGGAGTCCGAGCCAATGGACGCCGTCGATGCGCTCGGCCCGTAGCTCCAGATCCCGCGCGTAGTCCTCTTTGCCCGGGACGGCGCCACCCGCGACCACCACCTCGACATCCGGCCTGGCCTCCCGCAGCACGGGAATCGCCGCAAGTACCACGTCGAACCCCTTCCACGTATCGAATCGCCCTGCCGCACCCACCAGGCGCACATCGTCCCCGATCCCCACGGTCCGGCGGAACCGCCCGGCACGGGACGGGCTGAACTCGGTCCCGTCGGGGATGTCATGGATCACGACGACGTTCGCTTCGTCGAACTGACGGGCGACGGCACCCGAGCAGGCCACCACCCTCCATGCGAAGCGGGCGGCCAGCCGACGTTCGAGCCGCAGCGCCGCGCCGGACTGGACCACGATCTCCCTGGCGTGCCACACGTGGGGCAGTCGGAGCCAGCGGGCGACGGCCCAGCCGTACCACGAGTGGATCGAGTTGGTGTGGATGACCTGTGCGTCGATCCGTCGTGCCAACCGGGTCAGACGGATCTCCGCGATCGGCCAGAGCAGGAGGTAGCCGAGCCAATACCAGACCGAGCCACTCCGAGTGATCCGGCGCATCGGCACGGTGTGCAGCGTCGCGCCGGCCGCTTCGAACTCGGTCGCCAGCGGTGAGGCCCCGGGCATGACAATGTGGCAGTCCCAGCCTGCAGCCGCCATCGATCTGACCATGCGCAGCAGGCAGAAGTCCGAACCACCCCGTTCGGCCACCGGGTGAAGTGAGAGGATTCGTTTGGTGCGCGTTGCCGTCAATTTGGAACAGCTCCTGTTCAGTTCCCCAGGTGGGACAGGCCGGTACACGGCCACGCTAGCGGCAATGCTTTCCCGCCTTTCTCCTGCTGATGACGTCATTCCGTTCTTCGCATGGCACTCGCCGGCCCACATCCAGGCCGCCTATCGCAGGTTCGGACTCGATCGCGAGGCACTCGAGGATGCGGTGCGCCTGCCCCTGCCACGGCCCGTGCTCTATGACGCGTGGCTCCGGTTGTCCGCGCCCCGGCTGGACCGGTGGTCGTCCGCGTTGGCCAGCGCGGAGATCATCCATGCTCCGTCCCCCGCGGTCCCACCGAAGGACCGTCGCCCGTTGGTCGTCACCGTCCACGATGCGGCGTTCAAGCTGTTCCCCGACGTCTATCCGCGCCGCGGGCGCCGGTTCCACGAGCTGGGTGTGGACGCGGCCGCGCGACGGGCCGACTTCGTGATCGTCCCGAGTCGAGCCTCCGCCGACGAGATCGTGGCGCTCACCGCCATCTCCGAGGAACAGATCCGCGTCGTGCCCCACGGAGTCGACAGAACCGTGGCGACCCCGGACGAGATGGAGCGGACACTGGACCGGTATTCATTGACGGGCCGGCCGTACGTGCTCTGGGTGGGGAGCCTCGAACCGCGCAAGGGGGTCGGTACGCTCATCGCCGCCTTCGCGAGGCTCCAGAACGAGGGGGACGGCCCACCACCCGCGCTGGTCCTGGTCGGCCCCGGCGGCTGGCTCCACGGTGGTGCCATCGAGGAGTCGGACGTCGAGGCGTTGGGCGACCGCCTACGGATTCTCGGCACGGTGGACGAGGACGCACTGCGCGCCCTCTACGCCGCGGCGGTCCTGTTCGCCTTCCCGAGCCTCCACGAGGGATTCGGCCTCCCCGTGCTGGAAGCCATGATCCAGGGGACCGCGGTGCTCTGTTCGGACCTGCCGGCCCTACGCGAGGTCGCCGGTGCCGCGGCCCGGTTCGTCCCCGCGGGCGACAGGACCGCGTGGACGGCGGCCCTGGACGACCTGCTGACCCGTCCCGCCGAGCGGGCCGGACTGGCTGACGCCGGCCGGTCCCGGGCGACAGGTTTCACCTGGGAGCAGACCATCGTCAACACCCGCGCCGTGTATCACGAGGCGCTCGGGTCCGCGTAGACACATCGGGCCCGTCCGTGGTCGGATGATGCGACGACCGTCGGCCCGCATCGATCGACCGGTCCGACCCCCCGACCGGGGGGTGATGCTTCGGCCATCGGGGCGGGAACCGTCCAAGGAGGTCCTCGTCGGGCGCTCGGGGCAGTCAGGATCCTTGCGGCATGACCGACTGGAGGTTCCCCGTCGATGGCTCGATGGCACCCGCTGGGCCCTGGCCGAACAGGTGCAGGATGTTCCCGGTGATCTTGGCGAGCACGTCGGCCGGACAGGTGGGCGACGACTCGCCGCAAGGAGTCAGCGCGTTGATCCAATTGTTGTTGCCGATGTCGATCACGCCCGCCTTGCTCACGGGATCGGTGTAGTACGTGAGATCCGAGTACGTGTACGGGCCCCACTTCCCCTGGTTCGTATAGGCATCCGTCAGCGGCACCGGGGAGTGTCCCAGGACCTCCACGTTCGCCGGCGTCAGCCCGGGTGGTCCCACATGGTCGATGTCGGATTCGATGATCCCGGGGACAGTCGAGCCGTTCTGCAGGCCGGTGCCGGAGTAGATCCAGGACGATGCGTCGCTGACGACGAACGCGGCCGCAGGGGTGTCCGGCTCGAGGTACCCGCTGTAGATCTCCCCGACCAGCAGGCTCGACGACCAGTCCGCGGGTGGCGCACTCCACGTGTTCCCGGTCACGTCCATGGGATCCCCCTTCCCGCTCAGAGGATCGTCGACGTCGTTCCTGTAGTCGACGACCTCCCGGTCCGGGCCCAGGATCGACGGTTGCAGTCGCGCGTGACGGACGAGGGCCGAACCGCTCAGGAAGGCGAGGTTCATCCCGCGCGCGAAGGCGCTCAGGACGGCGACCCGCTCCGGGTTCGTCCACATCTCGTCGTGTCCGAGGGAGACGAGCACCCGATGACCGTCGAGCACCCCGGGCACGGCATCGACGGTGACGTCCGAGTCGTAGGTGACATCGAGGCCGTGCTCCTCGGCGAGTTCGATGACGGGGTACTCGTTGCTGAAGAAGTCGGCCGAGCCGTTCCCCTCGGCGTAGGGCCGGTCGAATGAAACCACCCGGGCCCGATTGCACACCGGATAGGTGTCGGTGTCGACGACGCAGGGTCCGGTGCCCTGGTAGAAGTCGAATCCCCCGTAGTCGTTCCACGCCGCTTCGACCAGGGACCGGTTCATGATCACGTACGTCGCGGTGCTGGACGGGTCGACCACCGTCAACATGATGTACCCCTGCTGGCCACCACTCCCGACGAGCTTGAAGAGGTAGTCGCCGGAGGGGAACGTGGTGGGAATTGTCAACGAGAGACTCTTGGACCAGTTGTCGCAACTCACCATGTTCACGGTCGTATCGACAGGGCAGGGCGGTTGGGCCACGCCGTCCACGTCGGCGGATTGCCAGATCTGCCTCGCACCGTTGCCCTGATACCACCCCATCCGGTAGCCGGTGACCGTGAATTGGGGGGCGCTCGTCGAGACGTAGAGGCCGACCTGTTGGCCCGCCGACGCGTAGGTGTGGTCGGCGAACCCTTCGATGAATCCGGGTGCAACGCCGGGCGCGATCCTCCACGCTGAGGTGCCCGGGAGCTTGTTCTCGGCGATCGTGGCGGTCGACTCGACACCCCAGGCTCCGGTGAAGGTCCGATTTACGACCGGGGCCTTCTGGGGATGCCGGTGATCGGAGAGCCTCGCGTGGGCGGAATGACCCCCGTCCGTGGGCCGACCGGAAATCGCGTCGCTCCCGACGGCCACGTAGATGCCGATGGCGGCCACAACCGCGCAGAACACACCGATCGCGATCATCGATCGCCTCCCGGTGGTCCTCTGCCGGTGCCGTCGATCCTTTCGCGATTCCGCCGTCGAGTCCGATTCCACGCCGGGATGCTAACCGGCCGCGCCCGGGCCGTTCGGTCACTTCCCGCGGTGCGCTGCCCCGACGTGTCCACCGCCTCCACCGACCCGGCGGGCTACCGATGGCGGCGATCGTACGCGATGGCGTCGCGGTAGAGATCCGCCAGACCTCCGGCACAGTTGTCCCAGCTGAAGGCCGCGCTCCGCTGGCGGCCACGCTCGACGAGGAGCTCCACGTCCCTGCCTCCGACCAGGATCGTCTCCATGGCTCCCGCCAGGCTGTCCGGGTCCCCGGGCTCGACCAGCAGGGCCCCGCCGCCGACCACCTCCGGCACCGCGCCCGCGACGGTGGTCACCACCGGTATGCCGGCCGCCATCGCCTGGAGGGGTGGAAAGCCGAACCCCTCGTAGACGGAGGGGTACGCCAGCATCGTCGCCCGACCGAGCGTGACGGCAAGTTCGGCATCCGACAGATAGCCCGGTCGCACGATCCTCGACGCGACCGACGACGATCTGACGGCATCCTCGTACGCCTCGACCCCCCAGCCGTCGGCGCCGACGATGACCAGCGCCAGGTCGTGGTAGGTCGATGCGATCGAACTGAAGGCTTCCACCAGGGAGGGATAGTCCTTCCGGGGCTCGATCGTGCCGATCGCCAGTACGAAGCGCTGACATCCGACCGGGAGGTTGAACGGGAGCGCGGCGTCTGGGTCGCCCGGACCATCGAGGTGGGCGATCCCGTGGTGCACGGCCCGCACCCGGTCCGGATCGACGTCGAATTCCTCGATCACCTGGTCAGCCACGAATTGCGAAGGGGTATGGATCCACGCCCCGCCGGCGACGGCCCGGCGGATCAGGCCCGGATACGCCAGGGACGAGACATCGCAGAGCTGGGGGTACAGGATCACCGTGAGGTCGTGCACGGTGACGACCCGGGACGCGTGGGACGTCGGCGGCACGACGAAGTTCGTCCCGTGGACGACGTCGTGACGGCCGATGAACCATTCCACCGGGGGGAGCGAGGACCGTCCCCACAGCGTGTGCAGTGGCCGAGCCGGCATCGCATGCTGGCGGACCGAGACACCGGAGGGCACGAGTGATCCGATGACGTGCCGTCGGCGCCAACTGACGGCGTACGCCGAAACGTCGACCTCCGCGAGCCGTGCGAGCCCGTCGAGGGCGCCTATGCAGAATGCACCGACACCGGTGGGTCGACCGAGGAGTGGGGTGGCGTCGAACGCCACGGACAGCGGGCCTCGGTCGAGAGATCGTCGTCGCTCGGGCGGCACGCAAGGAGCATGGCACAGCACGCGGAAGCGCCTGCGTCCGAGCCGGTGGATCGACCGCAAGGAGAGCGATGGTGGGCCGATAGTGTGCCCCCATGACCACCGAGTGCGAAGGGCCCTTTCGGTGATCACCGCGCTGGCCGGGGGCGTGGGTGCCGCCCGCCTGCTCCGCGGCATGGTCGAGGTCGTGCCGACCGGCGATCTCACGGCGGTGGTCAACGTGGGGGACGACACCGATCTGCACGGACTCCACATCTCGCCTGACCTGGACACGGTGATGTACACATTGGCCGACGCCATCAATCCGGAAACGGGCTGGGGACTCAAAGGGGAGACCTGGCGGGTCATGGAGTCACTCGGCCGTCTCGGAGGCACCACCTGGTTCAATCTGGGCGATCGCGACCTCGCCACGCACCTCTACCGCACCCAGCGCCTCTCCGAGGGTGCGCCGCTCGGAATGGTCACGGCCGAACTGGTGGATCGGTTCGACGTCAGGGTCCGTCTGCTTCCGGTCACCGACGATTCCCTGCGCACCAAACTGCGACTTTCCGGAGGCGAGGTCGGGTTCCAGGAATACTTCGTAAAGCTGCGGCACGATGTCCCCGTTGAGCAGGTCCGATTCGAGGGAGCCGATGCCTCTCAACCGGGACCCGGGGTCCTCGAGGCGATCACAGACGCCTCAGTGGTCGTGGTGTGTCCGTCCAATCCCGTCGTCTCCATCGACCCGCTGCTCTCCGTCCCGGGGATCCGCGAGGCGCTGACGGCACGTCGCGACGACGTGGTCGCCGTGTCCCCCATCGTGGCCGGAGCGGCCCTCAAGGGACCTGCCGACCGGCTCCTCGTCGAGATGGGCTTCGAGTCCTCCGTGGTGGGCGTGGCCCGCTGGTACGCATCCTGGGTGTCGACACTTGTCATCGACGAGGCCGACGCCGCTCTCGCACCGGCGGTGGAGTCGGCTGGCGTCCGCTGCATCGTGGCTCCGACGATCATGTCCGACGTGGCACGATCTGCGGAATTGGCACGGGTCGTGCTGGGTGCCCATGCCTGAAGGGCCGTCGGACCGTTCGTCGTCGGGTGGTCTGCCCACCGGCGCACTGAGTGTCCTCCCGGTGCCGGGGATCGGCGAGGTGCGCCCCGGGGACGACCTGGCCGACCTGCTCGCCCGGGCCCTCCGCACCGACGGGGACGAAGGTGGGGACGAGGGTGGGGACGAGGGTGGGGACGAGGGTGGGGACGAGGGCGGGGACGAGGGCGGAGGCGCCCCGTGGGTCGTCGACGGCGACGTGCTGGTCGTCACCCAGAAGGTGGTGTCCAAAGCCGAGGGACGGATCGTTCCCATAGACACGGGGGATCCCGGAGCCAAGCTGGCGCTGGTGGAGTCCGAGTCGGTCCGCGTGCTCCGTCGGCGTGGCGATCTGTTGATCACCGAGACCCGTCACGGTTTCGTCTGTGCCAACGCCGGCATCGACCTGTCCAATGTGGCCGAAGGTACGGCGGCGTTGCTCCCGATCGATCCGGACCGGTCGGCTCGCCGCATTCGTGAGGCACTCGGCCACCTCATCGGAGTCGACCTCGCCGTGATCGTTTCCGACACGTTCGGGAGGACGTGGCGGAACGGGGTCACCGACGTCGCCATCGGCATCGCCGGTATCGCCGGGGTTGTTGATCTCCGTGGTACGCCCGACGCCACCGGTCGGGTGCTCGAGGCGACGGAGGTCTGCGTGGCGGACGAGATCGCCGGCGCTGCAGAACTGGTGATGGGGAAGGACAAGTCAATGCCGGCCGCCGTCGTGCGGGGTGTGGACCCGTCATGGCTGCGTCGAGCCTCGGTGTCCGAGGAGATCGTGCGGGATCCGGCCGGTGACCTGTTCAGGTGATCTGCCGCACCCCGATCGGTCGGTGCTGTCGGTCGACCCGGGCGGCGGTGCCCGTCAGCCGACGTCGAAGAGGTCGACCACGAAGACCAGCGTCTCGTTGGGGCCGATGACCCCGCCGGCACCACGGCTGCCGTAGCCCAGCTCCGGCGGGATGGTGATCCGACGGCGGCCACCGACGTTCATCCCGGCGACTCCCTCGTCCCACCCCTGGATGACGTGCCCGGCGCCCAGCGGAAAACTGAAGAGCTCGTCACGGTCCCACGAGGAGTCGAACTCGTCCCCGGTCGACCAGGACACACCCACGTAGTGCACCGTCACGGGCTTGCCGGCTTCCGCAGTGGCTCCCGTGCCGACCTCGAGGTCCTCGAGGACGAGACCACCCGGAGGCGGCCCGTCGGGGACGGTCACTGACGGCTTGGTGTCGGAAGTCATCCTCGGACTGTAGAGGCTCACCGACCCTCAGGTTGCGATCGTGGATCGCGTGGATCAGCGGCCCCGCTGCGACCGGTTACCACCGCCGTTGGTGGCCCGAGCGCCGGCTGCACCGCCTCGGCGGACGCCGCTCGTCGCCCCTCCGCCTGCCACCCTGGACTTGGCTCCACCGGAGGAAGAACCGCGAGTCGACGACGTCGCGGCGCCGTGCCCCCCCGGCTTGGTCGTCCGCCCAGGCTTGCCCGGCCGACCCGGCTTCCCGAATCCGTTCGGCTTGGCGGGCTTGCCGGGCTTGGAGAACCCGGAGGGCTTGCCCCCGGAGGGACGAGGTCCGTCGGCGCGCGGTCCAGCATCACCCTCACGGGTGTCACTGCCACGGTGTCCACCGTTCCGCTGCCCGCCGCCGTGTCCACCTGGCTTGCGCGCCTTGAAGGGGCGCGAGGCCCGGACACCGCCACGGTTGGCGTTCGGGGAGGGCTCACGGTCGCGGCCCGCCGGACGTTCCGTGACCACGCGACGTGCAGGAGGTGGGCCGAGGATCGCCACGATGGCACCGGGGTCGTATTCCGTCGTACCGATCGGTACGCCGATCTCCCGCTGCAGCTTCTTGACCGCACCGGCTTTGTCCGGTGTGACGAAGCTGACCACGACACCGGTCGCTCCGGCCCGGGCGGTCCGACCCGAGCGATGGACATAGTCCTTGGGATCCGCAGACGGGTCGAAGTGGACGACGGCGTTCACCCCGTCCACGTGGATGCCCCGGGCGGCCACATCGGTGGCCACGAGCGCGTCGACGGCACCACGGACGAACGAGTCCAATGCCTTTTCGCGCTGCTTCTGGCTTCGATCTCCGTGGATCGCCGCCGCCCGGATGCCCCGCTGTTCGAGCTGGCGGGCGATCCGGTCCGCACCGTGCTTGGTGCGGGAGAAGACGATCGTCGGGCCACTGGCCGTGACGACCTCGGCCGTCCGGTCGAGCCGGTCCCCGGACGACACCCGCCAGAAGAGGTGGATGGCGGCACTGGCGTCGTCCTCGTCGACCTCGATCTCGTGGCGGGTCGGATTGTTCTGATACCGCTTCACCAGGACGTCGATGTCACCGTCGAGCGTGGCGGAGAAGAGGAGGGTCTGACGACCGTCGGGAGTCAGGTCGAGAATGCGACGGACGTCAGGGAGGAATCCCATGTCCGCCATCCGGTCGGCCTCGTCGATGACCACGATCTCCACGGCGTCGAGGCGGATGCTTCCTCGCTCGAGGAGGTCGCCGAGGCGACCCGGGCAGGCCACGGCGACGTCGACACCGCGTGAGAGCGCCTTCAGCTGGGGGCCGTAGCCCACTCCCCCGTAGAAGCAGTCGACCTTGAATCCGCGTGGGTCAGCGAGCACCTGGAGTTCGGACGCAACCTGAGCGGCGAGCTCACGGGTCGGAGTCAATACCAACACGCGCGGATGCTTCGGCTTCGACGAACGGCCTTGCAGGCGGGATACGGCACCGATGCCGAAGGCGAGGGTCTTGCCTGACCCGGTCGGGGCCTTCCCACACACGTCGCGGCCGGCCAGAGCATCCGGGAGCGTCATGGTCTGGATCGGGAACGGCGACGTGATGCCGTTGGCATCGAGCGCGGACACGATGTCCGATGGCACGCCGAGCACGGCGAAGGAAGAGGCAGAGGGAGGCATGGAGGCACTTTCGGGCTACAGGGGAAGCACCGGAGTGTGCCTCGGGAACCACCAGGCGCC
>Ga0302279_10001003_pt1 | contig 41235 bp, 36 predicted proteins | sample III_Bog_N3_3_FD_194541 | JGI IMG/M metagenome (GOLD analysis project Ga0302279, IMG submission 194541) | Peat permafrost microbial communities from Stordalen Mire near Abisko, Sweden - III_Bog_N3_3 | ecosystem: Environmental > Terrestrial > Soil > Wetlands > Peat | place: Sweden: Abisko... | reverse complement strand
CTCTGCGTGCTCTCGACCAAAGCGACCGCCTTCCTCGATTCTGGTCACACCTCGCCAAGGGCTACGCCGCGAACATCCAGGACGCCGAGGTCGCCTGAGTCACGAGATCCGAGCGCAATCCACGCCCGCCGAACGGGCACGAACAGGTTCTCCTCGATGACATCGATTTCGCTGCCCGTGTGAGTTGCAACCGAGATGAGCAAGGCGATCATTGACGAAATCCTAAAGGTCACTCCAAGCGAGGGGTTCAACGTAGTCGCGTTGGACAGGCACGCCGAGCCCGGCGCACGGCTGACACTCATCGACCACCTCCCAACCAGGGATGCTGCTGAGCGGTGCATCGCGCTACTGCGCGCTTCGGCCCCGACGGGGGACTTCGAGGTCTATGCACCTATGAACCCGGAGTCACGATGACTCCGCGCGCGCGACTGCCCCAGTTCACCGTCCGGCGACGGCGAGCGAACGAGCTTCGGTCGAGCAATGACTTCGTTGTGCGGGGGGACGATCTAAGAACACTCGATCGGCAGCTCCGAGAGGCCCTTCGGACGGCACAAGCCGAGAGGGGCACCGGGCCGTGGTTGGACGCCGATCCCGAGGTCTGGCAGAGCGGCACCCTGATCGGGCGGCTAGCAAACGACGGGGACATCGCACAGCTCGTGCGGCTGGTGATGGGAACATGCGCGAAGGCTCGAGCCGATCGAAGCGCATGAGGCGTCGGGCCACGGACCGCCGATGAATCGCTGCTGGCGAAGGCGACCGGGAGACGCTCGGGCGGCGAGCCGCGCCCCACGAGTGGAATGCAGTGCGGCGGGCGCGTCCGGGGTGAGCCCGTCTTTGTTGCACTTCTGAAGGAAGTGGACCGATCGGTGAAACCCTCTAGGTCGCGTTGGCGCTTGCGCTCGCATTGCCTTCCAGATGGTCGCTCAAGATCCTAATGACCGAAGCGAGTACTCGGACGACCGGAGCCGCGGCGGTGACCGTCCGCCCATCAGCGCGGAGTAGGGAGCTCTCGCCCCCCGTCCGGCCGAACGAGCTCGCACTTGTGCGTATCGGGCGTGCAATGGGCGATGCGCGAGTCGACGACGCGGAACATCGGGCAGACCTGCTTCGTCGGGCACGTGAACGAGGCTTTGTAGGCGTCGACGGAGCCCGTGTTCACCGCCTCCATGAACCCGTTGTCGCAGCAGCTGTTCTTGGGGACGGGAACGCAGTCGGAGTCGAAGGTGCAGATGAAGAACACGCCGGTCTGTCCGTCGGTCTCGGCGTCTCCAACGTCGCTCTTCGCGTCACCGCCCGCATCGAGCATGCCCGAGGTGATCGGCGGCGTTGGGCCCGGGCCGGTCGCGTGACAAGCAAGGACGACGGCCGAAGAGGCGGCGCTTGCTGCCGTGACGATGACCAGGAGAGATCGGAGGTACATGTCGTTCGCTCGGTCGCTCGCTCGAGTTGAGACGTGAGTGGAGTGATTGAAGGACTGGGCAATAGCCGGAGCTCAGCTGCGGGCCAGAACCATCGCCGTCGCGTAGACCACGAGCGCGCCGACCCAGGCGAGTGCTCGCACGCGCATGTGCTCGCGCGCGGCGTAATAGGGCGCGAGCGGCGCGACGACGAACGCGAGGAGCGCGTGCCACCGGGGCCGTCGGCGCACGAGCCCCACCGCGATCGTCACGTGCGCCGTGACCAGCGCCGCGAAGGCGACCAGGAGCACCGAAAGAACGACGATGTCGCGCGTGCTCATGGCTTCTCCCCGTCGTTACTTGCGTTGTCGCTGCCGAGCACCTGTCCCGGCCTCGACGGCTGCGTCGATTGCCCCGGGGGCGGGGGCTTCTGGTCGGTCCCCTCGCCCATCGGCGGCGGCTTCTCTTCGTCGGAGCCGCCGCCGATCGCCGCAGACTTACTTATCGGGGGAGGCGCGGCGATCGGCGTTCCATGCGCGTCCAGCCACATCGCCTTCGCATAGAGGAGAGTCCCGTCCTCGCGCCGCCTCACCTGCCAGTCGACATACTTGACCCCGGCCAGGGGCGAAAACCACCCGCCGGGCGCCCACTTCCAGCGCCACCCCTCCCACATCCAGGAGCCGTCGATCCAGAAGCGCGCCTCCTTCGGCCGCGGCGGCACGATCTCGACGCGTGCAGGCGGCGGGGGCGCGGAGACCTCGACGAAGTCCGCTTCGGGTGGGGGAACGGGAGGTGGCAGCGGTAGCGAGCCGCACCCCAAGCTACACAAGCTCGCGACACTCCAGGACCCGAGGATCCTCGCGGGCAGCGGCAGATGGGGACTCCAGCTCACGCGCGTGACGGGAGCACGCAGCGTACCGCGGAATGAAGGATGCAAATTGGGCCGTTTCGTCGCGAGCCCGCGCTCGTTCGACGAACCAACTCGATGAATCGAAAAGACGTTCCACCCGTCCGGCCATGGCGTTCGTGCACCACAGGGGCGTTCTTGTTCGCCTGCCTCGCCAGCATGAGCTGCTCGTCGATTCCGCACGGAGCCGCGGCGGTCAACTCGGTCGACGTGAAGGGGAACGCCACGCTGTCGTCTTCCGACATCGAGGACAAGCTGGCGACGACGGAGAGCTCGAAGCTCCTCTTTCTCTTTCGCGGCTTCATCGTCGACTACTCGCTCTTCGACCCGTTCGTGCTGGCCAAGGACCTCGCGCGCGTCGAAGCGTTCTACCGCGACAACGGCTTCTACGACGCGCACGCGCGGGCCGGGCGTGTCGTCTACACCTCGGATACCCACGACCACGTCGAGGTCACCATCGTGGTCGACGAGGGGCAACCCATCATCGTCCGCGACGTGGTGCTGGACGGCGTGGAGGACCTGCCTCCCGCGATCGCGCAGGTCGTCAAGGACGCCGCCGTCGCGAAGGTCCACCGGGGGACTCGCTTCGTCGCCGACGACTACGAGAGCACCGCGAAAGCCGTCACCCGCGCCCTCACGGACCACGGCTACGCCTACGCCACGACGACCCATCACGCCGACATCGACCTGCCCGGTCACTACGCGATCCCCAAATACACCGTCGTGCACGGCCCTCCGGCGAAGTTCGGTGAGGTCGGGATCGACGGGCTGGGAAACCTCCCCGAGTCGACCGCTCGAAGAGCGATCGACATCACGCCCGGCGAGGACTACTCGACGCAGAAGCTCGACTCGGCGAAGCAGGCTCTGCTCGACCTCGGCGTTTTCGGCAACGTCACCATCACGCCGGACCTCCCCAATCCGCCGCCTGCCAATGTCACCGTCCCGCTCCAGTTCCATCTCGAGCAGAGCGAGCTGCGTCAGGTCACGCTCGGCGGCGGCATCGAGTTCGATCCGATCAGGACGGATCTGCACCTGCTCTTGGGCTGGGAGAACCACAACTTCCTGGGAGGTCTGCGAAACTTCCACATTCAGTTCAAGCCGGGCGTCGTCCTGTACCCACTCCGCATGGAGACGCCGTTCGACGCGCCGACGAACTTGCTGTTGGAGGAGAAGACCCGCGCCGAGCTCCGTCAGCCGGGCTTCATCGAAGCGCGCACGGCCGGCATCCTCAGCACGGAAGTGAACGTCTACCCGATCCTGCTTACGCCGCAGCAGAGCGGGCCGGGGATTCCCGTGCTCGGCTACCTCGAAAACAAGGACGCCTTCGGCGTCGATCGATCCTTTGGCCACCTCTACGTGAGCCCTACATACAACTTCCAGCACGACCAACCGTTCGCGTACGTTCCGCCGCGCGATCCCAATCTCGGACCGATCAACCTATCGTACATCGATCTCGTCGCTCGCCTCGACTTCCGCAACGACAAGGTCCACCCGCACCGCGGGTTCGAGCTGATCAACGACTTTCAGGTCGCGGGCCTGGGAGGCAACGCCCAGGACATTCGCGATCAGCCCGAAGTGAGGGGCTACATCCCGGTCACGCAGAAGGTGACGTGGGGGCTCCGGGCGATGACTGGATTCCTCGTCCCGTTCAATTCGTACGCGACGATCCACAACCCGTCGCTCCAGGCCAGCGACCCGAAGGGCTATGTAGAACAGTCTCAGCTGCTCTACTTGCGCGGGTTCTTCTCCGGAGGGCCGAGCTCGAACCGCGGCTACCCGCTCTACGGCGTCGGTCCCCACGGTGCGGTGCCCTTCTTCAGCCCGCAGACTGCCGCAAATAGCGTGGCAAACTCCTGCACGCCGCAGAACTTCGATATCCACTACTGCGCGGTGCCCGAGGGAGGCTTCACGGTCTGGGAGGTTTCGACCGAGCTGCGCTGGGACGTCCACGGTCCGCTCGAGTTAGTCGGGTTCTGCGACGCCAGCGACGTGGAGCGGGCGCGCTTCTCCTACAAGTTCAACAACGCCACTCGGTACCACCTCTCGTGTGGCGCGGGCGCTCGGTACGACACGCCCGTCGGTCCGATTCGGTTGGACCTCGGCTACCGAATTCCCGGGCTGAACCCGAATTTCAACGAAATTGGCGTCCAGGAGACGGAAGGAGACCCAGGGACGATCCTGGGCGTACCGATTGCAGTCTCACTGGGAATTGGAGAGAGCTTCTGATGCATAGACCCTCCGATTCCTCGCCACGCCCGCCGTCTCCGGCGGCAATGCGTAGCGAGCACCCGCCGCCGCTGCCGCCCGAGCTCGCGCACGCACAAGTGGCTCCGCATGTTCCCCATGCCGACCGATCGGGGCCGCATCGATTCCGGCGCGCCATCGGTGTGCTCGCATCGCTCGTCGGCACGGTCATCACGTTCATGGCCACGCTCGCCGGCGGCACGGTGATTCACATGGGCGTCGCGCCCGCGCGCCGGATCGCCTCCGCGGCGGTGAACCAGATCCTGGATGGCAGCTTCCGAGGCAAGATGGCCATCACTCGTCTGGGCTCGCTTCGCCCGTACCAAGTCGACGGCGTGAGCGCGACGCTCTCGACGCACGAGGGTCAGCCGATCCTCTCGGCCGAGGGCATCCATGCACGCATCGCGATCGGTCCGCTCCTCTGGTCGCTCGTTAAAGGAGGCGAAATGAAGATCGAGATCACGGACCTGTCGATCGATCATATCGACGCGCTCCTCGCGCAGGGGCAGGACGGTCAGCTCACCGTAGCCGAAGCTTTCCAGCCGGCGGTGGAAGGTCCCCCCCCGCCCCCGCCGAAGAAGAGCACCGGTGGCCTCGATCTCGGGTTGCCGAAGGTCGTCCTCCGCACGGCATGGGTGCACGGAGCCATGGGCGGCACGCCTGTCGACGCGACGATCGAGAAGCTCACGGCCTCCTTTTGCATGACGTTGAAGACGATGGGGGCCAGGGGTGCCTTCGGCGCCGAAGTCCGCGCGCTCACGAAGGACGCTCCGATCTCCCTCGACGTGAAAGGCAAGCTCGACTCGAGCTTGATCGACGCGCAGGTGAAGGCGCTCACGGGAACGTCGCGCGTGGACCTCACGGCCCATGCCCGCATCCCGAGCGACCAGGACCCGACGACGAGCGCATACGTCAAGATCGCCGCGCGCGACGTGAACGCGACGGCGTTCGGTGGCCCCGAGAGCTCGCTCGGCTTGGACACCGAGGCGAGCGCCGACGTCGCGGCGAACGGCGGCGTCATCGGAAGGTACGAGGTCCATGTTCTCCCCGGCGTGGTCTCGGCGGAGCCCATCCCGGATGCGCGCATCCGCGGGACGTTCACCGACAAGCGGGTGCTCGGCTCGGCGAACGTCGCGGAGACGGGCGCCCCCGTGGAGCTCCGGTACGACGTGGCGCTGGCGGCGGCGGACGGTCCCGATATCGGTTTCGACCTCACGACCCGCTCCCACGACCTCACGAAGATCCCGCAGCTCCGGGGCGTCCTGAAGGGCACGGCGCTCATCGAGGCCAAGGGCCATGCGTCGCTCGGGAGCAAGAAAATCGACGGCCACGTCGTGACGCAGCTCGAGAACTTCTCGGTCGGCTCGATCGCCTTCGACCATGCGACGGCCGACGCGACCGTGCGCGGTTCGCTGCTATCGCCCCAGAGCGCGCTCCTACTGAACGTGAGCGACCTGCGGATTGCGTCTCTTCTCTTCCCGGTCGTCTCGATGTCGGCCTACGGCAGCCCCAAGGACATGAGGATCGACGCAAAGCTCGACGGTGAGGGCGACCGCCACCTCCTCCTCGGGGCGAACGTGGCCGTGGCCGATGGTGTGCGGGTGCGTGACGTCGCGCTCAACCTGAGACGCGCGAACGATTCCGTGACGGCGAAGGTCGCATTGGTGACTTCGCGCGACGGTCGGCTGGACGTCGAGGGCGTGACGATCGATGGGGCCGGCGCGCCGCTCACGGCCGAGGCGCACGTGCGTCCGGGGACGATCGCGGCGAAGGTGAGCACGGCGGGGCTCGACCTCGCGACGATTGCGCGCTTCGTCGAAGGGGAGAAGTCGAAGCGCGCAGGGCGCATTGCCCTCGACGTGGACGTGACTGCGTCGAGGACCGCAACGCGCGGGCACGCGAACATCAACGCGAGCGGCGTCACCGACGGGCAGTACCTGAACGCCTTCAACGCCACTATCGCCACAACCTTCCAGGGGCGAACGCTCGACGCCAAGATCGACGCTGGCGACGTGAAGATGGGGCACGTACTCGTCACGACCGAGGGCGTAAGGCTCGACGGCGGAGTGCTCGAACCCGCTGCGTTTCGCGACGCCACCGGCAACGTCCACGCGGAAGTCGACGTCGACCTCGGCAAGGCGACGCAAGCTTCGCCGGTCGACCTACCGATTCAAGAGGCGAGCGGACGCATCGTCGCCAAGGTGGAAGGCTCACGGGACGACGCGCGCAAGCGCCCGAGCATCGCCGTGGACGTCGCGACCGACAAGCTTTCCTTCTCGGCGCTTCCCGCGACCGTGCCGAACGACGACGGGAGCGTTACCGTCGTCAAAAAGCCGTTCCATTCGCAGGACATCGACGCCCACGTGGTCGCCAGCGTCGACGGGAGCACGGGCGACGCGAAGCTCGACGTGCAGCTTCGCGACAAGGCCGGTCCTCTGCTGCAGGCGAACGCCGCTGCGAAGCTCCCCGTGGAGCGCCTATTCGCTGGAGACGCGCAGGAAGCCCTCCTGGCGACGACGGCGACGTTCCATGCCGAAGTACCGATGCGCTCCCTCGATTCGCTTCCTCCGATGCTCGGGACCCTTCCCATTCGCGGAAACGTCGCCTTCACACTCGACGTCAAGGGGGACGCCCACTCGCCGCAGATCACGAGCGAGCTGAAGGCGCAGCACATCATCGACTCGGACGATCCGACCCCCATCCCGATCGACGTCGACACCAAGTTCTCCTACGACGGCAAGCATGCCGTCGTAGCTTTCACGGCCAATCGGCCTAAAGGCCAGGTCCTCGACGGCCAAGCCGACATGGCGATCGCCATCGCGGATCTCTTGGATGGGAAGTCTCCTCCTCCCTGGGAGGCGAACGCCGACATCAAGTTGCACGAGATGCCCATCGGGGCGCTCGCCGACTTCGCTAATCAGGAAATCGACGGCAACATCAGCGGAGAGATCGCTCTCCACGACCTTCACAAGGCCGGCGCGCTCAACGCGGAGCTCACTCTCGACAACCTGGTCCTGTCAGGAGCGAAGTTCCCGCGCGCGACTGTTTCGCTCGACGTTTGGGACGGCAAGCTCGCCGCCGACGCGCGTATCGAGCAGACTGACGGCTTCGCCGAGATCACGGTCGGCGGGGCCATGAAATGGGGCGACGAGGTCGCCCCGAGCCCGGACGGGAGCAAGCCCGCCCAGGTGAAGCTCGCCGCGAAGAACTTCCGACTCATCGCGTTCGCGCCCTTCCTGCAGGGCGCGCTCGACGAGCTCGATGGCATCGTCAACGCCGACGCGACCCTTCGCGTGAAGCCCGGCTTCAAGGACGGTACGCTCGACGGCACGATCGCCATCGACAAAGGACTCGTCGAATCTCCCGTGGTGGGCGAAGAGTTCCACGACCTCAAGGCGCAGATCACGATGGATCCTTGGGGGACATGGAACGTCAAGGAGCTCTCGGGACGAGCGACGTCGGGACGTTTCACGGCAACGGCCCAGGCCAAGCTGGACGGCTTTCACCTCGACTCCGCCGAGGCGCACTTGAAGATCGACGAGCGAGACAAGATCCCGCTCACGATGCAGGGGACGGCGCTAGGACAGGCGTGGGGCAACGTCGACGTCAAAGGCGCGATGTCGAAGGACGGAAAGCAGCTCAATCTCGACGTGAGTGTCCCCAAGCTTCACGTCGACCTCGAGGACGCGACGGGGCACTCGGTCGAGTCGACCGATCTCGATCCGACGATCACGGTCGGCATGCACGACAAGCACGGCACGATGGAACGGCTCCCCTTCGACGGCTCCCAGGCGATGAAGCCTCCACCGCCCAAGAATCCGCCCCCGGACGCGCCGCCGCCGATCGCGATTCACGTCGTCACGCACCTCGGTCCCGACCTGGAGGTGAGGCGAGGGACGATGCTCAAGGTCTACGTGACGGGCGGGCCGACGATCGACACCGGTGTCACGACGAAGCTTTCGGGGGACATTCGCATTCCGAACGGATACGTCGAGCTTCAGGGGAAGCGCTTCCAGATCGAGAACAGCAAAGTGACGTTCACGGGCCAGCCTGTGGACAACCCGCTTGTGGACGCATCGGCGTCCTATGTGGCACCCGATGCCGATCAGACGAAAGTCACCGCGAGATTCATAGGGCCTGTCAAGACCGGCAAGGTCGCCCTCGAATCCGAGCCCAACCTGACCGATGCCCAGATCTTCTCGCTTCTAATGTTCGGTACGTCCGACGGGACGTTCGGGCAATCTGCGCCGCCCGGCCAGGCAGGAAACGACACGACGCAGGCGGCGAGCGTGGCCGGCGGGGTCGTCACCGAAGCGCTCAACAAGGCGATCAGCGGGGTGACCGGCGGGCTCGACGTTCAAACGTCGGTCGATACCCAGCAGACGGGCAACCCTCGGCCCGAGGTCGAGGTCGCCCTGAGCCGCAGGGTCAGCGCGACCGTCATGTACAGCCTGGGCGTGCCGCCGCCTGGCGACAATCCTGATGACACGCTCTTGCGCATCGACTGGCGCTTCCACGGGCACTACTCGACGGAGACGACGCTTGGGGACAAGGGGACGACCATCGTCGATCTGGCGTGGAAGTATCGGTACTGAGCGCGGACCGTCGGGCAGCGACATGTACCAGGGCGTGCGCACGACGACCCCCTCGGAGCGGCTCGCCGCGCCCCACTCGCGCAGCTGCGAGATGCCGAAGTCCACCAGCTTGGAAAGACCTCGCCGTCGCGTTCGCGGTGGACGACGCCAGCGCCGTGCGCGCGGGACAGCGCCGATAGGATCGGCAAAGCAACGGCGCGCGCCTCGGCAACTCCCGTTCCGTGCGGGCGGAGCAGCACGAGCTTCCCTCCGATGCCGGGGGTCAGCTCGGGGTGCGCCGCGCCGTCTCGACCGGCGCGTGGCCCGCATCGCCGCCACGGGTAGGGCAAAAGGGAATCAGGCGTTCGTGGACGGGCTCGCGGCCCGCTGCGCCCTGCGCTCCGAGCGCGCACGGTTCGCCAAGCTTCCCGCCTGCTCGGAATACACACGCGCAAACTCCGCCCCAAAGAGCAGGAACGCGCTCACCAGGTAGATCCAGGTCATGAGGCCCAGCACCGCGCCTACCGCGCCGTATGCCGAGTAGTTCGCAAGGTGCGCCAGGTACCACGCGAGCACGTGCTTCAGCGTGGTGAAGAGGAACGCGGTGAGAAGCGCACCGCCGAGCACGTCGTGCCACAGAACCCTCGTCTGCGGAATCATGTGGAAGATCGCCGCGAAGATTAACGTACTGAGCGCGAGCGATACGAGAAACTCGACTGCCCACCACAGCGCAGCGCTCGAGACGACGTGTTGCGCAGACGCGCTCAGCGCGCCCACGGCCGTGCTCACCATCAGCAAGATCAAGAGAAGGACGGCGGCGCCAACGACGACTGCGAACGAGACCGCCTTGTCTCTGACGGCGAGAAGAATCGTGCGGCCGAAACCCTTCGATGGGGTCGCCTCGACGCGCCAGACCTTGTTCAAAGCGAACTGGAGCTCCGAGAAGACCCCGCTCGCTCCGACCAGGAGCGTGACGATCCCCACGACTGCACCCACGCCACGGGCGGTCTGGTGCCCTTGCATGCTTTGCAGCGTCTGATCGAGCAGCGCCTGAGCTTGCGGCGACGTCGCGCTCGACACAGCGTCGAGAAGACGCTGCCGGGCGACCGGGTCGGTCCCGAGGAAGAAGCCAACCGCCGTCACCGAGAGGAGAAGTAGCGGAAAAATTGAGAAGAGCGCGTAGTAGGTGAGCGATGCGGCGAGGCGGTAGCAACTGTCGTCTGCCCAGCGAACCCCGGCATCTCCGAGCATCTTCGCGAGCCGCCTGACAGTGGCTAGAGTCGTCCTTCGTGGCTGACTCTCACGCCCGCCCAGATCCATCGCGACGTGGTCCATGCTTGGCCTCCTGCACCGCCTTGTCGGAGCGCTCCGATGGGATCATGTTTTTCATTCGCGGCGTCTGCCCGGAAGATCTGCCCGGAAGATGCGATACGCATGCCACCACGCGCACGGCACGTTGATTGCGAAGGCTCGATCCTCATGCGCAACTCGACGGGGGCGCCATCAACCTTGAGGAAGACCGTCCCTTGGCGGCGCGGAAGAGCCGTGACGCGCATCGAGATCGCGCCGAAGACGATGTTCCTCGTGGTCGCGGTCGCGGCCGCGCGAGGGTCACCAAACGCTCATCAGCTCCCGATCAACGCGCCGAAGTGCCCATTCGACCAACCATCAGCGCGACGGACACATGCAGATGGAGATCCCGAAGGGCCGGGTCTGCGTCTCGTCGTGTCGTGCCGCTATGACCAGGCTCTCCGCCGAAGCGTCGATGCCGGTGACTTCGTGCCCCTCGCGCGCGAGCGCGTTTGCCAGGAAGCCGGCGCCGCAGCCGATGTCGAGCACCCGGGCACGCGCGCCGACGCTCGTGACGACTCGTGCGGCGACCCATGGATTGCGGAGGCGAGACTCGGCGCGGAGCAGCGCCACCGGGTCGTCGTCGGCCGAGTACCAGCGGTCGCCGAGTGCGTAGATTGCGTTGTTCACCGGGCGTGCGTCGGTCGCCGTATCCATGAGGGCCTCCAGGAAACGTTCCAATAGAGAAGTTGGTAGGCGCCGAATGCGAGCGTGAGCGCCGCCTGCGCGACGACGAACGAGCGGAGCCCGTTCATCCACAGGAATGCAACTGCCGCGAGTCCGATCGGGTGAAGGACGAAGAGGATCGCGTGCAGCCAGTGCTCGCCTGATGAGCAGTCCCGGGCGTGGATCCACTCGTCCTTGGTCACGAAGAGGCACGAGAAGGCAGACAAGGCGACGTACACGACGAGCCACCGAGTCGTCGAAGGCGCGGCAATCGCCACCACGAAGCACGCGAGGACGGTCAACGTGTCGAGCGGATGCCCGACGCGCTCCCACCGCGAGAGCCCCCGCCGGCGGTGAAAGTGTACTTCGTCGAAGAACATCGCCACTGCCTGAAGAGCGAGCGGCAGTGCGACGAGGGCGATCACGAAGCGCCTTTGCGCATCACATTCCCGCAAAGGGTCAGGCCAGGGCCGAACGCGAGGCTGACGATCGGGCGCCCCAGCTCCACCTCTGGCGAGCGGGCGATCTCCATCCATACGTGGGGCACCGTCGCCGATGACATGTTGCCGTGCTCGTTGAGAACGCGGCGGCTCGCCTCGATCTGCCGCTCCTCGAGGGCGAGTACGTCGCGTACGCGGTCCAGGATCTTGGGGCCACCCGGGTGCACCGCGTACAGCGCGCTCGCGCGATCTGCCTCGTCGAGCCCGGCGCTGGCCCAAAGGCGCTTCACGAACCCGGCAACGCCGGCGGCGAGCCGCTCGGGGACATCGCGCGCGAGCGTCATACGCATGCCCCCGTCGGAGCAGATCCAGCTCATCGATCCGCTCGAGTCGGGGACGATCACCTCCGCCTGCGAGAGTAGAGTGAGGGCGGGAGAGCGCCCGTCGTACGCCGAAGGGTCGCAGACGACATACCGGATGAAGCCGTCGGCGAAGAGCGATTGGACGACGAGTTGCTCGGCCTCGTGTGCCCGAGGATCGAAGTGGAGTGAGCACATCTCGGTGTGCACGACATCGACGCGGCGTGGACCGCCGGCGCGCAGCGCGTGGTCCGCGAGTGCGAGACCACCCGCGATGCGGAGCGCCGGGAACGCCGCATAGCAGCCCATGTGATAGGCATGTGTCACACGCGTGGTAGCCCCCCAGCCCTTGTCCGCAACGAGGACCTGGGCGGCGCTGGGCGATGCATAGCCGGTACATGTCACGTGAACGATATCGGCGGGTGGGGAGGTCTCTTCGGCGTAGAAGCGCGCGAGCACACCGCGCGCACGGTCGTTGAAGACGCGCGTACGCGCGAGCATCCCTTCGCCCTCCGGTCGCTCGTCGAGCCGATAGATCTCCATTTCAGCCCAGCGCGTGTGGCTGCAATCGGCGAGTTCGTGGCCGCGCGAGGCGATCTTCTCCGCGCCACACCCGAAGCGGGCGAGACGGCGCGCGAGCTGCTCGCGGAATGCGCTCTCATCGAAGAGGCGCCCGGCGCTGCGTGCGAGCGTCGCCTCGGCCCGCGCGTGCGCGCTCGCAATCCAGGCGAGACTATCCGCCTGGGCGATCGTGTGCGTGGGGCTCACCGAGCGGAAGTCCGTGAGGAGAAGCGGCCTTGTCATCCGATGTGCGATCGCAAGAAGGGAACCGCCTCACGGGCTTCCCTCACGAACGCGAGGACCCGCGTTGCCGTCTCGCCAGGGCGCTCGAGGGTGAGGTCGTGTCCCGAATCCGTGATGATCGCCCACTTCGCGCCGGCGATGCCGTGCGCCAGCGCCCGACCGGCGCCCGGGCCGAGCAGGTGATCGCGATCGCCCGCCAGAACGAGGGTGGGAGCGCGGATCGTCCCCAGCTGCGCTCGCACGTCATGACGGAGCGCCGCGATCGCGTGCGCCACGAACGTCAGGTGTGGCGAGGGGGTCTGTGCGGCCAGGTCGGCTATTCGCTGCGCCTCCGCCGGATGCTCCGCCCGAAACTCGTGCGAGAGCACGCGGAGCACCAGGCACCGCTCCGCCTCGCAGGGTTCGCGAGCAAGGCAGCGCGCGAACCCAGAGGCGCGCCGCAGTCCGGCCTGCTCGAACGCGAATCCGCGCGCGGCCGTGGACGCGAGGACGAGCGATGCCAGACGCGATGGCGAGTCGATCGCGAAGCGCATCGCGACCATGCCGCCCAGCGAGATCCCGAAGAGATGCGCCTTCTCGATATTCAGCGCGTCGAGCACCGCCCGGGCGTCGCCGGCGAGCGCTGCCGTCGACGCTCGAGCACGGCCCGAAGACATGCCGCTCCCGAGAGCGTCGAAGGTCACGACCCGCAGCTCGCGCTCGAGCGCTCCGGCAAACTCGCCCCAGAGTGAGGCGCTTCCACCCAGCGGTCGGATGAGCAAGATGGGTGGTCGGTGGGCGTCGCCTCGATCCTCCCAGGCGATCCCTCGTGTCGCGCCCTTCACTCGTCCGCCTCACGCGCCATCGCGTCGAGGGCGTCCTGCATCCGGGCGCGGATCCGCTCGCGCGCCACTCCGGGATCCTCCTCCTGCGTCACACGCTCGGCGGGGAGCACGCGCAAGCGAATCGCGAAGGGGAGTGGCGCGTACGGTAGCCACGGCCCCGGCGCAATCCCCCATGGCAGCGCGAGGGCAAACGGGAAACGTTCGATGCGCGCCCAGCGCTTCAGGCGGAGGGCCTGCGCAATGCGCTCTCCTTCGTGGAATATGTACGCGCTCCGATGGGCGCCATGAGCGACGATCGGAACGACCGGCGCGCGCGCTCGCTGCGCTGCGCGAATGAACCCGGCACGCTCGCCCAGGACGACTTCGTCGCGTCGCCTGGCATGCCGGTAGGCATCGAGGTCGCCGCCCGGGTAGACGAGGAAGCTGGCGCCCTCCCCGAGGATGCGATCGGCGTTCGCGCGCGACGCCCGCACCGCGCCGAGCCGCTGGATCGCGCGCCCGAGTGGCGTGAAGTGGCGCATCGGGAAATCGTGCGCGAGCGCGTAGAGCGGCGCCTCCGGCCCGAGCGCCTGCCATAGGGTCGAGAGCGTGCAGGCGAGGTCCGGGCCGGCGATTCCGCCGTTGTGGTTCGCCGCGAAGACCGTGGGGCCGGCGAGAACGTTCTCGAGCCCGTCGACGCGCAGACGGAAATAGGCGCGAACGAAGCGCTGCGCCACGGGAAGGACACGCCCGACGAGCGCCGCATCACGACGATCGAGGCGGTCGGGATCGAACTGCTTCGAGGTGACTCCAGTCATCGGCAGCGGAGAAGAGACCGCGGTCCGGCCGTCACGAGCGCGCTCGGGAAGAAGCCCGTCATCCCGACCACGAGTCTCGACGAAACGAGCATCATGAGGACGTCCTCAGTGCGAGTTGCATACCACAGGGTGGGAGCCCAAGCGCTCGTGGCCTCGATCGTCGCGAGACTAGTGGAGGCTTCCCTCCTACCACTCGTGCGTCACGCGCCCCACTTTCTTGGTTCGCTCGATTTCTCGGCTGCCATGTGCCCTCGACAAGGTGAAGGTTGTGCCATGGGAATCTCGAGCAGGCGCGTCCGTCCACCGTCGCACGCTGGCGGACGCGCCGGCATCGCTCGTCTCAGTGCTTCGCCTCGAAGCCCGTCCGCACGTGATCGCGAACGTCCCGCCACTCGGCCGCCGTCTTTGCGCGACCCGACTCCCACTCTTTCTCGAGCGTGCTCTCGAGCTCGGAGCTCCAAGCGGTGTGCTGCCGATACTGGTTCCGCGCGGCGTAGCCGTACTCGATCGGGAGCTCGATGTCGCTCCACTCACCGACCACCTTCGGCGGATTGGGGGCGTCGTCCCGAGGAATCGGCTCCTTCCCTGCCGCCTGCTTCATTGTGTCGCCCATCTGTTGGTTCAACTGGTGGCCGCCTTTGATCTTCAGGTCGTGCCTCGTCTGCTCCCAGTCGCGACGCATTGCTTCTTTCACCCGCTCCCATGCGCTCGCGTGCTGCTCGGTCCACCACGGGGGCTGCCATTTCATCGTTCCCATCGAAGTCTCTCCTTCTGGTTGAGGTCAGAGCCGCTCTCGCATGAACAGTCGCGTCAGGCGCCACCATGGCATCCGCTTCTCCATGCGAGGGCGTCTGCGCGCAAGCTCTCTCGAAATGGGCGCAAGAGCCGTGCCCACGCACCGGATTCGCGGAGGCGTCCGCTCGGACATTCTCGCCTCACGAGTGACGCAAATGTGGCGTCGCGACGGAGCGCTCGAAGAACCGGGATTTCCATCGGTGACGTGAAGGGGAGGTCGCGCGCCGCGCCCTCCCCTTCATCAACCGCGGCTAGGACGCCTTCTTCGGTGCCTCGGTCGACCACTCCTTCATGGCCTGGGTTCCGGGGCGGTCAACGTGCACCTTGTCGTCGACCGAGGTGACCCACTTCATGGGGATGTAGTGATGCTGCCCCTTGTCATCCTTGGCGAGCTTGATCGTGTCGGTTCCCTCCATGTGGTCGACGACCGCGAACTGGCCGTTGTTCGAGCATACGACCGGGGCATGGGGTTTGATCTGGCTGGCGTTGATCATGGTGACTCCTTTGGTTGACGGCTTGGCCGTGAGCTCCGGCCCGCACGCACGATGCGTACCCCCGGCGCGAGCTCACTCGAGTGGAGGTCGCCGTGCCTAGTCCGGTGCAGGATGAGCTGGGCTTCGACGTCGTGGTGATTGGCGCAGGAACGGCCGGCCTCGCTGCGGCGGAGGCAGGGCACGCGGAAGGGGCGCGCGTGCAGTGGCTGATCACGGCCCTCTCGGCACGCTCTGCGCGCGTCTCGGCTGCATGCCCTCGAAGGTGCTCCTGCAGTCGACCCTCGCGCTCTCGCACGCGCGAAGGCTCGGAGCGCTCGGGGTCGTCCTCGCGGTACCGCCTGCGCTCGATTGGCCTCTGCTCCGGGCCCGCAAGAGCGAGCTGGTAGCGGACTTCGTGGGGCAGATCGTGCACGCGATGGAGACGTCGAAGAGCTTCACCTTGCTCCGCGGCGGTGCGGAGTTCATCGACGACCGCTCGCTGCGAGTAGCGGGGAGGCGGATCGTCGGGCAGCGCTGGGTCCTCGCCACCGGCTCATCGCCGGTGAGACCTCCGATTCCCGGCCTCGACGAGGTGTCCACGCTCACGTTTACCAGTGATGACGATCCGACGCTCGCCGAGATGATCCCATGGCTTGCACAGAAGGTAGTCACGGAGCTCGACGACCGTTCGGGGCAGGACCGATCGGCGCCATTAGACTCAGGAGGCTCTTCCCGAACGAGGGCACCCCATCCGTTTCTTGGCCTGCTGGTTTCAGGCAGACGTTGGCGCACGTCGTTCGCTGAGTGCGCGACCAAGTACCCTGAGGAGGATCTCTCCATAGTCAGGGCATGCCTTCACCAGGAAATACGGGGTTCCCATGCGTGCTGCCAAGTCAGGCAAGTCGCGCCTTCCTGAAACGAGGACGATCGGGATCTTCTCCTCTCCCGCGTCGTGCAAGAGCATCTCGTGAGCCATTCCCGGGCCATTCAGCACGGGCATGTCGACATCGAGCAAGACGCAATCAGGAAGCGGCGCCGCGGATAGGGAGACCAGCCCCTCCTCACCGCCATGTCCGACGCGAACCCGGTGCCCGGCCGATTCCAAGAGCTCTTTGGAAGCCTCCGCCATGTCGTAGTCGTCGTCGACGATGAGAACGTTCGCCATTCGGTGGGACCCCCTCGTCCACTAGCGCCTGCAGCTTCCGCGCCTCCGTGAACGCGAGGGCGGAGTGAAGGGCACTTGAATGCGCGATCTGCATCATTCGGCAGGAATGGGCCGCGGTCGCTCGAAGGGCACGTGCCGCGCTGAGCCTGTCCTACCGCGTTTTGGTGATCATCAGCTCCATCGGACGAGCAAACGCGGCGAGGGTCTCCAGCAGGGTGGCCTCCGATGCCTCGACGCGCTCGCGTTGGTCTCGCTACTTGAGGCTCATCATGGTCGGCACTGTTGCGACGCTGCATCTGTTCACTCACTCGGGCTCGAGTGTCCATGAATTCGGCGCGCTCTACCTCCTTGGTTGCTGGATGTCGAGATTCAGCGACTTCAAGAGCTCGAGCGCGGCGGATGCGTTGAAGCTCGCGCTCGACCAGTCGCCGAGCAGGACGTCCCACGTCCCCCTCTCGAGCGCCGCAAGCATCGACGGGGTATCCTCAACGCAACCGTGCTCCAACGGCCGTGACAGCCCCCGCGCTCACGATCAGATCGCGTCATCGGCGAGCATTCGACGAGCAGCGGGCGCAGCGGCCCGAGCGTTCGGCTCCGCGACATCGTCGCGCTGATTCTCTCTCACCGTAGCTGCCCTCCCCATGGCCGCGGCCGTGCACTGACGCAGACGCATGTCTCGTGTCGTCCAGCCGGCAACCGACGCCGAGCGGCGGCGCTTCCGTCAGGCCGGAAGCACCAGACGGAACGTGCTCCCCTTGCCCACCTCGCTCGAGACCTCGATTCGCCCCCCGTGCGCCTCGGTGATCAGGCGGGCAATATAGAGCCCGAGGCCGAGGCCGCTCGCGTGCGCCTTGCCCGCGGCCGTCCTGAAGTACCTCTCGAAGAGCAGCTTCAGGCTCTCGGGCGCGATGCCGATGCCGCGATCGATCACGTCGAGCTCGATGCTGCCCGTCCTGCGCGTGAGTCGGACGGTCACCGGAGCATCGTCGGCGGAGTACTTGAGCGCATTCGTGAGAAGGTTGGCGATGACGCGCTCGAGCCGCGACGCATCCCCGACAGCGAGGTAGGGCGACGCCCCTTCCGCTTCGATCGTGATCCTGCACGCGCGGGCCTCATCCAGGCGACCAACGACGGCGACGACGAGCTCCCGCAGGTCGCACGCCTCACGGTGCAACGTAACGCCGCCTGCCTCGAGGGTCGTCGCCTCGGTGAGCTCCTCGATCATCAACTTCATCCGGTTGGCGCTCCGCTCGGCGCGCGCGACGATACTCGACTCCTGCGCGAGCCCTTTCTCGTCCATCGATCGCTTCAACAGCGAGACGGACATCATGAGCGTGCTCAGGGGATTCCGCAGGTCGTGGGAGACGAGCGCGAGGTATTCCTCCCGCTGCTGCTCCAGGCGCCGCAGCTCCGTGACGTCGCGAAAGACGACGATCGCCAGCGCGACCTCTCCGCTCGCGTCTCTCACGCTCGTCCCCGTAGAGCAGAGCCGGCGCCACTGTCCGTCCGGACGCATCCGCAGAATCTCCTCGTCCACGAACTGCTCGCCCCGCAGCGCGCGTGAGAGCGGCCGTTCGCTGCTGTGGAGGGGGCGCCGCTGAAGATCGTGCGCCTCTCGCGTGTGGAGCTGTTCGATCCCGTCCAGCTTTGAGTCCCCGAGTCCGAGGATCGCGCGCGCCGCGCTGTTGACCATTACGACGCGGCTGCTCCTGTCGACGATCATCACCCCCTCGCTCAGGTTCTCGAGGAGCGCGTTGAGCTGCGCGCGCTGCTCCGCCTCGACCTCGGCATGCTCCTGCTCTCGAATGCTGCTGAGCACGAGCCGCTCGTTGAGCGCGCGGTGCAGCTCCTCGGTCTGCAGGCGGAGGCGCTCTCGCTCGCGCTTCGCGCCGCGCTGTTCGAGCGCGCGGTCCACGCACCATTGGACCTCGCCGTAGTCCAGCGGCTTGATGAGATAGTCGTGCAATCCAGCGCGCAGGCCTTGGATCACAGATGCCCTATCGCCGTCCGCCGTCATGACGATGACCGGCAGATCGCCGTCGAGTTCGTGCAGGCGCTTGCACAGCGACACGCCGTCCATCGTCGGCATGTGCAAGTCCGTGAGCACCACGTCGGGCAGCGTGCGCCGCGCTTCGGCGACCGCCGTCTCGCCATCCGGAACGAACGAGACCGAGAACCCATCCGCGCGCAGCAACGCTTCGAGCGCCCCGCCCGCGGACTCGTCGTCATCGACCAGGAGGATTCGGGCTCGCAACGCGGTCTCTCGCGGCCCAGGCACCTCGCGCGGCGATCGAGCGGAGTCTGCTACTGCCATCGCCTTTCGCGCGCCTCCCATCGGTCGCATGGCGCGGGATGCGCCAGCTCGTCCCTGAAAGCTCGAACCGGGCCACCGACCGATCGGCGGGTTTCCCCCCTCCGGTACGTGCGGCGGACCCGCCGACGCGTGCACCTCGTGCGCGCGCCCGCAGCGGGTGCACGGGCTGGCATCCTCGAGTTCACGGGGCTAGCGCGGCGCCCGTTTGCGGTCCGGCGCTTTCCGCGCGGCGAGCCTCTTCGGCGTGCCGCTCAGGATCCCCTCGTAGCCCGCGATGGCGCGCTCGGTGACGACGAGGCCGTCCTGCGTGATCTCGTACTCTCTCAGGTCCTTGCTGTGCGCGCTCGAGCGGATCTTCACGACCGAAATCGCGCGTCGGAGCTCCCCTTCGATCTCGACGTAGCGCTGCATGAGGATCGCGTCGGTGAGGAAGGCGACCCCTTGGGGGCTGAACTGCAGATCGGTGTACGAGTCGACCAGCTCGACGGTCGCCATCACGGTCACGCCGCTCCCGGTGAGCGCGCCGATCATGCGGTAGAGCGACTCGCGGAAGTCCTCGCGGAACGTCGGCGCGAGCGCGAGCTCGAGACCGGAGAGCGAGTCGATGACCGCGCGCTTGGCTCCAATGCGGCGAACCGCGTCGCGTAACGCCATGAGCGTCTCGTCGATCGAGAGGTCGAGCGGCCGGAGATAGAGGATCTCGAGCTGCTTGTTCTTCATCATCTTCTTGAACTCGACCCCTTGCGGCGTCGTTTCCAAGTAGTCCTCCGGGCGCTTCTCGAAGATCGCCAGGATCCCCGCTTCGCCGTTCCGCGCCCCCGCGACGAGGAACTGGTTCGACAGCACCGTCTTCCCCGACCCCGACGGCCCCGCGAGGAGCACCGAGTAGCCCCGCGGGATCCCTCCGCCCATCATCTCGTCGAGCACGGGCACGCCTGTCGAGAGGCGGTGGGCGAGGGGGCGTTCGCCGGTCGTCGGCGCGTCCTCGGGCTTGAGGAGCCGCGGGAAGACGCTCATGCCTGCGTCCGTGATACGCGCGGTGTGGAGGCCGGGGATCTGCCCCTGCCCGCGCATCTTCATCACGTTCACCTTGCGCACGACGGAGTTCCGGTCGATCGCCTGGTAGAGCCAGATGAGGCCATCGGCCACCGTGAAGACGGCGCTGTCACGGTCACCCTCGCTGTACTCGCCGAGCAGGAACGTCGTCGCCTCGTGGTTCGTCAGGTGAAGCGCCAGCTGCTCCACGAAGTCCTGCGTCTCGAGCTCGCCGCCAGGCGTGGCGAGCGTTCGTCGGATCGTCGAGCGGAAGGAGTCGACGGCGACGAGCGCGACGTTCGCGTCCTCGACCTCCCTCTGGATGCGCGCGAGGACCGCGGGGAGGCCCCCCCGCTTCGCCTCGTCGCCGAGGTGGACGAAGCGGATCGAGTCGTTGATCTTCGCCGGATCGAAGAAGGAGTACTGCTGCTGGTACCGCAGCATCTTGATCGGGGGCTCGCCGATGATGGTGAAGTAGATCGCTCTCCTCTCCGGCGTGGCGTTGGCGAACAAGACCTGATGGCCAAGCGTCGTCTTGCCGCACCCGGGGCCGCCCGCGATCAGGTTGAAGGAGAATTCGGGGATGCCCCCGCCGAGCACCTCGTCGAGCCCAGGCACCCCCGAAGAAAGCCTGCGGATCGAAACTCTGCTGCTCATGACTTCGTCTCCTCTTCGGGGGCGCCCGCGCGGAAGGCCGGCCAAGAGTCCCGCAGCACCGCGGTCGTGAGCTGCTCGCCGATCAGCGTCTCGAGCTGGGCGAGCCATGTGGCGTAGAGCTTGACCATGGTGTCGGTCACCTGCTCCGGAGTCTGTCCGCGCAGGCAGAGCGCGACCTGTTCGCCGAGGCCGTCGTCCCCCTCGACCGAGACGCGGACGGCGGCGAGGCTGGGGAACGCGGGCGCGGCGAGCTTCACGCTGCGCGCGAAGAGCGCGCGCGCGCCCGTGGAGCCAAGCACCGTCGCGAGGCGCGCGAGGGTCTCGTCGAAGATCCGCGGCCCGGCGGCAGCGCGCTCCTCGGCGCCCGTGCTCCCTCCCCTCCCCTGTCCTTCGCATGCGAACAGACGCCGCGCGGCGTCCAGCTGCGAAGGGGTGGGGTGTTTCATGGGCGGGATCGGAGGAACATGGGCCTGGGCACCGAAATGCTTGTAGTACACAGGTTGCCGCTGAGGTGCGGAGGGATACTCGCTCCGGCGCGCCTCCGCGAGCGGTCTCTGCAGCCACTCACGGCGCCGTTCCGCCACACTTCTCCCGCGACGCACCGGATCGCCTCAGGCGGCGCCTTCGCGCGAGGGCGTCGAGCCCATCGGCGTCCACGGGGAGCTCGACGCACAGGTTCGATACCCGTCCGAGGAAGGCCGCGGCTTCCGACTGCAACGGGGTGGATGCGACGAAGATCATCCGCTCGGCCGCGTCCCGGCGCGTGATGCTCAGATACGCCCACAGCTCGGGGCCCGCCAGGTCGCCCCGGGCGAGATCACAGAGAATGAGGTCGTGAGCCTGGGCGGCGCAATCGACGCGGTAGATCGCATCGAACGCGTCGTGCGCCAATTCGACGTCGTGATCACGGATCAAGGACGCCATCGCGAGCGACAGCGTGCCACCCAAGGGGTCCACGACGAGGATGCGAGCGCGCGGGAGGGTCATCGAGCGAGATGCGCTGCAGCTCTCGTTCCAGGGCGTCGCTGGCACGCTGATCGAGGGGTGTCGATCGTCGCTCGCGCGCCCCCGGATCGTCTCTCGCTCCGGGAGAGCAAACTGCGCGACCTCCACGTGACAGGCCCCGATCCTCACGTCGTCGTGCGCTTCGGCAGCAAGGGCAAGCTTCCGAAGAACGGGAAGGTGCGACGCGTGCCGCTGTTCGGTCTCGGGCTCGCTGCCGCACGCGGATGGCTCGACGTGCTTCCGACGTATGCGCCGAAGAACCCCGATCGGCTGGTCTTCCCGGGCCCGACGGGCGCTCGGCGCCGCATCGGCGCGCCGTACCAGTCGAAGAAGGAGACGACCCTCGTGGACGGCGTGAAGACGGTGAAGGTTCCGAAGGTGGAGCTGTTCCACACGTGGCTGGAGGCCGCGGGCATCAAGCGGCACCTCCGCTGGCACGACATGCGGCACACGTGCGGTTCGTCGCTCGTGGCCGGCTGGTGGGGTCGCCATTGGACGCTCGAAGAGGTGAAAGAGATGCTCGGTCACTCCGACATCTCGGTGACCCAGAAGTGCGCGCACCTGGTCGCGTCCGCGCTCCAGCAAGCCGCGCGCGAATCTGGTTCCAATCTGGTTCCGGGTCGCGGATTCGGCGGCTCCGGTATCGCCGCAATCACCAATGATTTCGAGATAGTGGGCCGAACGGGACTCGAACCCGTGACCTACGGATTAAAAGTCCGCAGCTCTACCAACTGAGCTATCAGCCCGACGTCGGAGGGCTTCTGCCACGACGGACGCGGTACGTCGATAGCCTCGTTGCTCCCCTGCGGCACGATCGTCCACGCGACGGGGGGGCGCGGGCGCAGCTCGGGGCGCGCGAAGTACCTCACGAGCTCGACGACCGACCACACGGCAACCCCGAGCAGGACGATCCCCATCACGCGCACGAACCAGGTCAGCGCCTCGCGCGGGAAGTGCTTTCGAAAGCGCTTCATGATGGCCACCATCATCAGCGCCCACACGATGATCCCGGCCGCGGCGAAGATTCCGAAGGGGATCGCGAGCAGGGCCGTCATCTGGACGAGCTGGCGCGAGTAGAGAAACGTCGTGACCGCGCTCCAGGTCGCGAGCAGCGTGGGGTTGAGGATCGAGATCGAGAACCCTACCCAGAGCTTTCCCCCCGTCGCGACGGGCTCGGCGTGCGGCTCCTTCAGCTCGAAGCGAATGAAGTAGACGCCGAGCGAGAAGAGAATCACCGCCGTGACGGCGTGCGAGATCGGCAGCACGATGGGGTAGCGCGCGAGGAACGTGGCGAAGCCCCAGAACGCGAGAAACGCATAGATCCCCTCGGCGATCGCGGCGCCGCAGGCGATCTCGAACGCCTGCTTGGGGCGACCGTTCAGGCCGTTCGAGACCACGAGCACGGCAATCGGTCCGGCCAGCGGCAGCGAACCAATGAACGAGAACACCAGCGCGACGACGCTGACGGCGACGAACGACATCCCCCGGCAGCACTACCCGGAAATCCAGCGCGACGGTTCGACTATCCACGGACGGCGGGCCCCCCGCTCCCGGGCCCGCTTGACCGCGCGGCGCGATTCCCCGAGAGAAAGGAGACCCATGCGGACCGAGCCCCACGGCGAGCTGACGGCCTCTCTCGAGCGCGCGCTTCTGCGGGAGCTCGCGGCCGAATGGCGACGGATCAACGCTGCGCACTTCCGCGACGGGCTCACCCCACCGTCGATCGTCCTCTCGACGCGTTCGTCGCAGCTCGGGCTGTGGGTCCCCGATGCGCGCGCGATCGAGATCTCGCGCCCGATGATCCTCGCCCAGCCGTGGAGCGTCGTCATCGAGGTGCTGAAGCACGAGATGGCGCACCAATACGTCCACGAGGTGCTGGACGCGACCGACGAGCGCGCGCACGGTCCCGCGTTCCAGGGGGTCTGCGAGCGGCTCGGTATCGACCCGGCGTCGTCCGGGCTCCCGGCGCCGCGGGGGGACCACGATGAGGCCACGACGCGCGCGGTCGATCGCATCGCGCGTCTGCTGGCGCTGGCCGAGAGCCCCAACGTGCACGAAGCGGAGGCGGCGATGGCCGCGGCGCAACGCCTGATGCTGAAGCACAACATCGACGCGAAGGCGCGCGTCAAAGACCGCGACTACGACCACCGCGCCCTCGGCGTCCCCTCGGGGCGCGTGGAGGAGAGCCAGCGCATCCTGGCCGGGCTCCTCGGGCGCCACTTCTTCGTCGAGGTGATCTGGATCCCGGTCTATCGGCCGCTCGAAGGGAAGCGCGGCAGCGTGCTCGAGATCTGCGGCACGCGGTCGAACCTCGAGATGGCCGAGTATGTCCACGCCTTCCTCACGCGGGCGAGCGAGACGGGGTGGGCCGACCACAAGCGGGCGCTCGGGCTCCGGTCGAACCGCGAGCGGCGGACGTTTCAATCGGGCGTGATGACGGGGTTCGCCAGCAAGCTCGCGCGCGAGGCGAAGCGACACCGCGAAGAGGGGCTCGTCTGGGTCAAGGACGGCTATATCGACGCCTACTTCCGGAAGCGGCACCCGCACGTGCGCAACATTCGCTACGGAGGCAACCCGCGCAGCGACGCCTGGCACAAGGGGCGCGAGGTCGGCGAGAAGCTCGTGCTCCGCCGGGGCGTGGGGGACGGGGGGGGCGCGGTCGTTTCGCGCGGGAGGCTGCTGCGTTGAAGGTCGGTGGAGGGGTCGAGCCGGCCATCGGGGTGGCGCATGCATTTCCAGACACTCGAATGAAGAGCGCGCGTGCGACGAGGCCCGCCATACTCCCGCGCGAATCGCTTGCGTCGAAGGCCCATCGGCGCCACTCCTCCTGGATGCGCTTCGCTCTCTTCGAGACGCCAATTGGGCCGTGCGCCGTCGCCTGGTCGGAGCTCGGGCTCACCGCCGTCCAGCTCCCGGAGGCCACGCCGGACGCGTCGCGGGCGCGCATGAAGGCACGCCTGGGCGAGCAGGCCATCGAGGCGAAGCCGCCGGGCTGGGTGCGGGAGGTGACGGCGCGGATCGCGCGTCACTTCGAGGGAGCGCACGACGACCTGCGCGACGTGGAGCTCGACATGAACGGGGTGCCGCCGTTCTTCGCGCGCGTCTACGAGCTGTCGCGCGCGGTCGAGGCGGGGAAGACCATCGGCTACGCGGAGCTCGCCGAGCTGGCGGGCTCGAAGGGGGGCTCGCGGGCCGTGGGGCAGGCCATGGCGAAGAACCCGTTTCCGATCGTCGTGCCGTGCCACCGCGTGCTCGCCGCCGGGAAGAAGGCCGGGGGCTTCTCGGCGCACGGCGGCGCCGAAACGAAGCGGAAGATGCTCGCGATCGAGGGGGTGACGCTGGCCGTGCCCGCGGAGACGCTGTCGCTGTTCGACGGCGACCGGGCGGCCGAGCTCGATCCCGACGAGGTGGTGCGCGCGCTCTCGGCGGCGGATCGCGCGCTCGCACGGGTCATCGAGAAGGTGGGGCCGCTCGGTCTGCAGGTGCGCGAGATGGCGACGCCGTTTCAGGCGCTTGCGCAGTCGATCGTCTACCAGCAGCTCACGGGGAAGGCCGCGGCGACGATCCTCGGTCGCGTGCACGCCATCTACGGCGGCCGGCGCCGCTTCACCCCCGCCGCGCTGCTGGAGACGAAGGACGACGCGCTCCGCCTCGCCGGGCTATCGCGCGCGAAGACGGCGGCGCTGAAGGACCTCGCCGCCAAGACGATTGACGGCACCGTTCCCGCGATGCGCGCGCTCGCCAAGCTTTCGGACGACGCGATCGTCGAGCGCCTCACGGTCATCCGCGGGATAGGCCGCTGGACCGTCGAGATGCTGCTCATCTTCCGCCTCGGCCGCCGCGACGTGCTCCCGGTGGACGACTACGGTGTGCGCAAGGGGCTCCAGCGCGCGCTCCGCACCAAGGAGCTCCCGACGCGCGCGCAGCTCGCCGAGCGGGGCGAGCGGTGGCGTCCGTACCGGAGCGCGGCGAGTTGGTACCTCTGGAGGGCCTGCGAGCTGCCTTGATCCAGGCGAACGAGATCGCCCCCTCCCCGCTCTGACGCTACGATCCTGCCCGACGTGCCCTCCTCCCCCTCGCAGGCGCCCCCCTCCTCGCTCGAGCCGAGCGTCGACCTGCCCGCTGGGCTGCGTCTCCTGGACCGTTACACGATCGTCGATCGCGCAGGTGGCGGTGGCATGGCGACCATCTACCGGGCCACCGACGAGCGCCTCGAGCGCATCGTGTGCGTGAAGTTGCTGCGTCTCTGGCTCGAAGGGTCGGGCTCGGCGAGCGGCGAAGGGGTCTACGAGGCGACGTACACGCACTTCCTCCAGGAGGCGCTCGCCCTCTCGAAGCTCCAGCACCCGAACACGCTCCGCATCTACGACTTCGGCTACACGGACGACGAGCGCCCCTTCCAGATCTCCGAGTTCCTCGACGGCGGGAACCTCGAGACGCAGGTGCGCACGTTCGGGCGGCTCTCGGCCAGCGAGACCATCTCGGTCCTCGAGCGGATCTGCGGCGCGGTCGCCGAGGCGCACGAGCACGGGATCTTGCATCGCGACATCAAGCCGTCGAACATCCTGTTCGCGCGCGTCGTGGGCGCGACCGAGAACAGCGGGCGGAACCAGGTGGGGCACGCGCTGATGCCGAAGCTCGCCGACTTCGGGATCGCGTCGGTGCGCGTCCGGCGCGCGAGCGTGATCGATCCGTCGGAGAGGCCGGTGAGCACGGTCGCGCTCTTCTCGCCGCGCTGGGCCGCCCCGGAGCAGATCTCCGGAGCCGAAGAGGGACCGGCCACCGACGTCTATGCGCTCGGCCTCATCACGGCGTACATGCTCGCCGGGCGAGCTCCGTTCGCGGACAAGGACCCGCGCGCGCATTTCGACGAACGCATGCAGGGGGACGACTTTACTGCGTCCCGCCTGGCAGCCCTCGACCTGGACCCCGACGTGCGGCACGTGCTCATTCGAGCGCTGACGACCGATCCGCTGCGGCGCATCACCACCCCCCTCGCGTTCTTCGCCAGAGTGCGCGCCGCGCTCGAGGCTGTGAACGCCCGCGAGTCCAGCGAGTCGATCACGCTCATCATCGCGTCGCCGCTGGGCGCCGAGGGCGCCAACGACGGGCCCAACGCTCTCGCCCCCCCCGAGCGGACCACGGTGGTCGGGGGGCGGACCGTGCGGGTCGTCGAGGTCGACGAGAAGCTCGACATCACGGTCTCCCTCCCCGACGGCGGCACCGTCGACGATGCCGGGACGCGCGTCCTCCGGTTTCGCATCGCGCTCCTCCCCGCCCCCGGTCCCGAGGGGTTTGCCCTGCACCTGAAGGGGCTGAACTGCTTCATCGCCAAGCGGGCCCCCGCTGGGAGGCCGACTCCCGCCATCACGGCCTCGACCTCGGGCTCGGCGGATTTCGTCGACGGCGGCGGCGCGACGATGGCCCCCCTGGAGTGGTCGTTCGGCCGCCCGAGCGACGCCCTCGGGCGGGAGGCGGGGCGTCTATTCGCGATTGGCGACGAGGAGTTGGTGATAGCCTACGGGGAAGCTTCTCAGGCGGTCGCGATTGATCTGGGCCCGGCGCGGGACCTGATCGTGATGTGCAAGCGGAGCTGAACCCCCCGAAGCACGGTCAACAGGAGACGAGGACCGAACGGTGAGCCAGAAGAACGTGCCGCCCTCGGTACCCCTCTCTGGAGCACGCACGGGCGGAGAGACCCCCTCGTCGCCGCCGTCGGCCGATTCCACCGCGGACGAGTCGACGGGCAGGAAGTCGAACCCGCCGCCGTCGCCGCCGGTGGACGAACGTCCTGCCTACGGCTTCCCTCCCCGCCCTCCGCTCGCGCGTCCGGGTACGCCGACGGCGTTCACTCCCGTCGTGCCGCTGCCTAGCGTGATGGACGGCGAGGAGGACGACGACGCGCCGACGATGGGCCCGACGCCGATGAGCGATCTCGGGCTCGAGCCGCAGCCGAAGACTTCCTCGTCCGTGCCGCTCTCGCGCCCTTTCCCCTCGGTGCCGCCCCCGCTCCCCCCCCCTCCGGCGGCGGTGCGGATCTCGAACGCGCCCAGCGGGATGATGTCTGGCTCCGCGCCGCCGTCGGGGTCGAATCCGTTCGCGACGTCGGCGATGATGACCACGGCCAGCTCGTCGTCGATGCAGCAGACGACGACGTCGCCGATGCCCGTCGCGATTCGCTCGGAGGCACCGCGCGCCTACAAGTCCGCGGGCTTCCACGTCGTGCGATCGCGCGCGTACTCGTTCGTGCTCGACCAGCGAGGCATGCCCGTCGAGCTCGGATCGGGGCGCTTTGCCAAGGCGTACCTCGGCGAAGAGCGCTGGGTCGAATCGAAGACCGACTTCCGGCGTGAGGTCGTGATCAAGATTCTCCAGAAAGGGGTCAGCGACGAGGACCACCTCCGCTTCCAGATGGAGAAGGAGCTCCTCGAGCGCGTGCAGGGGCACCCCAACATCGTGACGCTCTACGCCTCGGGCGAAAGCGAGGACCCGGAGTTCGTGCCGGCTTCCATCCGCGACCACGTGGAGAGCGAGTTCGTGATCCTCGAGCGGATGGAGATGTCGCTCGAGGAGCGCCTGAAGGGGTCACGCGGCAAGGGGAAGAAGGAAGATCTCCTCGCGCTCGACATGCGGGAGCGCGTCTTCCGCGTGCTCGACTACATGATCCCGATCGCGTCGGCCGTCGAGTACGCGCACCTCACGCGCAACGTCTGCCACCGCGATCTCAAGCCGGCGAACATCCTCATCCGGCTCCCGGATACGAACCTGCGCGGGTCGATCCTGGAAGTACGCCTGGCCGACTTCAACGTGGCCAAGGTGAACGACGAGGAGATCGACTTCGGCGTGACGCGCATGAAGAGCGTCCCCGGCACGCTGTTCTTCCAGAGCCCCGAGCAGGAGACGAACGTCATCGAGGTGCTCGTCAACGTGCAGCAGGGGTCGCCCGAGGTGGAGTTCTTCGAGGACTTCTACATTCACATCGCCAAGAACGACACGTTCTCGCTGTTCAATCGGGGCGAGCAGTACCCGATCCTCTACGCGGACCGCTCGAAGAAGCGGATCGTCCTCGGCCGCCCGTACCGCGACACGAGCGAGATCAACGTGCGCGCGCAGGTGCAGAAGAGCGTCGGGCGGCCGGCGGACATCTACTCGCTGGGCGCGCTCTTCTACTATTTGATCACCGGCGCCTACGGGAACCCGAAGACGCTCTACGACGCTTTCCATAAGGTCATCGAGTACGAGCGCGCAGACGAGTCGAACACGATCGAGGCGTATCTCGAGCACGAGTACTCGGTGATTCGCCAGCTGGCGACGCCGCGCGCGACGCAGAACGAGTCGGGCGAAGCCGTGGACGTGGCGCCGGCCAATCGCTTCTTCAGCTACAAACACTACCTCGACGGCAACGGTGATCTCATCGATCCGTACGTCATGAAGATCATCGCCCGCTGCATGATCCGCAACAAGCCGGACAGCTATGCGCAGGCGCACGAGATCGATACGCGCGGGATCAGCAGCTTCGTGAGCGACCTCATCGACCTCTATTCGATCTACGGCGTGGCCACGGCGGCACGCCCGGCGAACCTCGCGCGGCGCGGCCAGGGGATGGGAGCGCTCACGCGGCCGTTCCATCAGTCGCGGCTCCGATTGTGGTGGATGGCCGTGACGACGCTCTTCCGCAAGCGCTGAGAGCGGGCTACAGCAGGCCGGATGGGGTCGAGGGAAGCCGTGCAGGTGCTGCACGAGGACGGACGCGTGGAGCTGGCGCCGGGCGTGGAGCTCGCGGATCGGGCGCTGTGGAACGAGGACCTCGCCCCCACTTCGGTCGCGAAGCGGAACTGGACGACCTACAACTACGCGGCGCTGTGGATCTCGATGGCCCACTGCATCCCGACGTACATGATGGCGTCGGGGCTGATCTCGGCCGGGATGAGCTGGTGGCAGGCGCTGGCGACGATCGCGATCGGCAACGCGATCGTGCTCGCGCCGATCCTCGCCAACTCGCACCCGGGGACCAAGTACGGGATCCCCTTCCCTGTCTTCGCGCGCGCCAGCTACGGCGTCTTCGGGGCGAACGTGCCGGCGGTGATGCGCGCGATCGTGGCGTGCGGGTGGTTCGGGATTCAGTGCTGGATCGGGGGGCAGGCGCTGCAGGTGTTCTTCCGGAGTCTGTCGCCGGCGTGGCCGGAGCTGCTGGGCGCGGAGAAGATCGGCGGGCATCTGATGACCGAGTGGCTGACGTTCGGGATGTTCTGGGGGGTGAACATTCTGATCGTGTACCGCGGGATGGATCTGCTGCGGCGGGTGGAGAACTGGGCGGCGCCGTACGTGCTGGTGATGACGACGCTGCTGGTCGGGTGGGCGGTGACGCGCGCGCACGGGCTCGGGCGCGTGATGCAGGACGCGGGGAAGTTCCCGACGCTCGCGTCGTTCTGGCCGGTGTTCGTGCCGAGCGTGACGGCGATGATCGGGTTCTGGGCGACTTTGTCGTTGAACATGCCGGACTTCACGCGCTTCGGGCGGTCGCAGAAGGAGCAGGCGGTCGGGCAGGTGGTGGCGCTGCCGACGACGATGACGGTGTTCGCAGCGATGGGGGTCGTGATCACGAGCGCGTCGGCGGAGATCTATGGGGCGCCGATCTGGGATCCGGTGGAGCTGGTGGGGCACTTCACGTCGCGGCTGATCGTGGCGGTGGCGATGTTCACGGTGGTCGTGGCGACGCTGAGCGTGAACATCGCGGCGAACGTGGTGTCTCCCGCGAACGACTTCGCGAACATCTCGCCGGGGAAGATCAGTTTCCGCACGGGGGGGTTGATCACGGGGGTGCTGGGGATCGCGATGTGTCCGTGGAAGCTCATCGCGGACCCGAGCGGGTACATCTTCAAGTGGCTTCTGGGGTACTCGGGGGGGCTCGGGTCGATCGCGGGCGTCCTCGTGTGCGACTACTGGTTCATCCGGCGGTCGAAGCTGGTGCTGCGCGATCTGTACGAGCGCGAGGGGGCGTACACGTACACGCGCGGGACGAACTGGGCGGCGATCGCGGCGACCGCGGTAGGGTGCACGCTGGCGTGGATCGGGCTGGTCGTGGAGCCGCTGCGGGTGCTGTACGACTACGCGTGGTTCGTGGGGGCGTTCGGGGCGGCGGGGACGTACGCGGTGCTGATGGCGGGGAAGCGGGGGGAGGTTGCGGCGGAGGCGACGGCGGTGACGACGAGCGCGTGAGAGAGCGCATGGGCGACCGCCTTCCGTCCGGGTCACTCGCTCGCTCGACCGATAGAAGGAGACGACTGATGCTCGGGTCTTGGTCGCGCGAGCGAGCAACCCTGCCAGAAGGCTCTTGGCCTAGCGGAGCATCAGGAAGGCGGTCGCACTGAGCATCGCGGTGATGCAGAAGACGAACGCGTGACGGTTGTTCCGACGCGCGCGTTCGCTCACGCCAGGGAGCCTCAGAGAGCGTCGCGAGAGCGTTCAGAGAGCGTCGGTGACGGGCCCGCGCGGTCAGCGGGGCGCGATCCGCGGGCTGCTGCCGTCGCGATCCGGGCCGCTCCTCACTTCGATGACGAGGGACAGGTCGTTTTTCGTGTGCCACAGGTCGCCGCTGACGAGGCACAGGAGCGCGCTGATGAGTCACAAGACCTGGGCGATGTCCGACATGACCGCGGTGGTGTTGGTGATCAGCGCCGCCATGACGGGCATCACTCGGATGGTCAGGGACAGGAGCGCGCTGATGACGATGGTCCGCGCGCTGATGTCCGACATCGCGGTGATGATGTGGAACAGCTGCGCGTTGATGAGGGACATCAGTGCGCCGATGCTCGACATCAGGGCGGTGATGTTCCCCCTCATCGAAATGCTGTGGGACATGAAAAGCGAGCTGTCGGACGCGACAGACGCATTTCTGACCGACGAGAAGCGACTTACGCTGTCGTGGGCGGAGCTGTGGGACACGAATGACGAGCCGGCCGACGTGAACGGATTGTTTTCGGGCATGACGGCGAGCGTTCGCCGAACGAGGCGTCGATGGACGGGGTGCGACAGCGGGATGACTCGCATGGCGCGCTCGATCACGAGCGCGATGGAGGAGCTAATGGTCGAGCGAGCGAGCCACCCCGAACCAAATAGTCTCCAGCGCCCGTGACTCACCCGCAGGTCACTGCAGGTTGAACGTCCCCCGCTTCACGAACTTTCCGTCGCCCTTCTTCCCCTTGTACTGACCGTTCTCCACGACCACGCGGCCGTGCGAGAGCACGTGGGTCGGTCCACCGACCACCTCGCGCCCCTCGTAGGGCGAATAGTCCACGCGCATGTGGAGCGTCTTCTCGCTCAGGACGTGGCGCCTCTCGGGGTCCCAGATGAGGAGATCGGCGTCGGCGCCGACGGCGATTGTCCCCTTGTGCGGATAGAGGCCGAAGATCTTGGCAGGGGCCGTAGAGGTGATTTCGACGAAGCGGTTCATCGAGATGCGCCCCGCGCGAACGCCGCCGTCCCAGAGCAGATAGAGGCGCGTTTCGACGCCCGGCATGCCGTTCGGGATCTTCGCGAAGGAGTCCTTCCCGAGATCCTTCTGCCCCTTCATGCAGAACGGGCAGTGGTCGGTGGAGACGACTTGCAGGTCGTGCGTCCGGAGGCCTCGCCACAGGTCGCTCTGCATCGCGGCCGGACGCAGCGGGGGCGTGCACACGTACTTCGCCCCCTCGAAGCCCGGCTTCGCGAGGTCGTCGTCGGAGAGGAAGAGGTACTGCGGACAGGTTTCGGCGTACGTCGGCAGACCGCGGTCACGCGCTTCGACGACCTGCTTCAAGGCGCGCTCGGCCGAGAGGTGGACCATGTACACGGGGGCGTTGGCCATCTCGGCGAGGCAGATGGCGCGGTGGGTCCCTTCGGCTTCCATGATCTGAGGGCGCGTGATGGCGTGGTACTTCGGCGCGGTGTGACCCTTGGCGAGAGCCTGGGCGACGAGCACGTCGATGGGGAGGCCGTTCTCGGCGTGCATGCAAATGAGGGCGCCGATTTCGCCGGCGCGCTGCATGGCGCGGAAGATCTGGCCGTCGTCGACCATGAGCACGCCCGGGTACGCCATGAAGAGCTTGAAGCTGGTGATGCCCTCGCGAACGAGCTGGTTCATCTCCTCGATGGTGCCGTCGTTCACGTCGGTCATGATCATGTGGAAGCCGTAGTCGACCGCGGCCTTCCCTTCGGCCTTCGCGTGCCAGACGTCGAGCCACTTGCGGAGCGGATCCCCCTTCGCCTGGATGGCGAAGTCGACGAGCGTGGTCGTTCCGCCGTGCGCCGCGGCGCGCGTGCCGGTCTCGAAGTCGTCGCTCGCCGTGGTGCCGCCGAACGGCATGTCGAGGTGGGTGTGCGCGTCGATGCCGCCTGGCATGACGTACTTTCCCTTGGCGTCGATGACGGTGTCGAACTGACCTTGCGGGCCCATCCCCTTCGCGAAGATCGCGGCGATCTTGCCGTCGACGATGGCGACGTCAGCTTCGTACGTGTCGACGGCCGTGACGACCGTGCCCCCTTGAATCAGCGTTCGCATGGCTTCGCTTCCCCTGGCTGGTGACGGCGCCGTCTGCGTTCGCGCGACGCGCGCCGAGAGGCTAGGCGGAAATTCGCGAGGCGTGTGATCGGTTTCGCGTGCGCCCGCCACTTAACCGCTGAAGGCCCGCACCGCTCGCGTCACGGCGCGGCGCGGCGATGGATTCGGCGTGCGTCTCGGCGCGCCGCCCGTCGCGAGCCTTCGCTTCACACACCCAACGAACGCGCGGGCACGTCGCCGCGCGGAAGGAACGTCATGAACGAACGACGCTCACGTCCCAGGTCCATCTCCGCACCGATTGCGTTTCAGCTCGCGTTCGCGCTCTCGTTGAGCACCCTCACGGCAGCGTGCAGCGGCGCTACCCAATCGACCGGGTCGTCCGGCACGGGCACCACGTCCCAGGCGCTCTCCGCCGCGCTGTCGAGCGAGGCGACGTTCCAAACGCAGGCAACCCAGTGCGCGACGGCGTTCGAAACGTGCGTGAGCGCGGCGAACGCGGACATCGCGACCTGCAAGGCGGCGCTCGAGGCGTGCTTGCCAGACGTACCGCCGCCCGGGCCCGGTTGTGGACTCTGGGACGACGGCGGCGTTCCGACCCCCCCTCCGCCGCCCGACGGTGGCCTCGCGACCCCGCCGCCGCAACAGCAACCTCCGCCGCCCCCGGCGGGCGCATGCGGGGACGGAGGCGTGGGCGACGGTCCGCATCACGGCGGAACGCCTTCGCCGCCCCCCCCGATCGGCGACGGTCCTCCCGACGGGGGCCTCGAGCCGGGCCTGGACGATGCCGGTCCCCCTCCCCCGTTCTGTGGGCAGGTCCCGCTCCCGAGTCGTGCGGCGCTCGCCGCCTGCCGCACGACGCTCGAAACGTGCTTGCAGACCGCTAGCGACGCCGACGCGCGGAAGGTGTGCCTCGAGGCCGCTCACACGTGCGTGCAGGACGCCTTCGAAGCGGCGCTCGCCTCGCCGAACTGAGCGTTCTCACCTCCACCCCGCCTCGAAAGGAGCCCGGCGCCCCACGCGCCGCGGCTCCTTTCCTCGTTGGTCCCCCCCCTGCACCGCGTCATCGTCGCTGTTCACTTGACCGCACGAGCCACGGGTGGGAAAGCTTCGCTGCCTCCGCGGGACCGCCTCATTCGAGGGGGAGCCCGCCCGCCTCCCGCCGGTACCGGACAAGCACGTAGAAGCCGTGCATCGCCCGGGCCTCCGCGAGCGCGCAAAATGGGGAGGGACTCCACCGCACGCAGCACCATCACAGGGCCGCTTGCGGGTCGAAGCGTTTGTCGCGGAGTCTGGCGGGGCGGGAATCAGGGGCGCGAACAGGGAGCGAGAGCCATGAAGTTCGATTTCGGCAAGGTGAAGAACTACGTCGGCGGCGAGTGGGTCGAGTCGAAGGGGCGCGAGTCGTTCGACGTGACCAACCCGGCGACGCTCGAGAAGCTCGGTTCCGTCCCGGTGGGGACGGCCGCCGATGTCGAGGCTGCCGTGCAGGCTGCCAAGAAGGCCTTCACGACCTGGCGCGACGTGCCGGTCGCCGCGCGCGCCCGGTACATGTTCGATCTGCGCAACATCATGGTCGAGCACTACGAGGAGCTCTGCGAGCTCTGCACGCAGGAGCACGGCAAGACGATCGACGAGTCCAAGGGGGACGTCGGGCGCGGCCTCGAGAACGTCGAGACGGCGGCGGGCATGCCGTCGATGATGATGGGGCAGGCGCTCGAGCAGATCGCCGCCGGCATCGACTGCGTGAGCGTGCGGCAGCCGATGGGCGTGTTCGCCATCATCGCGCCGTACAACTTCCCCTCGATGGTGCCGTTCTGGTTCCTGCCGTACGCCATCGCGACCGGCAACACGGTCGTCGTGAAGCCGAGCGAGCAGGTCCCCTTCTCGACCCAGCGGATCGTCCAGCTCATTCACGAGAAGCTGAAGCTCCCGCCGGGCGTGATCAACATGGTGCACGGCGCGCGCGACGTGGTGAACGGCATCCTCGACAATCCCGGTATCGCCGGCGTGTCGTTCGTCGGCTCGACGACCGTTGCCAAGCACGTCTACGAGCGCTGCGGCGCGACGGGGAAGCGCGCGCAGGCGCTCGGCGGCGCGAAGAACTTCACCATCGTCACCGACGACTGTGACTGGGAAAAGAGCATCCCGAACATCATCGACAGCGCGTTCGCCTGCGCCGGGCAGCGTTGCCTCGCCACGAGCATCGTCGTCGGCGTGGGCCCGGCCTACGGGAACCTGAAGACGCAGCTCGTCGAGCGCGCCAAGCAGATCAAGGTGGGCAACGGCGTCGAGAAGGGGGTCACCATGGGCCCCGTCATCAGCGCGAAGCACAAGGAGCGCGTCGTCGCGTACATCGAGAAGGGGATCGCCGAAGGGGCCGAGCTGCTCCTCGACGGGCGCAACCCGCAGGTCGGCGGCAACCTGAAGGGGCACTTCCTCGGCCCGACGATCTTCAACAAGGTCTCGCCGACGATGACGATCGCGAAGGAAGAAATCTTCGGCCCGGTCCTCTGCATCATCGAGGCGAAGACGGTGGAAGAAGCGATCGCGATGGCGAACGCGCACCCGATGGCGAACGCCGCCTCGGTCTACACGTCGAACGGCGCAGTCGCGCGCAAGTTCTCGAAGGAGATCGACGCCTCGATGGTGGGCCTCAACATCGGCGTCCCCGCGCCGATGGCGTACTTCACGTTCGGCGGGAACAAGCAGTCGTTCTTCGGCGACGCGAAGGCGCACGGGCGCGATAGCGTCACTTTCTACACGCAGAACAAGACGTCCATTCAACGGTGGTGGTGATCGCATGGCACGCAATGTCACAGTCGGCCTGATCCAGTGCGCGACGCCGTTCGACCCGTCGTGGTCGATCGAGAAAGTCAAGCAAGCGGGCGTGGACAAGCACATCCCGCTCATCGAAGAGGCGGGCAAGAAGGGGGTCCAGATCCTGGGCCTCCAGGAGATCTTCAACGGCCCGTACTTCTGTCCGTCGCAGGACCCGCGCTGGTACGAAGCCACCGAGTCGGTCCCCGGCCCCACCATCGAAGTGATGCAGGGGTACGCGCGCAAGTACCAGATGGCGATGGTCGTCCCGGTCTACGAGCGCGAGCAGGCGGGCGTCTATTACAACACCGCCGCCGTCATCGACTCCGATGGCTCGTACCTCGGCAAGTACCGGAAGAACCACATCCCGCACACGAACGGCTTCTGGGAGAAGTTCTTCTTCAAGCCGGGGAACATGGGCTACCCCACGTTCCAGACCCGCTACGCGAAGATCGGCGTCTACATCTGCTACGACCGCCACTTCCCCGAGGGGGCACGCCTGCTCGGCCTCAACGGCGCCGAGATCGTCTTCAACCCGTCGGCCACGGTCGCCGGGCTCTCGCAGTACCTCTGGAAGCTCGAGCAGCCGGCGCACGCTGTGGCCAACGGGTACTTCGTCGCCGCGTCGAACCGCGTCGGCACCGAGGCCCCCTGGAACATCGGGAAGTTCTACGGCACGAGCTACCTCGTCGACCCGCGCGGCAACTTCGTCGCAACGGGGAGCGAGGACAAAGACGAGCTGGTCGTCGGTGTCGCGAACCTCGAGCTGATCGAGGAGACGCGCAAGACGTGGCAGTTCTATCGTGACCGCCGCCCCGAGACGTACGGGGACATGACGAAGCTCTGACCACCCCTGAATCGTCATTCCGAGCGCAGCGAGGAATCTACGCCGAACAGATCCTTCGTCGCTTCGCTCCTCTGGATGACGGAGAAGCGCGCAAGCCGAGTTCCGAAGAGGAGACCACCGTGGCCGACAAGAAGATGACCAGCGCTGAAGTGCGCGCGAAGCACAAAGAGTTCCTGTTCCCGAGCGTCGCCAACTACTACGGCGAGGAGAGCGTGGTTCTGGAGAGCGGCAAGGGGAGCCGCGTGAAGGACCTCGACGGGAATCAGTACCTCGACTTCTTCGGGGGCATTCTCACGCTGTCGCTCGGCCACGCCGACGAGAAGGTCAACAGCGCGGTCAAGGCGCAGATGGACCGCCTCGGCCACGTCTCGACGCTCTACCCGACGTTGCCGATCGTCGAGCTCGCCGAGAAGCTGTCGAACCTCACGCCCGGCAAGCTGAAGAAGGCGTTCTTCACCGCCAGCGGCACCGAGGCCGACGAGACCGCAGTAGCGCTCGCGATGACGCACACCGGGAGCACGGAGCTCATCGCTCTCCGCCACGGCTACTCGGGGCGCTCGCTCCTCGCGCAGTCGCTCGTCGGTCACGGCAAGTACCGCGTCGTTCCGACGCAGGTGGCCGGCATCAAGCACGCAGTGCCGCCGTACTGCTACCGCTGCCCGTTCGGCCTCAAGTACCCGAGCTGCGAGGTGAAGTGCGCGCAGGACATCGAGGACCTGATCCAGACGACGACCACGGGCCACATCGCAGGCTTCCTCGCCGAGCCAATCATGGGCGTCGGCGGTTTCATCACCGCACCCGAGGGGTATTTCAAGGTCGCGGTCGACATCATCCACAAGTACGGCGGCGTCTTCATCTCCGACGAAGTGCAGACCGGCTTCGGGCGCACCGGCGGCAAGATGTGGGGCATCGAGCACCACGCGGGCGTCGAGCCCGACATCATGACGATGGCCAAGGGGATCGCGAACGGCTTCCCGATCGCGGCCACCATCGCGACCGTGCCGATTGCCGACTCCTGGAAGGGGGGGAACATCTCCACCTTCGGCGGCAACCCGATCTGCGCGACCGCCGCCAGCGCGACCATCGACTCGATCGTCGACCAGAACCTCGTCTCGAACGCCGAGTCGATGGGCAAGATCCTCCGGGACGGTCTCCTCGCGCTCCAGAAGAAGTACCCGCGCGCCATCGGTGACGTGCGCGGTAAGGGGCTGATGCAGGCGATCGAGCTCGTGAAGGACGAGACGGCCGGAGACCGCACGGCGGCCCCCGAGACCGCGAACCGCCTCTTCAACGAGACGAAGAAGCGCAACCTGCTCATCGGCCGCGGTGGCCTGCAGAACAACGTGATCCGGATCGCTCCGCCGCTCAACGTCGTGAAGAGCGACGTGGAAGAGGCGCTCCGGCTCCTCGATCAGTCGTTCGCCGCACTCAGCGTCTGAGCCGGTGCGGGGGATCATGACGTTCAAGATTTCGCTGCCCGAAGACCGCCTCGAGCAGCAGCTCCCGGACAAGAAACCGCTCCTCTCGTTCGCAGAGGCGCGCACCGAGGCCGAGCGGTGCCTGTATTGCGCCGATGCGCCGTGCATCAAGGCGTGCCCGACCGAGATCGACGTTCCGACCTTCATCAAGAAGATCGCCAGCGGCAACCTCCGGGGGGCGGCGCGCACGATCCTCGAGCAGAACGTGCTCGGCTACTCGTGCGCGCGCGTCTGTCCCGTCGAGGTGCTCTGCCAAGGGTCGTGCGTGTACGAAGCGTGGCACAAGAAACCGATCGCGATCGGCCGCTTGCAGCGCTACGCCACCGAGCACGCCGGCCAGGGCATGTTCGTGCCGAAGGCGCTCGCTCCAGCGCTCGTGAAGCGCGTGGCGTGCGTGGGCGCGGGCCCCGCGTCGCTCGCGTTCGCGGCGCTCCTCACGCTCGAAGGGCACAAGGCGATCGTGCTCGAAAAGCGCGCTCTTCCCGGGGGGCTGAACACGACGGGCATCGCGCCGTACAAGCTCCACGCAGAGGACGCCCTGCACGAAGTGGAAGAGGTCACGCGGCTCGGCGTCGAGATCCGAACCGGCGTCGAGGTCGGACGCGACGTCACCGCGAAGTCGCTGCTCGACGAGTATGACGCGGTCTTCCTCGGACTCGGCCTCGGCGAGGACACGCGCCTCGGCATCCCCGGCGAGACCGGGCCGGGGGTCGTCGGTGCGACGGCGTGGATCGAGCAGATGAAGCTCACTAAGGCCAACGGGAACGCGCAGCTAGGGCGGGTGCTCGTCGTGGGCGGCGGCAACACCGGAATCGACGTGGCGCGCGAAGCAGCGCTCCTCGGCGCAGACGACGTGGCCATGGTCTACCGCCGTGGCGCCGGCGACATGAGCGGCTACGCGCACGAGATGGACGGTGCGCGCAAGGAGGGGGTCCGCCTCGTCTCGAACGCAGTACCGGTGGCCTTCGTGCGAGACGGAAGCGGCAAGCTGACCGCGCTCCGCGTCGCGCGCGGCGACAACGGAAAGCCCGTGGCCGGCACGGAGTACGAGCTCCCGTGCGACCTCGCCGCGCTCGCCATCGGGCAGTCGAAGCTCCGCGCGCTCGCAGGGCAGTTCCCCGGCGTTGCCGTCGATGCACGCGGATGCGTCGTGGCCGACGTGAAGACCGGGGCCACGGGGAACCCGAAGGTGCTCGCCGGGGGCGACTGCGCCAACGGGGGCAAGGAAGTCGTGAACGCGGTCGCCGAAGGGCGAGACGCGGCCCGTGCGCTGCTGGCGCGGTGGAGCACCCGGAGCGCATGACATGGCCGACCTGAGCATCGACTTCGCCGGCATCAAGAGCCCGAACCCGTTCTGGCTCGCATCGGCTCCCCCCTCGAATACCGGCGAGCAGGTGATGCGCGCGTTCGACGCCGGCTGGGGCGGCGCGGTGTGGAAGACACTGGGCGATCCGATCGTCAACGTGACGAGCCGCTTCGGTGGCATCGACTACGCGTCGCAGCGGATGATGGGCCTGAACAACATCGAGCTCATCACCGATCGCCCGCTCCGGGTGAACCTCGCCGAGATCCGCGAGGTGAAGCGCCGCTACCCCAAGCACGCCGTCATCGCGTCGCTGATGACCGAGACGAAGAACGACTGGAAGACGCTCATCCGCAAGGTCGAGGACAGCGGCTGCGACGGCCTCGAGCTCAACTTCGGCTGCCCCCACGGCATGTGCGAGCGAGGCATGGGCTCGTCGGTGGGGCAGGAGCCGAAGCTCCTCGAAGAGATCACGAGCTGGACCAAGGAGTTCGCCAGGACCCCCGTGCTGGTGAAGCTCACGCCGAACGTCGGCGACATCACCGAGCCGGGCGCCGCAGCCAAGCGAGGCGGTGCCGACGGCCTTTCGCTCATCAACACGATCAAGAGCCTCATCGGCGTCGATCTCGACCGCCTCGTCCCCCTCCCCCGCGTCGCGAACGCCTCCACGAACGGCGGATATTGCGGCCCGGCGGTGAAGCCCATCGCGCTCCACATGGTGGCGGCGCTCGCGCGCGACGAGGCGACGCGCGGCATTCCCATCTCCGGCATCGGCGGCATCGGTACGTGGCGCGACGCAGCGGAGTTCATCGCGCTCGGTGCGACGAGCGTGCAGGTGTGCACCGCCGTCATGCACTACGGCTACCGCATCGTCGAAGACATGATCGAGGGGCTCTCGGAGTACCTCGACGCGCACGGAATGAAGAGCGTCCGCGAGCTCACCGGGCGCGCGGTGCCCGCGTACAGGGAGTGGGGCGAGCTCGACCTCGCGTACAAGCTCGTCGCGAAGATCGATTCGAGGACGTGCATCGGCTGCCAGCTCTGTGTGACGGCGTGCAACGACGGCGCGCACCAGTGCATCTTCACGGGGCCGGAAGACCGAGCCCGTCCCCCGCACGCGCACGCGCACGGCCTCGCGATTGCGCCGAAGCCGCTCATCGTCGGGGCGATCGCCGGCGACCGCGTCCCGTGGGTCGACGAGCCGGAGTGCGTCGGGTGCAACCTCTGTCAGCTCGTGTGCCCGGTGCCCGGCTGCATCACCATGGAAGAATCGCGCACGGGAGCGCCCGACACCTGGAACGATCGCGTCGCCACCGGGCGCGCGCACGTCCCAGGCGGCATTCACGAGGACTAGGCCCTAGGGCAAACGTCGATTGGACGGATCCGTCTTGCCCCGCGAACCCTCACCCCCGGCCCCTCTCCCACAAGGGGAGAGGGGAGTAGAA
>Ga0302279_10000998_pt1 | contig 41337 bp, 35 predicted proteins | sample III_Bog_N3_3_FD_194541 | JGI IMG/M metagenome (GOLD analysis project Ga0302279, IMG submission 194541) | Peat permafrost microbial communities from Stordalen Mire near Abisko, Sweden - III_Bog_N3_3 | ecosystem: Environmental > Terrestrial > Soil > Wetlands > Peat | place: Sweden: Abisko... | reverse complement strand
CTCCTGGGAATCGTGGGAGGGGACTTCCCCCCGGCCTTCCTCCGGCGGCTCCGGAGGCACGGCATCGACCTGACCGGGCTGCGAATCGACCCGGCCGGCCGCACCTTCTACTGGTCCGGCCGCTACCGGGAAAACTTCGAGGGCCGCGACACCCTCGAGGTCCAGCTCAACGTCTACGAGAAGTTCTCCCCGGAGATCCCCCCGGCCTACCGCGACACAGACTTCGTGATGCTCGGGGCGATCCAACCCGCGCTCCAGGCCGCCGTGATCGACGGATTCGCCCGTCGGCCCCGCTATATCGTGGCCGACACCTTCGACCTGTGGATTCACACCAGCCGCCCCGAGCTCGAGGCGTTGCTGAAGCGGATCGACCTTTTTGTCATCAACGAGGAGGAGTCGCTCCTGCTCACCGGCGAGCGCAACCCGGTCCTCGCGGGCCGGAAGCTGCGGAAAATGGGTCCGCGCTCGGTCGTCATCAAGAAGGGCGCGCACGGCTCCCTGCTCTTCCACCGCGACGGCTACTTTGCGATCAGCTCCTATCCGGTCACCCGGCTCGTCGACCCCACGGGGGCCGGGGACAGCTATGCCGGGGCCCTGACCGGCTACCTTGCATCGGTCAACCGGACCGACTTCGCGGCGCTCAAGCAGGCCGTGGTCTACGCGACCGCCGCGTCGAGCCTGACCGTGGAGAGCTTCAGCGTGGACCGCCTGTCGGCCGCCGGCCGAAAGACGATCAACGCCCGGTACGCCGCCCTGCGCGAGATCACGCGGTTCTGAGGTTTCAGTACTCGAGGCGCGAGAATCGCCATTCGCACCAGAGTTGACCGGCGAAGGCTGCGACCAGGATGAGGAGCCAATACAGGGGCTGGTTGGCCGCAAATGAGAGGAAGACCTGCTTGCCGAACGACATCGCGCCCAGCGTGCGCGTCAGCGGCGGGATATACGGGGCCGCCAGGGGCCCAAAGGCCAGGACACTGAACACCAGCCAGAAGACAAAGCGCCGGTATTTGAACCGGTGAATGGCGTAGATGAGAATCTGGACCGCGGCGGCGACCGCCAGCATTGACCAAAGGTGCCACGCGGCGAACAGTACTTTTCCATTGGGGACGAAGACGAGGTTTGGAAAGTCGGGCATGGTGGTAACCGCGGAACTTCCGGGAATGTGGCTGAGGCACAGGAGCCCGACCTCCCTTGAATAGGGGGCGACATTCAGCCCCGGGCTCTGCTGCGCGATCAGCAGCATGGCGGCTGGTCCGATCAGGACGATGAAGAGGAAAAAGGCGGTCCTGGCCCGAGCGACCACGTTCCTGTTTAACGCCCGTGTCAGCAGGTAATCTGTGCCGTATCCGAGAGACGGACCCTGGGGTGCCATTGCGAGGAACTCGGGCGCCAACATCAGGCATCCGTAGATGCCGACCAGGAACAGATTCGGACTCGCGATGAGAAGGTCCAGGGAGGGGTGGGGACCGTGCATCCAAATGAGGGGGAAGCAGAAGATAAGTGAAATGACGAGGAAGCCCGGATAGGCTGCGAATTGCCCCTTCACGAGGGCCCAGAGTTGTTTGGTCGGGTTCATGGCGGTTCCTTAGTTGCTGGAGAGTTCGACGAAGATGTCCTCGAGACCCAGGATGCGGGTCTCCTGCCGGCACGACCACCGTGCGGCGAGGCTCTCGGGCGTGACGCCCGAATTGGTTCGCAGGGTCATGACGATTTCGTCCTTTCCCCGGACCGTCCGGAAGCTCTGGGGGATACCCGCTGTCGGCAGCGCGCCGCTGAACCCGAAAAAGCGAACCTGGCGGATCGAGTCCTTGAGCGTGTCGAGCGGTTCGCTCACACGGAGCGCGCCATTGGCGAGGATGCCCACCTGGTCGGCCACCCGCTCCACGTCGCCGAGGATGTGGGTGGACATGAGGACGGTGCAGCCGCAGTCGCGAATGAGGGTGAGGATGTCGTCGAGGACCTCCCGCCGTGCGATGACATCAAGGTTGGCCGCCGGTTCGTCCAGGAGCAGGACCTTCGGCCGCGGGGCGATAGCCATGATGAAGCCGAGGATGCGCTGGCTCCCCTGTGAGAGGGTGGAGAAGCGCTTCTCGACCGACAGGCCGTATTTGCCGACCAGGGACTCGGCGAGCGATGCGTCCCAGGTCGGATAGAGATCGCGGCCCAGGTTGAGGACGGCCCGCACCTTCGACCGCGGGGGAATCGCGAGCCTCTCGGGCAGATAGCCGAGCCACTCGCGTTCCGCGGCGCCCATGGAGAACGGATCGATGTCGAGGATCCGAGCCGTCCCCGAATCCGGTCTGATGAGCCCGGCCAGCATCCGGAGAGCGGTTGTCTTGCCCGCCGCGTTCCGTCCCAGGAAGCCGTAGATGCTCCCGGCCTGCACGTTCAGGGTCAGGTTCTTGATGACGGGCACGCCGCGAAAGGAGCGGCTGGCGTCCTGGAGCTGGATTGGTATCGGGTTCATGGGTTTTCAGTCCTGGGGTTTGAGTTTCCGAAATTTTTCCGCGAGGAGCGCCTGGACCTCCGCTTCGCCGATGCCCAGGTGGATCGCCTCCGAAGCGAGCTGCTCCAGGGCCGGGTCGAGCTGCGCCCGCCGTGCGTCCATCTTCAGGGTGGGGGACTGCCCGGACACATAGGTTCCGATCCCCCGCCTGGTCTCGACCAGCCCGTCCCGCTCGAGGATCTGGTACACTTTCGCCACTGTGAGCGGGTTGACATGCAATTCCGCGGAGAGGTCTCGAACCGACGGCAACTGTGTCCCCTGCGTGAGCTGTCCCGTCAGGATGCGCTGCCGAATCTGCTGGTGCAGCTGAACGTAGAGGGGAACGCCACTGGATGGATTGAGGAGAAACACGGTGTATTGCTGTAGTATTACACTAAGTTTTCAGCTGTCAATAGGGAAGTGCGGCTAGTCGAAGCGGTGCATTTAGGCTTCGCTATGCCGCCCTTTTCTCGGGACAATCAGGCGTAACCCTTTCCTCGATGGCCGTCTCTGCAAACATCTATTCCAAGTACGCTTGGTCGCAGATCAAGCGACAGGCCCCGCCAAAGCGTCCCGCGGGCGAGAGGGTGGGTGACTATCGGGAGATTTACTCTGAGTACGATGAGGATGTCGTCCGGGAGCAGGCAGCCCGCTGCCTGCAGTGTCCAAACCCCCTGTGCCGCGAAGGGTGTCCGCTCGCCAATCGCATCCCCGAGTGGATGGCGCTGACCGCCGAGGGGCGCTTCATCGAGGCCGCGGAACTCTCGCGCCAGACCAGCAATTTGCCCGAGGTGTGCTCGAGGGTCTGCCCCCAGGAAAGGCTGTGCGAGGGCAGTTGCATCCTCAACTACCGGGGCGACCCGGTCTCAATCGGTGGCGTCGAGCGCTTCATCAACGAGTACGCCTTTGCCCATGGCGCCGTCACGGCGGTGCCGGCGGATCCAAATGGATTCCGTGTGGCCGTTATCGGCTCCGGGCCGGCGGGGATCGCCTGCGCGGACCAGCTGGCGGGCCTCGGTTACGCGGTCACCGTCTACGAGTCGCAGATGCTGCCCGGAGGCCTGCTCGTCAACGGCATCCCCTCGTTCAAACTTGAGAAGCGCATCGTCGAGCGCCGGCTCGATCTCCTGGCCAAGCGCGGCGTTGTCTTCCGCCTGGGCGTGGCCGTCGGTCGCGACATCACGCTGGCCGAGGTGCGGGGCACCCATGATGCGGTCTTCCTGGGACACGGGGCACAGAAGCCCAAGGACGCGGGGGTTCCCGGCGAAACCCTTGGGGGCGTCGAGAAGGCACTCCCGTTCCTGATCCAAAAAAACGTGGCTTCCGACCTCCTGTCCATTCCGCCGGTGGACGTGAAAGGCAAGAATGTGGCCGTCCTGGGAGGCGGGGATACGGCCATGGATTGTCTTCGGACGGCGCTGCGCGCGGGAGCGAAGGCTTCGGTCTGCATCTATCGCAGGGACCTCGCGAACATGCCCGGCAGCCGGAAGGAATATGCCAATGCCGTTGAGGAGGGTGCCCAGTTCAAGTTTCTCACCAACCCGGTTGCCATCATCGACGATGGATCGGGAAACGTCAGCGCGGTCCAATGTGTTCAGATGGAACTGGGTCAGCCCGATGCCTCTGGGCGCAGGAAGCCCCGTGCCGTCAAGGGTTCGGAATTCACGGTGCCGGCCGACATCCTGATCGTCGCCTACGGATTTGAACCGGTGGACTTTCCGGGCGACAGCGAGTTTGCCGCGATCAAGCTCAATGAGTGGGGCGGCATCGTAGTCGATTCATCCGGCATGACCTCCCTTCCGGGCGTATTTGCCGGGGGCGATTCGTCCCGCGGGCCCAGCCTGGTGGTTCATGCCATCCGGGATGCCCGCCTGGCTGCCGGTGGTATCCACCAATACCTCGCGGCGCGGAAAACTGCTGTCGCCTGAATAGGCCGCTCGCGCCTTTTGGCCAGTCCTTCAGGGTCCGACCGGCGGGGTCACATCTGGAAATCGGACATCCGTGGGGTCATATCCGATTCCAGACGGGGTCAGGCTCTGAAATCTGTAATTCGAATCGGCGATTCCCCAGAATTACAGATTTCAGAGCCTGACCCCGTGGATGGAGTTGCGAAACGCGGTGGGCCCCAAAAAAGGTGGTTTTACAGATAAATTAGGCTTAACTGGACCCTGTGGCAGCGGACTTTACAGAACTGGTGACCGACATGGCCCGGCGCGCGCGCGCGGCGTCGCTTGTGCTCGCAAACTGCGCGACGGCGGCGAAGAACGACGCCCTGCATCGGCTGGCCGACGCGATCGACGCCGCCCACGGGCCCCTGCTCGAGGCGAACCGGCTGGATCTCGACGCCGCGGCGGCCAACGGGCTCGGCGCAGCCCAGGTGGACCGGCTGGCGCTCAATCCGGCCCGGCTCACCAAGCTGGCCGTGTCTGTCCGGGAGGTCGCCCTTCTGCCCGACCCCGTCGGCGACACCCTGGAGGAGTGGTCCAGGCCCAATGGGCTGAAGATCCGCAAGGTTCGGGTCCCAATCGGGGTGATCGGCATCATCTACGAGGCCCGCCCCAACGTCACGATCGACTGCGCGATCCTCTGCCTGAAGTCCGGCAATGCCTGCATCCTTCGCGGCGGCCGGGAGATCTTCAACACGAACACCGCGCTGGCCGCGCTGATCACCGCCGCCCTGGCAGGGGCCGGGCTGCCCGCAGACTCGGTTCAACTCATCCCGACCACGGACCGGGCCGCGCTCAACACGCTCCTCAAGCTCGACGCCTACATCCACTGCATCATCCCGCGGGGCGGCGAGAACCTGATCCGGTTTGTCGCGGAGAACAGCACGATCCCGGTCATCAAGCACTACACCGGCGTCTGCTTTGTCTACGTGGACCGGGCGGCCGATCCGGAGATCGCCGTTAATGTCCTCGTAAATGCCAAGGTCCAGCGCCCCGGGGTGTGCAACGCCGCCGAGCAGTTGCTGGTCCATATTGACGTCGCCGAGACGCTCCTTCCCTCCCTGGCGAGGGCGCTTGAGGCGAAGGGCGTCCAGCTTCGCTGCGACGCGCGCAGCGCCGTCATCCTGGAACGAAGCGGGATCCCCCGCATGATCGCCCAGCCGTCCGATTTCACGGCCGAGTTCCTCGACCTCATCCTGGCCGTCCGGGTGGTCGACTCGCTTGAGGAGGCGATCGCGGTCGTGAACCGCGACGGCTCCGGGCACAGCGACGCCATCATCACCGCCGACCCGGTCGCCGCTCGCCGTTTCCAGGCCGGCGTGGACAGCGCCGTCGTCTTCTGGAACGCGAGCACCCGCTTCAACGACGGCTTCGAGTTCGGCTTCGGCGCTGAAATCGGGATCAGCACCGACCGGCTTCACGCCCGCGGACCGATGGGCCTGCCCGAGCTTTGCATCCACAAGTTCCTGGTCGACGGCGACGGGCAGGTGAGGGGGTGACGCCCCCAAGAAAGGTTGCATGGAACCGCCGGTCGGCCCAGGTTACTGACTCCTTCATGAGACCCTTCAACCCCGTGGTTCCGCTCTGTGCAATGGCCGCCGGGCTTTGCGCGTCGGCCGCCTTCGGCCAGTCCGCCCCCGCAGTCCCGGCCGAGCGGGAGGACCCGACCCCGGCCGCCCTGGCGGCCCACCCCCAGGCCGCGCCGGACGTGGCGCTCACCGCCCCCAAGATAATTTCCTCGGAAATGGCCGCCCGGCTCAGCGCCGGGCTGCCCGCATTCGCCCCGCCCAAGCCGGGGACCGTCCCGCCGGTCGACGACGGTTCCGACGACGAGAAGCCGAAGAACGGGATCATCCGGCTTCCCAGCTATATAGTGAACGAGCGCCCGCCGCCGGTCTTCACCAAGCGCGAGATCCTGACCAAGGCCGCGCGCGTGGCCCAGGTCTACAAGGATCACCCGGGCCTGGACCTCTGGGGCCTGATGCCCCTCTCCTCGCTGAACGCCACCTTTGCCGAGCAGATCTTCGAGGAGGACGAGCGGCTTCAGAACATCTCGGACATGAGGGACTCCGCCATCACGGTGGGCAGGGGCGGGGACGCGGCCGGCTCCGACAAGCTGAAGGAGGAAACCCGGGGCACGTTCATGCACGATGTGTGGGGCAGCGGCGACATGGAAGACGGGAAGTAGGAAAAACGGGGAAAGGGTGCCAACACCTGAATATCTCATTTTGCGGGAAATGCTCACCCGCGAACCGGAATGGGTCTCGGGCGCGGCGCTGGCCGCCCGGCTCGGCGTAAGCCGGGTGACGGTCTGGCACCACATGGAAAAGCTGCGGGCGCAGGGCTTTTCCTTCGAGGCGCAGCGCTCGAGGGGCTACCGGATCTCGGGGCGGCCCGAATTGCTCAACGCCTCGCTGGTCGACATCCAGCTGAAGGTCCGGCCGCGGGGATTTACCTTTGTCCTCCTCGACGAGGTCGACAGCACCAATGACGAGGCGGTCCGCCAGCTTGCCGCGGGGCGCGCCGCCCCCTTTGCCGTCCTCGCCCGCCGCCAGACGCGCGGCCGCGGCCGCTTCGGCCGCCAGTGGCACAGCGAGGCCAACGGCAACCTCTATGCAAGCTTCGCCTTCCGGCCGGGCGTCGCGCCGGGCCGAATGCAGACCTTCACCCTGTGGATGGGCGCCAACGTCTGCGAATTGATCGCCAATTTCGCGCGCCTTTCCCCCGGGCTGAAGTGGCCCAACGACATCCTCTTCGACGGCCGGAAGGCCGGCGGCATGCTCACCGAGGCGCGCGTGGACGCCGACCAGATCCGCGACCTGGTCTTCGGGCTGGGCCTGAACGTGAACAGCCTCCCGGGCGGGTGGCCGGAGGAGCTCGGGCGCAGCGCCGTCTCGCTTCGCGAGGTGGCGGGGGCGCCGCTCGACCTGAATCGCCTGACCGCCGCGCTTGTCGGCCGGGTGCTTCTGGCGTATTCCCGTTTTGTGGACAACGACCATGTCGAGAATTTCGCCGACCTGTGGAACCGCTACGACGCGCTGAAGGGGCGCCAGGTGGCCGTGATCGAGGGCGGTCGGCGCCATTCCGGGACGGTCATCGGGGTCGATGACGAGGGCTCGCTGCTGCTCCGCGACGAGCGCGGCCGGACCCAGCGCTACCGCGCCGGCGAGGTGACGCTGGGAAAAGCCGCCTGATGCCCGAGCCGACCCCCAGCGCCATCTCCGTTTCGCACCTGGTGAAGACGTTCGCCGGCGTCGCCGCCGTCAACGACATCAGCTTTTCGGTCGCCCGCGGGGAAATCATCGGCTTCCTCGGGCCCAACGGCGCGGGCAAGTCGACGACGATGCGAATCCTGACCGGCTATCTCCCGGCCACCTCCGGGTCGGTGGCGATCTGCGGCTTCCCGGTGGCGACCCAGCCCGAGGAGATCAAGCGGCGGATCGGGTACATGCCCGAGAACAACCCCCTGCCCGAGGACATGCGCGTGAGCGAGTACCTCTACTACCGGGGCCGCCTCAAGGAGCTTCCGCGGGCCAAGCTGGGACCGCGCATCGACGAGGTCCTCGAGGCCTGCGACCTGAAGCGGGTCCGGCACAAGATCATCGGCAGGCTCTCCAAGGGTTATCGCCAGCGCGTCGGGATCGCCGAGGCGATCCTGGCCGAGCCGCCGGTCATCATCATGGACGAGCCGACGATCGGCCTGGATCCCCACCAGATCCTGATCGTGCGCGACCTGATCGCGAGCCTTCGCGGCAGGATGACGGTCATCATCTCCAGCCACATCCTCCCGGAGATCGAGATGACCTGCGACCGGGTCCTGATCATCAACCAGGGGCGGATCGTCGCCCAGGGAACGCCCGCGGAGCTCCGCGCGGAAATCCTCGGTCGCAACGCCTACACGCTGGAGCTCGCGGGCGACTTTGGCGCGCTTCCCGGGCTGCTGGCCGGGATCGGTTCCCCGCTGCACGTGGCCTCGCAGGGCGAGCCCGACCCGTCGGGCTTTCGCACCGTCACCCTTGTGACCGACGCGGCCGGGGAGCTGGGCGAGTCGCTCCTGGGCACCCTCATCGGCGCCGGGTGGAGGGTTCGGGCGATCAGCCGGTCCCATCCGACCCTTGAGGACGTATTCCTGGCCGCCACGCGGAGGAGTTGGGACGCCGTCGACACCGCGAAGAAATGAAGCATTTCCTGACCATCCTCAGCCACGAGATCCGCATGCTGCTGGTGAGCCCGGGCACGTACGTGGCCGCGGTCGCCTTCCTCGCCGTCATGGGCTTTGAATTCACGCGGATCCTCGACAGCTACAGCCAGGCCCCGCAGGACGCCTCGCCCGCCGGGATGTTCTTCGCCCAGTTCTGGCTGCCGGTCCTCTTCATGGTGCCGCTGCTCACCATGAAGTGCCTGGCCGACGAGCGGCGGCTCGGCACGATCGAGACCCTGCTGACGACCCCGGTGACCACCACCGAGGTCGTGCTGGGCAAGTACGGGGCGGCCTACGCCCTTTATGTCGGCCTGTGGGGTTCGACCGCCGGGTTCTTCTTCATCCTGCGCAGGTTCTCGAGCGACGCCCGGCTCTTCGACCTGGGCCCGCTCATCGGGGGCTACCTCTTCATCGCCGTCTCCGGGCTGCTCTTTGTCGCCCTCGGGGTGTTTGCGAGCTCGCTGGCCCGCAACCAGATGGTCGCCGCCATCCTCACCTGCGTCCTGCTCTTCGCGATCCTCTTCGGCGGGCTTTATCTTTCGACCGCCCCGTGGCTCAAGCCGGAGGCCTTCCAGCCGGTCCGCGAAGCGGTCGCCTACGCGCAGGTGTTCCGCCACTACGAGGACTTCACGCGCGGGGTGGTGGACATGAGGCAGCTCCTCTTCTACCTGAGCGGCACGGTCCTGGCGCTCATCTTCAGCATCCTGAGCGTCGAGGGGAAGATCCTCCACAGCTAAGCCATGGCCGCCCACGACAGCTTCCGCACCACCCGGTGGATCCGCACGGCAAACCTGCTGCTCCAGGCCGCGCTCTTCCTCACGCTGGTGGGTGGGATCAACTACATCGCCGGGAACCACGTATGGCGGGACGATCCCTGGCGCTACGACCTGACCCGCTACCGCCGCTATTCGCTCTCGCCGGAGACGCTTGCCTACCTGAAGGACCTCCAGTCGCCGGTGCGGGTGATCGTGACCGTTGCGGAGAGCTCGGCGGATCCGGAGGTCCGCGGGCTTCTCCGCGAGTACGCCTATGCCGCCGAGGCGAACCCGGACGGGAACCGGATCTCGGTGGAGTACCTGGACGTCTACCTGAACCGGCGCGAGGCCGACAAGGCGGGCGTGGACCGGGACAACTCGATTGTCCTCATCTGCGGCGGGCAGCGCCGGACGATACCGATCGGCAGGCTCTTCCTCTACGCCGACGGGGAGCGGACGGCCTTCCAGGGCGAGCAGGCGATCACCTCCGCGATCCTCAATGTGTCCAGCCCGGAGAGGAAGAAGATCTATTTCCTGGTCGGCCACGGCGAGCTGCGGCCCGACGAGGTCGACCCGGTGAGCGGGCTGTCGATCGCGAGCAGCGAGCTGGCCCTGCGCAATTACCGGGTCGATACGCTCGACCTGTCGCTGGAGCGCCGGATGCCCCCGGACGCGGCCCTTCTGATCGCCGTGTCGCCGAAGAGCCCGTACAAGGCCAAGGAGCAGGAGATGCTCCGGCAGTACCTGGGCGCAGGCGCCGGACGGCTCCTCCTTTTCCTCGCCCCCCATTACCCGCATCCGGGAATCGGGCTGGAAAACCTTCTCTCGGACTGGGCGGTGACCGTCGACGACGACCTTCTCTGCGAGAGGGGCTCGGCCAACGAGACGGAGGACGAGGACCTGATCATCCGCTGCTTTGCGCAGCACCCGGTGACGCAGACCCTCAGCAACGCGAAGGACGGGCTGCGGATCGGCGCAGCCCGGACGGTGCGGCCGGACCCGGCCCGCGCCGCCGGCTACGACCTGTCGGCTGTCACCGTCGCGGCCAGCTCGACCTCGGCCTGGGGGGAGGTCAGTTTCGGCTCCGGCGGCGAGCACTCGTACAGCCCGGCGGTGGACCTGCGCCCGCTTCCGGGGATGGATCCCCCCGGGAGGCTGGGCATCGCGGTGGCCTCCGAGCGGGTCGCAGCCCGCGACAACCTTCCCTTCAGCGTCCCGGGGGGCCGCCTCCTGGTGGTCGGCACCGGCGACCTGATCTCCAACGCGCGGATCGCCAACGTGGGCGCGCTCGACTTCCTGCTCGGCGCGGTTTCCTGGGCGGTGAACGGCGACACCCAGCTTGCGATCCCCGTCAGGCCCATTGAGCGGTTCCAGCTTTCCCTCAGCGCCGGCGAGCTCCACAATCTGCGCTACTCCGTGCTTCTCGCCCTTCCCGGTGCCGCGGCCCTTCTGGGGATCCTCGTCTATTGGACAAGGCGCCGCTGAATCCCCCCAATCCATGCGCACCAAAGTCACCCTTGTCCTGCTCTTCCTGAACGTCGCCCTGTTTTTCTTCATCTTTCACTTCGAGCGGAACTGGAGGACCGAGAATGTCGCTCTGCAGGTGAGGCACCGGGTGCTCGGCGCCGAGGCGGCCGACATCCGCTCCCTGGACGTCGAAAGCGCGGCTCCCGGCGGGTCCTTCAGCCTCGTGCGGCGCGGCGCGGCCTGGTTCCTTGTCCGGCCGGTCGCCTGGAGGGCCAACCCGCTGGCGGTGAACCGGATCATCAGCGACCTGCAGTTCCTCGAAAACCTGACCAGCTTCAGCGTGGGCGACGTCGAGAAAAACGGGCAGTCCCTGGCCGACTACGGCCTGGACCACCCGAGGCTGACGGTGACCTTCACCTCCGGCGGCGCGGACACGACGGGCGGGGCACCGGTCACCACCACGCTGCGGATCGGCAGCGCGACGAAGTTTGGCCAGCGGCTCTACCTCCTGTCGTCGGGCGGGGACAGGATCCATGTCGTCGAGCACGGCCTGGCCGAGAGCCTTTCCCTGGCCCCCGACCAGCTTCGCGACGACTCGGTGCTGACGATCCCCGTCTTTGAGGCCAACTCCCTCAACCTCCAGACCGCGGCGCCGGCCGACCTGCACGTCCGGATCCGCCGCGACGGGACGCGGTGGTCGTTCGAGACCCCCATCCTCGCCCGCGCCGACAGGACCGCGATCGAGCTTGCGATCGGGGGCCTGGACGCGCTGCGCGTCCGCTCCTTCGTGGGGGCGAATCTCCCGGCGGCGCTTCCGTCCTCGTCCCCGCTTATGAGCGTGACGATCGAGGGCGACAACCGCCACGAGACGCTGATGGTCGGCCAGCCGGTCGTCCCGGCCCGTCCCGATGAGTATTACGCCCAGCTCGAGGGCGGCGACACGCTCTTCACGGTCCGGTTCCCGGCGGAGCTGATGAACCGCCTGCGCAACGCCCAGGAGTCCCTGCGCGACCGCCACGTGCTTGAGTTCGACCCGCGCTCGGTCACCGGGATCACGCTTTCGGCCCCGAACCAGCCCGAACTCTCCCTGCAGCGCGATGCGCCCGGCGGCAACGGCGCACCCGACGAGCCCCACTGGCAGATCGTGCAAAGGGGGGACGGATCCCAGGGTCCGCGCACGCTGGCCGCTGACGCCGGGGCCGTCCAGCGGCTGCTCGAGCGCCTCGCCCTCCTTGCAGCCGTCCGGTTCCAGAGCGACGCACCCCAGGCGAGCGACCTGGAAAACTGGGGATTCAACCGCCCGGAGCGCGAGGTCGCGCTCGCCCTTGCCGGGCCCCGAACGGCCGCCGACGGGCAGGGTTCCGCGGGGGGCTCCTCCGTTCTCCTTGAGGTCGGCCTGCCCACCCAGCGCGACAATGTCGCCTACGCGCGCGTGCCCGGCGCCCCGTCGATCTTCGCTGTGAATCCCGATATCCTGGCCGAGACCCAGGTCGGGGCCGGGGCCTGGCGCGAGCGCCTCCTTCGCTCGGTGCCCGCCGGGGCCCGGATAACGGGGCTGAAACTCTCCGACCTGCGGGATGGCGCGGTCCTGCTCGACTGGAAGCCCGGGGCGGCGCTTCCTCCCGACCGGCAGGCCGCCGTGCAGGACGCCCTCGCGGCGATCCGAACCCTCCGCGCGCGGCGATTCCTGCAGGATGGCTTCGCTCCCGCGGCCCTGATCGACGGCCAGGAGCATCCCTGGCGGTACCGCCTGGACGCGACCATTTCCCTTCCGGGCGGAGCCACCGTCCAGACCGGGGACAGCAGCCTTTGGATCGCCGAGCGGACCGGCGGCGCGGAGCAGGCCGCCGGATCCCGCGAGTTCAACGCGGTCTTCCTGGTGGAGCAGCCGCTGCTCGACGCGCTGTGGACGCTGACCTACGGCGGGCACGCGCCTCCCCCGCCATCCCCATGAAGTTTCACCGACTGGCGTGGTCCGGCTGCGCCTGGGCGGCTCGCGGGGTGTGGACGCTCGCGGTATGGACCCTCTGGCTTGTCCTCTGCGTGCTGATCGCGGTCCAGGCCTACATCGCCTCGACCCGGCGGCTCGACGCGCCGGCCTTTGTCATGCACGCCCTGGAAAAGCGGCTGGCGGCATCCGGAATGCACGCGACCTTCGGCCGGACCACGTTTGACCCCTCGGGGCGCGTCCTTTTCGAGAACGTCCGGGTCTCGCTGCCCGGATTCGAGGACCCGATCGTCGATGCGCGCGCCGTCTTCGTCAGGCTCGACCCCTGGGCCCTCGTGCAGGGCCGCTTCGAGTCAGCGGACCTGCGGGCGACCGGGGTCACCCTGCGGGTGCCCGCGATGATCTCGTCCACGGGACAGGCCGACGACGTGATTCGCGACCTGGACGCCGGGTTTGCGCCCCGCGAGGGCGAGTTCGGCATCGAATACCTGAACTTCAAGCTGGGGGGCGTCCGCGTGTCCGCGCACGGGGCGGTGCACCTTGCTCCCGCGGGGAAGACAGCGGCAGGATCCCTGCCGCTCGCCGACTTCCTCTCGAGGGACTACGCGACCCTCAGCCGCAAGCTCGACGACGCGATCGAGACGCTGTCGGCCCTCGACCAGCCGATGCTCCGGGTCGAACTGGAGCCGTCCGAGGCCTCCGGGGCGGTCGCGGATGTCTCCCTGTTCGCCGACGGACTGAGGATTTCAAGTCCGATCGAGCTTCATGCCCGGGCCCTCCAACTGTCGGGCCGGTTTCCCTTCGCGGCCCCGGCGGGCGCGCCGCTGCCCGCCGAGCTGGACTTTGCCGCGTCCGAGCTGGACCTTCCGCGCCGCGCGGTCGCCCGCGGCGTCCGGGCGAGGGTGTCGCTCGTCCTCCCCCCGGGGCGCCTTCGCGTCGACACGGGATCCTTCCGCGACATCGAGCTGGCGGCGGCGCGCGTGAGCGCTGACGGGATGGCGGTCGAGGAGCCGCTCGTCTCGCTCTCGGCCGGGCCCCTGCCGGCCCTGCGGGTCCACGCCCGGGGAGTTCTCGCCGGTTCGCCCGTGTCGGTTCGTTCCGAGGTCGACCTGAAGGCCGGCGCGGCCCGGGTCTCCTTCGAGGGTTCCTTTGCGCCGGGGCTCATGGAGCCCGTGGGCCGGATCCTCGGAAAGGACCTTCGCAAGTACGCGCAATTGACGCAGCCCGTCGCCCTTTCCGGTGTCGCCCTCTTCGGCCCGAAATGGGCGTTCCAGCGGGTGACCGGCCGCATCGACACGAGAAAGGCCACGGCCTGGCACGTGCCCCTCGACGAGGTCCGGGGATTGATCGTCTACGACGGAAAGCGGCTGCTTGCGCCCGAGGCCTTTCTCCGGCTCGGCGACAGCTTTGCCCGGGGCAGCTACGAGCAGGACGTGGCCACCAGGGACTACAGGCTCCTGCTGGCCGGGGCCCTGAGGCCCCCGGTGATCGGTCCCTGGTTTCCGCCCCAGAGCTGGTGGCACGAGTTCTTCCAGCCCTTCGAGTTCCCGGTGGCGCCCCCCTCGGCCAAGGTCGACGTCCGCGGGTCCTGGGTCAGCGGCCGCAAGACGCTGGTCTTTGTCGCGGTCGACAGCGCCCATCCGGTGTTCCGCGGGGTTCGGTTTGACCGCGTCCGCACGCGGCTCTCCATCGGGCCGGGTTTTGACGACGGCCTGGACTTCGCCGCCTCGGCGGGAGGCCGCAGCGCGAGCGGCACGTTTTCCCGCCGCTATGATGTCGCGACGGGCGCTTGGCGGGACATGGACTTCGACCTGACCTCCACCTTTGACATCGGCTCGGCCCGGAAGGTCCTGGGCCCGAAGGCGGCGTCGATCCTCGATCCGTATGAGTTCGACCAGGCTCCCGTCGCTCGGGTGACCGTCCACCTGCAGGGGCCGGCGGACCGCTCGGGGCCGCCGGACACGGCCCACGTCGTCGCAAGCACCGGGGCGCCGTTCCGTTTCCACGATTTTCCCTTCACCAGCGTCTCCTTCACCGCCGACATGCGGGGCGACTCAGTTGTGATCGGCAACGTGAAGGCGGGTCTTGCCGGGGGCGTTGTCTCCGGCGGTGGCACGATCGCCGGGCGCGGCGACCGGCAGCGGATCGCCTTCAACGGGTCGATCGCCGCCGCGAGCCTTGGCGGGACGATCGCGGCCGCGGAGGTGTTCTTTGCCAGGCGCTCGAAGACGCCCCGGCCCGACCCGGGCAAGTTTGTGAAGGCGAAGTCCAGCGTCCGGCTCGATCTCGCCGCCTCCGGCGAGGGACCGGCCGGCAATTTCCTGGATTTCCACGGCGGCGGCAAGGCGCAGATCCAGGGAGCGGAGCTGGGAGAATTGCGGATGCTCGGGATGCTCTCGCCCCTGCTTCCCTTCGCCTCGCTGCGCTTCACCTCCGCCCGCGCGGATTTCAAGCTCAACGGCCCGGTGCTGGAATTTCCCGACGTCTCGGTTTCGGGCGCGAACTCGGCGATCCAGGCCCACGGCTCCTACGCGCTCGACCGGCGGCAACTCGCCTTCAAGGCGAAGTTCTTTCCCTTCCAGAAGAGCAGGTCCTTGCCGCGGGTCCTGATTGGCAGCGTGCTCTCGCCCCTCTCCGAATTCCTGGAGGTCAAGCTGACCGGCAGCATCGAGAACCCGTCGTGGGAGTTTGAGCGCGGCCCCACGAACATTCTTCAAAAGCTTTCCGCCCCTTCGCCGGCGGCCCCTCAGTCGCCGCCATCTTCGCCGTCCGCCGCCCCCGCCGTTCGCCCGCCGGCCGCCGGCAAGTGAACGGCTGGGGATAAATCGTATTGCGAATCATGAGGATATGGTATTAGGGTAAATACCCTAGATGATAGCGCTGCCGACATTGCCGCGAAGGACTTGGCTTGAGCGAATCCTTTTCGGCTTCGCGGCGTTGCTGATCCTGGTCGGTGTCGGCGGCCTGGCGGGCTGGTGGCTCCACATCGACGGCTTGATTCTCCCGTGGGGCGCCTCCGAGCCGATCCAGCCCGACGAGGCGCTTTCCTTCGCGGTCCTCGGCGCGGTCCTCGTCTGCCTGGAACTGGGATGGCGGTCCGCGGCGTGGCTGTGCGCGCTGCCGATCGGCTTCTCGGCGCTCACGCTGGTCGAGGCGGCGATCGGCCGGGACGTGCACATCAGCGACGTCTTCCTGATCGACCACCTCTATGCGGCGGCGGCGTACGCGGGACGAGGGGCGGCAATCGGCGGCGCCTGCATCGGGCTGGGGGCCCTGGTCGTCGCCTGGCCGCCGGCCTGGAGGTTTCCGCGCACGCGCACGCTCTGCGGAGCGGTGGCCGGCTCGCTCCTCTCCTCGGTCGGCTTCTCCACCCTGGTGGGCTACGCCGGCGACATGCGGCGGGTCTACAGCTGGAGCGGCGAGATCGCGATGTCCCCCGGCACGGCGATCGCGCTTTTCCTGCTCGGGTCGAGCCTCCTGCTGCTGGTCTGGCGGGACAGCGTCCGCGAGCGGGACGAATTCCCGTCGTGGACGCCGATGCCCGCCGTCATCGGCTGCCTGACGCTGACCCTGATCGTCTGGACGGGCCTGCGCGAGCGCGAGCGGGTCGGGCTCGAGAACCAGACCAACGAGGCGATGAAGGGGCTCGCGATGACGATCCATGCGAAGATCGAGGAGCAAAACGACGCCCTTGAGCGCCTTGCCCGGAGCTGGGCGGAGGCCCCGGAATACGACACGATCATTTGGGAGGCCGATGCGCACACGCAGCTGGACCGCTCGAACGCGGCCGGCGCCTACGGCTGCCAGTCGATCGCCTACCTGGACTCCTCGGGCCAGACCCGGTGGATTTACCCGAGGGTGGGCAACGAGTGGGCCATTGATTTCAACCACCTCTCCGTGGCCGCCCGGTCCGAGGCGATCGCCGATGCGCGCGCGAAGGGGCATCCGTCCGTGTCGGCGACGACGACGATCAGCGGCGGCTCGCAGGCCGGGTTTGCGATCTACGCCCCGGTGACGCGGGAGGGGAGGCTGGCCGGCTACGTTGCCGCCGAGTACGGCTACCTGCGATTCTTCGGCAAGGTGGTGGACTCGCTCGGCTACACCCGGGCCTCGGACGTGCTCGGGCCCGCCTACCGCGTGACGGTCACCCTGGGCAAGGACGTCTTCTATGACGGGGGGGCGCCGGTTACCGGCGCGAATTCCGATTACACGGCCAACGGAAACTACCCGATTTTTGACCGGCGCGTGCAGCTTTCCGTGACCCCCTCGGAGGAGCAGCTGGCCCGCGGCCGCGGGTCGCTGGCGGAGTTCGTGCTGCTGGGGGGCATCGGCATCTCCGCCCTGCTCGGCCTGACCGTCTACCTCGCCTGCCGCGCCCGCGCAGGCCAGCTCGCGAGCGAGCTGTCCAACCGCAAGCTCCAGGTGGAGAATGAGGAGCGCCGCCGGATCGAGACCCGGCTGAAGATATCCGACGAGCGCCTGCGCCTCGCCCTGGACTCCACGGAGATCGGCATCTTCGAGTGGAACGTCGCGACCGGCCACGTCTACTACAGCAGCGGGCTGTGGGCGATGCTCGGGTACGAGCACGACAGGATGCCCGGAACGCTCGAGGCGTGGCAGTCGCTCATCCACCCCGACGACCTGGCGGTCTACCGTCCCCGCGTCGAGTCCCAGTTGAACGGCTCGGCGACCTACATCGAGCTGGAGTACCGGATCCGCACCCGGACCGGCGACTGGCGCTGGATCTACGGGCGCTCCAAGTCCATATCCACGGACACCGAGGGCAGGCCGGCGCGGATCATCGGGACGGTGCAGGACGTGACCGCGCGGGTTGAGACCGAGCACCACCTGCGCAGGGCCAAGGCGGAGGCCGACGCGGCGTCGCGGGCCAAGAGCGACTTCCTCGCGTCGATGTCGCACGAGATCCGCACGCCGATGAACGGCATCATCGGCATGACGAGCCTCATCACGGAGACGCCGCTCACCGTCGAGCAGCGCGACTACGTCAACACGATCCGGACCTCGAGCGAGGCGCTGCTCACGATCATCAACGACATCCTGGACTTCTCCAAGATCGAGTCCGGGAAGATGGAGATTGAGAACACGCCCTTCGGCCTCGCGCTCTGCCTGGAGGAGACCCTCGACCTCTTCGCGGTGAAGGCCGCCGAGAAGAACATCGAGATCGGCTACAGCATCGCGCGGGACGTGCCGCCGTGGATCTCCGGGGACGTGACGCGGCTCTGGCAGGTGATCACCAACCTGGTGAACAACGCGGTGAAGTTCACCTCCTTTGGCAGCGTCTCCGTCGAGGTGAAGCGCGGCGCCCCGGCGGAGGGAAACCGCTTCCTCCTGGAGTTTGCGATCCGGGACACGGGGATCGGCATCCCCTCGGATCGGTTGAACAGGCTCTTCAAGGCGTTCAGCCAGGTCGACTCGTCGACGACCCGAAAGTACGGCGGCACGGGCCTGGGGCTGGCGATTTCGCAGCGCCTCAGCCACCTGATGGGGGGAAGCATCCGCGTCGAGAGCGAGGTCGGCAAGGGCTCGGCCTTCATCTTCACGATCCTCACCGAGCCGGCGCCCCTTCCGATCGACATCGACTACCTTCCCCCGCTGCCCGCGCCGCTGCGCGGGGGCACGGTCCTTTGCATCGAGGACAACCCCGTGACCCAGGCCCGGCTGCGCGGGCTGCTCGAAAAGTGGGGCGTCACCTGCGTGATCGTCCCGGACCTTCCGGCGGCCGAGAAGCTGGTTGCGGCCAACGGCGTGGTCCCCGTGATGGCGGTCGTCGACCACGGCGCGCTCGAGTACCAGGCCGTCCCGGAGCGATTCGCGGCGCTGCAGTGCCCCCGGCTCGTCATGGTTCCCTTTGGGCGGACGGTGGCCAGCTCGGCCGCGGACGGGCGGCCCTTCGCCAGCGTGACCAAGCCCCTCAAGGACTCCTCGTTCATGCACGCGGTCGAGACCCTGTTCTCTACGGTCTCGACCGAGGAGGCGGCCGTGGTGTCCTCGGAGTCGCACATCCTTGCCCAGGACTTCCCCCTGAGCGTCCTGCTCGCCGAGGACAACCCGGTGAACCAGAAGGTCGCCCTCGGGTACCTCGAGCGGATGGGCTACCGGGCGGGCCTGGTCGTCAACGGCATCGAGGCGGTCGCCGCCGTCGAGAGCCGCCCCTACGACCTGGTCCTGATGGACCTGCAGATGCCCGAGATGGACGGACTCGAGGCGAGCCGCCAGATCCGGCGGCGCGTGCCGGCGGAGCGCCAGCCGAAGATCATCGCGCTCACCGCCAACGCCATGGAGGGGGACCGGGAGCTTTGCGAGGCGGCCGGCATGGACGACTACATTTCAAAGCCGGTCAAGCTGAACGAGATGGCGGCGGCCATCCGTCGGCAGTTCGCGAAGACGGCCAAGCCGGCCAAGAGGGAGCAGATCGCCGGCTAGAGCCCGCGGGCACGAATTCAAGCGAGGGGCAATTACTGTAGCCGGGGTCCCAGACCCCGGATCCGGCCTCTGGGAGGCCGGCTACATCGATCCGGAACGCCCACAGGACCAATTTAGACCCTCCCGCGCAGAGCCGCGATTTCCGGGGCGTGGGAGGGACTGTCCGCGAGATTCCTCATCTCGTGCGGATCGTCCTTCAGGTTGAAATAGAGCCAGGGCGTGCCGTCCCCGTTTAGGACCAGCTTTTGCGTGGAAGTCCTGATCCCGCGCCAGGCCCGGTCGCACTGGTAGGGCAGGGCGACCACGCTGGGCATCGAGATCCGCGCGGCGGAAGTGGGCGGGAGCGGTGAGGGGGGAGGCACCGCGGTCTCACCCCGCGACCAGCCCATCGTCCACTGCGGCAAGTCGATCAGGGAAACCGGCGCCGCGGACGCCTCGCCCCTCCGGTCGCCCCCGCGCGCCGCGCGCACGATCAACGGGACCCGGACGCTCTCCTCGTGCGGCCAGCCCTTGCGGAAAAGCCCGTGCGCGCCGTGCATGTCGCCGTGGACCGACGTGAACGCGACCACGCCCTCCCGGGCTGCCTCCGTCGCAATAAGCCCGCCGATCGCCCGGTCCGTGGCCTCGATGTGGGCGTGGTACCCTGCCAGTTCCCGCCGCGCCCGCTCCTCGACAGGACCGCCCCGGGGCACGTTGGATGCCAGGCGCAGGTCGGCGGGCCGGCGGCGCTTGATGCCCGCGGCGGGCGCGTCGTAGGGAGGGTGGGGCGCCTCAAGGCTCACCACGCAGAAGAAAGGCCGGCTCGCGCGTTTCATCCAGTCCGCCGCCCGCCGGCAGAGGACGTCGGACTGGTAGCCCTCGAAGCGCACGGGCTCGGGGAGCCGGCTGCCGTGCAGCCAGGGATTGTTGAGCTGGAAGCCGCCCTCGAACCCCTCCCAGAAGTCGAAGCCGCCGCGCTCGCCCGGCGGCACCACCATCCGCGCATGCGCCTCGCCGACCAGCGCAGCCGCGGGATCGCGCCGGGCCAGGTGCCATTTCCCGATGAAGCCGGTGGTGTAGCCCTGCCCGGCGAGCCGGTGGGCGATCGTGCGGGCGCCCGGCGGCAGGGGATCAAAGTAGTTGGTGACGCCGTTTTCCGGCGACGGCACGCCGGTCAGGAGCGCCGCCCGGGCGAACGGACCGAAGGGATGCGGCGTGACCGCCTGCGTGAAATTGACGCTCTTGGACGCGAAGGCGTCGATGGAGGGCGTGCGGGCGTTCGGATCCCCCGCGTGCCCGAAGGCCTGGGCGCGCCACTGCGTGGTCACGATCCAGATGATATCGGGCGGGCGGGGCATCGGAAAAACATTGGACCGGATCAACGCGATGGGAAATCCTATACTTCGTGGTTTGTGCCGGCGAATGGCGGCCGGGCCGACCCTTGACATGACCGAAAAGCCGATCCCAAGCCCGTCCCTGGCGCCCATTGCCGAGCGACCCCACTGGTGGCAGTGGATCACCGTGCTCTCGCTGGACGCCCCGCTGGTGGCCGTCCTCTGGCAGTGGCAGCTGGCTCGGGTGGCCGGCGTGCAACTCCGCGCTGCGCCCATCTTCATCCTGGGGTCGTCGGTCTGGCTCGCCTATGCGGCGGACCGGTGGCTTGAGGGCTGGAGGCTGGAGCCGGACCGGGTCCGCACGCAGCGGCACCGCTTTTACCAACGGCGGCGCTGGCCGGTCGCGGTCATTTGGTTCGTGCTGATTGCTGGGGACGTGGCGACGGCGGCTTCAGCCCTTGATCGCAGGGCGCTGGCGGCCGGGTGCGCGCTCCTCCTGCTGGTCGCCGCCTACCTGCTCTCCCACCAATTGCTGCACCGGCACCTGCCGCTCCGCCCGCCCAAGGAGGCCTGTGTCGCCCTGCTGATGGGAATGGGAGCCGCCCTCTTTGTGTTCAGCGCCCCGGGCGCGGTGATTTCCCGGCTTCCGGGGCCGCTGGCCCTCTTCATCCTGCTCTGCCTGGCCAACTGCCTCCTGATCTCTGCCTGGGAGATTCCCGTGGACGAGGTCCACGGCCAGACGTCGCTGGTCCGCCAGTTTCCCGCAGCCGGCGCCCTGAGCCGGGTTTTCCCCTGGGCCGTGGCCGCGGCCTGCCTTCTTTTCTCCGCCTGGGCCGAGGGCCCCGCCCGGAGCGCGGCTCTCAGCGCCGCCGCGGGTTGCCTGCTCCTGGTCCTGGTTGACCGAATCGAGCGCCGGGTCGGGTGGGCGCTCGCCCGGGTCCTTTCCGACGTGGCGCTCATGACCCCCCTGATCCCGCTCTGCCGCCATCTAGCCTCGGTCGGGCGATGACGATGATCACCGAGCCTGCCCCGAACTTCGACAGCCTGGCCCGTGCCTACCGGCTGCTCGAGGTCATCGCCTTCGGGCGGACACTCGAACGGGCGCGTTTCTGCATGCTCGATCGGCTGGCCGGCTGCCGCGATATCCTCGTCCTTGGCGAGGGCGACGGGCGCTGCCTTGCGCGCCTTGTGTCCGCGGTGCCGGCCGCGCGGATTCACTGCGTGGACGCCAGCGCCGCAATGCTGGACCGGGCGGCGCGGCGGATCGCCGGAACGGAGGCGGCCCGGCGCGTGACCTTCGTGCGGGCGGACGCCTTCGCCGCCGACTTTCCGCCGGCGGGCTACGACGCGGTCGTCACGCTCTTCTTTCTGGACTGCTTCCGGGCGGAGCAGGTGGCGCTCCTGGTGGAGCGTGTCGCGGCGGCCGTGAAGCCGGGCGGCCTCTGGCTATTCGCGGATTTTGCGATCCCGGCGGCGGGGCTGGCGCGAATCCGTGCCCGGCTCGTGCTTGCCGTCCTCTACGCGTTTTTCCGCTGGAGGACAGGACTGCCGGCGCGGGAACTGCCGCCGTCCGAGAAGATCCTGTGCAAGGCCGGATTCTTCCCGGTGGATGAGCGGTCCTTCAGCGGAGGCTTCATCCGCAGCGCCCTGCTGGAGAGGCGGTGAGGGATTGCCCGTCCTGCGGCCCCCGAAATTGCATCGACCCGTCCGCCGAATTTCGGCAATTCTCACCCCGTCTCCCCGACCACGATGCCCGTCTCCACCTCACTGTCCTGCTTTGGCTGCGAGCTTGACGCGTCGCCCGGCGCCTTTGGTCATGTGCGGGAGTCGGCCGACTGCCTGGGTTCGCCCGCCGAGCTCCGTCGCCGCCTCGAGGAGGACGGCTACCTTTACGTCCCGGGATTCCTCGACAGGGACCTGATTCACGCCGCACGCGCCTCGGTCTGCGAGCGCCTGGCGGCCGAGGGTGCGCTCGACCCGGCCTATCCGGTGATCGAGGGGATGAGCCATCCGGACAAGGTCACCAATTTCAATGCCGCACTCGCCCGCCGAAACGCGGAGGTCTCCCGCGTCGTCTACGGCCCGGAGATCCTCGGGTTTTACGAGACGCTCTTTGGCGAGCCGGTCCGCCATTTCGACTACACGTGGTTCCGCGCGCTGAGCCGGGGGCAGGGTTCCCCGCCGCACTGCGACCTGGTATACATGGGCCGCGGCACCCATGAGCTCCTCACCTGCTGGATTCCCTACGGGGATGTCCCGCTGGAGATGGGCGGGCTCATGCTCCTGGAGGGGTCCCACCGCCAGTCCGAGCGGATCAAGCGCTACCTTGAGGTCGATGTGGACGCCTATTGCGAAAACAAGCCCAAGCAGGTCGACAAGGTCGTCAACCGCCTGGGCTGGAGCCACCCGGGATTCCTCAGCAAGAACCCGGCGACCCTTCGCGAGAAGCTGGGCGGACGCTGGCTCACGGCCCGCGACTGGAAGGCGGGCGACTTCATCACCTTTGGGATGACGGTTGTCCACGCCGGCCTGGACAACCACACCTCGCGCGTCCGCCTCTCCTCCGACACCCGCTACCAGCGCGCCAGCCAGCCCGCCGACGAGCGCTGGATCGGCGAGGACCCGATCGCAAACACCCTCGCCGGCAAGCGCGGACGGGTATGCTGAGAAGTCAACGCCGAGGCAAAAATAATCCTTGCCGTCTTATCCGTACTAGTACAACTAGGACGGCGTGCTGCCTTTCACCGTTGAACTCAAGCCGGGGATTCCGATCGCGAACCAGATCCTGTACGCGGTGAAGAAGGCGGTTGTGTCGGGGCAGATGGCGGCGGGGACTCGATTCCCGTCGGTCCGGCAGCTCAGCCAGGAGCTCCGGATCAATCCGAACACGGCGCACAAGATCGCGATGCAGCTCGTCGCCGAGGGCGTGCTCACGACCACGCCGGGTGTGGGCAGCGTCGTCGCCGAGCACCGGCCCGCGGAGCCCCGGGAGCGGGCGGAGCTGCTTGGTGGCACCGTCGAGCAACTCGTGGTCGAGGCGAAGAACCTCGGCGTGCCGCTCGAGGACGTGCAGTCGAGCGTCGACGCCCACTGGCGCAGGCTGGGCGGGGATTCGAAATAGGTCTTTCCAATGAACATCATCGAAACCAAGCAACTGTCCCGGCGGTACGGCCGAACCGAGGCCCTCAACGGCCTCGACCTGGCCGTGCCCGAGGGAAGCATGTTCGGCCTCCTCGGGCCGAATGGCGCCGGCAAGACCACGACGATCAAGCTGCTCATGAACCTGCTGGCGCCCACGTCGGGCACCGCCCGCGTCCTGGGAGTTGATTCCCGGAAGCTGGGCCCCGCGGAGATGGCGGCGATCGGCTACGTTTCCGAGAACCAGCAGCTCCCCGTCTGGATGACGGTGGAGGGCTTCATCGGCTATTGCCGACCGCTCTACCCGACCTGGGATCTCGCCCTCGAGGGGACACTGCTCGATCAGTTCGAGCTTCCCCTGGATCGGAAGCTCAAGCACCTCTCCCGCGGAATGCTGATGAAGGCGGCGCTCCTCGTCTCGATGGCCTACCGGCCGCGGCTGCTGGTGCTCGACGAGCCGTTCAGCGGGCTCGATCCGCTCACGCGCGACGAGTTTGTCCGGGGCCTGCTTGAAGTCTCCACTGTTGGCGAATGGACGATCCTCGTTTCCTCGCACGACATCGAGGAGATCGAGCGGCTCTGCGACTGGATCGGCGTGATCGACTCAGGAAGGCTCCAGTCCGCGGAGGCGACCGACTCTCTCCTGGAGCGACACCGGCGGGTTGAGGTTGCCGGTTTACCCCCTTCCGGCGGCACCCGGGTCATGCCTGGCTCCTGGATTGATCGCGAGGAGTCGGCCGGGCTCGTGCGCTTCGTGGACAGCGGCTATGCCGGCGAGGATGCCGAGCGGCTCTACCGTGAGACATTTCCCGGCGGCGCCGTGTCGGTGCGCCCGATGGCGCTTCGGGAGATATTCATCGCGCAGGCACGCGCCCAGCGGGCAATCCGGAAGGGAGCGGCAGCATGAGCGCGTTTCTTCACCACTTCCGGAAGGATTGCCGGCGGATGTCACTTCCCTTTGCGCTGCTTCTCCTTTGCCTGGCTCTCCTGCTTGCGCGGGACTTCGTCGCCCTGGATCACACCACGGGCAATCTTGGGCCGTTGATTGAGATCGCGAAGCTTTCAACCAGCATCATTTACCAGATCGTGACGCTTATCCTGGCAGTGGGGGTCATCCTTGAGGACCCTCCGAAGGGCACGACGGCCTTTTGGCTGACCCGGCCGCACTCGAGACGGGTCATCGCGATGGAGAAGCTGTGCTTCCTGGCGGTGGTCATCCTGATCCCCGTGCTGGTGAACCTCGTGGTTATTGCCTGCTGCGGGGCCGGGCCGCGCATTCTCGCGGTGGCCGCCGCCAGCGGTATCGTGGACCGCACCCCGGTGGTCCTGGCGTTGGCCGCGATCGCAATAACCGCTGAGACATTCGGGCAGTTTGCGATAACGGGGATATTGATCCTCATCGGCACGGGGATTGCCACCGGGATCACGGTTGCGCTGATCAAGATGCACAGTCTCCACACTGCGGGGGTGACAGTGGGGACATCATCCGCCCACCTGGAATCCTCGCGAATTCTGGTGGTGCAGGTGGCGGTCGCGGTGCTCTCCGGGCTGATTGTTGTCTGGCGCTACCTTTGCCGGCATGGGCGCTTGTCGGTGGCCGTGGTTTCAGCGGCCGCGTTTGCCTCGATGCTGACGGCGGTCTACTGGCCCTGGGATTTCCTTTCCCGAGCAGCGGACCCTATTCCACAAGTGAACGATGTTGCGGGGCGATTTTCCTATCATCCCAGACTCAGGCCGTCGGCAGGGGGCACCGACCTGCTGGAAGGGAACATGCCTTCTATTTCCCTGCCTAGCGGGGAGGTTGTGGTCCCGGAAGACGCAACCAACGTCACCGTGACGTGGCCAAGCGGGGAATCGATCCCGGAAGCGGGGCACTTCCTGCTGAGCCCGTCGAGGGGAGACCGATGGGAAATTGGAGCGGTGATTGCTGCAGTGGCGCCCGCGACGATCCTCAATTTGCCTCATGCCGTCGCCAGGCGGGGCGCGAGCCTGACGATACCCGTCCGTGGTCGGGTGCGCGACCGGCTCGAAGGTGAGCGCGGCAAGCTTTCCGGTACGGTCTATGCGGCCATTGATCGCCTGGAATTTTCCGGCGGCCTCCCGCTCTCGGTCGGATCCAGGGCTTCGTGGGGAATTCGTCAGGTCCGGGTTGACTCTATCGAGGCGAGCGCAACAGGCGCATCGGCCGTGGTCAGGGTCGCACTGAGTGAGGGGTTTTATCCGTCAAACCTGGCCAATGCGATTGACCGGAGCGGGCGGATTTTTCCGACCAATTTCGGTAGTGGATACCGCTTCCTCGGAGCAGCGGATTCAAACGGCGTATTTGTCCTGGTGAATGGGCGCCGAAATGAGGCGCTGTTGGCATCGATCCTTCCCGGCGAGGGGCAGCGGCCCGACATCGACGATGTCGCTGGCTACGCGATGACCAGGAGAAACCTTGAGTTCGTTGGCCCGGGAATCGATCAGGCCTGGCTGGAGGGAGCCACGTTGGTTCGATATCGGTTGATCGAGGTCGGCCGGACGACCGGCACTTTTGAGGCGGACGATGTCGGGCTGGGCCAGCCGGAATTCTAGACCCCGGAACCGGCCTCTAGGAGGCCGGCTACATCCGATCCGGCCTTGGCCCGAAATTTCAGGTTTCAGGTCTCAGGTTTCAGGTTTCTGCAGCTACTGCAGGTCGTCGGGCATCGACTTGATCCGGCTGCCGAGGTCGTCGAGGATCTGGCCGGTTTGCTCGGATGCGGTGCTGTCGCCGGTCCGGATTGAGCGCGCGGGCGAGAAATCCTTGATCAGGGCGCAGTAGTCATTGTTCACCATGATCCCGAGCAGTTCCCCCGCGTGGCTGAAGACCAGGTCGCCGGTCGACGGGGCGAAGTCCCCGAAGAGCCGCTTGAAGAAACGGTTGTCCACGCGGACGTACCCGGGCCTGTCGGCATCCAGCTTGAAGCCGACTTCCCCGTAGCCCTTGCCGCCGCCGCTGATCAGGACCGCATCGGCGAACCGGAAGGGGTTGAGCGCGAGCGGGTACACCTTCACCCCGAGCGCGGCCACCTGGCTCGCCTCGACCGGAAGCACGACCACGCGGGGATCCACCCCGAGGAATTCAAGCTGCGAGCCCTCGGTGTGGTAGAACGGCGGCTTGTCGAAACGGATCCCGATCTTCGACCAGTCGTAGGCGTCGGGCCCGAAGGAAAACGTGGTCTCGTCGATATGGACGAGGGCGTAGACCCGGTTCCCGTCCGTCGTGAAGATGACCGAGGCCTCCTTCGATTTGTCCACCGCTCCGAAGAAACCCCGGCGCGTGGTTGAAAACGTCGTCTGGACGCGGTTGGCGAGAAAATCGCTGAACAGGACGTTGATGTTGATCGGCCGATTGTCGCGGATCTCCTTGGTGAGCTCGCCCGAGTTCTGGGCGAGCTGGCCCACCCCCTGCGCGAGCTGGGCGGTGGTCGCCTGGACCTTCAGGCGTTCCGTGCGCTCGGTCTGGACCTGGGTCTGGAGCTGGGCGGCCTGCTGCTGCAGGTGCTGCTTCTCGTTTTCATCGACGACTACGGCCATCGTGAGCCCCTCGATCTCCTTCCGGGCGTTCGCGTCCTGCGCCTCGAGCGCCGCATAGGCATGCTTCTGGCGCTCCGCCTCGGCGTTCTTCTCGTCGAGCTCCCGCTCGAGCTGGGCGATCTCGTCCTTGGTGAGGGTCTGCTCCTGGTGCGCCGCGGCGACCTGCTCGCCGAGTTGCGCGGCCGCCGCCTGGGTCGCGTCCAGCCTGGACGCGAGCTTCTCCCGCTCGGCCTGCGCCGCCGAAAGGCTCTGCTCCCGGGAGGCGATCGCGGCGTCCGCCGAGGAGAGCTTCCGGGCGAGATCCTCGCGGTTGGTCTGCTCGTCGGCGAGCGCGTCGCGCATGGTCGCAACCAGGTCCTGGTCCCGGCTCGACGCGGGCGCATTTGCCGCCACCTGTGCGACCGGGGGACGGCTCGGCCGCACCGGCTCCGAGTTCTCCCAACGCGTGAGCGCGATCAGGTTGAGGAACAGGAAGTCGACGATGATCAGTAGAAGGGTCTTATTCATTCACGCCACACCCGCCTTTGCGGCCGCGTTGTTCTCGATGATCAGGTTGCGCTTGAAGGCGCGGACATGCCGGATCTTCACCAGGGCGACGCACACGATCCCAAAGAGATTGGACGAATAGGCGGCGAGCAGGTTGGGCTGGATGACGCCCAGGACCTGAAGGACGAGCGCGGTCGCCGTGCCCATCATCCCCACGTAGAGCCCGCTGTCGAAGAGGTTCTCCTCATTTTCCATCAGCCGGAGCTTGAGGGCGGGAGTGGCCTCCTCGCGGGTGATCTGGTTGATTTTCCGCAGGCAGACGAGGTAGACGGCCACCTGCAGCAGGGCAAAGAACGCGATAGATATGAGTGTGGAGGAATCCATGGTGACGATGTTTTTGGATGAATCGGGAGAATGCAATGGCTGGCCGCTCGCCGCGAGCATGGGAAGCCGGAGGACGGGACGATATTCGGAGAGGGGGGCCGCCCGCAGGAGGAAGGGCTCCGTGGCCACAATCACCAGCCCTGCGAGAAAGAAGGCCATCACCCCGGCGGTCGCCCGGGGCACCGCGCTTCCGGCGCCGGTCGGGGGGCTGACGATCCATCGGTCGAGCCCGCGCAGGACGATGAAGAGCCCCAGCAGGTAGCCGAGGTATTTCACGACGAGCATCAACCGGGGGTGGGCGAGGACCAGCGCGCCCGCTGAGCCGAGGGCCGGGCCGGCCGACCGGTTGACGGGCACCTGGCGCAACACGAGCTGCCGCACCGCGCCGCGGCCGTCGGCGAGCGCAAGCCGCAGGTCGGTCGCGCCGGCCTTGCCGTAGAGAAGAAGGTACGAGGCCACCCGGTCGGCCGAGTCGGTCAGGAGGGCGGCCGCGTAGATGGCGGAAAACTGGTCGGGGGCGACCCGGGCGAGCTGCGCGTAGGCGGCGACCGTCTTGACGCTATCGGTGCGCCGGAGCAGCTCGGTGAGCTGGACCCAGTCGAGCCGCCGGCCCAGGGCCATGAGGTCCAGGAAGTAGGGGCCCAGGTCGCCGAGCTGCTTCTGGGCAATGGCCGTCTCTGTAAGATAGCGCAGTTCCCGCTGCAGGGGCGGGGCGAGGTGCTCGCCCTGGTAGAGCAGTGCGGTGAGCAGGATCAGGGAGTCGAGGGGCTGGCCCCCGGGCTTTGTCGCCGGTGCGAAGCGGCCGGTGTTGTCGATCTTTCGGGCCTGCAGCAAAAGCTGCACGCCGATTGAGCCGGAGTCGGAGAGTGAGCTGAGGAGTTTTTCGCGAGCCTGCCCGGGGATGAGGAAGGTCAGGACCGGGGTGCTTCCGGTGCGGCCCGACGGCGCGCGCAGGTTGAAGAGGGGGTCGAGGAACGGATCCCATCCGCCCCACGCGGTGAGATTGGGCTGCCGGGCCTTGAGCCGGTCGAGCGCCCGGGCCAGCGCGGGGGCCTGCGGATCGCCGACCGATTTGGCGGCAGCGAGGACCAGGGCGGCGGGGCCGATTTTCTCGGAATCAACGAGCTGGCCGCCGATGTCCGAGAGCGAGGGCGTGTCCTGGCCGGCGGCTGCCAGCAGGGTCGGGCTCACCGACTTCAGGTTCACGGGCACCACCCAGGCCGCCAGCGCGACGACCAGGCCCGCGAGGACCAGGATCGGCGCAGTCGGCCGGAAACCCGGTGCTGGCGTGGATGCGCTCATGGCTGAATAGTATTGATTTGCGAGGCGGCCCGGCGGGACCCACCTTGTAGGAAATACTGACCGATGACCCTGGAAATTGTTCACTACAACCATCCGGTATTGCGGAAAAAAGGCGAGAAAATCGCCGTATTTGACGCCGCGCTCAGGAAATTGGCCGCCGACATGATCGACACGATGCACGCGGCACCGGGAATCGGGCTCGCCGCGCAGCAGGTCGGCCGGGCGATCCAGCTGTGCGTCGTCGACCTGCGGGCCAGCGATTCGGAATATTCACTGACCCTGGACGGGCTGCGGAAACCCCCGGAACTGCTGATGCCGCTGGTCCTGGCCAACCCCGTTGTGACACCCGTGCCGGGCGCCGATCCGGAAGTGGTCGAGGAGGGCTGCCTGTCCTTTCCCGAGATCCGGGGGGATGTCGGGCGGCCGGAGGCCGTCACGGTCACCTACAACGACGAGCGGGGCGGATTCCACACGATGACCTGCGACGGGCTCCTGGCGCGCTGCATCCAGCATGAGGTCGATCACCTGAACGGGGTCCTCTTCATCGACCGGATGGACAAGAAGGCCCGGGTCGCGATCGATGCGGCGGTCAAGGAACTGGCCCGCGCGACGAGGCTGGAGGCGAAGGCGGGAAAGCCGGCGAAGCCGGTCTAGGTCTCGGTCCCCGGATTCTTGAGAATTTCCTTCCAGCCCTGGATCTTCGCCTGGGCGCCGAAGTGCTCCGCCTTGGCCTTGTCCCCCTTTTCCATCCAGATCCGCGACAGCGAGGTGTTGATGAACAGGTCGTCGGGCCGAACGGAGTGCGCCCTCTGGGCCGCGTCCAGGGCGGCGTCCAGCCGGCGAAGCGAGAAGTTGATCTCCGCGATCGCATGCCACGCCTCAAACGAACCCGGCGCGGCGGCGGCGGCCCGCGCGAGCTTGGCCAGCGCTGCGTCCGTCTCCCCCATGGCATGGTCGTAGGTTGCCTCCTCGATCAGGTCCTGGAGTTCGGTGGGCGACATGGGGTGCGAATCGGACAGGGTAAAGCGCGGGCACGCAAGCCCGGCCTCGCTCAGAGGATCAGCATGGCGTCGCCATAGCTGAAGAACCGGTAGCGCAGAGAGATTGCCTCGGCGTAGATCTCCCTCAGCCAGCCGACTCCCTCCGTCCCGCCCGGCGCGAGGAAGGCGGCGACCAGGCAGAGCAGGGTCGAGCGGGGCTGGTGAAAATTGGTGATGAGGCAGTCGACCCCGCGAAAAGTTCGGGGAGGGTGGATGAATATCCCGGCCTCGGCGACGTGGGGCGCGGTGCCGGGCCGGTCGGCGCCTGAGAGATAATCCTCGATGCTTCGCACGGCCGTCGTTCCGACGGCCACCCGGCGGCCGGGCGGGGCGTGCAGCGTTCGCTGGGTCGAGACCGGGATCTCGTAGAGCTCCCGGTGGATCGCATGCTCCTCGATGTTCGGGCTCGAGATGGGCCGGAAAGTGCCCAGCCCGACGTGGAGGGTGAGGTCGGCGAAACCGACCCCCCCGCCGGCAAGGGTTGCGAGGAGCTCGGGCGTGAAGTGAAGGCCGGCGGTTGGCGCGGCGACCGCGACCGTCCTCGCGGGATCGGCATACACCGTCTGGTACCGCGCCCGGTCCGAATCGCGGGCGGATCCGTCGCCGCGGCGAATGTAGGGCGGGAGGGGGACTTCGCCGCACCGCGCGGCCACGGCGGTCATCGGCGCGCCGTCCTTTGTTGTGAAACGGACCAGCACCGACCCGTCGGGATCGCGGCCGGTGATTTCCGCGTGATACCCGGCCCCGGGATCGTCGAAGGTCGCCCCGACCGGCAGCCTGCGGCCCGGCTTCACCAGGCAGCGCCAGAGTCCGTCCCCGTCCGCCGGCCGGAGCAGCAGGCACTCGACGCTCCCGCCCGTCGGGCGCCGCGCCCTGAGCCGGGCGGCAAGGACGGCGGCGTTGTTGCGCAAGAGCGTGTCGCCGCGCCGCAGGAACCCGGGCAGGTCGGAAAAATGATGGTGGGAGACCGCATGGGCGGCGCGGTCGACGACCAGGAGCCGCGACTGGTCGCGGCGGGCGGCCGGCGCCTGCGCGACCAGCTCGATCGGCAGCGCGTAGTCGAATAGCTCCGTGCTCAGCATGACCCGGCTCTCCCGGCGCCGGTCTGCCGCAGCATTCGCCGGACCGCCAGCATTTCCCAGAAGGGGTGCCAGGCCATGACCCTCAGCCCGTACTTGGCCCGGCCCGCGCGGCGGGGCCGGTGGCGCACCGGCCGCTCGGCGACGCGGAATCCGGCTGCGATCGCGAACGCAGGCATGAAGCAGTTGAGCATCGGCACGGGGCGAAAACTGCCGGCCACCTCGCGCCTGAAGACCTTGAGGGCGCAGCCGGCGTCGCTCACCCCGTCCCCGATCAGCCTGCCGCGCACGCGGTTTGCCAGCCGGGAGAGCCCGCGGCGCAGGAGGGAGTCCCGCCGGGGTGTCCGGACGCCAACGGCAAGGTCGGCGAATTCGAGCAACGGCAGGAGGGTCGCGACCTCCCCGGGGGGATTCTGGCCGTCGCCGTCCATCGTTGCGATCCGGGGGGCCCGCGCCTCCGCTATGCCGCGGTACAGGGCCGGCCCCTGCCCGCAATTGGCCGGGAGCCTGAGGATCCGGCACCGGGTCCAGGCCCGGCGGCCCCGCTCGAGCTCCCCGGCCGTCCGATCGGTGCTCCCGTCGTCCACCAGGATCGCCTCCCAGGCGCCGCCGAATTCCTCGAGCGCGCCTCCGATCTCATCGACCACGCCGTAGGCCGCCTCCTCCTCGTTGAAGAAGGGCACGACCAGGGAAATCTCGGGAGTGGAACCGGCCGCGGGCATTCGGGCCCCCATTCGACGGAAACGGCCGGCGCCGACGCAATCAGTTTTTCCCGGTCAGCTTCGGCGCCTCGTGCCGGGCGATGGCCCGGCGGATCTTGCCGAGGGCCGCGTACTCGAGCTGGCGGATCCGCTCCCGGGTGACGTGAAAGCGCTTTCCAACCTCCTCGAGCGTGAGTTCGTCCCGCCCCCCGATCCCGAAGCGCAGGCGGACGATCTGCGCCTCGCGCTCGTCCAGCGAGTCGATGATCGCGACCAGGTCCGCTCTCAGGTTCTTTTCGCAAAGCCCCTCGTAGGGGCTGGACGCGTTCTCGTCGCCCACGATCTCGCCGAGGGTGGATGCCTCCGGATCGCCGCCGATCGGCGCGTCCAGCGATGCGGGGGCCACGCTGACCGACCGGAGGTGCGCCACCCGCGAGGTGGGTATCTGCAATTCCGCCGCCAACTCCTCGTCGGTCGGGTCCCTCCCGAGGCCCTCGGCAAGCCGCATGGCCGTCTTGCGCATCCGCGAAAGCTTGTCGACGAGGTGGACCGGGAGCCGGATCGTCTTGGACTGGTTCGCCAGCGCCCGCTTGATCGACTGCTTGATCCACCACGACGCGTAGGTCGAGAGCTTCCCCCCCTTGCGCGGGTCGAAGCGGGCGACGGCCTTGACCAGCCCGATGTTTCCCTCGCTGATCAGGTCGGAAAGCGGGAGGCCGAAATCCTTGTAGTCCATCGCGATCCTCACCACCAGCCGGAGATTGGCCTTGATCATGTGGTCGCGCGCCGCGCGGTCGCCGCGCCGGATCCGCCTGGCCAGAACCACCTCCTCGGCGATCGTCAGAAGCGGGGTCTTGCCGATTTCTCCCAGGTAGACCTGAAGGCTGCTCCTGCCGAGGGTGTCGGAGTCAACGGAACCCGCGCCCGGGGTTTCCCGGGGCAATTGACCTGAGCGGTCCGCCAATGAATTCATCGTGCGTCCGGATTTTCATCCGGATATCAAGCATAGTACGCGCCAGAGGGTGAAAAGTTTCCCCAAACCATCAGAAATTCGCTGAAATCTGGACCGCCTTGAAGAGGGCCCGGGCCTTGTTGACCGTTTCCTGGTATTCGGCGGTTGGGTTCGAATCGGCCACGACCCCGGCCCCCGCCTGGATGTGGACGGTGCCATCCTTGAGCAGGGAGGTTCGTAACATGATGCAGGAATCGAGGTTGCCGTCGTAGCTGAAGTAGCCGAGGGCCCCGGCGTAAAAGCTCCTCTGGACGGGCTCCTGCTGCGCTATGATCTGCATTGCCCGGATCTTGGGGGCGCCGCTCACCGTCCCGGCCGGGAAGGTCGCGCGCATCAGGTCGAAGGCGTTGCGGTCGGGGCGGATCCGCCCCTCGACCTGGGACATGATGTGCATCACATGCGAGTAGCGCTCGACCACCATGAGCTCCGGGACGTGCACGCTCCCGAATTCACACACCCGCCCGATGTCGTTGCGGGCCAGGTCGACGAGCATCAGGTGCTCGGCCCGCTCCTTCTCGTCGGCCAGCAGTTCCTTTTCCAGGGCCAAATCCTCGGCCACGGTCTCGCCGCGCTTCCGGGTGCCCGCCAGGGGCCGGATCTCGACCAGGCCGTCCGTCAGCCGGACGTGCACCTCGGGGGAGGCGCCGACCAGGGCGAAGTCCCCCGCGTCGAGGATGAACATGTAGGGCGAGGGATTCACCGATCGCAGGGCCCTGTACAGATCCAGCGGCGGCTTTGCAAAGGGCAGGCTGAAGCGCTGGGAGGGCACGACCTGGATGATGTCGCCGGCCCGGATGTATTCCTTGGTCCGCTCGACCATCGCCTCGAAGGAGGCCTGGGTGAAGTTGCCGGGAGGCACGGGCCCCGCGGGCGAATCGTCGAGGGGAGCGGGGACAAGGTCCCGCGGCTTGCGCAGCAGGTCGTAGAGCCGGTTCAGCTCGGCCACCGCCGCCTCGTAGGCCTTCTCCGCCCCCTCCGGCGCGCCGGGCGCCCCGGGAATGTGGGCGTTCACGCACAGCCGGAGCGTCTGCTTCACCCGGTCGAAGATCACGAGCGTGTCCGACAGCATGAAGTAGATCATCGGGACGCCGAGTTCATCGGTCGCCGCCGCGGGGACGCTCGGCTCTATCCGCGTCATGTACTCGTAGCCGATATAGCCGACGGCCCCGCCGGTGAAGCGGGGCATTCCGGGGAGCTTGACGGGCCGGTAGCCGGCGATCTCGCGCTGGATGAGGGTGAGGGGGTCCTGGGGGGTGGGAATCCGCTCCACGGGCAGTCCCGGCCGCCGGACCTCGGTGGTCTGCGGACCGCAGGCATAGACCAGCCGCGGCCTGCAGCCGATGAAGCTGTAGCGGTAGAGGTTTTCGCCGCCCTCGACCGACTCGAGCAGGTAGGCCGGCCCGTCGTCCTTCAGCTTGGCATAGGCCGACACCGGGGTCTCAAAATCCGCGGCCAGGTCCGCGTAGACCGGGATGACGTTCCCCTCCCGAGCCAACCGGGCAAAGGCGTCCCTTGCCGGATGGAAGTTCATCGGGCGAAGAACGGGTTGTGCCGCTTCTCCTGGTCGACGGAGGTCAGGGGCCCGTGGCCGCTTGCGATCACCGTGTCGCGCGGGAGCGTGAGGATCTTCCGGGAGGTGTTGTTGAATTGGTCCTCGAAGTTCGTCGCGCTGCCCCCCATCGAGCTCGCGAAGAGCGAGTCGCCGACGATCGCCAGCGGCCAGCTCAGCCCGGTGATGTAGTAGGTTGTCTGCCCGGGCGAATGCCCCCAGGTCGACAGGGTCTTGATCGCGAGCGAGCCGTGGTGGAAGTGCTCGTTCTCCTTGAACGTCTTTGCGCCGGGAAAATCCACGGGCTCCCGCTCGCTCGCCCAGACGCTGGCCCCGGTCGCCGCGTGAAGCTTGGCCAGGTCCGCAATGTGGTCCACGTGGGTGTGGGTGAGGTAGATCGCCGCGACCCGCAGCTTCTCGGCCTTGATGACGTCGAGCATCCCGTCGCAGTTGCCGCCGGTGTCGAACGCCGCCGCGGCGCGGGTGCTGGAGTCCCAGACCAGGTAGCTGTTCACGGTCATGTCCTCGTAGGGCGTGTTGAAGATGGCAAAGCCGTGCTTGAACTCCGGCTGCTCGGGGTACCAGGCCTGGTGGGCCATGGCCTCCAGGGCGTCGGGGCTCAGGCGCAGGTGCCGGGCGATCCGCCGGATGACCGCGTCGATCGGCCGGCCGGCCTTGACCGCGGCCAGGTCGGCCGGGGTGACCTCGGCCAGTTCGCACAGGCGGGCGTCGTCGACCTTTAGGCCGCGTTGCGACTTTCCGATCACGTCGGTGTAGTTGTCCTCAAGGGGAAGGCGTGGCATGGGTAGACACGGAACACGCGGAACGGGCCAAAGTGGAGCATAAAAAGTCGCGGATTCGGGTGCATTCCAGTGTCCCTTTGCCGCTTGGGGCGGGTGCGACGCATGCCGGCGACGAACTGAAGATTGTGAATTGTCAAATGACAGGCCCGGGATCGCACGTACTCGAATTAGAGTACTGGTACCCGAATTCGGGTATTTATTGACTTACTATAGACATGGTGGGAGATTCAACCCCTTATGGTAACTGATAAGATCAAACAACTGGAGGCCACGAAGGCCAAGCTGGCCAAACTGGAGCGGGCTGTTGCCGCGCACCTCGAGCGCGAGCTCGCCTCCCTCCCCGGCAAATACGGTTTCGCCACCGTGAAGGAATTTGCCTCAGCCGTCGCGGCCGCCGCCTCCGGGCGCCGCTCTGGAAGCCGCGCCGCGGCCAAGCCCGCCAAGGCCAGGCGCCGCCGCCGCGCCGTCATCACCGACAAGACCCGCGAGCAGGTGAAGAAGCTCGTCGACGCGGGCCAGACGGGATCGGCGATCGCCAAGGCGCTTCATATATCGCTGCCGACCGTGCAGAATATCAAGAAGGCGCTCGGGCTCGTGAAGGCCCGCAAGTAGCATTTGAATTTCGTCCAGGCCAATACAAACGGCCGGCTGCACGCCGCGCACGAGCCATCGCTCGCGCCGCTCAGCCGGGGGTTTCTCTACGGCGACGCCGTCTACGAGGTCTGGCGCAGCTACCACGGCTTCCTCTTTGCCTGGGAGGAGCACTGGAGGCGGCTGGAGGCCTCCGCCCGGGGCCTTCACCTGGCCCTTCCCCTCGCCCCGGCGCAGGTGCTGGCCGAGATCCGGCGGACGGCCGCCGCGCTCCGGGAGGCGACGGGGCACGCGGGCGACCTCTATGTGCGGCTCCAGATTTCGCGCGGCTGCGGCCCGATCGGCTTGGACGTGGCCCTGGCGGACCGGCCGGACACCGTGATCCTTGTCCAGCCCCTTGCGCAGCTTTCCCCGGAAAAGGCCGCTTCCGGCCTGGCGTTATCCCAGGCGACAACGATGCGCCGCAATCCGGCCACGGCCCTGGACCCGGCCTGGAAGACCGGGAACTACCTCAACAATCTCCTCTGCCTTCGCGAGGCGAAGACCCGCGGCGCCGACGACGTGGTCATCCTCAACCTCGCCGGCGAGGTGACGGAGGCGGCCACCTCGAACATCGCCTTTGTCCGCGGCGGGGTGCTGGTCACCCCGCCCCTGTCCGCCGGGATACTTTCCGGGATCACCCGCGGGCTGATCCTCTCCGCGATCGCCGCGTCGGCGGGCATCCCCGTCCGGGAGGAAACCGTCCTGCCGGGCGACTTTGCCGCGATGGACGAGTGCATGCTCCTCTCGACCACGCGCGACGTCGTGCCCGTGGCGTCGATTGACGGTGCGCGCTTTGCGGTCGGCCCGGGGAGCGTAACCGCGCGGCTCAAGGCGGCGTTTGCCTCCTACGCGCGGGCGTACGCCGATCGCCACCCCGAACTGCGGGTGACGGCCTGACGGGGATGCGCTTCCTGGGCATCGACTTCGGGACGCGCCGCTGGGGGCTGGCCTTTGGCGACGACCTGGGGGTCGCGACGCCGCTTCCCGCCCTGGTCGAGTCGGAAGAGGCCGCCCGCTTTGCCGGCCTCAGGGTTGTTGTCCGGGATCGCCGGATCACGGAACTGGTGGTGGGCTATCCCTTGAACATGGACGGGACGGCGGGCTTCAAGGCGAAGGACTCGGAGGCCTTTGCGGAGCGCCTGCGGCTGGAATTCGGGCTTGCCGTCCACCTTGCCGACGAGCGCCTGACCTCCTACGACGCGGAATCGATCACCCCGAAGAGGAAGCGGCGGGGCCTGCGGGCCGGCGGGACGATCGACTCGCGGTCGGCCACGATCATGCTCCAGGACTTCCTGAATGAGAAGCTGCACTTGCCATAATGGTCGCGGGCAACGGCCCTAAATCCGATGAGTTCCCCCCAAAAATCACGCCGCTGGAAGTGCGTGTGCGCCTATGATGGGACGGGCTTCTCGGGCTGGCAGAGCCAGGCGGGCGGGCTCGCCATCCAGGATGTGATCGAGGCCTGCCTCGCCCGGATATTCAAGGGTCCGGTCCGAATCCACGGCAGCGGCAGGACCGACGCGGGGGTGCACGCCCGGGGGCAGGTGTTTCACTTTGACGCCGCCTGGGGCCACGCGCCGGAAAAGCTGCTCGCCGCGATGGCGGCGGGGCTGCCCCCCGCCATCCAGATCCGCTCCGTCCGCGCGGTTGCCGCCGGGTTTCATGCGCGCTTCGCGGCGACGGGCAAGATCTACACCTACGACCTTCACCTGGGCGACGCCGACCCGTTCGCCCGCCCGCGCTGCTGGCCGGTGTACCGACCGCTGGACTTCGGAGCCATGGAGACGGCTGCCGCCCTCCTACGGGGCCGGCACGACTTCGGGGGGTTCTCGGCCCGCCGAGGTCCCGGCGAGGAGGACACGGTGCGCACCCTTCGCCGGCTCGCGATTACCAGGCGGGGGCGCCGGGTGCGGATCACGGCCGAGGCAGACGGGTTCCTCTACAAGATGGTCCGCGGCCTGGTCGGGGCCCTGGTTGCGGTCGGGGAGGGGAAGCTCACCCCGGCCCGGGTTGCCGCGCTGCTGGAGGCGCCGCGAAGGACCCCCGAGGTCGTGACCGCCCCGCCGCAGGGGCTTTTCCTGGAACGGGTGATCTACGCCGCGAGGCCGGCGGCCGACGCGCGTTGAACGGGCTCCTGTCAGCGCTGGCGGACGTCGTCTTCCCCCCGGTTTGCGTCCACTGCCGGGGGCTGGTCGAGGACAGCGGGTTTCGGAGCCTCTGCGCCTGCTGCGCCCGGGAGATCGTTCCGGCCGGCGGGCCCCCGGAACGCCCGGGCCCGGACCAGGCCTTTGGGCGGGGCTGCGCGGCGGTCATGTCCCGGGGACCGGCCCGGGCGCTGGTCATCGAGCTGAAATACCACCGCGGCCTGCACGTCCTGGCGGATATGGGGGAAGTATTCCGAAAATCCGCCGCCGTCGTGGAATGCGCCCGCGGCTCGATCCTTGTCCCCGTGCCCCTCCATCCCCGAAAGCTCCGGGAGCGCGGCTTCAACCAAAGCGCGCTCCTGGCGGAGGCCCTCGCCGCGGCCGCGGGGGGCGGCGCCACCCTGGCCCACCTCCTGCGCAGGACAGTGGACACCCCGACCCAGACCGCGCTTGACCGCCCGGGGCGCCGGGCGAACCTGAAAAATGCCTTTGCACTGGCGGGGGGTCGTCGCTTGGATCCCCGGCAGCATTATATCCTTGTTGATGACGTATTCACGACCGGTTCAACCCTTGACAGCTGCGCCCGCGTCCTGCGGCGGGCGGGCTGCCTGAATCTGGACGTCATCACCTTCGGCCACGGCTGAACCCCAAAACGATGCATTTCGACAAACCGACCTACACAGTCCACAAGACCCGGAAAAAGGACATACCCAAGGGCCTTTACCGGAAGGATCCGGTCACAGGGGAGATCTTCTTCAACAAGGAGATCGAGGACAACCAGATGGTCGTCCCGAAGAGCGGGCATCACTTTCGGATCGGCGCCCAGCAGCGGATTGCGAAGCTCGTGGACGAGGGCACCTGGGTTGAGGCCCATGCCGGCGTGCGCTCGACCGACCCCCTGGGATTTGTGGACTCGCAGCCCTATTCCGAGCGGCTGAAGCGCTATGAAAAGGACACCGGCATGCCCGAGGCGGTCGTCGTCGGGACCGGAAGCGTCCACGGGATTCCCGTGTCGATCGCGGTCATGGATTTTCGGTACTGCGGGGGCTCGATGGGGGCGGCGGTCGGGGAGAAGATCACCCGGGCGATCGAGACGGCCCTGGAAAGGAAGATCCCCTGCATCATCTTCAGCGCCTCGAGCGGCGCGCGCATGCAGGAGGGGATCTATTCGCTCATGCAGATGGCCAAGACGAGCGCGGCGCTCGGGCGCCTCGCGCAGGCCCGGCTGCCCTACATTTCGGTGCTGACCGACCCCACGACCGGCGGCGTATCGGCGAGCTTCGCGACCCTGGGGGATGTCATCCTCGCCGAGCCCGGGGCCCAGATCGGCTTTGCCGGGGCGCGTGTCATCAAGGACACGACCAAGCAGACGCTCCCGCCGGGTTTTCAGACCGCCGAATTCCTGCTCAAGCACGGATTGATCGACCAGATCGTCAGCCGCCTGGATATGCGCGACCGGATTGCCGACATCCTCCGCGCGCTCCACGTGAGGAAGAAGTGACCGGGACGTGCAGGACTACCTGTACAGCCTCAAGGCCCAGGGGTTGAAGTTCGGCGTCGACCGGATGCGCCTGCTGGCCGCCCAGATCGGCCACCCGGAGCGATCCGTGCCCTGCGTCCACGTGGCGGGAACCAACGGGAAGGGTTCGGTTTCAGCCATGATCGAGAGCATCCTGCGGGCCGCCGGGTGGCGGACCGGGCTTTACACCTCCCCGCACCTGGTCCGGCTGGGCGAGCGCGTCCAGGTGAACCGCGTGCTCCTCACCGACCCGGAGATCGCCGCCTATGTCGGCGAGCTTCGCCCCGTCGCCGAGCGGCTCGCCGCCGCCGGGGGGGCGGACGACCGGCCCAGTTTCTTTGAGTTCATGACCGCGATGGCCTTCCTCCAGTTCGCCCGGAAGGGCTGCGAGGTGAACGTGATCGAGGTGGGCCTTGGCGGCCGGCTCGACGCGACCAACATCGTCGACCCGGAGGTGAGCGTTGTCACCTCAATCGGTCTGGACCATACCGACATGCTTGGCGACACGCTGGAGAGCATTGCCACCGAGAAGGCCGGGATCATCAAACCCGGGCGCCCGGTCGTCCTGGGCCGGATGCCACCGGTGGCCGAGGCCGTCATCCGCGGAATCGCCGCGCGCTGCGGTTCCGAGGTCCATTCCGTCGCCGAGAAGTTTGGCGGGGACATCGCCCGCTATCCGCAGACCTGCTTTGAGGGCGACTACCAGCGCTGGAACGCGGCGACGGCCTCGCTCGCGGTGGCCGCCCTGGCGCCCCGCTGGCGGCTGACCCCCGAGGTGATCGCCCGGGGCCTGGGCGAGGTGGACTGGCCGGGCCGGTGGCAGCGGACCCGGGTCGGCGGCCGCCTCGTCATCCTCGACGCGGCCCACAATCCCGAGGCGGCCGGGGTCCTCGACGTCAACCTGGCGCGGCTCGTGGCGGAGACCGGCCGCGGCCCGGTCGTCGTAACCGGCGTTCTGGGAGCCTTGCGGGCGCGCCCGCTCCTGGAGGTCATCTGCCGGCATGCCCGGGAGCTCTGCCTCGTCGTGCCGAAGCAGGCCCGGGCCTGCAGCCACGAGGAGCTCGAGTCCCTGATTCCGGCGAGCTATGCGGGCTCAATCCGGCGTTCGACGGTGGAGGAACTCTTTCCCGGGCCGGACTCCTGCGCTGCGGGCGGGCCCGAGGATGCGGTTGTCGTCACCGGTTCCATTTACCTTCTCGGAGAAGTCCTCGCCCGCCTGGAGCCGCAGCGCGGCGCCGGCCAGGGCCGGCTCCAGGACTTCTGAACGGCGTCAGGCCAGCTTCACCAGGTCGGCGGTCGCCGGCACGTCCTTGATGATCTGGGAGGGCAGCGGGCCGACCCCGAGATAGCGCAGGTTGGGAAGCTGCGCGGGGCGCGCCTCGCCGGCGTAGGCCACGTCCAGGACCGCCTTGATCATCCCGGCCACGTAG
>Ga0302279_10000996_pt1 | contig 41359 bp, 41 predicted proteins | sample III_Bog_N3_3_FD_194541 | JGI IMG/M metagenome (GOLD analysis project Ga0302279, IMG submission 194541) | Peat permafrost microbial communities from Stordalen Mire near Abisko, Sweden - III_Bog_N3_3 | ecosystem: Environmental > Terrestrial > Soil > Wetlands > Peat | place: Sweden: Abisko... | reverse complement strand
GCGCGGAGCTCATCGCCGAGCGCGCCGACGACGCGAAGCCGAACATGGGCCTCACGACCTGGAAGGGCGCGAAGGTCCGCAAGGGCGACGTCGCCGTCGCGAAGAACTACCTCAACGAAGACGAGATCCGCAGCCTCAACCGTTCATCCCGCAGATGCTGGGCTTCGAGCTGTGCCAGCGAATCCGGCAAGTGCTCATCGAGGAGGTGGACTACGGGTACCTCGATCCGTCGGCAGCGGCTGTGCTCCGCGACGCGCGGGAGGATCTCGGAGAGCTGCTCCGCCGCCGGTCTCTGGCAATCCAAGCCGAAGGCGGTTCGGCGGTGTGGTGGACGTTCGCCGGAGGGCGGATCAACACGACGCTGAAGTACTTGTTCTCCATCACGAAGAGCTGGCGGGTCGGCGGACAACTTCGTCATGCGGATCGAGGGGGACGCCGTTACCCATGACAGCGTGCGCGCAGAAGTCGACCGGATCGTGGCCGAGAACGTGCTCGGTGACGTCGAGGTGCGACGGCGCATCGCCGCGCTTCTGCCCCAGTACCGGCTCAGCAAATTCCAGCAGGCGCTGCACGACGCCTACGGGGTCGATGTCGTCGCGAGGTACTTGCTGGATGCCGGGGGGACGGGGGCATGGTTGACGAACATGACGGCGGGATGAGCATCGCCGCTGGAATATGCGTCGACTACACGCGCGAGGACATGCTCACGGACAAAACTGAGATGGGAGACCATCACCCCGCCGAGCGCCTGCCGATCGACGATCGCGACCGCATCCAGCTGCGGGCGACGGGCTTCGTCGTCACGCCCGGTTACCCCGCGCGCTCTCCCCGGCAAGTGGGTGCGTCAAATGAGTACCCGGGGTCCCCGCCTCGGTACGCGGGAGCGCGCAGATGCTGCCTGCTCCCAACACGGACCTCGGGCTGTACTGGCGAGAGATGCTGGAGCGCTTCTACGTGGCGCCAGGGGTCGCGGGCGAGTTCGAGCACACGCTCCAACGGCTCCTGAAGGACAGCGAGTACGGCGCAACGCCACCGGATCTTGACGCGCAGGTGCCCGTGCGCCAAAGGCGTGCACCGCGAGGTGTGCGATGTTGAACGAGGTCACGGCGGCGCTGGCCGCGATCGAAGCGGAAGGTGCTTTCGCGACCGTGCTCGCGTGCGGCTCGGACGACCTGCGCATCGAGGTCAAGGGGGTCGGCCCCATTCGCTTTCCGATCTCGGCTACCATGGCGCGGCGGCTGTGCGCCGTCGCCCGCGCAGCTCCATTCGGGCGGCGCGGCGAGACCCTGCACGACGTGGCTGTGCGCGACACGTGGGAGATCGCCAGCCGTCAGATCTCGATCGATGCGCGCCGGTGGAGACGTACCCTCGACCCGGAGCTAGCGGTCATCCGGCGGCGTCTCGGGTTGCCGGAAGGCGGACAGCTCGAGGTCACGCTCGACAAGATGCTCGTGTACGGTCCGGGCCAGTTCTTCGCACCGCACCAGGACTCCGAGCGGGCCGACGACATGGTCGGCTCCCTCGTCGTGGACCTGCCGTCCATGCACGAAGGCGGCGCCCTCGTGGTCCATCACCAGGGGAAGATGACGGTCCTTCGCCGATCTGCGCGGGGGTCGAAGGAGTTGTCGCTCTTCGCCTTCTACGCAGATTGTCGCCACGAGGTGAGGCCCGTACTGTCGGGCTACCGAGTCACCCTCGCCTATCAGCTCCTCCACCGCGCGTCCGCGCGTGATCGCGCGCCGCTCCCGCCCGCCTCGGCCGAGCGCCTATCCACGGCCGTCAACGCGTACTTCTCGACGCCGGTCCCCATGCCCTACTCGAGGTCTGCCCCGGAGCGGCCCGAGCGCTTGACCTACCTCCTCGATCACGAATACACGCAGAAGAGCCTGGCGTGGCACCGCCTCAAGAGCGCTGATCGGCTGCGCGCCGAGGCACTGAGGCAAGTGGCCGAGCGTCTCGATTGCGAGGTGTACCTCGCGCTCGCCGACGTGCACGAGAACTGGTCGTGTGACGGAGACGATGATTGGGGTGGGAGATACGGCCGCCGCGGCCGTCACAGTCGGGACGAGGACTCCGATGGCGACGACGCGGAGGCCTACGAGCTCCTCGAGCTCCTGGACACGGGAGTCGAGCTCCGCCACTGGGTGGGCATGGACGGGCGGAGCGCGCCGGGTTTCTCGGCGAGGCCGGCGAGCGGCGAGATCTGCTTCACGAGGCCTTCGGCCGAGATGACCCCGTTCAAGTCCGAGCACGAGGGCTACATGGGGAACTACGGCAACACGGTGGACCGCTGGTACCACCGGGCCGCCGTAGTGATGTGGCCCCGCGCCCGCAATTTCGCGATTCGGGCCAAGATGTCCCCGTCCTGGGCCATCAAGGAGGTCGCGTCGTTGATCAAGCGGCGGGCTGCGAACGAGGCGCGCGACCGAGCACGAGAGCTCTTGCCGTTCTGGAATCGATCCGTTCCGGAGAAGTCGACTGCGGCCTTCGTCCGGCAGCTACTCACCGTCGTGGGATCGCTGAATGACGCCGATCTCGCCCTCGGGCTCCTTTCGCCCCTGGGGCCCCACCGGCTGAGCCCCACCGCGACGCCCGCCTTCATCGCCCTCGTCGAGCGCTATGGCTTGTCGTGGTCGCAGCGTGTCTTTGGGGCTTGGTCCGGGGATACCCGCTACGACACGCCGCCATGGCTGTCGTCCCTCCCTCGTCTCAGCGAGGCGCTGGCGGCCGGCGGAAAGGACGGGAAGGCGCTCGCCGCGTGGCTTCTCGCGCGCGAGACGGCCTCGTTCAAGGAGACCTACACCCTCGAGGCCTTCGTCGTTCCAGGCCTCCAGGAGGTTGCCGAACGGCTGCAGGGCGACCTCGTAGCGCTACTCGAGACGGCCGCCGGACTTCGGTCACCGTCTGTCCGCGACGACGTTCTCGCCTTCCTCATGGCGCCGAAGACGGCGCTGCCGCTCATGAGCGCCGGCGCACTGCTCCAGACGTGTCTGGACGCGCGAACGCCCGGCGCAGTGCGGGCCCTCGGGCTGACGCCGTTGTATCGGCATGTCGTGAGCTCGCTCGAAGGAGTCCTCGGCACGCCTGCGCGGAACTCGGACGACTGGTCGATCGAGCCTCCGGCTGGCTGCACGTGCGACCTATGCCGGGAGCTCTCGGCGTTCCTGCGAGACCGAAGGCGGATCCGCCTTGAGTGGCCCCTCGCCAAGGAGCGGCGGCGACATATCCACAGCGCAATCGATCGCCACCGCCTGCCTGTGACCCACGCGACCGTGCGGAGCGGGAGTCCTCAGACTCTCGTCCTGACGAAGCAGAAGGAGCTCTTTCAGCGCGCGAGCGCGTTGCGCGCACGACAGAAGACGCTCCTCGCCTGGCTAAGGAAGCGAGCGAGGGCGTTTGGCAATTCGTAACCCGGGGGCGTGGCCGCGTCAGGGGCGCGAGCGCCCTCAACCACCACGGTCGCCGTCCGCCAGCCCGTCCACGCCGATCCTGCTCCGGAGCGACGCCAGCCGCTCGGCGCGCGTCGGCTGCGGCGGTGGCGCGCATCGTGCCAAGATCCGCTTCCATCCGTTCCGCACCGCCGCGGCGTCGCGCACGATGTCCACAAGCTCGTCCCGATCGACGCGGTCGTCCGTGGGCGTCGTCCGCTCGCGCGCGAATGCGACGCCGAGCGCGGCGCGGTACGCCAGCCGTGGCGCACGCTCCACGATCCGCGCGTACGCTTCGCACGCGTAAGCGAAAGTCTCCCGCTTGCGGTACTCGATGTCGAGCAGCCACTCCCGTCGCCTCGTCTCTCGCAAGCCGATCGTGCGTCGCTTGCAATTGTGGAACACGTGCGCGGCTTCGTGCACGACGAAGTCGGCAAATGGGTCCTCCTCGTCGAAGTACTCGCTCGACACGAAGAAGGTGGTCTCCTCACTGAGACCGACGATCCTCGGTGCCTCATCATCCAGAAGGTCTGCGCCGACGCTCGCAAGATACAGGGTTGCCAGGTCCCATGCGGTGCGGTCCCATCGCGTGCTGCGCAGGACCTCGTCGAGATTTGCCGAGGTCAGGAACACCTCGGAGCGCTCGAGCACCGCGAGCACAGCCTCCTGCTCGACACGAGGAAACAGCCCGCGCACCATGGGCTCCACCCTGCGACGCGTGAAGGCGACCACGTCCAGATCGGCGAGGGACTCGGGAACGCCCCGGCTGCCAGCGACGCGCCGCACCTCGGCGACCAGAGCCCCGCGAAGATCGTCGTGGGCGCGCAACGCGCGCTCGAACACGGTCCCGGGCCATGCGGCGTAGTCAAGGTCGCACCTGCCAGTCTTGAGGTACCGCTCGATCTCGTCCTGTGGGCTGCTGGTCATGGCGTGAGCGAACGCATGCGCGACGCTCGCAGGCCCTCCATGATCGCGCCACGCAACACGGCCGCCTTGTACTCGTCCGATGCGGCGACGACGCCCTTGCGGCGCACGTGTGCCCTCAGCTCCTTCGCGGAAAGCTCCGCGACAAGGAAATCGTCGAACGTACCCCACAGCATGAATCTCCTCGGGCCCGACTCCATCCACAGCTCCTCGCTGACGCGCCGATGTCCTGCCGGCACGTCGAGCACGAGCACCACGCCTCTCGGGTTGGACGCGTACCGCAGCGCCGTGAACGGGCAGTCCGTGAAGTCGGTGCCTCCAGTGCGCGCCGGTTGGACGCGAGCAGTGTCGTAAGGCCGAGTGAGCCCACGGTAGAGCCGCATGAGCTTCGGGGCCGTGCCTGCCAGCCCCCCGATCTCGTCGGCGCTTGCCATGTCGCAAGGATCCCCCGGCTCCTCCGGAAGGGCAAGACCGCTGCGAGCCCGCATCAACAAGCTCCGGCGCGGCGCGTACCTGGACGAGCAGTCTGGCGTCCGGCTCGACGCGTTCGCTGATGTCAGGGATGATCTGTGGCGCTGCGCGCGCGTCGGCGGCCGCTGCTACGTCTCGGGACGAAGCCGGATGGACGCTGACACCGTAGGCCGCGCTCCTCCCAAAAGTCTTGACCGTGGTGCCACGGCCTCCCAGCTTGGGTGCGATTGAGTCGCTAAAGGTTGCGTTTACGTCGGTTTCACGCTACCGGCTATGAGAGGTTTTACCCATGAACACCGCAGGCGCGCACACGATCGAAGACCAGATCCGGCGGATGACGCCGGTGGCGGCGCCGCCCGAGCAACAGGCTCAGGTGGCCGCGCTCTCCAAGGCGCTCGAGGGCATGGTACACCCGCCGAAGCGGCGAGCGCCGAAGTGTCAGCTCGTCGGGCCCAAGGGCGAAAGCATCGCCCTCCCCGAATCCGTCTTCTACGTGCTCGAGCGCGTGGCCGAGGTGCTGGCGCGCGGCGACTCGATCACCGTTGTGCCGGTCGGCCGGGAGGTGACCACGCAGCAGGCGGCCGATCTTCTCAACGTGTCACGCCAGTACCTCGTGCGCCTCCTCGACGAGGGGCGCATGGCCTTCCGCAAGACCGGCAAGCATCGGCGGCTTCGGATCGAGGACGTGCTCGAGTTCAAAGAGAAGCGCGACAAGGATCGCCGGGCCGGTCTTCGTGAGCTCTCCCAGCTGACGCAGGAGCTCGGCGGCTACGATTCCGAGCTGAAACGGTAGGCTTCGGCTCGAGCTTCCATGGTCCCCGCGCCTTTCGTCGTCGTCGTCGACGCGAACGTCCTCTTTCCCCTCACGCTTCGCGACACCCTACTGCGCGCGGCAGCGGCGAGCTTCTACCAGCTCCGCTGGAGCCGCGAGATTCTCGACGAGATGGAGCGCAACCTCGTCTCGACGGGGACGATGGGCGCCGACAAGGCCGCGCGCCTGCGCGCGACGATGGAGAACTACTTCCCGGAGGCCGAGGTCACCGGATACAGCTCGCTCGTGGGCGGACTGCAGAACGACGAGAAGGACCGGCATGTCGTCGCGGCGGCGGTGAAGGCTGGCGCTCAGGTGATCACCACGTCGAACCTCAAGGACTTCGCGCCGCTCCCCGACGGCCTCGAGGCCCAGTCGCCTGACGAGTTCCTGTGCAACCTCTTCGACCTCGATCCGGACGGGTTCGTCGAGATGCTCCACGAGCAGTCGGCCGACCTCGTGAAGCCGCCCGTGACCTTTGACGAGCTACTCGACCGACTCGGGCGTCGTACCCGACCTCGTTGTTGCGGTCCGTCACAGCGTTCAGGCCGGTTCACGCTTAACGCTGCCGTCTCCACGATCGTCTCCATGAACCAGGTCGATTCGCGTGGACAGGAGTGGAATCAGGGAGACAACCCAATCTCCCTGATTCCCAAGTCGTTCCGAATTCTTGCTGCCGAAAGACGAGCAACATCACCATATTACGATTATGCTCCCAGCAGAGTTCGAATCCCTTCTCCCGCTCTAGAATTTCTCGAAGGTTAGACGAGAAAACAAGGGCCTCGCCGATGGCCGGCCCCTCCCGAAACAGCACGGAAGATCACTGAACAGCACTGGGCGAGTGGTGTGAAAGTGGTGTGAAGGCCGAGGGGGCTCGCCGGCCACGGTCGCGCTTCACACCACTTTCGTGACGTAGGTGAGGGTGACCACCGGCAGGGAGGAGCCGAAGTCGTGCGTGGTACGGTCGACGAGGTGAGCGTCGTGCGATTCCCTCGGGACGAAGCTGCGAACGTCCTTAAGGCGATGGAGAGCACGGGTTCGTGGGCCACGATCCGTTCAGAGGAGACGGACGCAACCGGAAACCGTGCGAGGGCCGAGCTGGTACGCCCGCTCCCGACCCGGGAGAACCTGGAGACCCTTCTCGACGTTGCATACGTCGCAAGCATGCTGGAAGAGGAAGGACGTCGAGTCGACTTCACCCTCGCGTACATCAGCGAGGAAGGCGCTCGACAACTGGGGCACCGGGCCTTTCCGTTTGCCGAGGCACTCCCGCTCGTCCCAAGCCGCCTGGCAAAGTACGCCCTCGCAGCGGCCCCGCTTACAACGTCATTCGGCGTGTGGCCCGACGCGGGAGGTCAACTCCAGGTATGGGGCCTCACGCATCACGGCAACCACACCTTCGACGTCGACCTCACGTTCCTTCCGACCTACCTCTCCGTGCGCGTCCTCCGCACGGGAACTTTCACGGCCTGGCGTTGACCCGGTTTCCTGGACACCCGCGCTCAGTCGCATGAGCGTAGAAGAGGGGTCCCATGTCCAAGCAGAAACGTGCCCGGCGCGTTCACACCCGGGAGTTCAAAGCGGAGACGGTGAAGCTGGTGCGAGACGGTGGCCGCAGCGTGGGCCAGGTCTCCCAGGAGCTTGATCTCGCCGACAGTTTGATACGGAACTGGCTGCAGCAGGCCAAGGTCGACGAGGGCAACGGCCCGGCGGGAGCGCTCACGACGGCGGAGAAGGCGGAGCGATCGCAGCTGCGGCGAGAGGTAAAGGTGCTGCGGATGGAGCGAGAGATCCCAAAAAGAGCGGCCACGTTCTTCGCGAAGGAGAACGCTTGAAGTTCGCGTTCGTCTCCGCGGAGCAGGTGGCCTTTCCCATTGCCGTGACGTGTCGTGTACTGGGCGTGTCGACCAGCGGCTAGTACGCCCGGAGTGGGCGCCCTGGGTCTGCTCGGTCCCGACGCGACCTTGACCTGGGTGATCGCGTTCGAGCGGCACACGACGCCAGCTCGGGCCGCTACGGCAGTCCACGCGTACACGCCGAGCTGCGCGCCACCGGCGAGAAGGTCGGGCGCAAACGGGTCGCGAGGTTGATGAAGGAGGCCGGTTTGGCCGGGCGAACGAGACGTCGGTTCCGCAAAACCACGGACTCGAACCACGCGTTCCCCATCGCTCCCCAACGTGCTGGAGCGGGACTTCAGCGCGACCGCACCCAACCAAGTCTGGGTGACGGACATCACCTACCTCTGGACCAGAGAGGGGTGGCTGTACCTCGCTGTGATGCTCGACCTGTTCTCCCGGCGCGTCGTGAGCTGGGCGACTAGCCCTACGATCGACCGCCACCCGGCGCTCGTGGCGCTGCGGGCTGCACTGCGAGACCGCCGCCCAGACGCCGGCCTCGTCCACCACTCCGATCGCGGAAGCACCTACGCGAGCTGTGACTACCGACCTGCGCTCGAAACCCATGGGATCGAATGCAGCATGAACCGCAAGGGCGACTGCTGGGATAACGCCGTTGCAGAGAGCTTCTTCGCGACGCTGAAGCGGGAGGTTGAGGGCGTCGACGACCTCGGCAGCCACGCTCACGCCAACGCCGTTCTCACCGACTACATCGATAGGTTCTACAATCTCCAGCGACGGCACTCGACGATCGGCTACCTGAGCCCGGTGGAATTTGAATTAATGCATTGTACAAACTCAAGAGCAGCGTAAGAACACCGTCCGCGCAATCGGGGCAGGGTCAGAAGTAGTTGTCGCTCATCACCCGCAGCGTCGTTTGCTTCGTCCATTGCTCGTGCGAAGCTAGGGCGGACGGAAGCGACGCAAGATGCTCTCTCGTCCTTTTAAGCTGCTAACGCGTCCTTCTGCCGAGGAGGTATGAGGTGGATGATCCGCTGAGCGATGTTCTCGCTGCTGCTCGTCTGAAGAGCAGCCAGTTTTTTTGCACGGAAGCCGAAGCGCCCTGGGGTCTAGGCTTCCGAGCCATTCCGACAACCGTTCGCTGGCACTACATCGCGCGAGGAAGCTGCTGGCTTTCCGTTGCGAAGGGAGGCATTCCGCGCATCGCCGCGTCGGGTGGAGACCTGCTGGTGCTCGCGCGCGGGCATGGTCACAGCTTGCAGGACAATCCCCGAAGTCCGATCGCCCAGCTCGAAGATATCGTCAGCAGCCAGTCCACCGAGCTTCAGCAGCACATTCACTTGGCCACAGGCACTGTCGCGGGTGCGAAGACGTTCATAGCCACCGGCTCGTTCGAGCTCGAGGATCTCTCGGAGATGCCGATTCTTTCGGCCCTTCCGCCAGTGATCAGCGTCACTCCAGACGTGCACACCGTGCCCTCCTTCGTCCAGAATCTGCAGTTCATTACTCGCGAAGCGGAGTCGAACCGTCCTGGCCTAAAGATCGTGCTTAGGCGGATGGCTGACGTCATTTTCGTTCAAATTCTGCGCGCGTACATCGAGGGGTTGCCGGAGACTACCCAAGGGTTTTTGGGCGCTCTACGCGACCCGAGAATTGCCGCCGCCCTCGGTCTCATTCACGGGCATCCCGAGGAGGCATGGACCGTCTCATCACTCGCGGAGCGTTCGGGACTGTCGCGGTCACCCTTCGCCGCGCGCTTTGCGAGGCTCGTGGGCGAAGCGCCTCTCGGTTACCTCACACGGGTTCGAATGCAGAAGGCAGTTCGTCTGCTTCGCGGTGGTGCGACGCTCGCGAAGGTGGCGGAGGCAACCGGCTACGCTTCGGAGACCTCTTTCAGTCACGCATTCCGGCAATGGGCGGGGAGCTCGCCCGGCGCTTACAGGCGGAGTCACCGCTCGGTCGCCGGAGCTGACGACGGCGCGTCCTAGCCTCTTCGCCGGGCCTTCGCTCGCGGCTGCTTCTTCGGCGGTCCTCGCCGAGCGCATCATCCGGCGCAGAGCCACGCCGGGCTCCAGACGCTTCGTGTAATCGGGGTCGATGAGCCAAAGGGAATGCCCCGCCGTTGCGATGAGGGTGGGACGCCTTCACCCCGCCGCCTCGGCCGCAACCGCCAGCTTCGCTTCGCCGCGATCGACAGGCGCCGCGCTTCGTCGGCCCGTGCGCGCCCGGAGGCTATCGATCAAGCTGTAGAACACGGGCACCGCGAGCAGCGTGAGGAGGACCTATTCGATTGTTTGCAGCTCTCCCGCGTCGCTCAGCGGCACCGCGTCCTGAGCATTGGACCGGACCTCCAGGAGGAATGAGCAAGTTATAGGGACGAATAAGCATAGTGCGTCGCTTCGCCGAGCCTTATCTTCGCCACCATGTCTAAGGCGGTGAACGCGCTGCGCGTTTGGCCTGACGACGCCAGGAAATCGAATGAAAATCGAGAATGCAGTAGCGCTTGTCACCGGTTCGAATCGTGGACTCGGCCTCGCGCTCGTCAACGCTCTCCTGTCCGAGGGAGCGAAGAAGGTGTACGCAACGGGTCGCGACGTCGACGCGTTGAAGGCAGCTCGCTTCATCGACGAAGCACGAGTGGCTCGTCTGACTCTCGACGTGATGTCCGAGGAGTCTGCCGTAGCTGCGGCAAAGTCGGCGGGTGATGTGAACCTGCTCATTAACAATGCCGGCGTTCTGCACGCCGGAAGCCTGCTCAGTGCGCCCTTCGGGGACGTCGAGCGTGATCTCGTCGCGAACGTCCTAGGAACGCTGAAGGTGACGCGAGCTTTCCTGCCTGTTCTTGAAGGGCGCAGAGGCGACAGCCGCAACGTCATTGTAAATGTTCTCAGTATGGCGGCCCTGGCCGGTGTTCCATTCCTCGGTGGATATGTCGCATCGAAGGCGGCCGCCCACTCAGTCACGCAGTCGCTACGCGCCGAGCTGAAAGCCCGCGGCATCGACGTTCTTGGAGCGTACGCGGGCGGAATCGACACGGACATGGTCCGCGCTTTCCCTTTCCCGAAGACTGCGCCAAGCGAGGTGGCAGGCAACATCGTCCGCGGAATTCGCGCGAGCGAGCCGTACATCACCACAGACGAGGACTCACGGTCCGTTGTCCAGTTGTTTCTGTCGGACCCGCGCGCACTGGAGCGGAGGTTTGCTGAGGGCCCCGGGGGGTCGGCGTAGAGCCCGTCCGAACTGTTCGCGCCGAGCTTCCGCGGCGACGACGGTGGTCTCAGCCGACGGCAGCGATGTCGATCGCGGTCTGAGGTCCGATTTCAGGGAGCGAACAACGAACAACGAACCACTAGGCGCACACGTTTGACACGCGCCGCCACGACAGCCGAGTCGGCAGAGGATGCGGACGAATGAAGCGAACGATCGTAATCACGGGTGGGACGAGCGGGATCGGAATGTACACGGCGATCGGAGTCGCTCGCGAAGGCGCCAAGATCGTCGTGACGGGCCGTGACCCTCAGCGCGGCGCGAAAGGTGTCGAGACGATTCAACGCGAGAGTGGCAATAACGATATTTCTCTTGCACTCGGCGACCTCTCGTCTCTGGCTCAGATCCGACGACTCGCGACGGACCTCCGCTTGGCGCATCCGAAGATCGACGTTCTCGTGAACAATGCCGGCATGCTGGCCGCGTCGCGCGAGCTGACCGCCGACGGCATCGAGCTCGACTTCGCCGTGAATGTGATCGCGCCGTACCTGCTCACGCACGAGTTACTTCCGTCTCTCGAGGCCGCGCGCCCTTCGCGGGTCATCAACGTGACCGGCGGCCTCTCGACACCCCTTGATCCCGAGAACCTCGAAGGCGAGCGAGATTTTCGAGGTATCGTCACATATAGTCGCGCAAAGCGCGCGCTAGAAGCAATGAGCATCCGCCTCGCCGAGGAGCTCAAGCCCCACGGAGTCTTCGTCAACGTCGTCTACCCGGGCGGGGCATCGACAAACATGACGAGGGTCGTGACCCCCGAGTACCTGCCGTGGCCGATGAAGCTTGCGTGGCCAATGATCCGACGAGTGCTTGCGGACGACGGCGGCAAGGGCGCCGCGAAAGCATCGCGGTCGAGCGTTTTCGCAGCAACAAGCCCCGATCTCGCGAATGTGAGTGGCCAGTACTACGACACGAGCTCGAAACGCGCGCAGTTCCACAAGAGCGTCCTGGTTCCGGACAACCAGCGACGTGTGATGCAGACGATTGAACGCTACGTGGCGTCAATTCAATGATCTTGCACCGTGCGCAATCGGCTTGAGGACCATGCGATTCTCTTGGGCGTCGGCGGCGTTCACCGCGATCTCCTTGCTTGGGGCGTGCAAGGGAGGCCCACGTGCAGGTCGACACCTCGCGGACGCAAGAGGACATCGGCCCTGTACCCGCCCGCCTTCGTGCCACCGCCCGCTCGCCCGCTAGGTACTCGTCCTCATGTTCAAGCATGGCGCGGATGTCCTTGGCGTGTGGCGTTCGCTTCTCGAACTCGTCCACGGACGCTCGGAGTGCCGGGTCAAGCTCCCGCACGTAGCCCGCCGTTGGTGTGCGACCTATCGGCGGACTGCGGGACGGGCACGGTCACGAGCTGCGAAGCGAACCGGTGCCCGAGCAACGCGGCGTGCACCTTGGCGTCCCCCAGGGGAACCTATGGCGATCGGGCGTCGCGTGTGCAGTCGCGTCCTGCGTGGCTACCTGCTTGCCGCAGCTGATCGCCGGGAACCAGACCACGACAATCGCAAACAGTATCCGCACTTGCCCCTTGTTCCACATCGCGTTCTCCACCTTCTGGCGCGTCGCCCCCGCTGCAATCATCCCGACGCCCGTCTCCCTGAACGCCAAAGGAGCGTGATTCTACCTCCGTGAGCCCGCCTGGATGGCCGCGAAAGGCTCCGTGTTGTAGCTTCTCGCGTGTGAACAACGGGGGCTGGAGCGGCATCTTCATCTTGCTTGCGTGCTCGTGCGCGCAGGCGCCCCGCGGCTTCGAGCCCGAGCAGGGGCTTGGCGCACCGGACGCCGGTTCCTCCACCGCACCCAGCGGGACCTGTGGTGGTTTCTACGTCGCTCTCTCGTGTCCCGACGCGGGAGAGGGCGGAACCTGCGAGAGCCCGGCGCCCTCGGAGCTCACCTCGGACGGGGGGTTCCCTTTAGGCTGCACCATAGACACCGACAACGGTGTGTACGGCGCCGACGGCGCTTGCGTCGTGCCAACATGGACGTGCCAGGGGTCGCCACCCCGCTGGGTCGAAACCCACTCCACCCTCTGACTCGATGCTTCGACAACAGGCGGCGGCTAGACTTCACGCATGGGCCGTCACGGCGTCTTGCGTCGTGCTCAACCTGGCGGCAATGGCGTGCGGCGGCCACACGTCCGCCCCCCTTCTCGTCGCCGTCCCGCAGGAACGGCCCAGGCCCGCCGCGTCGCCGAGGGAATCCGGCGGGCAACCCAGCGACGGTGCTCTCGGGGTCGAGAGCATACCGGATGGCTACCTGCCTCTCTTGCTCGATGCCCAAGCCGGCCCGCCCGGGGTCGATCCCGGCTCCGCTTCCGCGGAGCGAGCGCTGGACGGCCTTGCCATCTCGCCGGTGGTTGGAGCCGGGAATATGGCGGAGGTGAGGTGGCTGCCTCGAGCGTGTATGTACCCGGCCGGCGATCGCGGCGGCCAAACCGTCACGTTCGTTTCCAGCGGAGCCTGGGTTCGGGGGGTGCGGCTATTGACCGGGGGAAAGCCGGCCATCGAGTACATCGACGCCTGGGTCGATCCCGTGACCATGGGCGTTCGGCGAGCACGAACCGGGAGGGTCCGCGTCGCGCGGGTCGCATCTACCGGGCCCGACGGCGCGGGTGTCTACGCCCTCAGGCAAGGGGACGGTTTCGTTGTCTTCGTGTCCACGCCCGTACCAATGTCGTTCCGCGACGAGAATGGATTCGAAGCCTCTTCCTCCTGCGAGCACATGCGCTTCGACCTGGCGCCGCGCCCCGGCGAGACCACCGCAAGAGTTCAGGTGGCGTGCCATCGTGGGACGATGGCCCCGTCCGACGTCGCGTGCGACCTTCGGGCTGTCACGATCTCCGCGAGCCGTCCCCTCACCGGCTTCGCCGAGCTCTCGATTGGCCTCGGTGCCGAGAGGGAATGAGCGCGCGTCGGTGGTGCGCCTTCTTCCGGCGGAGCGACGGGTCGTCGTTGCTCTGGTAGCTGGAGTGCTCGAAGGCGCGCGGGCCGAGCTTCGGATGGTGGAACACCTTGATGCCCGAGCGCGGCACGCGGATGTCGTACAGGCGACCGGCCGCGGGATTCCACGCGAGCACGTCGAGCCGTCGCCCGGTGACGTACGCCGGCTCGCGATCACGCGCGCCGTCGCCGGCGGGACCTGCTCGGCCGTGAACGGCGGCGGGCGCTCGACGCGGGTCAGCGCGCGTAGGTGGGCGATCTCGGTCGCCGTGAGCTCCGGCTCCCGATCGTGCCCGGCGGCGGCGCGATCGGCCGGGTGCGCGCGCTCGGGCCGGATGCGACGTCGCTCGGGATCGGCGACTGGGTGATGACCGACCCGACCGTGCGGTCGCGCGACAACCCGCTCGCGCCCGACATCGAGCTGCCGGGCATCACCGCGCCCCACGCCGGGGGCGCAGCGGCTCCACGCGCACTTTCACGACGGCTCATGGGCCGAGCAGATCCGTGTGCCGACCGAGAACGCCAGCGCGCTCGGTCCGCTGTCGCCCGCAGAGGCGACGCAGTGGATCGCGATGGGCCGGCTGCTCGTGCCGTTCGGCGGCTTACTCGCGGGCGAGCTGCAGCCCGGCGAGATCCTCGTCGTCAACGGCGCGACCGGGCCGTTCGGTAGCGCGGGCGTGATGGTCGGCCTCGCGCTCGGCGCACGCGCGGTGCTCGCGACCGGACGCAACGAGCGCCCGCTCGGCGAGCTCGCGCGCCGGCTCGGACCGCGCGTGATGCCGGTGGCGATGCGCGGCGACGAAGCGGCGGATCGCGCGCGCATCGTCGCGGCCGCCCCCGGGCCGATCGATTGCGTGCTCGATCTGCTGCCGCCGATGGCGAGCCCGGCGCAAGTGCGCACCGCGCTGCTCGCGGTCCGGCCGAACGGGCGCGTCGTGCTGATGGGCGGCGTCGGGATGCAAGTGGCGAACCGCTCGCGCTGCCCTACCCGTGGCTCATGCGCAACAACATCACGGCGCGCGGCCAGTGGATGTATCCGCCGTCGGCGATCCCGCGGCTCGTCGGCTTGCTGCGAGCCGGACTGATCGATCTCGCGCAGCTCGCGGTGACCACGTTCCCGCTCGATCGCGCGAACGACGCGGTTGCGCACGCCGCGGCTCACGCCGGACCGTTCGAGCTCACGGCGATCTGTCCCGTGAGACGGTGGAGGAGCAGTCCTGCCTCGTCTTCTCGGCGCGGCAACCTTCGCGACGGAGGGCGTCGAGCATGAACGCGATCAGTGGTTCGCGATCGTGCGCCCGAACGCCGTGGGTGCGGACGCGCTCCGAGTCTTCGCTCACATCTCGCCACGCTACGCAGTCAGGCCGGAGGGAACTTTCTCCACCCGCTCCGCACGGGCCCGGTACGATGGCTCGATGCCGTACCGTACCGGGAGGGCCTCGACGCGCTTCGTCGCGAGGTGAGCGACGCTCGGGCGGCCGTCTTCGAGGCATCACGGAGGTTTGGCTACGCCCATCGGGCCGTGCTCCCCGATCGGGGCGCCGCCGTCGAAGCGTTGCACGATCGGACGATGTCCTTCCTCGAAGGCGAGATCACCTCGATCGAGGAAGGCCGACGCGTGCTCGCCCCGCTCGAGGCGCTCCGCGCGGCCTACGACGACGCCATCGCGCAGGGCGCGCGGGACCTCGTTGCGGAGCCGCTCCCGGTGGCCGTCGCGACCGGCGGCGGTTGGGAACCGCCGCGTGGCGACGTCCAGGCGCTGCTGAAGGCCGAGCTCGCACGGTACGGAACGGCCGACGTGAGACCGATCGACGTCGGTGCCATCGCGCGATTTGACTTCGAGGACGTGCCGTTCCAGATCGTCGCCGGGTGGGGCGAGCGCGAAGAGGAACCCGTCAACCGCTTCGAGCTCGTAACGACGGTGCCGCCCGCGATAAAGGCATTCCAGGTGCGCGTCGAGCTGGGCATCGACTCGCTCCTCGGCACGGTTGGCCTGCGTCGAGAGCACCGCATCGGTTCGCCCTTCTTCGACGGCTCCTTCTGGATCGAGGGCGATCGCGACGCGGCAGTGGCGGCGCTGCCGGTGCCGGCGCAGGAGGCGCTCCTGGCCGAGATCGACCGCGTGCTCGCACTCCGGATCGAGGGCGGCCTCGCGAGGCTCACCTGGGTCAGCCGCCCGCAGCAGCTCGACGTGCCGCCGACGGCCATCGCGGCGCTCGTTCACCTGCGGCGTGCGCTCACTTGCGGGTGAGCGCTCGCGAGCAAGGTGGTGGTCATTCGGCGGAGCGCGCCCTCTCGCGCGGAGCTCCGAGCGATCTTTCGAAGATCGTTCGACGCCGCGAGCAAGAGAGTCAGACCTTCGGAGCACGCGAGCATCAAAAGGAATATCGCCACCGTTTCAATCGCGATCACCAGCAGGCCGACGACGAGGGCGAGGGAGAGGAGCTCCAGGAAGGGCTGGTCTCCCGCTGCATTTTTGCCGAAGCGTGGAAGCCGCTTTGCCGCCGGTCAAACCCACGTGTCGGGTGCTCCTGGGCGGCGCCGCACACGCGGCGTAGGGCTACTGCTCCCGAAGGCGACGCGCCCGCCGCCTTACCCCTCGAACCCAAAGAACCCGCCCATCAGCCTCTCCATGCGCGCCGGGTCCTCCGTCCCCGCCATCTCGCGGCAGGGGTGCATGCTGAGCATCGGGTTACCGACGTCCGCGGTCGGGATGCCGAGGAGGGTCGAGGTGATCGGGCCGATCGTGCTGCCGCACGGCAGGTCGGTCCGGTTGACGTACCGCTGCAGCGGTAGGTCCAGACGACGGCACAGATCCTCCACCATGCCGGCCGTGCGAGCGCTCGTGGCGTAGCGCTGCTGCGCGTTCTCCTTGAGCACCGGGCCGCCGTTGAGCACGGGCTTGTGGCGAGGCTCGTGACGCGAATCGTAGTTGGGGTGGACGGCGTGGGCCATGTCCGCCGACAGGCAGAACGAGCTGGCCAGCGCCCGCGCGTGCGCATCGAACGAGGCACCACGCCGACGCGACAGGCGCTCGAGGATGCGGGGCAAGAGGTAGGACTGCGCGCCCGTCGCGCTCTGGCTCCCGACCTCCTCGTGGTCGAAGAGCGCCAGGACGGCGGCGATCGAGCCGCCCTCCGCCTCCGCGGGGACGCGGGCGATCGCCCGTAGCCCGGCGTGGCACATCGCGAGGTTGTCGAGGCGCGCCGCGAAGAGCAGCTCGTCGTGCGCGCCGCCCCGCGCGGGTGGCAACGTGTCGTGGAGCATGAGGTCGACGTGGACAACGGCCTCGGCGGCGACGCCCAGCTGGCCGGACACGAGCTCCTGGAGCGTCGTCTCTCCGGCGCTCGCGAGCCCCAGCACCGGGGCGAGGTGCTCCTGGCGGTTGAGCACGAGCCCTTTCTCGTTCACCTCGCGGTCGAGATGAATGGCGAGCTGCGGGACGCGAAGCCGAGGGTGGTCCAGGCGGACGAGGCGCGTCTCGAGGCGCTCGCCGACGCGGAGCACGACCCGACCCGCGAGCCCCAGGTCGCGATCGAGCCACGAGTTGAGCAGGGCGCCGCCGTACACCTCGACGCCGAGCTGCAGGTACCCTTCCTTCTTGTACTCCGGGCGCGGCTTGAGCCGGAGGTTAGGGCTGTCGGTATGCGCACCGACGACGCGAAAGCCACGTACGCCGCCGACCGGAGCCACGAAGGCGACGAGCGCGCTGTCCTCGTGCACGACGTAGTAGCGCCCCGCGGGGAGCTCGTTCCAGTCGTCGCCCTCCAGGAGCGCTCGGAACCCCGCCCCCCTCAGGCGCGCCGCAGCCGCATCGACGGCGTGGTACGGGGTGGGGGAAGCCTCGAGGTAAGCGATGAGGTCGAAGGTCGCGTCCATGCGTGCCGGTGTCTAGCACGGGCGCGAGCGTCAGGCCCCGAGGGATGCGGGGCGAGGAGGCGCGCGCATCTCCGCCAGCCAGCGACCGATCCCGACCCGCGCGATGGCGTGCGCCAAGCCCCTCGCCCGCAGTCCCTTCGCCGCTCGCATCGCGACCTCAGCGCCCCTCAGGGATCGGACAGGAGCCTTCCGGCCTTGGCCCAGTTGTCACGAGCGACCTCGGTGATCAGCACGTCGACACTCTCGAGCGGGCAGCCGAGGGTCTCGACGGCTACGCGGGTCACCTCGCGGACGAAAGCGCGCTTCTGGTCGGTGGTACGACCGGAAAGCAGTTCCAGATGAAGCGTGGGCATGGGTAGATTCCTTTGGAGGGGCGCGAGAATGCGCCGACGGCAAGAGTATTGGTCACTGCCAAGGCCGGGATAAGCCCGCGCTGGCTTGCGTGACTCGAAACCCCTGGGTTTGGGAATTATGGACAGGTTGGCGAGCCTGGAGATGTTCGTGCGGGTGGTCGACAGCGGGAGCTTCGCCGCAGCGGCCGCGAGCGCCGGCGTCTCTGCGACCATGGCCGCGAAGCACGTACGCGGCATCGAAGACCGACTGGGGGCCCGGCTGCTGCACCGAACCACCCGGCGACAGACCCTCACGGAGGTGGGCCAACTCTACGACGAGAGATGCAAGCGGGCGCTCGCCGAGGTGGAGCTCGCGGAGGCCACCGGCTCCGAGCTCCAGGCAACGCCGAAGGGACAGTTGCGGATGGTGGCGCCCGTCAGCTTCGGCAGCCACAGTGTCGTGCCCGCGCTCTCGCGCTACCTTGCGCGACACCCTGACGTCAGCGTCGACCTCACGCTGGACGACCGCGCTCCCGATCTGCTGAAGAACGGCTTCGAGCTCGGCATCCAGGTGGGTGACGTCGTCGACGCGACGCTCGTCGCCCGCCCCCTGCGCCCCTACCGCCGGATTATGGCCGCATCGCCCGCCTACCTCGCACAGGCCGGTGTGCCGGAGCAGCCAGAGGAGTTGAGCTCGCATCAATGCTTGCGAATGCGCTACTGGCGCAGGTACGACCGCTGGCATCTGGTCGGCCCGGCAGGAGAACCTCGGATCATGCGGGTCGCGGGGAGGTTTCTCTGCAACCACGGTCAGGCGGTACGCATCGCTGCGCTGCAAGGCCTGGGGATCGCCCTGCAGCCGGAGACCGTCCTCGTGGACGATCTCGCGGCTGGTCGCCTCGTGAGGGTCTTGCCTGGTTGGTCGTACATGCCCTCGCCGATGTACCTGATCTACGCGCAGGACGGCCGACCGACGGCCAAGCTGCGAACCATCATCGACTTCTTGCTGACTCGCTTCGGCCCGCGAGGCCTCGACGCCGGGCGAGATACCTAGGGCGAGGGTGCGCGCTGGCTGGGCCACTCGGGACCCGAGCTAGCCCGTGTCCGAGAAGATTGCCGTCCACGGCTCCGCGGGGCGTGGCCGGCCTCTCCATCCTTCGTGACGGCGCGGAAGCGGAAGTAGCCCGAGCCGTCACGGCCGCTTGGGGTCGACGCTTGACCGCTCCAACCAGCATTGCTCTTCTCGGGCAATGGCGTGGCTTCGGCTTTCCCTCGGGACCCTCGTGCTCGGCAGCGCTGCGCTCCTCTTCGCCGGCCGGAAGACCGCCGACGCGCAGGCGCCGTCGGCGGCCCCCGCGTCGCCGTCATGCCCGGCAGAGATGGCCGCCATCCCTGGCGGGACGTACACGATGGGGGACCGGGGCGATGGAACGCCGCGCGCCAGGGCGACGGTGGCGCCGTACTGCATGGACCGGACGGAGGTCACGGTGACCGCGTATGCGGCGTGCGTGACCGCCGGGTCGTGCACCGCGCCGGACGCGTACAATCCGGCGCTCAAGGACTCCCTCCACCCGTCCCACTGCACCTGGAACCGGTCGGACCGGACGACGCACCCGGTCAACTGCGTGGACTGGAACCAGGCGACTACGTACTGCGGGTGGGCCGGGAAGCGGCTCCCGACGGACGAGGAGTGGGAGTGGGCGGCGCGTAACGGTCCCGCGGGGACCGTGTACCCGTGGGGCGCAACCAGGCCCGACGTGCAGCTCGGAAACTTCTGCAGCGCGGAGTGCAACTACTACGGCGGGAAGAAGACCGCGCCCGCCGATGGGTTTCCCGAGACGGCGCCGGTGGGAAGCTTTGCGCGTGGGGACAACCACTGGGGTGTGCACGATCTGGCCGGGAACGTGGAGGAGTGGACCTCGACGGCGGACGTCTCCCTGAACAAGCCGGTGCGCGCAGTTCGCGGCGGGGACTGGCAGGAGGTCATCGACACGACGCTCGACCCGGGCGCCGAGATCGCGGCTCGCGCGATACGCCGCTTCACGTACCGCCAGACCGATAGAAACGATCTCGTGGGGTTTCGCTGCACGCGGTGAGACCGCCTCCCCTCGCCTGTTCAACGAGGGGTGTAGGTTCTGCACGAGAGACTCGCCGAGCGCCGACCTCGCGCGGACATGACGCCCGAACGGTGACCACGACCGTTCGGCACCGCAGGTCAGAGCGCGAGCTGCGCGGAAATCTCGCTCGCAGGCATCGCGCCGCTCACACGCTTCACCTCCCGGCCGTCGCGGAAAAGGATCATCGTCGGAATGCTCCGGATGCTGAAACGCGCCGCGACATCCGGCAATGCATCGGTGTCGACCTTCGCCACGACGACGCCACCTGCGCGCTGCTCCGCGACCTTGGCAAGCTCAGGCGCCACGGCTCGGCAGGGCGGGCACCAGGTCGCCCAGAAGTCCACCAGGACCGGCCCCGTCGCGTTCTGGACCAGCTCGTCGAACTCCGCGGAGCTCTCAACCGGAACGGGCTTGGCCAGCGGAACGAGCTGGGACTTGCAGGCGGCGCAGTTGGCTCTGTCGCCGAGACGGGACGCGGGGACACGGTTCGACTGACCGCACGACGGGCACGCGAGGATCATGGCCCTTAAGCTGAGGACGACGGGGCAGGAGTCAATCGCTAGCCAGATTTCGGCAGCTGGGCAGCGAAGATCGCATGAAGATCCGCAAGGACGACGACCTCCTGGGCCTCGACGCCGTCGTCGTCGGCGAGACTCCCGACCGGGTCCGAGCCAGCCCCCGCAACAAGGGTGGAAGCTTGCTCATCTGGATTCAGAGCAAGGTGATGGTCACCGACGGCGCCGACGAGGTCAACCCGATGGATGGGCTCATCCCGACTGGATTGACGTAGGAGCCGCCTCCTCCGCCGCCGCCGTTGAAGCTTCCCCCGCCGCCGCCGCCCGAGTAGCCGCCACCGCCGCCGCCGCTGAAGTAGCCGCCGCCGCCGCCGCCGAAGCCTCCAGGGATCTGCGTGGTGCAGTCCCCCGCCTCGCCGCCGCCCTGGAAGCTCTCTGCCGCTCCCATACCGCCGCCTTCGCTGCACGGGTCGCCCGCGGTCAAGAGGCCGCCACCACCGCCGCCCGTGCTTGCCGCGCCTCCATTTCCGTCAGTGCCGCCCGCGCCACCACCCTCCGCTCCCGCCGTTCCGGAGGAGCTGAGCGACGCGTTGGAGCCTGCAAGACCTGTCCCCCCGGCGCCCCCACCGCCGCCCCCGCCGACCACGAGGGGCGTGTTTCCAGGGCCAACGACGAACGAGCCGCCGCCCCCTCCGGCGCCGCTGTTCGCGTAGCCGCCGCCCGCGCTTCCGCCGACCAGGATCGTCAGCACCTCCCCCGCGGTGAGCGCGAATTGCCCTGACGCCTGGGCGCCCATACCGCCCGCACCCCCCGCTCCGCCGGTGCCGCCAGGGCCCCCTGCGCCGCCAATGGCCACGATGGAATACATGCCTGTGACGGGGACGGTGTAGGTAGTCATGTCGGGGGACGAGTAATCGGCACCGACCACGGGGGCCCCGCACACGCCCTTGCAGCTCGGCACGGCGACGCAGCTCGAGCCCGCGTCCTGGCCGCCGGTCCCGAGCGCCGTGCAGGTCTGCGCCCCGCTGCACGGGTTGTTCTCGCAGACCCCCGGCATGACGACCGTAGAGCGGAGAGGCGTGTCTGGCAGGAACGTCCAGCTTCGACGCTCGACGATGCAGCCCGCGCCAGGCCCGGCCACGTAACCCGCCTCGATGCAGGACTCGGGGCTCTCGTGGATCCCGGTGACCACGATCACCTCGACGGGTGCGGCCTGCCCCGCGCTTGGAACGACCACGAGCTTGCCGAGGTAGTTGTCCCCCGCCTCTCGCGCCGCGCAGGCATGGGAGAGCGCTATCTTGGGGCCCGCGTCGGCAAAAAGATCGCTTCCGCCGGTGAGGATGGCCGTGCCCTCCACCGCATCGCACGGCACGTCCGTGGTGACGGTGACGTCGATCTCCGTCGGCGAACGGCACGCCGCGAGCATCACCAGCAGCCATACCGTGGAGCGCATCGGGAAAAGAGTAGGTGGAGCCGGGGCGAGGGAGCAACCGGCGTCCGCCGCGAGCTTCTCGTCCTCCAGAATCACCCTGGGGACGCCGAACGGGAAGCTGTACGAGTGCAGCTTGCTTGGGTCCCTCGGTTCAGCTCGGCTTCTTCGCCGGATCCTTCACGGCGTGGGCGACCTTCTGCGCCGCTTCCTGCGCAGAGTGCTTCACCTTGCTGGCTGTCTCCTGCACGACATGGCCAGCCTTCTCCGCGGTCTCCTTCACGGCGTGGCCCGCCTTCTCTGCGGTCTCCTGGAGTCGGTGCGCCCCGTCCTTCGCGGCCTCCTGGATCTCGTGCTCCGCGGAGGTGACCGTGGCCGCGATCTCGCTGCCTTTGGCCCCCGCCTTGGCGGCAAGATTCTTGGCTGCGGTGGCCGCGTCGTCGATCTTCGAGTCAATGTTCTTGGATGTCATGGTTATGTCCTTTGCAGGTGCGACCCGTGCTGCAATCGCGGGACCACGTGCTGCGGGCCGCGGTATCCGCAGGGAGCCCGGGATCGCATGCTCATTTCGCCACTGGCTTTCGCATGGAGGCGCGCCGGGAGCCGGCGATGTCCCCTGTTTCGTGAACAGGCTCGCCTCACGCGAGAAAAGCAGCTTGCAGAAGCGCCACACTGGGGCGTGCGGCGACATCGATGTGAGCGCGGCGGCCACCATTGATGAAGGCTCATCGCGTCACCGGGTTGCCACCCATCGTCCAGGTGAGGCGCGCTGGCTTCCCTCAGCGAGCCGCGGCCGGCGTCGCCGCGATCACGAAGTCCCCAAACAGCTCCCGCCGCGCCACCCACGGCGTCTGCCGCCCCCGCGACGCGCGCGACACCCGCAAGGTCACATCCCGGACAAGCTCCGACAGCTGAATCGCGTGATCCTCATTGGCATCCGTCGTCACCGACTCGAGCGACCGAAGCAGCGCGCCCGTGAGCAGACCGTGCTCCGGCGCGTGACCGGGAGCGGCGGGATCGGAGTGGACGACCACGAGATCCCGGAGCGCACCCTCGACCGAGTCCGTCTCGAGACTCTCTTCACGGCCCTTCGCCGCCGCCAGGACGACCGCACCCGCGCGCTGTGCCCGCACCAGATCGTGCGCGAGCGCGCCATTCTGGACGACGAGCTCCTGCGACACGTGCCCGGCGTGGCACGCGTCGAGGAGGACGAGCGCCCGGCCCTTCGCCGCGGCCAGCGCCGCGCCAATCGTCTTCCAGCCGACGAAGCCCTCCGGCTTGCCGCCCACGAAGCGCGCGGAGCTCGTCGCGAGGACCATGTCGCCATCGTGGGGGAGCTTCATCCCGTGGCCGGCGAAGAAGACGATCGCGACGTCTTCGGGATGCATAGCGGAGAGCTCACGCACCGCCGCCTCGAGCGAGGCCGGCGTCACCTGGTCGTCCGCGAGGACCTTCACGTGCGACCTGGCGAAGGTCCTGCCCGGCCCTGACTGCGCGGCGAACGCGGCGCCGACGGAGCGCGCGTCGTCCACCGTCACGTCGAGATCGGAGTCCTTGAGGTTCGGGTAGCGGGCGACCCCGGCCGCGACGACCCACACCTCGGGCGTCGGCCGACCCGTGCGCGGAGCCTCGAGGTCGACGCTCGCCTCGTTGGACGCGAAGCCCTTGGCATCGAACGCGACCGCGGTGACGCGGTTGATCCCGCCGAGGAGCGGCACCTGCACCGTCGCGTCGCCGTCCTTCGCGCACACCGGGGCCTCGGCGACGGGCCGCCCGTCGGCGAACACGCGCACGACGTCGACGCGGTCCGAGGAGCTCGCATGCACCTTCAAGGTCGCGGTGGTCAGCTGGGTCAGCGTCCCCGTCTCCGGCGGCGCGACGAAGGCGACGGTCGGCGGGCGCTCGGGCCGAACGGCCGCGTCGACGGCCTCGCCCGCGAGCCGCCGCCGCACGACATCCGCATCGCGGAAGCCCGCGGAGAACTGCTCGAAGCCAAAGCGCTCGAGCGGGGCCTCGAAGAGCCACCCGAGACGCGCCCCAACCTCGGGCGTGCCCGTGTACGCGCCGCCGGGCGTCGCCGCCAGCCACTCGCCGTCATCGAACTCTGCGAGCGTCGCGCGGAGCGCCGCGGTCTCGAGGTCCCAGACGCGGACGCCGCCGTCCTGGCTGAGCGTCGCCGCCACCTTGTGGGACGGATCCACGACGAGCTTCCAGGGGAAATCCGCGTCCTCCTTCGAGGCGGCCACGATCTTCCCGTCGCGCACGACGACCACCGCTCCTCGCTTCGCCCCCAGGCCGCCGACGACGAGCTCCGACGTCGACGCGCCGAACGCGACCGCCGTCACGAGCCCGCTGAGCGCCGCCTGCCCGACCACCGCCCCGGTGGCGGAGTCGAAGGTCACCAGGAACGTGTTGGGGCTCGCGAACTGCGGCACGGCGACGACGAACGCCCGCGCGTCCCCGGAGAAGGCGACCGCCGTGGGGACGCCCGCGCCCTGGACGAGCGTGGCGACGGGGATCGTGCGCGCCACCTGGCCGGTGTGCGCGTCCCACTCGAAGATCGTGTCCACCGTGTGGCCGACGACCCACGCGCCGTCGGGCGACAATGCCGCGCGCTGGACCAGGGCCTGCGGCGTCTCGCTCTGGGCGAGCCGGACGACGGCGCCCGTGCGCAGATCGAGGACGCCGCGCGGGTTGATCCCCAGCGGCACGAGCGCCGTCGCCGTGCGCGCGTTCATCTCCGTCTTGAGGAGCCAGGGGTCGAAGCTCGTGGCACCGGGCGAGCAGGCGCGCTGGACGCCCCGGTCGAGCCCCTCGACGGTCCGGACGAAGCCGGCCGCGCACGCGGCGTCCTCGGGCGCGAGCATCTCCGCGATGGCCCCGCCCGGCGTCACGGCCATCGCCTCGGCGTTCACCGACGCCTTGTCCGAGGCCAGCTCCGCGCGATCGAGCGCCCACACGCTCACGTTCGAGCGGTGCGTGAGCGCGTCCGTGGCGAGCAGCGCGAGGTGGGTGGGATCCTGGAACGCGAGGTCCACCGCCGAGCGGGACTTCGTGCCGAGCTCTCCCACGAAGCGGCCCGAAGCGGCGCTGTAGACGAGCACCCGGCCGCTCATCGTCCCATGCGCGACGAGCGTGCCGTCCGGCGAGAAGGCGACCCTCTCGGCGTAGTCTCGGTCGCGGAGTGGCACCCCGGGCTCGGGGGGGACCTCGCGGCTCCACGCCAGCTTCTTCGCGCCGAGATCCCAGACGAAGAGCCCGGCCGTGGTGGTCGCGACCGCCGCCAGGCGCGCCGTGGCCGCCACGTCGGTCACGGGCGGTCCGCCGCCGTTGCTCGTCCCGTCCGCGCGGCGGAGGCCGACGGCGCTCGGCCACGGCAGCTCCTCCGGGACGGCGCCCTTCGCCGTGGCGACGACGGCAACTCGGCTCCACCCGCCTTTGCTGGCCACGACCACGGCGCGATCGCCGCTCGGGCTCAGCGCGAGGCGCTCGACCCAGTCGATGCCCGGAACGGCGATCGTGCGCTCGGCGTCTTCCTTGCCGACGCCGCGCACGACGATGGCGTCCTTCGCGTACGCCGCGCCGACCGTGGCGTGGTCGGCCGACCACGCGAGGACATCCCGGCTGTCGCCGAGCCGCTCCCCGGTCGGGAGCTCGAAGTCGTAGATCTTCTGCTTCGCCTCGCCAAGCACGGTCACGCGGCGGTATGCCGTCGCCACCCACGCGCCGCCGCTCGTCGCCGGGGCGCGCCCGAGGCTGCGCGTGAAGCCGACCCCCTCGAACGCCCGCGCGACCTGGCCCGCGCCGACGTCGTACAGGACCGGATCGGGTCCCTCGTCCCGAACGAGCACCCGCCCTCCGTCGGCCCACGCGACCGACGTGGCCTCCCCCACGCGGTGCATGACGCGGAGCAGGTCGCGGTTCGCGACATCCCAGATCCGGAGGGTCCCGTCCTTGGCGGCGCTGGCGAGGAGGTGGCCGTCGGGGGAGAACGCGAGCCCGACCACGGGCTTCGTGTGGCGGCTGTCCAGGACCTGGTGCGGCGTCGCGCCGGACGCGGGCACGCTCCGATGCGCCTCGCAGGCGGCCAGCGAGCGGGCGACCCCGGACGACGGAGCGTGCACGTCCGCGCCTCCGCACGCCCCGGCGACGAGCGCGCCGAGGACGCCAACCAATTGCTGCCACCGCATCGTCGTGGTTCTCCCCGCGCGCAGCGCGACTACGGTGTGCAGAGCGGATCGCCGGGCGTGCAGACGCCGCGATGGTGGACGCATCGGCCGTCGAGGAGCTCGCAACCGGCGGCGCACTTACCGAGCTCGGGAGGCGCGCAGCGCGCGTGCGGTGTCCCTCCCTCGGCCCCCCCGTCGGCCACTTCGGACGGGGCGTCCGCGCCCGTCGCGGGTGCCGAGCTGGCCGCGGGGGCGGGCCCGGCGGCGGGCTGCGAGGGGCCTCCGCATGCGACGAGGCACACGGCGAGGAGGAGCGCGCGACGGACCATGCCTCGGTGATATCCGCGCCGCGGCCTCCCCACAAGCGGAGCCGCGGCGGTGTCCTCGCAATGTTCTACATGGTCACCGAGACTCGTAGTTACGACTGCGCGAAGCAGTGCAAGTGGCGAGGTTGTTGCACCCTCGCCGACGCCTCCCTGGACGGCGCGCGCGACGCGCGATCCGTGGGTGACCCTTCCGATGCGGCCTCCGAGCCCGCCCTGTTTCCTCCACCCTAAAATTTAGCGGAAAGAGACCCCGGTAGACGGGGCAGACTCCCGCGTCGCCCGCTCCAGCGTCCGGACAGATCGACGACGTCCTGATCCGGGAAGTCTTTGACGCCCTACGCACCGCGCCGCTTCGGTCGCGGCATCGTTCCGAAGACGATGTCCCAGAGCGGCGTCGAGACCCCGAACCCGCCGTCGTTGTCGGCGTGATGATGGAGCATGTGATGGCGCCTGACGTAGCGTCCGATGCGCGTGTGTTGCTACGACGGAGTGACGATCGACGATCTCGTCGCCGGGATGGGTGTTGGTCGGCCGAGCCTGTACGCAGTCTTCGGGGACAAGAGGACGTTGTTCCTGCGCGTCCTCAAGGCGTACGCAGAGAGGAAGGGCGCTCTCGCTGCCAAGGCGCTCCTCTCGCCACAGGCTCTTCGCGCCTCGCTCGTCAGCTTCCTGAGGCACAACGTCGAGAGTGTGACCGAGGAAGGCTCGGCCTTGGGTTGTCTCATCGTGTGCGTCGCGCCGCTCGTCGACGACGCAGAGGTCCGGCACTTCCTGCAGAGCGCCGCGGCTGGCGCCGTGGCGTTGGTGGAAGGACGTTTCCGGGACGGGATCAGCGCGGGAGAAATCCCGTCGGACTTTCCTGTAGCCGCCCGGGCGAGCCAGGTCATTGACCTCGTCCATGGTTTGAGCGTGCGTGCGAGAATGGGCATAGCGCGCAAGACGCTGCTCAGGGACGCAGAGGAGGCGGCCGACTTGCTGCTTCTGCCGCGGGGGACTGGCCACGGGCCGAGCAGCAGTGCCCGGAAGGCCCGTACGGCTCGGTGAGCGCATGATGGGCGTTCTTGGTGGACTCTTGCGAGCATGACCTTCTGCCTCGTGCCCGGCGGCACCTATCGCACTGGCCTCGCCGCCTCCGACATCAAGGCGTCCCGGATGATGGGGCGCTGATCGGACACACGCCGCGTGCAGGAAAACGGTGACCACCGGTGGTGGCTTCGCGCTGAGCGCGTTGGCCGGAGTGCGCGGTCGCAGAAGCGCGGTCCAGGCGCCCCCCGCGAGAGGCGTGTTAGTGTTGGCGAACACCCGTGGACGCTGTGCTGCATTTCGACACCGAACGAATGTTCGTTCTCGGGAAACTCGCGACCACGTGCGAGCGACTCGCGAGCGGCGGCGTCCGCGTCGTCGTCATCGTAACCGACGAAGCGGTCCACGCCTTCAAGTTGCCGCCGCAGTCGCGTGAGCAGGATCTCGGGCGCCTCGCGGCGCTGGTGCACGCTGGCCGGGTGACGGTCGCCATGTGCGAGGCAAGCACCCAGCAGTTCGGGGTCCTCCCGAGCATGCTCGCGCCCTTCGTCCGCTCGACGCCTGTCGGAGTCGTCGAAATCGCCCGTCTACAAAGTCAGGGGTTTGCCTACCTCACCGTGACGAGTAGCCGGTAGGACGCATCCCATCCCGGTCGCCAGTCGAGTAAAAGACCGTCATCGGACGTCGCTGTATCTGGAGGAGACGCCGCTCGGATCATGACTTTCCCTCCGTCCCCGGTGCTCGCCCGCTTCAGCCGCCGCGCCCGCGCTTTTCTGTCGCGCGCCACGCCCATCCACGTGGAGCGCGACCGTGACGTGCTCTCCGCCCGGCTCACCGCCCTCGGTCGTCGGGAGTGGCCTGCCGCCCTCGACTTCCAGCGCGACCTGGCCGGGCTCGGGTGGCCGAGCAACGTGCTGGGAATCGAGCTCCGGCCGATCGAAGCCGACCCGGACGATCCGCTCGCTCGCGCTCTCGAAGAGAGCATGGTGCCCATCGGGTCGGTCGAAGGCGACGGCGACGCGACGGCGTACATCAATGAGGCCGGGGAGGTGTTCTCGAGCTTCGGGCCCCGGAGCTCCTCGATCGTCACGTACATCGAGCAGGCCGCGATGTGGGCGGAGTGCGCGGCCGAGAGCCATCCGCGCTTCGCCGTCTTCCTCCGACCGGCCCTCGGCGAGGCCCTCGCCGCAGCGCTCTCGCTGTCCGGATCCTTCGTCCCGGAGGCGAGCGACGTCTACGAGCAGTGGTGGGCGAACGGCCGCCTCCGCCTCCGCCACCGCGCGTACGACGAGATCTGCGCGCGTCAGGACGTCGTCACCACGGCGTCGCTTGCCGACGCCTGCCACGTGCTGGCGCGCGCGCACGGCGTCTCGCCCGGGCTCTTCGTCCACGTCGGGGCCGCCCCGACGACGTACCTCCAGCTCTCGCCCGGGGAGGCCGCCGAGGTTCCCGACGAGCGCTCGTGGAGGGGGACGCGCTACTCTTTCGGCAACGAGTCCGGTGCCGCCCACGGGAGCGTCTGGGTCGTGGGCGAAGGCGAGGATATGCGGGTGCACGAGTACATCAAGCACGAGGGCGCGCTCCACACGTGGATCACCATCGACAGCGCAGGGGCGACGTCCCGCCACCTCCCGAGCCCCCCCTGGCAGCGTGAATTCCAATGTTGACGCCCACCAGGTCCGCGCTGCTGTTCCTGCTTCTCGGGTGCGGCGCGACCCGCTCCGTTGGACCGGCCGACGCAGGCGGCCCATCCGCCGAGGACTCCGGGTCTCCGCACGCCGACTCCGGCGACTCCGGATCTCCGTCGGCGGACTCGGGAGCACCGGCGGATGCCGACGCGAGCGTCTCCGCCGGGGACGCCACGGCGCCGTGCGGGACGGGCTCCTGCAGCCCGTCGACGCAGTACTGCCTGAACACTTGCGGGCCGTCGGCCAACACGTTCCAGTGCGAGCCGCTGCCCGCGTCGTGCGGCGAGAAGCCAACGTGCGCCTGCATCACGTCGGACTTCGACGCCGCCGGCGGCACCATCACGTGCACGGCCGACGAGGGGCTGATCTTCGCCTCCGTGAGCAACTTCTGCCCCTAGCTCGAACCCGTCACTGCCGAGCGGAGCCGAAGTCCGTCAGTACACGAGTCGCTCCTGCACCTCGAGCACGGGTGCCGCGGGGGACGCAATCCGGCCGAGCCCCCGGCGCCACCGCGTCGAGCGAACGCGCAAGCATCTCACCCCCGACGGGTTCGATGACGACGTCGGCCGCGGGTAGAGGCCCGTGCGCATTCGTCCCAGAGCTCCTCCGCGGGGAAACCCTCGGTCTGCTCGCCCGAGCTCACCGGTTGGATGAGCAGGTCGAGCTGACCCTCCTCGAGCGCAAGTGTCGGCTCCATCGCCGCCGGCCGTGCGCTGACGTTCACCTTGGGCGCGACCTTCGCGAGGCGCTCGAGGAGGCGCGGGACGAGAAGGTACTCGACGTAGTCGCTTGGCCGGATGCGAAACGTGCGCTCCACACGCCGTGCATGTAGACGTGCGATCATTGCACAAGGACCGGGAACGTCATGGCCGCGCCCCGATCAACCTCGGCATGATCATGCACCCTCCAGGAAGCGCCCGGAAACGCGGGGAGAGTTGTCGAACGATTTCGGTATACAGGGGATGGAGCACCGGTCGTGAATGTCGCGACAGCCCGTGTGTGCGTCGTGCTCAGGCTGGCTTCGGGAGCGGGTATTGACCGGGGGAAAGCCAGCCATCGAGTACATCGACGCCTGAGCGCGCGTCGGTGGTGCGTCTTCTTCCGGCGGTGCACGTTGCAGGCGGCCTCGAGCGATTTCTTAATGGAAGCGGAGGGCGCCGACCAAGACATGGATGCTCGACTCCTTCTCCTGGCCATGTGCGACACCACGGCTCGGGGTCTGGTCGCAGCCAGGCTCACTCTCAGGAAAGACTTATCCCATGCGCCTCCTTGAATTCGTTGGCATTTCAGTGCTCGTTCTCTCCGCTTCGGCGGTTGCGGCTTGTGGCGCGACCAGCCCGGCCGACGACCCGTCGGTGGACAATCGCGATGGTGGTCCCGCCACGGATACCGGGGGCGGCTCCGATCAGGACTCCGCCATGCCGGAGCCGGACTCGGGATCGGGAGGCCCACCGGACGGGAGTACCCACCCCGACGGCGCGACCACGTTCGTCTGCGGAACGTCGACCATCTGCACGACGGCAACGGAGTACTGTCGCCTCCAGGGTGGCGGACCGGACATCCGGCCGACGTGCGAGAAGATTCCGGCGTCGTGCAGAGTCAACCCGTCCTGCGCTTGCGTCGCGCCGCTAGCCGATGATGGTGGTTCTGGACCCACTTGCACCGATAACGGCGGAGAGATCACCGTGGTTGCTTGCCCCGTGTGCACTTGACCTGGCTCGCGCTCGGTGGTCCCACCTGATGAAGCTGAAATTCGGCAGGGACTGTTCGCCGGATCGGACAGGCCGCGCGGCTGGCGAATCGGGGAGCTTCACGATCTACCGGATCAGATCGCGTTTGCAGCGTGATTGTACGAACCGCTCGATCGCGCCGCTCTCGTAGCGGGCGAGACATCATCGGCCACGCTCCCCCTTTTCGTCAGCTCTCGGCGGCCTCATTGGGCCGATGGCCGGGGTGCACTGAGCATGCCCGCCTTGCCGTTCGAGAGGCGGAACATGCTCCGGTTCATCGCGACCTTGAGCGTCCACGGGACGAAGCGAGCGATGAACCGATTCACCACGCAAGCGTCTGTCGAGAGGTCGTACTTGAAGCGAGGGCGCTTCGTATCGACGATGCGAAGCAGCTTCTTCGCGGCTTGCTCCGGAGTCTGGAACAGCGGAGAGCTTCCGTATTCGACGCTGAGGGTCGCATAGTGGTCGAGGAGCGGCTGGTAGCGAGCACGGCCCTCCGGAGTCATGTGGTCGAGGCTCTCGGTCCCCGCGCGGGTCGTCTTGCCGAGCAATGGGGTCTTCGTGGTTCCCGGCGACGCGAGCACGACGTGCACGTCGAGGAGCCCCAGATCGTAGAACATCGACTCGGTGAGTCCCGTGATGGCAAACTTCGACGCATTGTAGAAGGGGATGAACGGTTGGCCGAGCGCGCCTGCCCACGACGAGATGTTGACGATGCGCGCCTTCACGTCGTTCTTCGCGTTGTGCAGCTTGAGTAGAGGCAGGAACTTCTGCGCGATGCGGAAGGGAGCCATCACGTTGACCTCCATCACCTCCCGCCCACGCTCCTCGTCCGCGAACTCGAAGGGAGCCGCGTAGGCAATGCCCGCGTTGTTCAGAACCGCGTAGAGCCCATCAGAGCCGACACGCGCTGCGACCTCCGAGACGGCGCGCGTCACGTCCTCCGCGTTGGTCACATCCATGCGTAAGGGATGGACGTTCACCATGCTGCCGAGGGCCTCGCCATCCTCCATTTTTCGGTAGGTAGCAAAGACGAGGTATCCACGACTCGCGAATAGCTCTGTCGCTGCCCGCCCGATGCCCGAGGTGGCTCCCGTCACGAGAATCGACTTCTTCATTGGACATCTCCTTCGGTCACGAAATCTTGGTGCTCAGTCACGACAAGCCTCAGGTCCCTGCGCTCGCGCAAACGATGCGGATGGCGGTCGCCACGCGCCTCCGATAATCGTCTCCCGAGTGACCACGGTGCTGGAGCCCGTACGTCGCGATGTAGAGGTGTTCGGCGAGGGCGCGCGGGGACACCCCGGCGGCGGAGCGCGAGCGGTCCTTTCGAGCGCGTGTCAGGGCGTTCGTCAGCTCCGCAACGATCTGCTCGTCGACTCTCTCCAGCTCGTCGGCGACCAACTCCCGCGCCGACGTGAAGAGCTCGCGTAGCGCCGCTGGCTCGTGGCCGCTGAGCGCGGATGCTGCCATCGCCTCGAAGCCCGCCAGCAAGCGCGCCTCCAGCTCGAGGCCAGGGCGCGCCAGCTCCGACTTCAAGGCTTCGACGGCAAGGCCGCCAAGATGCGCGATGACCTCGCGAAAGAGATCGTCCTTGTTCGGAAAGTGAAGGTAGAGACCTTGGCGAGAGAGCTTCGCGGCGAGTGCGACGTCACCCATCGACGTCTTCCGGTACCCGTACCGAAGGAATACCCCCGCCCCAGCGCGGACGATCTCGAGCCGCCGCACCCCCGGCGTCGATGCTTCGGTTGACGGTTTCGTCCCCGGGGTCGCTTTTGTCACGTTGGTCAACTTGACACATGTGATCTACTTGTCAAGTCGCTGGACCGTACATCATCATCGCGAGCGCGCCGAAGCGAGGCTCTCCCGGGACCGATTGCCGGCACACCCGGTACGGCCTTTCTTCTGGCGACCGTGGTCGGCTCGGGGATCATTGGGGAGAGGTTGAGCGGCCGGAATGTCGCGGTGCCCAAGATCCGCGACGAGGTCCGCGCACGCGTTGCGGGCCTCATCAAGGCCGAGGGCTGGTCGATACACGCCTGACATCGCGAGGAAGGCGCCTCCAGCGGCGGGGAGGTCGCCTCCGGCGCGGGGCCGCAAGACGCGGCGCGCCGCGGCGCACGCATCGAGTACGATGTCCCTCATGCTCTCCCGCCCTCCGCGCACGGCCCGCCACCGTCTTCTCGCCGCGCCACTGGTCATGACGGCCGCATTGAGCTCCGCAGCCTGCGCCCACGAGCCCGATCGCGTGGATGGGCCCATCATGAATCCACCGCCCCCGGTCTCGGCGGACACGATCCCCCCGGCTGCGAGCGCGCCGACCGCGGTCCCGCGCGCGGAGGCGGCGCCCACCCCGCCGGTTGCAGCGTCGGCGCAAGCAAGCGCCACCACGCCGAGCGACGCCGACCTCCCCGACGTCCCGCCAACGGCGCTCCAGTCTGGGGGTCACGTGGTCCAGCGCCCGGACGGGACATGCGCGGTCGTCTTTCCGGAGCCGAAGATGCCCACCTGTCCTCCGACGGCGTACTGCAATCCTGGACCGCCGAGGGCACCGCTGAAGGTGAAGTGTCCGAGTGGGCCCGCGCCAAAGCACTGAGCGCACGCCCCGGCCGACCGCACTCGTCGTCCACGACTGGAGGGGGCGGATCGAGGCCGAGTACCGGTCCGCGGCCATCGCGCAGGAGACCGTTCTCTGGCTCATTCGGATCGGAGCGTCCCCGGATCTGGTCCGCGCGGGCAACCGGATCGTCGACGACGAGCTCGTCCACGCAGAGATGTCGCGCGCCGTCTGGACCGCCGCCGGCGGCAGCGAGTCGTTCGCAGTCGACCGCGACTCCCTCGCCCTACCTCGGGCACACAAGGCCCTCGAGCACGACGTCGTCGCAGCGATCGTACGCGTCTTCTGCCTCGGCGAGACCGTCGCCGTGCCGCTCTTCGCCAACCTCCGTCGCCGAACGACGGTGCCGATCGCGCGGCGGGCCCTCGATCGCATCCTCGAGGACGAGGTGCGCCACCGCGATTTCGGCTGGCTGGCGCTCGCGTGGCTCCTCGACAGACCCGACGCGGACGACCTCCGTGCGGTGATCGACGCCGGCCTGCCGCAGTGGATCGCCGCGCTGGAGCGAAACTACGGCGACGATCTCGACGGCGGAATCGAAGCCGTGACCCCAGCGGAGCGCGCCTGGGGCGTGGCTCCCTGGAAGGAGTTCGCGACGATCCTCCACCGAGCCTACGTGCGCGACTACCGATCGAGGTTCGCGAGGCTCGGCATCGCCTTTCCCGACTTGCGCCCGCAAGGGTGACCTCCACACTCCGTCGCTACAAGCGGCTCACGCGGGCGGTCCCACACTTGGGCCCGGGGTTCACCGCACATCCGCTCGGCGAGGGCGGCGTTCGAGCGGTGGAGCTTTGATCAAGTCTTCGACCCGGGACTTCAGTAGCGGACGACGAAGTCATCCATTCCAGCGCCAAGGCACGCCTCACGATCCCCCGCGATTGCGTTCGCCGTGAGGGCGACCACGTGAATATGCGGCAAGCCGCGCTCGCGTATCGCCTGCGTCGCCGCGAAGCCGTCCACGCGAAGGCGCCGCGGCGCCTCCAGCCGATCGTCCTCCCGGTGCGGCAACGCGGGAGCTCCCATGTGCATGAAGGAACGACCGTGCCACAAGAGTGTTATGGGGTCCGCCGCCTCCCGGACGCGTCGCGAGGCTCCGAACGGAGGCGAAGCCGCGTACGGGCTGACGGAGCCGCTCAGCTCGGCCTTTCGGCGGGGAGAGGGTCCGCGCGGCCCCCGACGGCACGAGCGTCCGTAGCATCGACGAGGGGAACCGTGAAGAAGAACGTGGCACCGTGTCCCAGCACGCTCTCGACCCAGATGCGGCCCCCGTGCGCGCCGACGATTCCGCGCGCTATCGCGAGCCCGAGGCCCGTGCCGCTGTAGCGAACGTCGTCGCTGCGCCAGTAGCGCTCGAAGAGGTGCTCGATGTCCTCCTCGCGGATCCCGGGTCCGTCGTCGGCCACGGAGAACACCAGCTCACGCCCGCGCGTCTCCGCCCGAAGGACGATATGGCCGCCGTCGGCGCTGATTTTTGTCGCGTTGCCGAGCAGGTTCGAGAAAACCTGGAGGATGCGATCTCGGTCGCACGAGATAGTAGGCTGCTGCGGGGCGTACTCCGCGATGAGCTGCACGAGCTTCGCCTCCGCGGCGGCCGCGAAGCTCGCGACGGTCTCCTGAAGCAGGCCCCCCGGGTCCTCGGGCTGGGTGCACCGTCGTTTCACCGCCGAGAAGGTAGGTGGCGGCCGCTTGCACGTACGTCTTCGACGCCTTTAGTCGCTCCGGATCTTGACCACCGGAGGACCAGACGGTCGTCCTGGCAGAGCCGTCGTCCACCTCGACGAGAATCGCGGTGCGAAGCGGGAGCGTCCTCGCGACGAGGGCGAGGGCAGGATCGAACGTCTGGTGCACGTTCTCGAAGCGCGCGAAGAGCTCCGAGATCGCGTAGAGGTCCGCGAGGCGCCGGTGCAGGCGGTCGGCCATGACGCGTCCCACGACCACGCGCGCCTGTGGACTCTCGAGCCCAGACCCGTGCGAGCCAGCTCCTTCGCCGGCATCCGGTAAGACACTGGCCTCCCGGAGCGAGAGCCGCTGACCACGCTCGTCGACGGGCACGCGCGCGCTACGCATCTTGGCATCTGTCGGAGTCGTCATCAGGGGGCGAGCGATCATCGGCTTCCTTGCCGCTGGACGGCGGGCTCTCGCATGGCCGTGCACCGAGCACCATCCATGCCGCAGCATCGTCGTCGCTTAGTGCGCGAGACGCCGAGAGACGACTGGAGTCCCTGGTGCCAACAGACGTGCTGGGGGTGCGTGATCACGCAGCTCTTGCACGGGACGTCAGCAAGGCCGACGAGGGCAAGCTCTCCCCGAAAGGGGGGACATTGATCCGCGGCCCCTTGTGGACAGAGCGTCAGACGAGTTGGCGATGCTGGACGGGGTGCTCGGGATGGCCCCCTTCGCCATGGGGGCCCGAGCGCACACCGAGCAGGACGTCGCGCACCTTGCTCGTCAGCGCGGCGGACGTGAAGGGTTTCTGCAGGTACGCCACGCCGGAATCAAGGACACCATGCTGGAGGACTGCGTCATCCGTATAGCCCGACATGAAGAGGACCTTCATCTCCGCTCGAAGAGGCCTCAGGCGCTCCGCGAGGTCGCGGCCGCTCATCCGGGGCAGGACCACATCTGTCAGCAAGAGATCGATCTTCGCGCCATACTTTTCGCAGATGAGAAGGGCCTCCCCGCCGTTGGGGGCCACGAGCACGACGTACCCGCGCCGTCGAAGGATGGTCAGCGCGACAGCACGCACCTGATCGTCGTCTTCCACGAGCAGGATCGTCTCGCAAGCGCAGCTGGCCTCAGTATTCAGAATCCTGGGAGAGAGAGGCTCGCTCACACCGCTCACCCCGCTCACCCGCGGGAAATAGAGCTTGAAGGTCGCTCCTTTGCCGGGCTCGCTGTAGACCCACACGTGTCCCCCGCTTTGGCTCACGATGCCGAACACCGTCGCTAGACCCAACCCCGTCCCCTTCCCCTGCTCCTTCGTTGTGAAGAAGGGTTCGAAGATCCGCGCCTGCGTTTCACGGCTCATCCCGGTCCCGGTATCCGTCACGGCCAGCATTGCGTACGGACCAGGCTGGACCCCGTGGTGCGCGAGCGCGTAGTCCGCGTCCAGCACGACGTTCGACGTCTCGATCGTTAGCTCGCCACCGTGCGCCATGGCATCGCGAGCGTTGACCGCAAGGTTCATCAAGATCTGCTCGATCTGGCTCGGGTCCGCCCTGACACTCCAGAGGCCGCGGGACGGAAGCACCGTGAGGGTGACATCGGCGCCGATGAGACGGTGGAGCATCTTCTCTATCGCGACGACGCTATCGTGCAGGTTGAGCACCCTCGGCTGGAGCACCTGCTGGCGGCTGAACGCCAGGAGTTGCTGCGTGAGAGCCGCCGCCCGCAGGGCCGCCTTCCGGATCTCCTCCATGTCCCCGCGCAGCGGGTCGTCGACCTTGAGGTCAAGCGCGATGATCTCGGCGTAGCTCAAGATCACCGAAAGCACGTTGTTGAAGTCGTGGGCGACGCCCCCCGCGAGCCGGCCCACGGCTTCCATCTTCTGAGCCTGAAGAAGCTGCGCTTCCAGCGTCCGGCGCTCGGTCACGTTCGTCTGCACTCCGACGTAGTTCGTCACCGCACCGTCGAGGTCGGTGACGGGGGAGATGGCCAGCAGGTTCCAGAACGGCGTCCCATCCTTCCGGTAGTTCAGCAACTCGACGGTACATGCCTCTCCCTTCTCCACGGCCTCCCGCAACCGTGCCGTCACCGCACGGTCGGTCTCCGGGCCTTGCAAGAAGCGGCAGTTTTTTCCCAGGCTCTCCTCCGTGGAGTAGCCCGTGAGCCGGGTAAATCCGGGGCTCGCATAGACGATCGGGTTGTCGGGCAGACGCCGGTCCGTGATGAGCAGACCTTGCGTTACTGCCTGGATGGCGCGGTCGCGCATCCGAAGATCGTCCTGGGCTCGCTTGCGTACCGAGATGTCCCGGACGTTGCACTGGATGACTCGGCTTCCGTTCACCAGGTAGACGTTGCTGACGAACTCGACTTCCACCGTTCGTCCATCGCTCGTCTTCAACGGGAGGTCCTCGTATCGAACAAGCGCCTTCTCAAGGAGCTCGGCGAAGGATCTCTTTGCGGCCCCCGTGTCCTTGAAGGGGCCAATCTCCCAGAGCGCCTTGCCGACAAAGTGGTCGCGGGGGTAGCCGGTCAGCTCGGTCATGAAGGGATTGACGTCCACGATGCCGCCCGTTTCAGCATCGAGAATGAGGATGCCGTCCTTCGCCGATTCGAAGAGGCGTCGGTACCGTGTCTCGGACTCTTGCAGCTGACTGTCGGCAGTCTTTCGGCCGGTAATGTCAATCATGTCCGCGATGACGTAGAGCGGCTCACCGTCGGCACCGCGCTTGAGGCTGCTCGCCACGAGCATCCAGACCTGGCCGCCGCCCTTTGTGTGGAAGCACCTGTCGGATGCGCGATTGTCTCCCTCACCGGCGAGCATGCTCCGGACGATCTCCTCGCCGGTGCCCGCAGCGAGGTCAGAGTGCTGTGGCGAGGGCAACGAGGCGGCCTGCAACTCCTCGACGGTGCACCCGAGCGTGGAGGCGAGCGCGCCGTTGACCCGCAGCCAGGATCCGTCGGGCGCGGTGATCGCTTTGCCGATTGGCGCGTCGTTGAAGAGACTCGAGAGGAGCTCTTCCGCATGGCGCATGTTACGGGCTCGGCCCATGGCGCCTCCGCCAGCAGCAACCGTGCCAAGCCCAACGGAGCGTCGCGCGGAGGACGCGCGCGCCCCGCTCCCCCGATTTTTTGCCAAACACCTGGCCAGACTTGGCAAGAAGCGACTCGCCGTCTTCACTCTGGTGAGGGGTCGCCAGAGAGCCGTGCAACATTCACGTGTCGCTTCACGGGTGCATGCAAGAGGCGACCGGTGCGAGCGGCAGCGACTACTACGAGCACGCCGGGTACAACGAGTGGGCCGATGGCAAATCACATGTCAGGCGATGAAGTCGACGCCGATGTCCGCCGCCGGCGCCGAGTGAGTCAGGGCGGCGCCGACGGAGATCGCGTCTACCCCTGCCCTCGCGAGCTCGGTCACGCGCGGGGGAGTGATCCCGCCGGACGCTTCGAGGAACGCTCGGCCGGCGGTGATTCGCACCGCCTCGGCGACCGTCGCCGTGTCCATGTTGTCGAGGAGGACGATGTCGGCGCCGGCAGCAAGGGCCTCGCCGAGCTGCGCCAGCGTATCGACCTCGCACTCGATCTTGCTCGTGTGCGGAGCGCGCTCGCGCGCGCGTGCGATTGCCTTGCCGACGCCGCCGCAAGCCACGATGTGGTTGTCCTTGATCAGGACGGCGCTGCCGAGATTGTCGCGGTGGTTCTTTCCCCCACCGGCGCGGACAGCGTAGCGCTCGAAGAGGCGGAGGCCGGGGGTCGTCTTGCGTGTATCGGTGATGCGCGTCTTGGCTCCTTCGGGGACGGCGTCGACGTAGCTGCGGGTGACCGTCGCGATCCCGCTCATCCGCTGCGCGAAGTTGAGCGCGACGCGCTCACCCATCAGAACCGAGCGCGCGCTCCCCTTCACGCGCCAGAGGATCGCGCCGCGGGAGACGCGGGAGCCGTCGGCGGTGTCGATCGTCACGTCGAGACGCGGGTCGATCCGGGCGAAGACGCGGGCGACGACCGGCGCGCCGCAGGCGACGATCGCTCCGCGCGCCACTCCGTGCGCGACGGCGATCGCGTCGGCGTCGATGCACGCTTCGGTGGTGATGTCGCCCGAGCCGAGGTCCTCGGCGAGAGCGCGATCGACGATCGAATCGACGAGCGGGAGCGGAAGATCGGTCATCATGACCTCGAAACTTAGTTCACCACCCTTCGACCCGCCACCCCCCGCCGCTTCGCCTCCCGCTGGAGCCGCGGATCGGGATTCAGGACGCGGCCTCGGCGACGTGGGCGAGGAGCAGAAGGTCGGTGAACGAGTCGCTGTAGAAGGCGGCCTCGCGGAGATCGAAGCCGAGTTGCTCCGCCAGCGCGCTGGCGCGGGCCACAACCATGCGCGGGCGGAGCGCGGACCCGCGCAAACGAGAGCTTCGGCATGTCACGGGTAGTGCCTCGATCCAGCGTTCGAATCGGGGCGCTCGTGACCTTCGCACGAGCGTCGACTAGGCTTGGTGGGTGAGGTCCGCTCGTACGGTCGCGTTGGTCGCCTTGGTTGCGTGCGGTGGGCGTCTTGCTCCAGGCACCCAGCCCGAGGAGACCGCTCCGGCAAACACGAGCACTGGCTCGGCCTACGCGGCGCCCGCGTGCGAGGCGTCAGGTCCTCGCTGCGTCTTGTGTGCAGGGACGTGGCTCTGCCCGTCGGGCTCGTTCGCGGAGTGCCCGGCGAATGTCTCACAGGGAGGACCGTGCGACGTTCAGCCCGAGTGTCTTCAGTGCGCTCAAGGCGCCGGGGCTGTCTATGCGTGCTCGAGTGGAAGCTGGGACCTGAGCGTAATGGCGCGCACGGAAACCAGCAGCCTGTGCCCGCCGTGACCGGCCGCGCCGGCCTTCGCGTCCTGCTCGATGCCATCCGCAACCTGGAGGCTGCGCCGCCGAATGGGTGGAGAGCGCGTCCGTCCACGATACGCGCGAGGGCAAGACCGCCCTGGGAGACACGCACCGCCGCTTCCATGTCGTGCCACACCGACGATGCGCCTGGGCGCCCTCTTCGCTCACTCGTAGTACTCCCCTTCCGCAAGGTTGTAGAACTGCGTGCAGGAGGCCTCCGTGGCGACCGGGATCTCGATCGCGGCATACGCATCGGAGGCGAGCCCTGGGGTTGCGACCGTGCAGGTCACCCTTGCCACGTGCGTGGCCGGGTCGACGGGGGAGACCCGAGCGACCTGCCCCACGATCGTCACCCCGGGCAGAGCAGCAACATGCACACGAACGGGAGCGCCCTGCCTCGCCGTACGCGTCGACCTGCATGCCCATGAGGCCGTGGCCCGTGGCGGTAGGGGTGATGTCCGCGGCTCGTGGCGCGAGCCGCAGGCTGGTCACCTCGCCTGCGCGCGCACGCGCGTCAGATCCGGATCTCAGATCAGAGTCAGAACCAGAACCAGAACCAGAACCAGTACATGCCGGTAACGTAACTACAGTTTCTTCGGACGAAGTAACCCGAGCATCCATGAGAGTCACATCGTGGCTTCTGTGACCGGTTACATTGCCGGTTACATTGCCGGTTACAGGATCACTGCCGCCGCGAGTCTTCGCGCCGGCCGCGAGCCCGTCCGCGAGCTTCGTGCGGTCCCCGATGGCCTTCGCCTCGAACGGGCCTGACTCGTGCGGGACTCCGGTAACGGCCCGGATTCCCTCGCTGTACGCGTCGACCTGCATGCCCGTGAGCCCGTGGCCCGCGGTCGGGATGTCGTCCGAGGCTCCGGTGAGCCGCCGGGTCGTCCCTGCGCCTGCGCGCGCACGCGCGTCAGATCCGGATCTAAGACCAGAGTCAGAACCAGAACCAGAACCAGAACCAGTACATGGCGGTAACGTAACCAGGTTTGCATCCGATGAAGTAACCGGACCAGCACCGCGAGTCACATCGTGACCGCTGTAACCGGTCACATCGCTGGTTACATCGTCGGTTACAGAGTCGCTGCCGCCCCGAGCCTTCGCGCGCCACGACGCGACCTTTCGAGCATTCGCAGCCTTCCTCGCCTCGATCTGCTTCCTTGATTCGTTCTTGGTCGTATACCCGACGAGCAGATAGCCGTCGTCGCGGGCCGCAAAGAGGCCCACCTGAACCAGCACCTGGCAGAACGCCCGTCCCTCGGCTTCCGTCACGCCGAGCAACTGACCCACGACGTCGCCCG
>Ga0302279_10000995_pt1 | contig 41427 bp, 32 predicted proteins | sample III_Bog_N3_3_FD_194541 | JGI IMG/M metagenome (GOLD analysis project Ga0302279, IMG submission 194541) | Peat permafrost microbial communities from Stordalen Mire near Abisko, Sweden - III_Bog_N3_3 | ecosystem: Environmental > Terrestrial > Soil > Wetlands > Peat | place: Sweden: Abisko... | reverse complement strand
CGCAAGCGCATCGCCAAGGGCAGCGGGACGGAAGTGCAGGACGTGAACAACCTGCTCCGCCAATACGCCCAGATGGCCAAAATGTTCAAACAGATGGGCAAAGGCGGCCTGGGCGCCAAGATGATGCGCGGCGGATTAGGCGCCATGGGCATGGGCGGCAAGCAGCGGTTTGGGCGGTAAAACTTACGGGCGCTTCAGTGCGTCATAACAGCAATCAGGCGCAAGCATGACCACCACCACCCTGCAGGACCAACTCGACGAGATCACCGCCAACACCCGGCAGTTGGTCCAGGCGGACAGGCTGGCTGTCGGCGAGCGAGCGGTGTCTGAACTGTTTGCTTCCGGCATCGAAGAAAAAATCCTCCCCGTCGGCGCCGTCGCTCCCGCGTTCGCGTTGAAGGACGCGACCGGCCGCCTGGTGCGCTCGGAAGACTTGCTCGCCCTCGGTCCGCTGGTGATCAAGTTCTTTCGCGGCCGCTGGTGTTCCTATTGCGTTACCGAGCTCGAAGCCTGGCGCGATCTCTACGGCACGCTGCGCGAGCGCGAAGGGTTGATGGTCGCCATCGGCCCGCAGATTCAGCGCCAGAGCGACTTCATGGCCGGCCAGCATGGGCTGCCGTTTCCGGTATTGCACGACCCGGACAACAAGGTGGCCGAGCAGTTCGGCCTGGTCTACACGGTGCCCGAGTACCACCGCGCCTACTACCTCTCCATCCTGGTCAACATACCCTTCGTCAACGGCGACAAGAGCTGGCGGCTGCCGCTGCCGGCTACGTACGTCATCAATCGCGATGGCCGCGTGGCCTTCGCCGAGGCCCACGCCGACTTCCGCGTCCGCCCCGAGCCGGAAGAAGCCCTGGCCGCCGCCTTTGTCCACCACGGCCGCTAAAAAGCCCTGAAGAACAGTTACAGATCCTTCGACTCCCTGCGCCTGGCTCCGGTCGCTCAGGGTGAAAGTTCCGCAGTTGGCTCTCAAGATGGGCGAATCGAGGCGGAAATCTTACTTCCAGCGTTGGGCAAGCTGACTTCACGCAGTAGAAACACCTTGCTGCGCGATAACTCGCCGCTCACGATCTCCACCCGGCTCTTACTAACTCCGCATAACTCCGCCAGGAATGCGACTAATGCCGAGTTAGCCTTGCCTTCCACGGGCGGAGCCTGAACGGCGATCTTCAACTGTGCCGCGGCGCCCTCGCCGTAGACGCCGGTGACGGCCGTCTTCCTGGCTCCCGGCTGGGCGCGAACGGCCACCGTAACGCCTTCGGCCGACTCGCGCAGATAGCCCGGCGCATTCATTCCGGGGGCCCCGTATACGGCGCGCGCTTGCCGAACAGCGCCGTGCCCACGCGGATGCGCGTTGCGCCTTCTTCAATGGCCAGCGCAAAGTCTCCGCTCATGCCCATGGAAAGCACATCGAGCGCCAGCCTCGGATAAGTCGCAGCCCACTTATCCCGCCACCTGCGCAGGCTGCGGAAGCAGGCGCGTGTGACATCTTCCGCGACGCCCCACGGAGCGATCGTCATCAGCCCCTGCGCGTGCAGGTGATGCAGATCCGGCAGCCGCTCCAGTAGAATCGCGGCTTCGGCCGACTCCGGCTCAAGCCCGGCTTTGGTCTCCTCCGGGCTGAGCTTGACCTCGACGAGCACCGGCAGACGCTTGCCCAGTTTGCCCGCCGCTTCGTTCAGTCTCTCGGCCAAGCGGAGCGAGTCGACCGAATCCACCGCGTCAAACAGTTCCACAGCGCGCGCAGCTTTGTTCGACTGCAAATGCCCAATCAGATGCACGAGGATCGGCGCATCTGCGGCGGCGATGTTTCCCTCAGCGCGCCACTCCGCGAGCGCGTCAGCTTTCGCGGCAAACTCCTGCACACGATTCTCGCCAAACACCCGCAGCCCCAGCTCCGCCGCTTCAATCATTGTCGCCGCCGGGTAGGTCTTCGATACGGCCATCAGTTCCACATCGCCGCGACTGCGCGCAGCTTTCCTGCATGCTGCCGCAATGGCTTCCTCGAGCCGCTCAAGATTCTCAGCAAGGCTCGTCATTGCGCGCCCTGCCGTCGTAAGGCCGAATGGCCGTGCAGAACCGGGCGCACGCTGCTTTGGGAGATTCTATGTTGCATTCGATTCTCTATCCCCAGACCGCGCCATGCGCCCCTGGGCGCTATCGTTGCGTCCTTTGACCGGCACAAGCTGCATTGCGCTGCCCAGGCCAAAGCGCGGCATGTTGACGTAGATGCTCTCGAACTGCCCCGGCGCCACTGTATACGTCTCGTGCCAGATGCCCACGGCACCGTTGCTGCCGATGCGCCGATTGAACTCCGCCCAGGCCGGCAAGTGAGCCGCGTTGCGCGCGTGTGCATAGGCGTGCAGCTGCTCAAAGCTGCGCCAGTATTGCACCATCCCCACACCGCGCCAATACAAAAAGGGGTCAACGTGCAGCAGGCCCAGCTCCGGCTGTCTCTTGAGTTCGGCAATCATCGGCCCCATCGCCGCCGCCACGCGGGTCCAGCTTCGTACCGCCAGCCAGCGGTTCACGCGAAAACCGATCAGGAAGACAACAAACGGCTCGTCGCTTTGCGCCGTATAGCGCCCCGGAAAGATCGCAGCCATGGCGTTTATCTTTCTCCCTTTGATCCGATCCAGATGGTCAACCCGAGTGGAAGGCAGGACGCCCATGCGAGCGGATAGCGAGTCCGCCGCGGCGGACCCCACCGCAGGTGCTCAGTGACCGTGCTCTTCCAGGTACTTCTCCGCTTCAAGCGCCGCCATGCAGCCTGAGCCGGCAGCGGTAATAGCCTGTCGATAGCGCCGGTCCTGCACGTCGCCGCATGCAAACACGCCGGGAATCGCAACGCCGTTGTGGGTTGTCAGGACGTTGCCGGTGGTGCGAATGTAGCCGTCCTCATCCAGGTCCATCTGCCCGGCAAACATCCTGGCGTTGGGCTCATGGCCAATGCCCAGGAACAGACCGCTGATCGAGAGTTCATCCACATTGCCAGTGGTCACATCCCTCAGCCGGAGCCCGCGCACGTCCTTCTCTTCCACGCCCAGCACCTCTTCCACGATGGTGTTCGTCCGCAGCTCAATGTTGGGGTGCGCCATGGCACGGTCGAGCATGATCTTTGACGCGCGGAAAGCCTCGCGCCGGTGCAGCAGCGTGACCTTGGTGGCGAAGCGCGTCAGAAACAGCGCCTCTTCCATGGCCGAGTCACCGCCTCCGACGACCGCAATGTCTTTGCCGCGGAAGAAGAACCCGTCGCAGGTGGCGCAGCTGGAGACGCCGTGCCCGATCAGCGCCTGCTCGCTGGGCAGGCCCAGCCAGCGCGCGCTCGCGCCGGAGGCCACAATCAAGGTACGGGTATGAACTTCGCCGGCAGAGGTATGCAGCCTGATCGGGTGCGCGCCCAGCTCGATTCTGCCCAGATGCGCCAGCTGAAACGTGGCGCCAAACCGCGTCGCCTGCTTCTTGATGTTGTCAATCAGCTCGGGCCCTTGAATGCCGTCAGGCCAGCCAGGAAAGTTTTCGACCAGGGTGGTGATGGAGAGCTGACCGCCCGGCTCGTGGCCTTCCAGAACCAGCGGGTTTAAGCCAGCCCGGCCGGTGTAAATGGCCGCCGTGAGCCCGGCGCAGCCCGAGCCCAGAATTACCGTGTCGCGAATATCCGTCATGAATGAACTCTTTCTGCTTCTATTTTAGATGTGCCATCCGCCGCCGGGATTCCGGCCCCGCGGCTCAGCCGAGCGGTGCAGCCAGCAGCGCCGGCCGGTCCGTTGCCAGCTTGACCACCAGCTCGCCAAACAGGGTGTTGGCCCAGGCAAACCAGGGCCGCGTAAAGTTCGCCGGGTCGTCCTTGTGGAACGACTCGTGGATGAAGCCCGTCCCCGCCGTCGTGTCGCGCAGCCAGCGCAGGCACTGGCGAATCTCCTGGTCGCCGCTCGCGGTGAGGGCGCGGTACAGGATGCCCATGGGCCAGATCATGTTCAGCCCCGCGTGTGGCCCGCCGATGCCCTCAGCGGCCTTGCCGCGGAAGAAGTACGGGTTGGCTTCGCTCAGCGCAAAGGCGCGGGTGCGGCGGTAGAGCGGGTCGTCCAGAGTGCAGCAGCCGAGGTACGCCAGGCTCACCAGGCCCGGCGCGTTGGCGTCGTCCATCATCAGCTGGTTGCCGTAGCCATCCACTTCATAGGCCCATATCTCGCCAAACCTGGCATGCCGGGCCTTGCCGTACGCGGACAGGGCGCGCTCGACTTCAGCGGCCAGCAGTTCGGCATCGGCGGCCAGCTTGGCGTCGCCGGCGGCGTGGCCGGCCAGCTCGGCAAGCTGCCGCAGGCTGGTTACGGCAAATAAATTCGCCGGCACAAAAAGCGGATAAATACAGGCGTCGTCAGAGGGGCGGAACATGGAGTAGATCATCCCCACCGGCCGCGCGGGATTGCCAAACCCGCCCAGCGGCAGCGTGTCGGTCGGCACCGGCGACTCACGCTCGAAGGAGTAAGGGCCGGGGCCGTCCTTGCGCTGCTGGGTGCGGAAGGTGCGCACAATGGCCGCTGCTGCGGCTCTCCACGTCGCGTCAAAGGGGCTCGCGTCGCCGGTCGCGCGCCAGTAGCCGTGCGCCAGGCGAATCGTGTAACAGAGCGAGTCGATCTCCCACTTGCGTTCGCCCACGCCGGCGTGGTGCTCGGTCTTGTCGTGCACCGCCCAGCTCAGCGGCGCGGCAGTTGCATCGCGCATAAACGCATTGGCGTAGGGGTCGAGCAGAATCATGCGCGCCTGGCGTCGGATCACGCCCTCCAGCAGCTCGCGCAGCCGGCCGTCGCCTTTGGCCAGGGGCAGATACGGACCCACCTGCGCCGAGGAGTCGCGCAGCCACATCGCATCAATGTCGCCGGTCACAATGTAGGTGTCCGGCTTGCCTTCAAAGCTGCCCGGAAACACGGTGGTGTCCAGCGTGTTGGGAAAGCTGTTGGCAAAGATGGTCTGGAGCGCGGGGTCGGCAATCTGCTTCTGCACGCGCGGAATCAGCGTCTCTACGGCCGCGCTGGTGAAATGCCGGTCGGCCTGGGCCGGGCGGGCATGCGGCAGTTCCGCTGCCCCGGCCCTGGCTGCGCCCCAACCCCCCTGCGCCACGGCCACAACTGCCGCTGCGCCTTTCAACCAGTCCCGCCGGCTTACCTCGACCATCGCACGCTCCTTTTCCTCGCAGGGCAAGTTCTGCACATGCAAGCCTATCGCGTTCCTCTCTATCATGTCTGGTATGGCTAACCTTACCCTCATCTATGGACTGCGCCTGCTGCCCGAAGGCGAAGTGACCGAAATCAAAGACGCAACGCTGACGCTGGCCAACGGCCACCAGGCGCACGTCACCATGCACACCATCGAAGGCTCGCGCGAGGAGATTGAAACCCAGCTCAAGCGCTCACTCGACGCATTCTTCGATTTCTATCCGGAGATCTGACCGCGGGGCGCACCGGAGAAGCCCCTTTTGTGATCCAATCCGACGCGCCGTTCGCCGGCGTGCGTGCCGGCCGCGCGCTCCCGCACTCCGCCAGAGGGACGCGACCGCGCTGGCGGGAGGATTCTCATCCAGAATCCTGCCGACTGTATCGAAACGCGCCAACTTCCTCAACGCCCACTAAGATATTTTCGCGGTTATCCACAGAGAAGGAAACCTCTCATGAGAGCCCTTTGACCATCTCCTCATGAGAGTTTTGCAAAGCGAGACAACTCCAATCGAGCGAATGACTCGTTTCGCGACACTGTATCGAATTCAGTCATAGATTAAGCGCTTTCTCATGAGCGATTTCGATTGTAACCAGCCTTCTTCGCATTACTTAAGAATTTCCAGCCTTGTGGCCAGCGATCCGATGAAACCTCTGTGTTCGCGTGAGCGCCTTCTCATCGCAGTGCCTGAGCAATCCGCCCGGCGAACCAGACAGTTTTAATGCGGACCCCCGCATTCTGGAGCGCCTGCCGTGCTGGCTTTAAGTTTTTCTTATCCACGCCGCCTGATTCTCTTGCTTTCCGCCGCACTCCCGGTCTTCCTCACTCCCGCTGCCAGCCACGCCGGCGGACCCAAATATGTTGCCGGCGCCAGCGTCTTCAACCCGGCCGCCATGGGCCAGCCCGCGCACTGGTCTGGCGGCCAGCTCAACTACTACGTTGACCAGGGTCCGCTCAACAGCGCGGTCTCGAACCAGCAGGCAACGGCCATGGTGGACGCAGCCGCTGCGCTGTGGTCCGCCGTTCCGACGGCCGCGGTCACGCTGACTGACAAGGGCCCGCTCAACGAAAACGTCAGCGGCGCAAACATTGCCGCCACCAGCGGCCAGATCACCGCGCCCGCCGACGTAACCCCCGTGGCCACTTCCTACCCCATCGCAGTGATCTATGACTCCGACGGCTCGGTGATCGACGCGATCTTCGGCGCGGGCGCGAGCCAGCCTATCAGCTGTCAGAACAACGGCGTCCGCACCTGGCTGGACAACATCAATCCGGATGCGACCATGGCCCACGGCGTCATCCTGCTCAACGGGCTCTGTGCCACCACGTCCGACCTGGTGGAGATGATGAGCTTCCAACTGGAGCGCGCCTTCGGCCGGGTGCTGGGCCTGGACTACGCGCAGGTCAACCCCACCGGCCTGACCGATGAGCTGCCCGGCGGCACCGCCGGATGGCCAGTCATGCAGCCCCTGGGCGGCGTCTGCGGCGTAACCGGCGGCGCATGCATCCCCAACCCCAACGTGCTTCGCTTTGACGACATCGCCGCGCTCAACCGCATCTATCCGGTCACCGCGCAAAACCAGGCCGGCTTTGCCGCCAAGCAGATTACGGCAGCCAACACCGTGTCGATCCAGGGCACCATCAGCTTCCGCACCGGCATGGGCATGCAGGGCGTCAACGTGGTGGCGCGCCCGCTCGACGCCAACGGCAACCCGCTCTATCAATACACGGTCACCTTCGTATCCGGCGGATACTTCAACGGCAACCATGGCAACCCCATCACCGGCTTTGTGGACGCCAACGGCCAGCCGCTCACCCAGTGGGGCTCGAGCGACCCTGCGCTGCAAGGCTTCTTCGATTTGAGCGATATGCCGCTGCCCCCCGGCGTTACCAGCGCCAGCTACCAGGTCACGTTCGAGACCATCAACCCGCTTTATATCCTGGAGGACTCGGTCGGCCCGTACCTGGATGGACAGGCGGCGCCTTCGGGCACGCTGGCTCCCATCTCCGTGCCCAACCTTGCGGTGGGCAGCGCGCAGACGCTGACGGTCAACGTGGCGGACTCGGCCATCGGCAGCGGCAACGACGCCATTGGCGCGCAGGCCGCGCCGCGCATGCTGGCGGCAAGCGGCATGTGGGCCGGCCGACTCAGCCAGATCGGCCAGACCGACTGGTTTACCTTCCCCGTCCGTGGAGGCCGCACCTTCACCGTGGTTACGCAGGCACTTGACGCAGCCGGCATGCCCACTGAAACCAAGGCCATGCCTTCGATCGGCATCTGGGATGCCTTCGATTCCGTTGGCGCACCGGCCATCGGCGCCGCGCCGGGCATGAACGGCCTGGCCACCGGCGAAACCTGGCTACGCGTCACCACGCTTGGCGATGACATGGTCCGCGTCGGCGTTGCCGATCAGCGCGGCGACGGCCGCCCCGATTATCCCTACAAAGGCTGGGTGCTTTACGCCGACACCATCGCCCCGGAGCGCCTGCCCGCCAGCGGCGGAGCGTTCGTGATCCACGGCATGGGCTTCCGGTTGGCAGACACGGTCTTGGTCGGCGGCCGGCCGGCTCTGATTACCAGCATCTCGCCCAACGAGATCACGGCCATCGCCCCGCCGGCCGCCAGCGGCGTCACCGGCTCGGTCGACGTCGAGGTGGACGATCAGCCGGCATTTTACGCGGCGGCGATTGTCTCCGGCGGCCTGAGCTACGACTCTGGCAACGGCGACGCGCTCAACCTGGTCACCGCGCCCATGAACACAGTCCCCACCGGCGTGCCCATGCCCTTCACCGTCACCGCGCTGGGTTCCGATCTCGTTCCCGCAGGCGGCGTCACCGTCCTCTATACCGTCACCAGTGGAACCGCCAAGCTTGGCTGCGGCCAGCCGGTCTGCTCGGTCACCGCCACCGGCGACGGCCGCGCCACCATGAACGTCACGGCAGTCGACTCCACCGGGTCGATTGTGACCGCCTCGCTCACCGACGGCGCCAGCCTGCAGGCCCAGTTTGCCGGCGGCGCGCCGCCGGTGCTGGCCGCGCTCACCCCGCGGCTCTCGCTCGCAGCCGGGGCAACGGTCACGTGGACGGTGCAGGCACTGGTTCTGAACGGCAGCGCGCCGACCGCGGGGCAGGGAGTTACCTGGCAATCCACGGCCACCGGCTTTGCGACGCAGGGCGCGGCGCTCGACATCACCAATGCCTCCGGCATCGCCACCCAGCAACTGACCGTGGGTCCGCTCGCCGAGGGCCAGCTGGCCACCGTGAACGCCTGTCTGAACGGCACCAGCCAGTGCGTCGCGTTCACGGCCATCGGCGCCCGGGCGGAGTACGCCACGCTGGAAGCCGTCTCCGGCGTCACGCAGAGCCTGGCTGTCTCCGCAACCCCCGCGCAGGTCGCGCTGCGCCTGCTGGACATGGACGGCAACCCCATGGCTGCCGGCTCGGTCACGCTCTACCAGGCTCTCTACGCCTGGCAGCCGCCCTGCGGCGCGCACAGCATCTGCCCGCCCTCGACCATGCTGGCCACGCAGACCGCAACGGCCACCTCGGCTCTCGATGGCACGGTGACTTTTGCGCCGGCTGCCCTGCCGGGCGTGGCCACAGACCTTGAAGCCGTGGCCGCCTCCGGCAACACATCCACCCTGAATATCGCCGTCGAACAGCACCCATAGGAGTGATCAGAAAAGAGGAGTTGAGCTATTGGCATTTGCGGGGGTTTGGCAGGCCGAGAAAGAACTCCTTACACCGATGACAGGCGCTGGATGGGCAATAGCAGGGGTTGAAGCCCGCGCTGATTTGATTGCGCTTGCGGCACGCGACCCAGAGGGTACCTCGGTCGTGCCCTGACACTTCTTGCCTCTTTCGAGGAGTTTTTCCGCAGTCTGCAAAGCACCGGCGCCGATTTAGAGCAGTTCTCCAATTCATGTGCTCTGTTTAGTTGCGTGCAAGGTGGCTTTTTCTTAAGGGAAAAGCCACTTATCACCGTGCTTTCGGTGTAAAGCAATTGGAGAACAGCTGTAGTTGGCGTTATCGGCATGACTGAAGTCATGCCCAGGTACAAAGCCTCTCGAAGTCCGCTATGGGCAAGTTTTTCGAAGGTCTGTGAATCCGTGCTCTTGTTGCAACGGAAACTGGCGACCTGAGAGTGGCTGTTGCGACCATCCCACCTTTGTAACCACCCGGCTCACCCTGTAAACGGATGTGCACAGGCCAAGTTCCCTGGCTCAGCAGCAACTTACAGTAAATAAATCACTTCTCTCGTTTCCCGGAATGGCCCCTAACTTGCTGCAAGACATGGGCATCTCGTCAATTGTCAGCCAATCGGCGGTTCGGAATGCGTTGTCCGGGGCTTGAGAGCTGCCGGGCTGACGCCCAGGGGGAGACATGGCGGACCCATCTAACGGGACCAGGACCGGCCGCATGCGGAGCGCGGAGTTCTTCAAGCGCGGCGCATCCTTTCTGTCGCCTGTGTTGGCCGGCCTGGCGCTTGCCACCGTTCTGGGTCTACTCACCCACAACGTGGTCATCGATGCGCGCTTCAATGAGGTGCTGATCTTTGCCTCCGGCGCCGCCGCGGCTGTTCTCGTCCTGCGCCTGCTGGTGCAGCGCGAGCGCCGCGTGGCCCTGCAGCGGGTGGTGAGCGAGATCGTTGGTGAAAATACCTCGCCTGAAGTCGCCGCCATGCGCATCCTTGAAGCTTTGTGCGTCTCTCAGGGCTGGGATGTGGCCCTCAAATGGGAGGTCAACGCCGAACAAAACCGGCTCGAATTCTGTTCCAGCTGGGGCGCGCCCGGCCGGCACACTGAATCGCTGGTGAAGGAAAGCGCTGAAAACGCGCTCACCCCGGGCATTGGCCTGGCGGGCCGCGCCTGGCAGGACGCCCGGCCGGTGTGGGTCGCCGACCTGGCCACTGAGTCCGACAATCCTCATTCCAAAGCCGCGCAGCGGCTGGGCATGGTCTCCGGCTGCGCCGTGCCGATCCGGGTGGGCAACCGCGTTCTGGGCGTGCTCGAGTTTTACTGCCACTTCTGCCTGCGTGAGAATCGCGAGGCCATGGCCTCGGTGGAGACTGTCGCCGCCTCGCTGGGCCAGATGCTGGCCCGCTCCCACGAGCGCGGGTGGGCCGAGAAGCTCTACCGCCAACAGGAGATTCTGCTCAACTCCGTCGCCGACGGCATCTGCGGCCTGGACCCCAACGGCCTGATCAGCTTTGCCAATCCCGCCGCCGTCAGCATGCTCGGCGCGGCTACATCCAGCCTGACCGGCAAGGCGGTCCACGACCTGCTGCACGGATCCGCTCCCAACGGCAGCGAGTGCGGCGGCGAGTGCCCGCTGCTGCGCGCCACGGGCCGCTTGCAGCTGATGGCCACGGCTGGCGAAGATACGCTCTACCGCGCCGACGGCAGCCCCTTCCGCGTGGACTACGCGCTTACCCCCATCCTCGATCACGGCCGGCTCTCGGGCTCGGTGCTCAGCTTCCGCGACATCAGCCAGCGCTACGCCCTGGACCGCCTGAAGGACGAGTTCATCTCCACCGTGAGCCACGAGCTGCGCACCCCGCTGACCGCCATCCGCGGCTCGCTCGGCCTGCTCGCCCACGGCAGCCTCATCGAAGTCAATGACAAGGCCGCCAACCTGCTGCGCATTGCGCTGTCCAACTCCGACCGCCTGCTCCGCCTGATCAATGACATCCTCGACCTGGAGCGCATGCAGAGCGGCCGCGACCGGCTGGTCTTCAAGAAAATTCAGATGGGCCAGATCGTCCGCCAGGCCATCGACTGCACAGCTCCGGTGGCCGATGCGGCAGGCGTGCAGCTGGTGCAGGACACCACCCAGGTCGAGGTCGCAGCCGATCCCGACCGCCTGGTGCAGGTGCTCACCAACCTCATCTCCAACGCCATCAAGTTTTCGCCGCGCAACTCCTGCGTCAGCGTGCTCATGCGTCCTGACCTGAACGGGGTCACGCTCTCAGTCGTCGATGCCGGCCGCGGCATTCCCGCCGACAAGCTCGAATCCATCTTCGGCCGCTTTCAGCAGGTTGATGCCTCGGACTCGCGGCAGAAGGGCGGCACCGGCCTGGGCCTGGCCATCTGCCGCACCATCGTCCACCAGCACTCGGGCCGCATCTGGGCCGAGCGTAACCCGGTGCGCGGGTCGACGTTCCGCGTCTTCCTGCCTTACAAGCCCGTGCCCATCGGCACCGAAGACCCGGTCTTCGACGCCGAGGCTGAGCGCGTAGCCGAGATCATGGCCCACGCCAGCAACGGCCGCCGGCCCAAACTCGTCCGCATGGAGATGGCGCAGAACTAAGGCTGCGTGTCCGGATCGTCGTACTGTTTCTCCGCTACTGAATCTTGATGGGCGCCTCCGGCCACTTGAACGGGAACATCCCTCCGGCCTTCTCCGGGGTCATCTCCACGCCGGCAAGCGCAGCTGCGCGGGCTAATATCGGGTCGCGCCCTGCGGCAACATCGGCGGGTGTGGGCACGATCTCTTCATCGGGTGTAACACCGAGTCCTTCCAGGCGTTCGCCATTCGACAAAACCACATCTTCGATCGTAATGCTGGACCAATATTGAGTCACATTGATCGCATCAATCTGGGCGGCGTGAACAAAAGATTGAGAAGTCATGACTGCTCCTGAAGAATGATCCCCAATGACGGTTCCGCGTTTCTCAAGTTGAACCGTTCTTGAGAAAATCTCCGACGCCGAGGCGGAGTCGCTGTCGATCAGAACGATCAACTTGCCACCAATGGCGCTTTTGCCGCGTCCTTTGGCGATCAGAGGTTTTGTTCCGTTTCTGCCTTTCAACTCGCCGATGGTGACATCATGATCGAGAAACTCACCCAGCAGCGCCTGAAGAACGTCTTGCCTCCCTCCTGGGTTGCCGCGTAAATCCAGAACGACTGTATCGAATGGTCGCGCCTTTTTTGCCAGATCGCCTACGTCGTGCGGATCGATCATGAAATTGGGCAGCTTCCAGAAGAGGACTTTTTTCTCCACCTCGAAAAACCGCGATTTGTTTTCCTGCCCCAGCGTTGGGCGGGCTTTGATCCATTCATCGAAGTTTGCGGTGGAGATTTCCTTCTGGCCGGGTGTGACCTTGGCCATCACCAGAAGGGATTTCCGATCCCCTTCCGGCGGCTTTACATCCAGGTGGAACCCCGCTTGCGGAAAGACGGCGTAACCCGTCTGGACCACCCGCAGGTCCTGCCGGGCCAGCTTCACGCCGTTGATGGAGACAATCTGATCGCCTCGCTTGAGCCCTTTGGCCTCCGCATCGCTTCCCGGCTTCACCGCCGTCACGTAGCAGGCTGAATCGCCGACAGCCTGCATGGCGAACCCGTAGTCCACGTTGTACGGCCGGCGTGGCGGAATGAACCCCGTGTGCGAATCGTGCAGCGCGGCAACGGCCGCCGCAATTGCCAGCAGGGCATCGTCCTGGCTCTGCGCATTTTTGATCTTCGCGCGCGCCTCGTCGAATCGCTTGTCCAGATCGAAGCCGTGCAGCGAAGGGTCGTAGTAGTTCTCCTTGATGTCCTTCTCCACCTGGTCGAGGATCGTAAGCGCCTGGGCATTGCTCAGAGCGGTGTAGGCCGGTTTATCCGCGGCCAACAGCACTGTGCTCGCGAGCGCTATCGTGCCTGCAAGAAGAACGCCCGCCGTCACTGCTGTGGCATTGCTCATGGCGATTTTCAAATACTCCTCAACGAAAGTTGGATTCCGCCTGCGAGTGTAGCTCAGAACGCTGCGAATTGTAATGCAGTGGCTGGTCTGGAACTGCTTCTCAAAAATCATCAGGTGCGGTTCGGTCATCACGCCGGGCTACTCGGCCAATGGCGCACCGCCTGCGACCGTTGGGCCAATGTCCGCATCAGAGCTAGTGAGAGGGGTACAGATTGAACGAGCCCGTTGAATTAAGGACGAATGCGGATCGGCAGCCGGTTGTCACCCGTCCCCGCGTCGTCATCGTCGGCGGAGGCTTTGCCGGCATCAACGCCGCCAAAGGCCTGGCCCACCTGCTCGTCGACGTCACCGTGATCGACCGCAGCAACCACTACACCTTTCAGCCGCTGCTCTATCAGGTGGCGCTCGCCGTGCTTTCTCCGGCAGACATCGCCCAGCCCATCCGCAGCATCCTGCGCGGCCAGCCCAACACCGAGGTGCTGATGGATGAGGTCACCGCTGTCGACGCCGATGCCCGCACCGTCACCCTTGGCTCTGGCGCGCAGGTTCGCTGGGATTACCTGGTCCTCGCTACCGGCGCCACGCATTCGTATTTCGGGAAAGACGAATGGGCGCCGTTCGCGCCCGGCCTCAAGACCATTGAGGACGCCACCGAGATCCGCCGCCGCGTGCTGCTGGCCTTTGAGCTGGCCGAGCGGCAGATGGACGAGCACGGCTGGCACCCGCCGCTCAATTTTGTCGTCATCGGCGGTGGGCCCACCGGCGTGGAACTGGCCGGCGCCATCAGCGACATTGCCCAGCTCTACATGCGCCGCGACTTCCGCCACATCGACCCCACCACGTCCCGCGTGCTGCTTCTGGAGGGCTCGCCGCGCGTGCTCGCCGCTTACCCGCCCGATCTCTCCGCCAAGGCAGAGGAGGCGCTCACCCGGCTCGGCGTCGAGGTCCACACCAAAACCAAGGTCGACAACCTGGGAGCAGGCTGGGTCGAAGTCGCAGGCAAGCGGATTGAGGCCGCCGTCACGCTCTGGGCCGCGGGCGTCGAAGCCTCGCCGCTGGGAAAAATGCTGGCCGCACTTCCCGGCGTCACGCTCGACAAGCGCGGCTGCGTGCTGGTGGACGATCACCTCAATCCCCATGGCATGCCCAATGTGTTCGTGTTGGGCGACCTGGCCCACTTCGAGCAGGATGGCCACCAGGTACCCGGAGTTGCGCAGCCGGCGATGCAGATGGGCGATCACGTGGGCAAACTGATTGCCGCCGATCTCAAATCGGCCACGCGGCCCGCTTTCCGCTATTTCGATAAAGGTGACATGGCCACCATCGGCCGCATGGATGCTGTGGCCGACGTGAAATGGCCCTTCAAGGCGCACATGAGCGGCTTTCCCGCCTGGTTTACCTGGCTGACCGTGCACATCTTTTTTCTGATCGGATTCCGCAACCGCATCGCCGTCTTCGCCGCCTGGATCTGGACCTACTTCACCTTCACGCGCGGTGCGCGCCTCATCATCGGCGACCAGAGCCTGCCCGGCTGGCTGGACCAGGTCAAAGCTGGTCCGGCGAACCCGGCCGATCCGACCGGGAGAAGCGAGTCGAAGAACCTCTAGAAATTCACATCCAGATGCACGTTTGCCGTTCCGCCCGCCTGGGGAATGGGCACAGCAATGCCGTCCTGCCTGCGCACCGCTTCAAGCGTCGGTCCATTCACTGCATCGACCTCGTAGCTGAGAGCCGCTCCATCGCGCGGATCGCCGTAGGCAAAGGAAAAGGGCACCACCACCGTGCAAGTGGCCGACAGGCCGGAGAGCGTGGCCACGCCCTGCGCCATCTGTGCTGCATCCGGCCGGCTTCCCGGCGCACCAGGCTTTGGTTCTACCCGCGCCTTGCAGGTCACAGTCGAGCCCGATTGCAGCGTCGACGGGGCTTTCACGCTGAAGGTCACCGCATAGGCGCCGCTGACGGTTTGTGCGGCTGCCGCATTGTCTGGATTCGCAGCATGCGCGGCCCACACCGCGGCCGCCATCATGAGCATGAGGGGTACAGTAGGGGATGAATGTCCTCGGTTCATGGTTCCTCCACACGGGGTTCATCGGAGCCCGTGGGAGGAAAGGTGAACAACGGAGGCAAAGAAACCGGTGCGGATCGGTTACCAAGGTGACGCGAGCAGCGGCCGGGCCGGCCGCCGGCCGCCGATCAGATGTGCGCCTGGGTCGCCTTGATCTTCGACGTGCTCTGCTTTACGCGAAGGTTGTCGATCGCATATTCAATGAAGCGGTGCTCGAAGTGCGGCTCCTCACCCATGAACCGGCAGGTCGACGCCACCTGGTCCACGATAAACCGCGGGTGATACGCGGCCAGTTCGAGCCCCTTGTCTTCAACGATCTTGCGCACGATGAAGTCGAACACGTCGTCGGTCAGCTCCATGCCCCGCAGTGCGCACTCGTTGGTGAATATTTTGTGGTAGTTCTCCCGGCTCGGCCCGCCCACCTCGATCTTGTACGGAAGCCGGCGCAGAAACGCCGTGTCCATCAGGTCTTCCGGATCAAGGTTGGTGGAGAAGATGATCAGCTCTTCAAACGGCACGCTGAAGGTTTTGCCGGTGTGCAGCTTGAGGTAGTCCACGCGGCTTTCCAGCGGCACAATCCAGCGGTTGAGCAGGTTGGTGGGGCTCACCAGCTGGCGGCCAAAGTCGTCGATCACAAAGCAACCGCCCAGCGCTTTGAGGTGCAGCGGCGCCTCATAAAAATTGGCGTGCGGGTCGTAGCGCAGGTCGAGCATTTCGAGGGTCAGCTCGCCGCCGGCCAGCACAAACGGACGCCGGCAGGGAACCCAGCGCGCGTCGTACTCCTCGGTGCGCACAAACGAGGAGCCGTTCTGGTCGCGCGTGCCCTCAATGCTCAGCGGCACGTGCAGGCTGGAGTCGTGCACGCGGATGATCTGCCCCTCCACGCTCACCGCGTAGGGCACGTAGATCACATCCGCAAACACATTGCCCAGGCAGTGAGCCACGGACGATTTGCCGTTTCCCGGCGGTCCGTAGAGCAGGATGGCGCGGCCCGAGTTGAGCGCCGGCCCGCACTGCTCCACAATGCTGTCGTCAAACGTGAGCCCCTTGAACGACTCGCGAATCTTCTGGAACGAGATGATCTCGTTAGTCAGCTTTTGCAGGCTCACCTGGTCGGTAAACTGGGTCAGCGTGACCGGGGCGGGGCCCACATAGCGCAACCGCTCCAGCGCGTCGATGGTCCACAGGCGGCCGGCCTCGGTGAGCACATAGCGCATGTCCACCACGCTCTCGGTGTCGCGCGTGCCCAGTGTGCGCAGCAGCTGGCGGTCGACAGCCATCTGCACCAGGTCAAGCACAATGTGATAGGGCAGCTTGATTGCTTCCACGAACTGGCGGTTCGACTCCAGGCGCCCGGTGTAGATCAGGCGCATCAGCAGCGCCAGCAGGTCGGCTTCTTCCAGCCCGGTGGCCGCAATGTTGGCGGGCTCGCTGGGGATGCGATGGATAAAGGATTCCAGCGTGTTCTTGGCGATGGCCCCGATGGCCACCAGGTTGTCGCCCAGGCGGCCGCCCTGCTCGGCCTGGCGCTCCAGTGCCTTGGTCACATCCTCCTCGGTGACCTTCTTGACCCGAACCAGCAAATCTCCCAAACGCATTCGGACTGCGATGGCGTCCTCCCCGTACCGGTTGTTCCAGTCTTGTGAATGTTGGCCCGAAGACAGGAAGCCCATCCGGGCGAGCCGTCCCCCAGCTGCCGCGGACCGAGCCCTGCCGGCTCACCGCATATTCTACCGAACCGGCGTCACTTCAGCATGAACGCCGCCGCCCGGGTGCCAAAGTGATCACCGCGCCCGGGCGGCCTTCTGATTGCCCGACCGCACCATTTATAGTATGGCCTGTTGGCGCAATCAGACCGGACGGCAGTCCGCTCATTCCGTTCCGCGGCTTTTTCGCCACAATCGATGCAGCATTCGGGAGATCGAAGCGTGAGTGAAGGGGCGGAAAAAACGGAGTTCGACTGGGTTGCTGAGCGTTCTGCCTGCACCCTTCCCAAAATGTTCCGGCAGCTCAGGGAAGAGATTGAAGGGGACGTGAAGGAGCGCAATGCGCAGCGCCCTGACAACGCGCTCTACGAGTTTCTGGTCGAAGACAAGGACAGCTCCTTCGTCGTGGTGCTCCACGCTGCGGACTATCGCCGGACCGTGACTTTCCTCTTCGAGGATCACGCCATCACCGTGCTCGATCCCAGTGGCAATCAGATGTTCGAGGTCACCCTGCAGTTTACCGACGAAGGAAAGTGCCGGCTGAAAGCCAAGGAAGAGAACCGCGAGCCATGGCAGGTGCGCCGCATGGCTCTTGAAGATCTGCTCTTCAGGACAAACTAGCTGCGCCTTAGCCGCGATGCGGGCAGCTCTTGGTATTGATGCACGCGTCAGGCAGCCGCAGCCGCTCCACCGGCCGCCCACCCACGAGGTGCTCGCTCACGATCTCCGCGGCGTCTTCAGGCTTCACGTGGCCATACCACACCGCCTCTGGATACACCACCACCGTCGGCCCATGCTCGCACTGGTCCAGGCAGCCGGATTTGTTGATGCGCACCTTGGGGCCAAGTCCAGCGGCCTTGGTGAGCTGCTGCAACTGCGTGTGCAGCTCGCTCTTTCCGTCGGCATTGCAAGACGGCCGGGGTGCATCCGCAGGGCGGGTATTCGTGCAGACAAAGACGTGGTGTTCGAATGCGGGCAAGCGGTGTTCCTCCTCAAAGTTGGTGAGCGGCGTCGGCAGAAATTGCCGCGCAGACTGCTTCCAGACTAACCGGTCGGCCTGCTGCCGGCTCCGCCCGTCACGGCCGGCTTTTCACAATCCCGCCTCAATCACGGATAATCGCACCATAATCGCAGCACGACCACCCGGGTCGATCTGCGAAAATAGGACACTGACTATGAGTACGGACAACCTGCTTTCGCTCAAAGACGACATGGTGGCCTTCATTGAAGGGCACGGCCTCAAGCGCCTGCCCGGCTACGTCACCGAAGATATTCCCTCCATTGTGTGGGAAGGCGGGGGAAACCCCGATGCGTGGAAAGATTTTGTGGAGATGGCCAAGCACGTCGGTGCGCCCTTCGTTTCCTTCAGCGAGATGACGCTGGAACGCGAAGAGCTCGACGCGCTGATTGAAGAAGCCGGCGAGATGAACTTTCCCGACGAAGAGGCCACCGAACTGGTGGAGGCGCAGTGGCTGCGCAAGTACGCCGGCAACCTGGGCTACATCCAACTGGGCTTCGTCTACCAGGGCCTGGTGTTTCTGCACGAGACCACCACCGAGTGGTACGAGCGGTTCCAGACGCTGCTTGAAGACATCGAGTCGTTCCAGGACATCGTCATCGACGACCACGATCACGACGAGGACGAGTAACCGCGGTGAGTGCGACCGGCGTGAATCCCGCTCAAGCCGGCATGGCCAGCGGAATTTCAACGCGTCGTCCCTCACAGCGTTGGCTCCTCGCTGAGCAGCATCCTGAGGCCGCCGCTGAGCTGGCCAAAGCCGCGCACCTGCCGCTGGTGCTGGCGGAGCTGCTGGTCGCCCGCGGCATCACCGATTCAACCGCGGCGTTCACCTTTCTCAATCCTGAGCTTGCTCATCTTCACGATCCCGGCCTGATGCTGGGCATGGATGCAGCCGTCGCCCGCCTGGAGCGGGCCATCGCGGACCATGAGCCGGTGTTGCTCTACGGCGACTACGATGTGGACGGCACCACCGCCGTGGTGCTGCTCAAGACTGCCATCGAGATGCTCGGCGGCGAGGCCCGCTTCCACGTTCCGCATCGCCTGCGCGAGGGCTACGGCCTGCAATCGAGCGTGCTTGAAGAGGCGTATGCGGCTGGGGTGCGCCTGGTCATCACCGTCGACACCGGCATGCGCGCCTTCGCTGAAGCAGAGACCGCGCGCCGCCTCGGCCTCGACCTGATCATCACCGACCACCACTTGTTGGAGGCGGGCGACGCCGTGCCCCACGCGCTGGCCATTCTCAATCCCAACCAGCCGGGTTGTGCGTATCCTGAAAAATCGCTGTGCGGTGCTGCCATTGCGCTCAAACTCGCGCAGTCCGTGCTGGCGCGGCGCGACCCGGTGCGCACCCGCGAAAAAACGCTGCCCAGCTTTTTGAAGATGGCCGCCATCGCCACCATCGCCGATGCGGTTCCGCTGCGCGGCGAGAATCGCGTCATCGCCACGCTCGGCCTGCGCGAACTGCGCCGGCCAGCCGGAGCCGGCCTGCGCGCGCTGTTTGCCGCTGCCGCGGTCGACCCCAGCACCAAAGAGCTCACCGGTTTCGACATCGCCTTTCGCATCGCTCCGCGCATCAACGCCGCCGGCCGCATGGATGTGGCCTCTGAAGTCATCGAGCTCTTCACCACCCGCGATGCCGCTCGCGCCTCAGAGCTCGCCGCCAAGCTTGAGCGCCTGAACCGCGAACGCCGCGATACGGAAGCCTCCGCGCTCACCGCGATTCAGGCCCGCCTCGCCTCCGCTGCCGAGCTGGCCGCCGACCGTCTGCTCGTCGTCGACGGCGAGGGATGGCATCGCGGCATCATCGGCATCCTCGCCTCGCGCGTGGTTGAGCGCACCGCCAAGCCCGCCATCGTGGTCAGCGTGGAAGACGGGGTCGCGCACGGCTCCGGCCGCAGCGTCGATGGCTTCCAGCTCCTCGACGCCCTGGAGAGTTGCGCCGATCTGTTCACGCGCTTCGGCGGTCATGCCTTCGCTGTTGGCTTCGCCATGCCGGCTGAGAATCTTCCCGAGCTCAAGCGCCGCCTCCGTCTCCATGCCGATCAACACTTGTCCAACCGCGAGCCTGAGCACCTGTTGCGGATTCACGCCGAGCTTCGACTGGATCGCATCACGCCGGTTCTGGCCGGATGGCTGCGCAAGCTCGAGCCGCTTGGCCACGGCAATCCCGAGCCGATCTTCATGGCCCGCGGCGTGCGCCTTGCCGCCGCGCCGCGCACCATGAAGGAGCGCCACATTCGCCTCGAACTGGCTCAGGATTCGCCCGCGCCCACTGGCTCCTCGGCCGCGATGCGCGCCGTTGGCTGGGACCAGGCCGCGCAGGTGGCCGCGCTCGGTTTACGCCAGGGCAGCCTGATCGACGTGGCTTATCGCATCCGGGAGAACGACCACCCCAGCTTCGGTGGCCTGGAGATCGAGATCGCAGGCCTGCGCGTCGCTGAACCGACCGCAAGCTAAATTGGCGTCCAAACGCATCAGGGCCCACGGCTAACCGTGGGCCCTGATGGTTATGAGCGGATCGCCGCTACTGCTTTTAGTGTCCTTCCGGCTTGGGTTTCGCAGCCGGCTTGGGCGCCGGGTTGGCCTTGGGCGGTGCGGTGTTGTGCGCCGGCGGAGGGGTGTTGTGCGCTGGGGGTGGTGTGTAGTGCGTGGGTGGCGCCGTATTGTGTTCCGGCGGCGCTGGACGCGTTTCCGGCGACCGTGCCTCGGGAGTCACCTTGCCGGCGCCGGCGCCGCTGGTCTGCGAGCCGATCTCATTGTGCGCAAGTGGGGGCGCAGCGTGCGTTTCCACCGGCAGTGGCCTGGCCACGGCCAGTGTCGCCGGGTGTCCGCCGTTGTTCTTCGCATACGAAGCAGGCGCCGACCGCGCGCTTGTTTCATGCTGCGACTGGAACGTTGTCGGCGCGGTATGCTGCTCGTGTTCGGCAACCCGTTCCTCCGGTGCAGGCTGGTGCTGCACGCCGCCCGGGCCGCCGGAGTAGGCAACGTGGTTGTTGTTCACCACGGTCGTCCGCTCGATGATGGTGCGGTCCACAAACGTGGTATGGATGATCGTGGTGTTCACGTTGACTACCGCCGTGTTGTAGGCAAAGTGACCGCCGCGCCACTCGCCGCCGGCAAAGCCGATGCCCAGGTAGCCGCCGCCGTAGTTTACGCCGCCGTAGTAGCCCACGTGGTAGCCCCAGTACCCGGGATGGAACATGTAGAGGCCGTTGTTCCAGCCCCAATAGGCGGGTGTCCACAGGCCGCCGTCGAAGGGCGCCGGCACCCACGCGCCGGGAACCCAGTAGTAGCCATCGTCGCCATAGGCCCAGTAGCCGGGGGTCCAGATGAGGTCAGGCTGCGGGCAGGGTGGCTGCTCGTAGACCGGCAGAACGGGTGGTCCAAAGTTGATGCTGATAAATACGCCCGCGAATGAGGAAGCCGGAGCGAGCGACACCAGCAAAGCCAGCAGAGATAAGCGCACAGCGCGAAACAAGCGCATACATGATCCTCCTGGATCGTTCGGATCTTTTGGTTAGAGCATAGAACTGAACCGCAAATGCGCCCAGTCTATTTCAACTGGAACCCTTTTCGCCAGCGGAAGTTGCAGCCTGGTCAAAAAATATTCGTACCCAGTCAGGCCGGCGGAATGGGAAAGCTGGCGCTAGAGCAGTTCTCCAATTCATGTGCTCTGTTTAGCTGCGTGCAAGGTGGCTCTTTCTTAAGGAAAAAGCCACTTATCATCGTGCTTTCGGTGTACAGCAATTGGAGAACGGCTATAATGCGTCACGCAAAAAGGCCCACGGCGATGCGTGGGCCCTTTTTGCGTGACGTGCTAAGAACGGTGGTTCGATGCGCTACTTAGGCCTCCCTTCCGGTTTGGGTTCGGCTCTGGGCGCCGGAGCAGCCTTGGGGGCTGCCCGGGGTGCCGGTGGTCTTGGCTCAGCCTTTGGAGCAGCCGGCCTCGGTTCAGGCCGGGGCGCTGATTCCCTTGGCGCGGCCTTCGGTGCCGGTTCGGGCCTGGGTGCGACCGCTGTCGGCTCAGCCTTTGGAGTAACAGGCCTCGGCTCCGGTCTGGCCGCTGGAGCCCTGGGCTCGGCCGTGGCTGTAGGCGTGGCCTTCGGCGCAGGCTTTGGCTCAGCGGGCCGGGCTTCGGTTCTGGGCGCCGATGCCCTGGGCTCAACCCGGGGCGCAGGTGTGGCCCTGGGTGCGGTATTTGTTTCGGTGCGCGGGGTAGCCGTTCTCGACTCGGTCCGGGGCGCGCTCTTTTCTACCGGCTTGGGGGCGGTCCTGGGTTCGGCACTGGGAGCATTCCGCTGATCGGTTCTGGGAGCGGTCCGGGACTCGGTTTTCGGCGCAGTTCTGGTCGCCGTCCCCGGCGTTGTCTTGGATTCGGGTCTTGGTGCGGCCTTGGCCGGCTCCCGGGCTGAGGTCTTCGCCGGCGGGGCTTCGTGCGCCGCAGTCATCGGCCTGGCCACGGCCAGTGTCTTCGGATGCCCGCCATTGGCCTTTGCAAACGAGGCCTTGTCCGTTCTTGCGGCTGCCACATGCTGCGTCTGGACTGCGGTTGGAGGCGAGTGCTTCTCGCTTGAGTAGGTCCGCTCTTCCGCTGTCGCCTGGTGCTGCACTCCGCCCGGACCACCGGCAAACGCGACGTGACGCGGGTTGGCCACCGTGTGGGTCTCGATGATGGTCCGATTGACGTATGTGGTGTGGATGATGGTGGTGTTCACGTTCACCACGGCGGTGTTGTAGGCGAATGTTCTACCCCGCCACTCGCCGCCGGCAAAGCCGATTCCGAAGAACCCGCCGCCGTAGTTGACGCCGCCGTAGTAGCCTACGTGGTCGCCCCAGTAGCCGTCGTTGTAGGCATATTGGCCGTTGTTCCAGCCCCAGTAGCCGGGCGTCCACAGGGCGCCCTCATACGGTGCCGGAACCCAGGCGCCGGGCACCCAGTAGTAGCCGCCATCCGGGGTGTAGGACCAGTAGCCGGGCGTCCAGAGCAGATTGGGCTGGGGGCATATGGGTACCTCATACACCGGCAGCGCCGGCGGGGCAAACCCAACATTGATGCTGACTCCTACTCCAAATTGCGCGTGCATCGACGCCGGAATCAGCGCCAGCAGCAGAGTGAACATCAGCATACGGGCAGATGAGCGAAACAGTCGCATCGCAAGAACCTCCTGGTTTTTCTCCAGGCCGCTCTGCGGCTTAAAAGTAGACCACGCTCAACCGTGCATGGGCCTGGGAACCACCTCGCAAAGGTAGCCTGAGGCCCACTCGGAATTCTGTTCAAATATGCTCAGCCGATGTTTCGCAGTCTTCAGGATGCCGGATTATGGACGAATGCTGATGCCCATGCCGACCACGTGCCGCGCTTGCAGGTTCACCGGCAGCTCGCCCACGAGGGTGCCGTTCATCGTTACCGGCACCGCTCCAATGTTGTTCGCCACCTGGCCTACGCCGATGTCGAAGCTGAAGTGGGGATGCTCGCGCTGCGTGAAGCGCACGGCGTAGTCCAGCGTCATGGGAAGGTCGGCCTTGCCGGCAACCAGCGGTACACCGTTGGGCGGATTCGCACCCAGGTTCTTCACCGTCCGCGGCTCCTGCGTAAACCCGGCCGAGGGCACCGCAACCAGCTTGTGGCCGATGGGCAGTGGAATTCCCAGGCCGCCAAACAGGCGCCCGGCAAACCGGTTGGCCTGGCCCCCAATGCCGTAGATCGACGCGTTCGTGCCCTTTACGCCCAGGTTCACGAGGAAGGGAACCGGCGGCTTGGCCCATGTCTTGGTCACCGCCACATAGATGTCCTCGTTTGTATAGGACGGAGCCGCGGGCACCGGCTCCGGCGTGCACAGGCCACTGCCGATGCAGAACTGGTCATAGAGCTCGACCGCCTGCACCGCCGCCGCGCCGGAGACGAACTTGTCGTTGGTGCGCACCACGCCACCAATCGCGATGCCCGGCATCCAGGGGCCGAACTGTCCATCCCGGATGGCCACCACCTTGCCGTGGAAGACATTCATCCCATTGAAATTCCACAGGTTGCTGAATGCGCCGGCGTTGGCATCGGTGGCGTGGCCCATGGTGTGGATGCTGCGCGTATAGCCCACTTCGCCGCGGTTGGCGAAGCCCTCCGTCACGCTCACGGTTTGGATATCGCCAATGACCGCGGAGGCGTCCACAAAGTGGTAGCCAATGGCCGGATGGGAGAAGACATGCCCCTTGGCCGACTCAACCACATAGGCCGTGGGCGTAAGAAACCCTCCGGTCTGGCCTTCCAGGGTCAGGTTCTGTGCGTTCAGCCGGCCGGTGCCCAGCATGGCCCCAAAAATAAAGACGAAACATGCGAATTTGTTCAACTTGACTCTGTTCACTTTCCACCTCGGTTGAGCCTTCGCCCGCTGCTGCCCTGACGTTCAAAAAACCATCCTGTTGTACCACAAACACAACACACTCGTCTTGCCCCGCATGGCTGAATTGTGCAAGTTCCCGTGGTGGTAGACTGGTGCCCATGCCGCGTGGCTTGTTCATCACCCTGGAAGGCCTGGATGGCTCGGGCAAAACGACCCAGCTCCGGCGTCTTGCCGCCTGGCTCAAAAAGCGATCGCCAGCAGCCGACCCCGTCGTGACCCGACAGCCCGGCGGCACCGAGGCAGGCGACCGTATCCGCGCCCTGGTGCTCGACTCCAGCCAGGCGGGTCTGGCGCCCATGACCGAGATGGCCCTCATGTTCGCCGATCGCGCTCAGGCCGTCGCCGAGGTCATCCAACCCGCGCTCGACCAGGGCAAGATCATCCTCTGCGACCGCTTTACCGACTCCACCGAGGCCTACCAGGGCGGGGGCCGCGAGCTCGGCTCCGAGCCCGTCCTCGCCCTCCATCGCCTGCTCTGCGGCGACCTGAAGCCCGACCTGACGCTCCTGCTGCTGCCCTCGCTTGAAGTCTCCCTCGAGCGCGCCCGCCGGCGCAACCAGCGCACCGCCGAGCAGGACGGCGCCGACGAAAGTCGCTTTGAAGCCGAGCAGGACGCGTTCTACCGACGCGTCTGGCAAAAGTACCGCGAGATCGCTTTGCGTGAGCCCGCGCGCGTTGTCCTGATCGAAGGCGACCTCGATCTGGATGAAGTCCACGAGAAGATCGCCGCTGCTGTCGCGGCACTGCTCAAGCGCCACGGCTATAACGGCTGACCCTCCTAAATCGCCAGTCTTCAGGTTATAACTTCTGCCGATGTCATACGGAGAAAATCTCTATGTCTGAACGACAAACTAGGACTATTCTCTGCCGTGCCTTCGTTGCCTTCACCCTCGCTGCCGCATTGCCGGTCAATTGCGTAGCCTCTCCACAGTCGAAGATCAACGATCAGCTGAAGAACCTGCGCGATCTCCCCGCGGCCCAGCGACCCGCCGCCACGGTCAAGCTGGCTCTCGACATCCGCGCCCTTCCCGCCGGCCAGCAGAAACTTCAGTTTGCCGATGCGCTTCGACATCTGGCCACGGAGGGGGGCCCAAGCCGGGAGACGCTCCAGGCCGTTGCCGACACGCTTGCAAAAGCGCTGGCCGAGACGCCGGTGCCCGCAAAGGGAGATCGAATTCCAATGCCCTATCTCGATCTCGCCGAGTTGGCGCACTACGAGGATGTAACTGCTACTCTCGATGATCCCCTCTATGCCAAGGCCCTGAAGCAGCTGGCCGACCAGGACACGGAGGTCGAGAAGGCGGACTTTACCCTCAAGGACCTGCATAACAAACCAGTGACTCTTTCCCAACTTCGCGGGAAAATTGTGATCGTTAACTTCTGGGCTACGTGGTGCCCACCCTGCCGCACGGAAATGCCCACGCTCGACACTGTTTACACGCGCTTCCAGTCGCAAGACTTGGTGGTTCTTTCCATCACGGATGAAGATAGCGTCAAGGTGAGCTCATTTCTCGGAGGGAGCGGTTACCACCCTCCCGTCCTGATCGATCCGGGCGGCAAGGTACACAAGCTCTTCCACATTGATGGGATTCCGCGCACCTTTGTCTTCAACCGCGAGGGCAAGCTCGTCGGCCAGTCCATCGACGACTGCACACCGCAGCAGCTCCTGACGATGCTGCAGAAGACCGATTTGCACAATTAGAACCTGAGGACGCGGATGGCCGTGTGATGCGGCCATCCCGTATCCTCAATGTGTGGCCACTCCCGAATTGAACGCCGCACCGCCGGGCGTGGATGAAGACGCAGCCCCGCTGGTCCACCGCGGCCGTTACATCTATCCGCCCGGTCTGCGTCTCAACCTGCCCTTCTACCTGCTGCGCCGTTTCTTCAAGCCCGGCAACCCCATCCTGCTGTTTGAATACCTGCGCCGCTATGGCCGCGCCGCCCACTACCGCATTTTGTTCAAAGATGTGGTCCTGTTCCACGACCCCGCCGACATTCGCGAAGTGCTCATTGACAAAGCCGCCAGTTTTGGCAAGGATCGCACCCAGAAGCGCATGAAGATCCTGCTCGGGGAGGGGCTCATCACCTCCGACGGCGAGACCCACAAGCGCGCCCGCCGCATCGCCGCTCCGGCCTTTCATCGCCAGCGCATCCAGCGCCACGCCGGGCAGATCGTTGAGCTGTCCGCTGTGCTGAGGGGTGAGTGGCAGGCTGGCCAATCAATCGACATCGCGGCGGCCATGATGCGCCTCGCCCTCCAAATCACCGCGCGTACCCTCTTCGACACCGAGGTCACACCGGAGATCATGGTCATCAACGACCAGACCAACATCATCATGGACCTTTACAACTACCTGGTGGCGCTGCCCCGCGCCGAGCTGCTGCTCAACACGCCGTTCCCCGGCATGCGCCGATTCCGCCGCGCCAAGGCCCGGCTCGACCAGGCCGTCGATGGAATGATCCAGGGCCGCCGCGCCGAGACTGGCGCCGCCCTCGAAGAGCGCGGCGACCTGCTCTCCATGCTGCTGGCCGCGCGGGACGACCAGGGCGGCGGTGATGGCCTCAAGCTCAACGACGAGGAGCTGCGCGACCAGGTGCTGACGCTCTTCCTCGCCGGCTACGAGACCGTGGCCAACGCGCTCACGTGGACGTGGCTCCTGCTCAGCCAGAATTCCATCGCCGAAACCCGCCTGCATGAAGAGCTGGATCAGGTCCTCGCCGGTCGCCTGCCCACGCTCGAAGACTTGCCGCGCCTGGAATACACTGCCATGGTGCTCTCTGAATCCATGCGCCTCTACCCGCCCGCCTGGGCCATGGGCCGCGAGGCGCTTGATGACGTCGCCATCGGCCCGTACCGGCTGCGCAAGGGCACCATGGTCTTCTTCAGCCAGTACATCGTGCACCGCGACCCGCGCTGGTTCCCGCATCCGGAGCGCTTCTCGCCCGAACGATTTACCGCCGAGTCGAAGGCCGCTCGTCCCCGCTTTGCCTACTTTCCCTTCGGCGGCGGCGGCCGTCAGTGCATCGGCGAGTCCTTCGCCATGATGGAAGCCACGCTGGCCCTGGCCACGCTCGCCCAGCGCTGGCGCCCGGCCGTCATCCCCGGCCAGGCCATCGAGCTCCAGCCCAAAATCACCCTCCGCCCCAAAAACGGCATCCGCGTCATTCTTGTCCCGCGTCCCGGCCCGCCTGCGGCTCTGGAAAGCTGAAGCCTGCGCCGGCCGAAGTCCGGCGAGCGGCGTTATCATGGCGGCACGACTGAAGTGGTGCCGCCACATAGTTCCGTGCGCGCGATCGGGTTGGCGCATTTGCGATTCATCCGGCTTCATTGTCCATAAGGAGCAACATGGAACGGCGAAATTTTCTTCGAGCTGCGGCGGCTTCGACGGCGGCGGCACTCGTGTTTGGCAAGCGGACGGCGTTCTCGCAGCAGGCGGGGAGCCACATCGAGGTTCTTCTCGACGAGCCGATCGGCACTATTGCGCCGGAGATCTATGGGCACTTTACCGAGCACCTGGGCTCGGTGATCTATGACGGCATTTATGTGGGCGAGGACTCGAAGATTCCGAACCAGCGCGGGCTGCGGTCAAGCATTATCGAAAAAATGCGCGCCATCAAAGCGCCGGTGGTGCGCTGGCCGGGCGGTTGCTTTGCCGACAGCTACGACTGGCGCGACGGCATTGGCTCAAAGAACAAGCGACCGCGGCGGACCAACTTCTGGACCGATGTGTTTGCACCGGAGATGCAGAAGCAGAATATTCCCCAGGTGTATGAGACAAACCAGTTTGGCACCAGCGATTTTGCGCGTTTTTGTCAGCTGTGCGGCGCGGAGCCGTATATCGCCGCGAATGTGCGATCGCTTCCGGCGCTCGAATTCGACCACTGGGTGGAGTACTGCAATTCGCCGCGCGGAACGACGACGCTGGCCGAGACGCGGGCCGCGGATGGATTTCCCGATCCGCTGAACGTGCGCTACTGGGGCGTGGGCAACGAGAGCTGGGGCTGCGGCGGGAACTTTGATCCGGAGGATTATGCGATCGAGTTCAAGCGCTATACAACGTGGGTTCCGAGCTACGGCGTGCCGCTGCGCCTGGTGGCCAGTGGACCCAACAGCGATGAGCAGGCGTGGACGCGGGGTTTTTTCAACAAGCTCTATCATGGCGAGCCCAGCCACGAGGCGCACGGCGTGTGGGGATTGAGCGTGCACCATTATGCGTGGAACCTGTCGCGCGGCAAGACCGACGACTGGAACGCGGGCAAGGGCGATGCGCTCAAGTTCGACGCGACGGATTGGTATGAGCTGGCGCGGGAGACGGCGCGCATCGAGAACATTATCCTAGATCACTGGACGGCGCTGGGCGAGTTCGACCTGGGCCACAACGTGAAGCTGGTGGTGGATGAGTACGGGCCCTGGTACAAGCCGGGTACGGAGAATGGACCGGAACAGCTGCTGGGGCAGATGATCACGGTGCGCGACGCGGTGATGACGGCCATCTCGCTGGACACGTTCAACCGCCACGCCGACAAGGTGGGCATGGCCGCCTGCGCACAGCTGGTGAACAATTTGAATGCGCTGTTTTTTACGCGCGGCGACAAGTTCTGTACCACGCCGAACTTTAATGTCTTCGAGATGTATGCGGCGCACCAGGGCGGGACCGCGGTGCGCGCGGAGTTCGCTTCACCCGAGGTGCGCTACGACCGCGATGGCAAGTCGGCCAGCTTCTGGGGGCTGAAGGGATCGGCGTCACTCAAGGGCAAAACGCTGACGCTGACGACGGTGAATCCGGATGTGCGCGAGGCGCGCGAGAGCGAGATTGTGCTGCGCGGTGCAACGGCTGCGAGCGCCCGGGCGTGGGTGGTGGGCGGAGACGACATGCATGCACACAACACGCTGGAGCAGCCGGACCAGGTGAAGACGCGGACCGCGGATGTGACGGTGCGCGGCGACGGGCTGCGGTTTACGTTTCCGGCGGCGTCGGTGGTGAAGATTGAGGTTGAGCTCGCCTAGAATTCTGCGCCCAGCGTCACGGGGTGCGGTGCTCTCCCACCCTTGTCACGATGAGGCTTTGACAAGGATGGGGCACCCGGAGCTGAGCGACTCCAGAAAGATTCTCTAGAAGTCGAGGCGCAGGCCGAACTGCATTCTGCGGTAGGTGGAGAGCATGCCGCCGTAGGCGCCGAAGGTGCCGCTGGTGAGGCCGCCGTTGAGGTTGAGCGGGCTGTCGTCGAAGCGGACCGTGTTGGCGACGTTATAGACCTCGGCGGCAAACTTCAGCTTTAGCTCTTCATGCAGCGCCCAGGTCTTGGCGAGCGAGGTATCCACGTCGAGATAGCCGTCGCCGCGGAAGTTGTTGCGCTGGCCCGCTTCACCGGGATATGGCAGGCGGATGGGATTGCCGGTGTAGACGCCATTGTTGATGGCATTGGCCGAGTTGCCGGCAAAGACCTGGGGAACACCACCGACGATGTGCTTGTTGACCTTGACCTGTCCTGTGACGATACCCGCGCCCTCAAGCTGCCAGTTGGTGGACCAGCCTGGCTCATAGACGGAGAAGGGCAAGGGGCTGGCCCAACGGCTGAGGCCGGAGAGCTGCCAGCCCCCGATGATCGCGTCCACAACAGCGTTGGCTCCGGCCGCGATGGACTTGCCGCGGCCGAAGGGGAGCTCGTAGACGGCGTCGACCGTGACCAGGCTGCGGATATCGAAGTCTGACGGGCCCTTGTTGAGCTTGGGGTTCCAGGAGTTCTGAATAGCCGAGCCTCCAAAGGAGTCGGAAGAGAACTCGTTGGAGCGCTCGGCGCCCGACCCCATATCGATGGACTTGGAGAATGTGTAGCTGAAGTCGGTGGTGAGGCCGTGGCTGGAGGGGTGGCGGAAGGTGAACTGCAGCGCGTGGTAGGAGCTGGTGCCGATCGACGACCAGGCGTAGAGCGAGGAGAACTGGCTCTGCCAGAACTGGGTGCCGTTGGGGCAGCCGTAGTAGCAATAGAAGTCCAGGTCGGCGAGCGAAGTGGTTTCCCCGTAATCGTAGCGATAGGGAGCCCACTCGTTGTTGTAGATGGCCTGGGTTGCGCTCTCGCCGCCGTAGTCGTACCCCTGCATCTGCGGGAAGATGTCTTCAAAATATTGAATGGTGGGCACGTTGGGCACGGAGCAGGCGGGCTGCGAATAGGGGTTGCAGCCGCCGTTCTGATCCGAGATTCGGGAAAGCCTGGCGGCGGCGTGGAAGTAGTCCCCGCCGCCCTTGTTGTCGACCAGGTCGACGGGCTCGGCCAGATCGAGCTGCTCAAGCAGGTGGCGGCCAAGGCGGCCGACGTAGGTCTCTTCGAAGACGAAGCCGCCCGGCAGTTGGTGCTGGAAGGAGACGTCGAAGTCGTAGGAGTACGGAGTCTTGAGGCGGTTGTCAATGCCCCAGGTGATGGCGAAGTCGCATCCGGACTGAGTAGAGGGCGTGAAGGGATAGGAGATGGTGGAGGGCGGAGCCGGGCAACCGGCGAGCGTGGGGACCGCATGCTGTCCGCCGAAGCGGGGGCTGGTCTGAATGGAGTATTCGCCGGCCGGGTTGGTGACGCCGCTGCTCAGGCCGAACGAACCCTCCTGGTCGAATGAGTTGACGATGCCCTGGCCGAAGTGGTCGAAGTACATGCCGAAGCCGACGCGGATGCTGGTCCGCGCATCGGGCGCAAAGGCGATGGCGAGGCGCGGGGCGATGTTGGTTTTCTGCTTGGCCCAGTAGCCGGGCATGTGGTTTGCCTTGCCGCTGGGAGCAAACGAAAGCGCGTCTTCAAAGACATTCCCCAGCGCCGCTTCCGATCCGCGCTTCAGGTACCACGCGTGGGTGTCGACGGTGGGAGCGATCTGCTGGCCGTGTGACTCGTAGGGCGCCTGGAGCAGGGAGTGGCGAATCCCGTAGGTCACTGTCAGCGTGGGCAGGATGCGCCATGAATCCTGCAGATAGTACTCAAACTCATTGGCCTTGAAGTGGCGATTGATGAAAGCGCCATCGGCGAAAAGCGAGCCGCTGTTGTTGCCCGTGACGGAGTAGTTGTACTGCTGCGTCGTTGAGGGCACGGTGCCGACGAGACTGTCATAGGCGATCTCGTAGGAGTTGGAAAAGCCGCTTCCCACGGCCGGCAGGTTGTAGAGCGAGGAGGGATCGTTTGGTCCGTTGGCCAGCCAATAGGGATTGGTGCTGGCGCCGGAGTAGGAGTTGGCGTCCGTGCCGCGATTGTTCTCAATGCTGCGCCAGTTGCCTCCGAGGCTGACCGTATGCGTACCCTTGGCCCAGGTAAGGTTGTCGGTGATGTTCTCGACCGGGACATTGACGACCGTCGAGAGTGCGTCGGAGGTGGGCTGGGCGAGGAAGCGGAAGGTGACCCAGTCGCCCGACCCTGTGCCGATACCGCGCGTGGAATAGCCCTGGCGGATATAGGCATAGCGCAGATCATTGACGATGTTCACGGTCGGCGTCCAGGTGTAGCCGGCGGCCAGGCCCTTGGTATTGTCCAGGTGCGTGTAGGCCGCGCCCTGGCCGGGCAGGTTTTCATCGCCGGCCTGGGTATCCTTTTGCAGGTTGCCGCGGATGAAAAGGTGCTGGTTGGCTGACAGCTCATAGTCGAGCTTGACGATGCTGGTATTCAGCGTTGCCGGAGCCGGAGAGGCGAATATATATCCGGCGTTGTTGACGCCATCCCCCACGGTGCCGAGGATGCCGTAGAACTTGGATGCATTGAGTGGCTGGTAGTAGGACTGCACGGTGGCGCTGGGACCGCAGCCGATAGATGGGTCGCAGGACTGGCCGGAGTTCGGGTCAGGCTCCATGTCGAGCGCTGTCACCTGTGACGATGTGAGCCAGTGGGTCACATTGCTATCGTCCTGGTAGCCGAGGCCACCGCTATAGAACGGCTGGGTGGGCACGATCTGATCGACGATGTCGTCAATGGATTTGCGCTGGCCCTCATAGTTGGCGAAGAAGAAGAGCTTGTCCTTCTTTATAGGGCCGCCGGCGGCGACGCCGAAGGTGTTCTGCACATAGTGCTGGGGAATGTTGGGCTCATTGAGATAGAGCTGCGTGTACTTGTTGAACCACTGGTTGGCGACGGTGTTGGTGGGGCGATAGTACTCGTAGGCCGCGCCGTGGAAGCCGTTGGTGCCGGTCTTGGTGACGAGCGAGACCTGCGCGCCGGAGCTGCGGCCGGAAGCCGCGGTGCCGTTCGAGGTGGTGACGCGGAACTCCTCGGTCGAGTCGAGCGTGGAGCGCAGCACGCCGGTGAAGGCGGTGCCGTTGACCTGGTCGTTGTCGTCCATGCCGTCAAGGGTGATGTTGCCCTGGTCGGAGCGTCCGCCGTTGACCGAGCCGCTGCGGCTGTCGATGGTGTCGTTCTCGGACGGGTTGCCGAGGTACAGCACGCCGGGCTGGAGGGTGAGCAGGGCGATGGGGTCGCGGCCTTCCATGGGCAGCGCCTGGATGGTGGCGTTGCCGACCGAGTCGCCCAGCGTGGCGTCGGTGGTGTTGAGGGTCTGGGCGGCGGCGCTGACATCGACGGTGACCTGGCTGGCCATCAGGGAGAGGGCAAAGTTGATGGTGGCCGGCTGGTCGACCAGCAACTCGGCAGTCTTGGTCTGCTCGGCAAAGCCGACGGCGGCAACGGTGATGGAGTAGGTGGATGGCGGAATCTGCGGAAACACATAGGAGCCGGCGGTATTGGCGTAGGCCGTGGTTTCCTTGTCGTTGGCCTTGTCCATCAAGGTGATCTTGGCTCCGGCCACCAGGGCGCCACTGGGGTCTTTGACCACGCCGCGGAGCGAGGTGGTTGCAGTTTGAGCAAAGCTGAACGCGGAGCTTGAGAAGATGCAACAGATCATCCAAATCCAAAGGGATCGTTTCACGACTACGCCTCCAAAGAATTCTGATTGGCTTTTCTGTTCGGTCGCCGCGGCGCGAGGCGCAGCGGTGCTTTTTGAGCCCAGGCCGAACCGGCGGCTCAGGCGTCCTTCCGTCTTACAGGCAGTAAGAAAAAGCAGCGGGTGCGTGGGGGAGTCCTCTTGGAACCGCAACCGGTGGGGCCGGCGCGGTTCGGGGACTTCCTCCTATCTTGTCTGAAGTTCATCGGGCATTCAACAAAAATCGGCTTGAAATGCGGAGAGGCCCGGGGGAATCGCCAAATCTGTTCTGGTCTGTTTGAAACTATTGCTGCTGCTGCATTTGCTGTAGATCGACAAACGGCATTTGGACTTTGGGTGGCTGCTGGGCGCGCTCGACGAGCACGCTCCAGTCCTCGGGTATGGGCAGCTTGCGATCGAGGGCCGGAGGCTGATCGCTGGCTTCGACATGCACGGCGACGTAGAGCTCGCTGTCGGTCGAGCCGCGGAAGATGCCGTGGGTGGGTGGCACATCCGCATAGTCGCGGCCCACGGCGGTGCGGATATGGCGGTGATGGGCCACCAGGTTGTTTGTGGGATCAAAGCCCACCCAACCGAGATGCGGGATGAAGACATCAACCCAGGCGTGGGTGGCGTCGGGCGTGGAGCGGTCGTGGTCTTCGCGGCTGCGATAGAGGTAACCGGAGACGTAACGGGCCGGAATGCGCACGTGGCGCAGCAGGGCGATCATGGTATGGGCAAAGTCCTGACAGACACCCTTGCCGCTGACGATGGCTTCGTCGATGGGCGAGTCGACACGCGTGGAGCGGGGTTCGTAGTCGAAGTAATCGTAGAGGCGTTGGTTGAGCTCCTGGACGAGCATGAGCGGATCGTCGCGGCGCGTGACACCCATCTGCTGGGCGAGCAGCAGCAGCGCCGGCGTCTCGACGGCGAACTGGCTGGGGAGCAGGAACTCCCAGTAGTCACCGGTGTGGATCTCGTGGTCCAGAACATCCCAGGCGTCGGGCGACAGAAACGCGGGCACATCGGCGAGCACCTGCTGCTCGACCACCGACTCGGCAACAATGACGAGCTGATTGTGCTCGCCGGGAATGTCGAAGTGCTGCACGTTGTTGCCCAGGTGATCGCGATAGCTGAAGACGCGGCAGCGCGGGCTCACGGAGAGCGAGAACGTGAGGCAGTGCTGGTTGAGGTCAGAGCGCGGGTGCATGCGCGTTTCCATGATGCTCTCGCTGATGGGGCTCGAGTAGCGGAAGCGCGTGAGGTGCCGGATGGAATAAAAGTTCATGCCCGTCCCTGTTGTTCGCTAGATGGCCAGCGCGGATTGAATGGAGTAGTGCACGTAATAGCGGTAGATGAGCTCATGGATGCGCATGGACTGCTCGCGGATGGTGTGCAGGAAGCCGGCGGTGTCGCCGGCCAGCACTTCGCTGATGTTGGTGTAGCCGAGCATGGCGTGCAGGCGGCCGATGACGGCGGTGAGTTCGTCCGGCGGGCGCCGCCCGCCGGTGCGCTGAATGGACTCGATGGCGTGGCGGATGCCGTCGGCGCAGTAGCGGATGGCGTGGGGAAAGTCGCGATTGAGCAGGAGAAATTCGAGAATGCGGTCGGGAGAAAGATCGGCGGTGTAAACCTGGCAGTAGGCCTCAAACGACGTACAACAGCGCAGCAGGCCAACCAGCTCAAGGTACTGGTAGCCGGAGTGATCGACCTCCTGCGGCTGAAACAAGTCGGCCTGGTAAACCTCCAGCAGCGTGGCGGTCGCATAGGCACGCTCCAGATAGCGACCCAGGCGGATGAACTGCCAGCCCTGGCCATGAATCATAGTTGTATCGCTTACGCCTTTGAAGAGATGGATGCCGTCGATGACGGAAGCCAGGAAGTCGTTGATGCTGGTGCGGAACTGCTGCTGCGCGTGGGGCGAGTGCATCTGGTGGAAGAGCCTGTTGAGGCGCTGCCACTGCTCGCTGGAAATCTCCTCGCGCACCTGGCGGGCGTTCTCCCGCGCGCCGTTCACGCAGAAGGTGACCGAGGCCGGGTTCAGATTGTCGAACACCAGCTTGCGGGCCATCGACTCCAGATCACCGTCCCACTCCATGTCGGAGACCTTGCCGAGCGAGGTCATCATGCGATTCCAGCGCGTCTCCGCGTTGGTATCGCTGGTGTCGAGCATCAGGCCCATGGTGACGTCGAGCTGGCGCACGGTATTTTCCGCGCGCTCCAGGTAGCGGCTCATCCAGTAGAGACTGTCGCCAACGCGCGATAACATCGTTGTACTCTCCCGAACTCCGAATCGGCTTACGACTCCAGAACCCATGTATCCTTGCTTCCGCCGCCCTGTGAGGAGTTGACTACCAGCGACCCCTTTTCAAGAGCCACGCGGGTCAGTCCTCCCGGTACGATGTTGACTTTGTCGCCGAATAAAACGTAGGGCCGCAGGTCCACGTGGCGCGGCTCAAGCTGATTGCCGATCAGGCAGGGCGCGCGGGAGAAATCGAGTGTGGGCTGGGCGATGTAGTTGCGCGGATTGGCCTCGATCTGGCGGGCGAACTCCTCGCGCTGGCGGGCCGTGGATTGCGGACCGATCAGCATGCCGTAGCCGCCGCTCTCGCCCACGGCCTTGACCACCAGCTTGTCGAGGTTGGCCAGCACGTGCTGGCGCTGCTTGTCATCGCTGAGCAGGAAGGTTTTCACGTTGGGCAGAATCTCGTCTTCGCCCAGATAGTACTTGATGATGTCGGGAACGTAGGCGTAGACGGCCTTGTCGTCGGCCAGGCCTGTGCCGAAGGCGTTGGTTACCGTGACGTTGCCGGCGCGATAGGCATTGAACAGGCCGGCGCAGCCGAGCGAGGAGTCGGAACGGAAGATGAGCGGGTCGCTGAAGTCGTCATCGACGCGGCGGTAGATCACATCGACGCGCTTGAGGCCGTCGGTGGTGCGCATGTAGACGACGTTGTCATGGGTGACCAGATCGCGGCCTTCCACGAGATCGATGCCCATCTGACGGGCGAGGTAGGTGTGCTCGAAGTAGGCCGAGTTGAAGACGCCGGGTGTGAGCAGGACGATGTTGGGCTCGGGGCGGCCCTCGGGTGCGAGCGAGCGCAGCGTGGCCAGCAGCAGTTGCGGATAGTGCTCGATGGGGCGCACGCCGCAGCTGTGAAACAGTTGTGGGAATGTCCGCTTCATGACGCGCCGGTTGGTGAGCATGTAGCTCACCCCCGAAGGCACGCGCAGATTATCTTCAAGAACCACGAACTCGCCGGTGTTGAGGCGCAGCAGGTCGGAGCCGACCACGGCGATGTAGACGTTGCGTGGAACCTGGAGGCCGCGCATCTGGCGCCGGTAGTGCTTGCAGCTATAGATCAGCTCCTGGGGCACCACGTGGTCAGAAAGGATCTTGGCGTCGGAGTAGATGTCGCGCAGGAACTCGTTGAGCGCGGTGATGCGCTGGGTGAGGCCGCGCTCAATGCGGTCCCACTCCTGGGCGGTGACGAGGCGGGGCAGCAGGTCATAGGGGAAGATGCGCTCGGTGCCTTCATCGCGGCCGTAGACGGTGAAGGTGATGCCCTGGGTGAGAAAGGACAGGTCGGCCGACTGCTTGCGGCGCTGCAACTCGTCCGGAGGCAGGGCGGCCAGGGTCTCGGCCAGCGCCCTGTACTGCGGCCGCAGCTCCCCGCTCGGCTCGCGCATCTCGTCGAAGGCCTGGTCGAGCGGGTAGTCTCCGAACAGCGAATCCATCTCCACTGGCTGACTGGCGCTCATGGGCCGGGGCTTTCCTGGGCACAGATTCAGAGTTGCGCGGCGGCTGGGTTTGGGAGAGATGGGATTTGCGCCCGTTGCCCCACTCCCGAAACCAAATCCATGCCGGCTGGAAACCCTGTTCTATAGCTTGTAACACACGGGGTATAAAGGCGCCATCAGGAAAGGGTGAGGGGGCGGGCCGACGGCTTGACCTGAAAGCTCGGTAAAATACCGTTCTGCGGTACAATCTTTGCATTGGTGATGGGATGAGCGTCATTGAAGATACGCGGAAGCTCCTTCAGGATTTCCTGGCGCCGGAGTTGCGTGAGCTGACCGCGCGCGTGGGTGCGCTTGAGGCGCGCATGGACGCCCGGTTCGATGCTCAAGAGAAATCCGTAGACGGCCGGTTCAAAGGGATTGACGCCCGGTTCGACGCCTCGGAACGGCTGGCCTCGGAACGGCACAGCCAGGTTATGCAGGCGATTGGCCGACTGGCCGATGTGTACGAACTGCGCGAGCGGATCACACGCATCGAGGCCCGGGAGAAAGCGAGCTAAACGCCCAGAGCGGACTTGCGGTTCTCGCTCTTACCCCTGCTCGCCCACCTTGTACATGTATTTAATGGCCGATTTGTAGACCAGCGTTTTGGCCCGGCCGCGGACTTTGAGGCTGTTGCGGTCGTACCACTCAATGCAGCCTTCAATCTTCTCGCCGTCCTCCAGCACAATCACCATCGGCGTCTGCGACTGGATCTGCTTTTGCAGATAGAACAGCTCCGCCTGGCGATACGTTGACTCGTCCGCAGCCGGGGACGAGAAGCGGAAATCAATCGGCGCAGAGGCGCTTCTGCGGACGCGCGCCTGCAGTCCGCGGTCCGGCGCCTGGCTCTGGGCTGGGTCGAGCAGGTGGCTGCTCTGGTTGGATACGTGAGGGCCGGATACGTGGGGAAGAACGGCGTGGATGCTCATGGATGAGAACCTCTTCTCAAATCAATGCAAAATCTGCTTCCAGATGGCGAACTGACTGCATGGATAGGACGCGCGACAGCCGAGGGTCATTCACTCCGCGGACCGCAAAACTGCGGCCCCCCGCGAAAGCGTGCATCCGTTCCCGCATCGAGAGAAGGGGCAGGAAACGGCCCTTGGCGCTCAGGCCTATGAAAGAACAGCAGTGTGGCATTGCTTGGTACTGGTAGAGATGCGGGGAGAGGCAGACAGGTTGCCTGTTTTTTGGGGGGACTGACGCCTGCTCGCGCTGTGAATTGACGCGGGTGAAATTCTGCTCATCGGCGCGCCAAGTCGCCACGCTGCGGCTATCCGCGCTCCAGACTCACGGCCATGGCGTCGAGCGAGAGGGAGCGAAGCAGGTTGCGGCGCATGCCGGACTCCACCTGGCCCAGAGCGCGGGCGGCGCCGTCGATCCAGTCGATGGTTAGTCCCTGGGCGAGCCGTTCCAACTCGGCGGCGAGGTCGATGTTGCGGATTAGACGCGGGGTGCCGGCGACCACCAGGAGCAGGTCTTCGACGAGGCTGCCCAGGGCGCGCAGCAGGCTGATGGCTTTCTCCTGGCCATCGGCGCCAGCGCGGTAGCTCTCGGTCGCGTGGAAGAGCTGGGAGTAGTCCGGTTCACGCAACGCGGTGCGCAGCAGGATCAGCGCATCCTGCCTGCTGGCCACATACGCGGCAAGGTCGATGGTGAGTGCTCGGCCCACGGCCCCCTCAGCCAGGCGCGCGGCCAGGGCGCGGTCGGCCTGTTTGAGCTGAGGGCGGCGCTGGGCGAGCAGCGACTCGAGATTGTCAGCAGGGATGGCGCCGAGGCGGTGAATCACGGCGCGGGAACGGATGGTGGGCAGCATCTCCTGGGGGTTTTCCGTGAGGAGGATGAGCGACGTGTGCTCGGGCGGCTCCTCAAGCACCTTGAGCAGGGAGTTGGCTGCCTCCTTCATGAATGCTGACGAAGTGAAGATGGTGAAGGTGCGGCGCGACTCGGCCGGCGGACGGTAGTAGGCAACGTGGATGACCTGCCGGACCTGGCCGAGCTTGATGAGCAGCTGTGGCGGGTCGGGCGGCACGACCAGCAGATCGGGGTGCGTCTGGATGAGGATGCGGGTATCTTTTTTGTCGGTCTCGCGGAGACCGTCGCGGGCATCGACTGCCTCGGCGACGCGGGCTTCGAGGTCTGCCGAGTCGGCAATGCGGGTGCAGTTGGAGCAGACGCCGCAGAAGTCTGGGAGCCCGTCCGATTCCGTGGGATTGAGGCAGTTATAAGCGCGGGCCAGCATCAGCGCCAGCGTGTATTTGCCCGCGCCTTTGGGTCCGGAGATGATCAGCGAATGGGGAAAGCGCTGGGCGCGGATGCTCTCGCGGAGGTGCGTAACGGTTTGCGTGTTGCCTAAGAAATCCTGAAAGCCCACGGATTAAGTTTAATTGATTGCGAAACAGGGCACGGCTCGGAATTGGATGCGGGTTTGGGAATCCTTTGCGCTCTGGGAGGAATCTGAGCATGCAACGGCAAGTGTGTGCCCGGGAAAGGAATACCAGAGATGGCAAGCGATGCGGCGTTGCGCCTGCAACTGACCAAGCTGCTCAAGAGCGGCGAGGCTCATGCGACTTTTGAGGATGCGGTGAAGGAACTCCCTGCGGCTTTGCGCGGGCTGGTCCCCGAGGGCGCTGAACACTCGGCGTGGCAGGTGCTGGAGCACTTGCGGCTGGCGCAGGAGGACATTCTGGACTTCTCCATCAATCCCAAATACAAGGCAAAGGAATGGCCCAAGGACTACTGGCCGGAGGCAGTTCCTCCGAACGCAAAGGCATGGGGTGCGAGCGTGAAGGGATATCTGAAAGACCGCGAGGCGGTGTGCGCGCTGGTGGCCGACCCGAAGACCGATCTTTACGCCAAGATTCCGCATGGGGATGGGCAGACGATTCTGCGCGAGGCGCTGCTGGCAGCCGATCACAACGCTTATCACATCGGGCAGCTCGTACTGTTGCGGCGGCTGCTGGGGGCTTGGAAATAGCTGTGGCGCCCTCCGCAGATATCGACGCGGGGCAGTCCTGTGGCTGCCTCTGATCCTTTGTTGACTGCCCTGTCAGTGCGCTGCTGGCGAGCCTTAGAGCAGTTCTCTAATTCATGTGCTCTGTTTAGTTGCGTGCAAGGTGGCTCTTTCTTAAGGAAAAGGCCACTTATCATCGTGCTTTCGGTGTACAGCAATTGGAGAACAGCTATAGCCGCGGGCGACAGGAAAGTACTGTGTGGCGAGTACGAGCGGTGCGGCCGGCACTGGAGTTGATGCTTGATGGGCTTCAACCCGCAGCGGAATCGGATTAAGCCGGCGGAGGTGGCGCTGGGGTGGAGGCGCCAGCCTTCACGGCGTCTGCGGCGATCCTGCGCAGCTCTGGCAACACGCGGCCCAAGGCTATGGGCGCCGCATCGCGCGTGCCCAACGCAAAGTACACGTCGCGATAGAGCCGGTAAAGCTGCTCATACACGGCCGCGGACCTTGCTTCCGGCTCAACCGTGCGCAGCGGCAAACACACCGCTGCCTGAGCCTCTTCAATAGTTTTGTAAGCGCCCGCAGCCAGCAGCGCAAAGATCCCCGACCCCAAGCTGGTCGGAATCCCGGCCGGCACCAGCACCGGCTTGTTCAGCACGTTGGCATACACCTGGTTAAGCACTTCGCTCTTTTGCGGAATGCCGCCGGCGTTGATGACGCGATCGATGCGCACGCCGTGCTCGGCCATGCGCTCGAGAATGATGCGGGTGTGAAAGGCCGTGCCTTCGATCGCCGCAAACAGCTCGTCCTGCGCCGTGTGCACCAGGTTCCAGCCCAGCGTTACGCCGCCCAGCTCCGGATTCACCAGCACCGTGCGGTCGCCGTTGTCCCAGCTCAAGCGCAGCAGCCCGGTCTGCCCGGTCTTGTACGCCGCCATGCCCTCTGACAGCGCGGAGACTGTCGTGCCCGCGCGGCGCGCGATGCCGTCGAAGATGTCGCCCACGGCGGAGAGCCCGGCCTCGATGCCGGTGTAGTCCGGATGCACGCTGCCCGGCACTACGCCGCACACGCCCGGCACCAGCTCGGCCTGCCTGGCCATGGCGATGATGCAGGTCGAAGTGCCCACCACGTTCACCGCGTCGCCCTCGCGGCAGTTGGATCCGATTGCGTCCCAGTGCGCGTCGAACGCGCCCACGGGGATCGGAATCCCCGCCTTCAGCCCCAGTGCCTCCGCCCACTTTGGCGACAGGTGCCCGGCCAGGTGGTCGCTGGTCAAATATTCGCCGCCCAGCTTGGCGCGCACGCCGGCAAACAGCGGATCGATCGCAACCAGAAACTCCTCCGGCGGCAGCCCGCCCCACTTCGGGTTCCACATCCACTTGTGGCCCATCGCGCAGATGCTGCGCTTGATCTCGCTCACGTCGGTGATGCCGCTCAGCGTGGCCGCCACCATGTCGCAGTGCTCGAGCGCGGTGACAAATTTGTCGCGTTTCTCCGGGTTGTGGCGCAGCCAGTGCAGCAGCTTGGAGAAGCCCCACTCGTGCGAGTAAACACCGCCGCACCAGTCGATGCCTTCAAAGCCAAGCGTGTGCGCCTTTGCCGTAATCTCCTCGGCTTCGGCAAAGGCGCGATGATCGCACCACAGGTAGTACTCGTCCAGCGGGACAAGATTTTCGCCCACCGGGATCACGCTCGAGCCGGTCGTGTCGAGAG
>Ga0302279_10000993_pt1:5000-41500 | contig 41500 bp, 32 predicted proteins | sample III_Bog_N3_3_FD_194541 | JGI IMG/M metagenome (GOLD analysis project Ga0302279, IMG submission 194541) | Peat permafrost microbial communities from Stordalen Mire near Abisko, Sweden - III_Bog_N3_3 | ecosystem: Environmental > Terrestrial > Soil > Wetlands > Peat | place: Sweden... | reverse complement strand
CTGCGAGAGGAGCGACGCCGCCGTACCTCTTGCAGAGCGTCTCTGCGAGAGGAGCGACGTCGCCGTACCTCTTGCAGAGCGTCTCTGCGAGAGGAGTGACGCCGCCGAACCTCTTGCAGAGCGTCTGTGCGAGAGGAGCGACGCCGCCGTGCCTCTTGCCGGGCGGCTCTGCGAGAGGAGCGACGTCGCCGCGCCTCTTGCCGGGCGTCGCTCGGCTGACCGCGGACGCGGCTCACGAGGACGCGCGCATCGGTGTGCCGGCGGCTGGCGCCTCGTCGTCTGCGACCTCTTCGAGCGCGACGGCGAGCCGCCCGTCGTCGCTCTCGCCCGCCGCTTCGATCGCGACGCGCAGTCGCGGAGACGCGCACGCTGCAGCCATGACGCGGAGACGCGTGCGGTCGACGTCCTTGAGCCCCGGTTGCAGCGGGGCGGCGGCGGCCGCCCGGACCTCGAGGGGCTGCGCCGGATCCTCGAGCGCGTTCCAGAGTCGTTCGCGCGGCACGGCCGCGACTCGGTAGCCGGACGAGCCCTCTTCTAGGTCGCGCAGCGCCCGCATCCAGGCGCCGACGTCGCGACCGCCGCGCGCGAGCACGGCCGCGACATCTCCCCCCGACACCCGGGCTTGCGCGAGCAGGCGCCCCGCTTCGATCCGCGCGGCGAGAGCGCCGGCGCCGATGACGGGCCGCGCAGACTCTTTCGAGTCGTCCACCGACCGGAGCGACAGCTCGCTTCCGCCGCGCAGCTGGACGCGCACCTTCGCGCCCGCGGCCGTGACCTCTGCGATGCCCGAGTACGGGACGAAGCGCCCACGCCGGAGCCCTTTCTTCACGAGCAGGCCATCGCTTCCCATGAGCCACTGGGTCCGGCTCAGGTACGAGATCATGAGCGGCACGCTGAACATCGCGGCCAGGCTGACGACGATGCCGAAGAGACCGTGCCCGAGGTGAAGCATCTGCGCGAAGTTGAACCAGATCCACGCGAACGCACCGACGCTCTCCGCGACGTTCACCGCGGCCTGGCTGCTGTCCTTCCCGAGCGCGATGACCGCCCCGTCGGCGGCTTCGCGGGAGTCGACCTCGAAGTACGCCGCGCGCCACCGCGACTTGACGCACAGGCCGTGCGTCTTTCCGTTCGTGTACGCGATGGCGTCGCGCAGCTGGGTGCGGGCGTAGACAGGTTCCCCGTTCCAGGAGACGCCTCGCTCGTCGATGCGGAGCGTGCCGCTCTGGCGCGGCCGCCGCCAGACACGGAAGCCGATGGCGAGAAGGACCGCGATCAGCGCAGGGGTGAAAGCGTACGCGGAGGGGTGTGTGTGCGTGACGTGGAGCGCGAGGAAGGTGATCAGAAGGACGGCAATGGGAACCCCCGAGACGAGCGCCCGGGAGCTCTCGACGCGTCGCGCCGGCAGCTCCAGCGTCGCCACTTACTTCGGCTCCTTCGCCGCCGCCCGTAGCGCCAGGAGCCGCGCCCGGACACGCGCCTCCTCGCCGCGGTCGGTCGGCTCGTAGACCACCTCCCCCACGAGCGCGTCCGGCAGGTAGGTTTCGCCGGGGACCACCCCGTCGTCGTAGTCGTGCGCGTACTTGTACCCCTCGCCGTAGCCGTCGTTCTTCATGAGCGACGTCACCGCGTTGCGCAGCTTCTTCGGCACCGGGAGCGCGCCGTGCGTGTCGATGAGCGCGCGCGCCCGCTGCATCGCCCCCTTGATGGCGTTCGACTTGGGCGCGCACGCCAGATAGACCGCCGCCTGCGTGAGCGGGAACATCCCCTCGGGCATCCCCATGCGCCGGAAGCCTTCGTCGCACGCGCTCGTCACGACCAGCGCGCGCGGGTCGGCGAGGCCGATGTCCTCGCTCGCGAAGATGAGCATCCGGCGGAGGACGAAGAGCGGGTCCTCCCCCGCCTCGAGCATGCGCATCATCCAGTAGACGGCGGCGTCCGGGTCGGAGCCGCGCATCGACTTGATGAAGGCCGAGACGACGTTGTAGTGCTCCTCGCCCGCCTTGTCGTAGAGGAGCGGCACCTTCTCTTCGACCGCGAGGACGGCCTCGAGCGTCAGGGTCTTCGCGCCTGCCCCGGCGACGTGCCCGACCGCGGCGTCGAGCGAGGCGAGGGCCCTGCGGGCGTCCCCACGGGCGGCGCGGGCGAGCGCGGAGAGCGCCTCTTCGTCGGCGCCGATGCCGAGCGCGCCGAGGCCGCGCGCCTCGTCGGTGAGCGCGCGCGTGAGCAGGCGTACGAGCTCCTCCTCGGAGAGCGGCTCGAGACGGAACACCTTGCATCGCGACAGCAGCGCCGCGTTCACGGCGAACGACGGGTTCTCGGTCGTCGCCCCGATGAGCGTGAGCGTGCCGTCCTCGACGTGGGGGAGGAACGCGTCCTGCTGCGCCTTGTTGAAGCGATGGATCTCGTCGACGAACACGAGCGTGCGGCGGTGCTCGTAGAGGACGCGCTCCTTCGCGCTGGCGACGATGGCGCGCAGCTCCGCGAGGTTCCCGAGGACGGCGCTGAAGAGGACGAAGAACGAGTGCGTCTGGTCGGCGAGGATGCGGCCGAGCGTCGTCTTGCCGACCCCGGGCGGGCCCCAGAGGACCATCGACGGCACGCGATCGTGCGCGATGGCCCGCGCGAGCAGCTTGTTCGGGCCGACGAGGTGCGTCTGACCGACGAGCTCCGTCAGCGTCCGTGGGCGCATCCGCTCGGGGAGCGGGACCTCGCCGGTGCGCACGCCTTCGCGACGGGCAGCGCTCGCGAACAGCGACTCTTCTCCGTGCCTCTGTCCCGTGGCTCCGGTCGGGCGGCGTGGAGAGGACACGACGTCAATCTAGTCGAAAGCGCTGTCGCTGGCGCGCAGCCTGCTTCCGCGCGACACTCAGCCGTTCGCAATGGTCTCGCGCCGCCTCCCATGACAGTCGATCGCGCGGTCATCATCCCGTTCGGAGTGCCCGCCGAAGCGCGCGGCCTGGGCCTCGGCCTCGCCGCTCTGTTCCACGGCTTCGCCTCCATCGACGGCCAGAGCGTGGGCCTCGCACAGCTCCTCGCACGACCGCGCGAAGACGGCGGGGGAGCGGAGGGCGAGAGCGGCGCGCAGCTGCCGCCGGGGCCCGTCGAGGCGTTCGTACCTCCCGAGGCATGGCGCGATCTGGTGCGCCAAGGGCCAGGCCTCCCGGATGTCTCGGTCGTCGTGACCGGCACGTTCGAGCCGCCCGCGGACGGCAAGGGAATGATCCAGCTGCTGGCGTTCGACGCGAGGGACGGCGCGATGCGCGCGCGCGCCGAGGCTCACGTGGACGGAGCTCGAGCGGGCGAGACGCTGCTCTCCGCGTTCTCGGATGTATGGGGGAAGGTCGGCGGTGAGCTCGGGCTCGTCCGGGACATCGGAGACCTGGGCTGGGAGGCGCTCGAGAGCATCCTGCGCGCCGAGCGTTGCGTGCTCCACGATCCCCAGCGGAACGGCCCCCACGACCGGCTCGCGGCGATGCTCCACCTGGGGCGCGCCGTAGGAGACGCTCCGTTCGCGAGCTTTCCCGCAGGGCGCCTCGCCGCGGTCGCGCTCGAGACCGCGACCTCCCCGCTGTTCGACGTGCGCCTCGCGAGCGCCGCGCTCCGGGCGCTCGATCGCGCGACGGAAGACGCTCCCAGCCAGCTCGATCTGCTCGAGGCCACCGCGGCCCTCCACGCCCGCCTCGGGCATTCTCGTCAGGCCGAAGCGTATGCCTCGGCGGCGATCGAGCGGGCCCCGGATCGCGCGCGCCTGTACGCCATCCTGTCGGAGGCTCGCCGCGCGCAGGGGGATCTCGACGGGGCCCTCGCGGCAGTCGACGCCGGGCTGCGGCACGTGCGCGACGACGGGCTCCTCGCGACGGAGCGCGCGGTCGTCCTCGCGCAGCGCGGTGACATCCAGGGGGCGGAGCTCGGCTGGAAGCGCGTGCTCTCTCGCGACTCGGTGTACCCGTCGGCATACGTCAACCTCGCGACGCTCGCGTCCGAGAGGAATGACCTCACGCTCGCGCAGGCGCTCGTCGACGAGGCGCTTGCCGCGCCGCACGCACGCCCCGAGGTGCTCCGGCGGGCCATCCAGCTCGCCGTGGCGACGGAGGCGGACGGCATCCCTCGCGCTGCGCGCGTCGCGAAGCTCGCCGGCTCGCTCGTGGCGCGCGTGCCGGGCGACGCGTGGGGCTTCCTCGTGCTGGCCCAGGCCCACGTGAGGCTCGGCGAGAAGGGCTCCGCGCTCGGCGGCTTCGCGCGCGTCATCGAGCTCGCACCGGACACGGCCCTTGCTGCCGAGGCGCAGCGTGAACGGCTCGCGTGCGCGGACCCGGGGGCGTCGCAGGAGATCGAGTCGGTGCTCCGCGCCGCCGAGTCGGCCGCGCGCGAGGTGCTCGATGGCGTCGTGGCTCGCGCCCGCTCGCTCGCGGTGCAGCACGGCGTGTGGACGGCGGAGTTCGCGCGCGGTGTCGCGGAGAAGAGGCAGGAGCGCTGGGTCCCCGCGCGCCGAGCGTTCGAGGACGCGCTCGTGCTCGCTCCGGGGGCCACCCCCGCGCACATCGAGCTCGTCGAGCTCTGCCTGTCGGCGGGTGACGTCGCCAGAGCGCTGTCGCACGCCGAGCGCGTCGTCCTCCTCGAAGGCAGGACGCCGCGCGCGGTCGCGGGGCTCGCGCTCGCGCTGAACGCGAACGGCAGGACGAGCGACGCGCTCGAAGCGGCGCAGGCGGCGCGGGTGACGATGCCCGACGACCCGAGACTCCGCGCGATCGTGGACGGGAAGCCGGAGACGCCGCAGAGACCCTCGTTCTGGGAGCGGCTCCGGACGAAGATCTCGGCGCGCTGATCCGGTGACAAGGTCCGACGGGCCGGCTCACGGCCATTCGCACGTGAGCTCGAACAGGTCGCCCACGCGACGGACGTGACCCCGCTCGACGAGGCGCTCGAGGAGAGCGACCGCCTCCTCTTCACTCATTCCCGAGTGGTTCACCCAGTCGTAATACCGGAGGAGGCTGTCGACCCGCGACGGCCCTGCTGCGAGCCCGCCGAGGAAGATGTCCTCGTCCGTGGCGAGATCGGTCGCGCGCCCCAGCTCTCGTCGCGCCTTTCGATACGCGCTGACCGTGATGCCAAAGCGAGCGCAGCCTTCCGCGATCGTCCGCGCGTGCCCGGGCAGTCGCGTCCACCGGACAGCTCGGAAGAGCAGCGTCGGGTCTGGCTGGCCGCGGCGGGCTCGCTTCATGACTAGATGCGCGCCTGCACCACGACGGAGTAGCCGACGGCGACACGGTCCGTCGTGTTCGCGTAGGAGTGCCGCTGATCGCCGCGGAACGCGACCAGGTCGCCTGCCTGGAGCCGCCACGTCTCTCCCGCGGCAACCAGGACGATCTCCCCCGACTCGCACGTCAGATACTCCCGCGTGCCCGGCGTGTGAGGAGTGCCCGTCATCCGGCCGTTGGGTGGAAGCTCGAGGCGATCCAGCTCCGTGCCTGGAATAGGGTCGGGCAGCAGCTTGCGCACCCTCACCGCGCCCCGCGTGACGACGCGGATCTCCGCGCTCGGGTAGAACGCGCACGCGGCGCGAGGCGTCGAAATGAGCTCCTCGAGCGATACCCCGAGCGCGCGTGCGACCCGGTGCAGCACGGCGAGCGTCGGGTTCCCTTCGCCCGATTCGAGGTGCGCCCAGGTCGCGCGCGGGATGTCCGCGAGCTTCGCGATCTTCTGCTGCGTGAGGCCGCGCGTCTCGCGGAGCTGCTTCACGTTCCGGCCAAGGCGCTGCGCGAGGTCGTCCTCCATGCCGACAGAGTAGCCATCTGCCGAAGCATTGGCACGCCTGCCGACGAACGAGAGCGGCGCCGCATCTTCTCCCACGTAGCTCGCGAGCGTGAGCGGGCCGTGGAGGAGTGATGAACATCGAAGGAGCGGCGGTGGTGGTGACGGGCGGCAGCGAGGGGCTGGGGGCGTCCCTCGCCCGAGAGCTGGCGAGCCGGAAGGCCCGCGTGGTCGTGGTCGCACGGCGAGAGGAGGCGCTTCGCCGGCTCGTCGACGAGATTCGCGAGGCTGGCGGTGAGGCCCACGCGCTCGCGGCGGACGTCGGCGACAAGCTCGCGACTCACGCGATTGCGGGGGCCGCCGCGGCGCTCGTCGGCTCCGTCGACCTCCTGGTGCACAACGCGAGCACCCTCGGGCCGGTGCCGCTGCGCGCGCTCCTCGATACGGAGTGTGAGGATCTTGCTCGCGTGCTCGAGGTCAACGTCCTCGGTCCGTTCCGCCTGAGCAAGGCGATCGTGGGCGGGATGGTGCTGCGCGATCGCGGCCTCGTGGTGCACGTCTCGTCCGACGCGGCGACCTCGGCTTACGCAGGCTGGGGCGCCTATGGAGTCTCGAAGGCGGCGCTCGATCACCTCGCGCGAATCTGGGCGGCCGAGCTCGAAGGAACGCACGTCCGGTTCCTGTCGGTCGACCCGGGAGAGATGGACACGCGCATGCACGCGGATGCGTTGCCGGACGCCGACCCACGCACCCTCGCACGCCCGGCCGAGGTCGCCTCGCGGCTCGCCGACGTGATTGCCCGCAGCGCCGAGGTCGCGAGCGGCTCACGCCTCGAGCTCTCTCACGAGGCCGCGCGATGAAGCCGGCACGATGGCCTCGCAGCGATGCGCTCTCGGAGCGCCTGCTCTGGATCGACCCCGCCAGCGGCGCGTTCGGTGACGCGACAGTGGAGGCGCTGACGAAACTCCCGCGGCGCGGGGACCTGCTCGTCGTGAACGATGCCGCCACGCTCCCCGCGTCGCTGGTCGGAGCAACGGCCGAGGGGACGCCGCTCGAGCTCCGCCTCGTGGCGCGCGAGGGGGATGACGACAGGGTGTGGCGCTGCGTGGTGTTCGGGGCGGGGGACTGGCGCACGAAGACGGAGCTACGTGCGGCGCCGCCGCCGCTCCCCGCGGGCACGCAGCTGCGTCTTGGCGCGGACCTGTCGGCCTCCGTCGTGGAGCGGCTCGCGCCTCGTCTCGTCACGGTGCGCTTCGACATGTCGGGCGACAGGCTCTGGTCCGCGATCTACCGAGCGGGGCGCCCCGTTCAGTATTCGTATCTCGACGGGCCTCTGGAGCTCTTTCACGTCCAGACGTCCTACGCGTCGCGCCCTTGGTCGGTGGAGATGCCCTCCGCCGGGCGGCCGCTCAAGTGGTCGGTGCTCCTCGGGCTACGTGCGCGAGGTGTGGGCCTCGCGCGTGTCACCCATGCCGCAGGGCTGTCGTCGACGGGAGACGCGACCCTCGACGCGTCGCTCCCGTGGCCGGAGCGGTATGACATCCCGGAGGAGACCGTCGATGCGGTCTCCGCGACGCGAAGATCAGGGGGTCGGGTGATTGCGGTCGGAACGAGCGTCGTCCGCGCGCTCGAGGGGGCTGCTCGCGAAAACCGAGGCGAGCTGGTCGCGGGCGCGGGGAGGACGAATCTCGTCCTCGGCCCGGGCTTCGTGCCGCGAATCGTCTCCGGCATCTTCACGGGGATTCACGAGGCCACGGCGACGCACTTCGCGCTGCTCCAGGCGTTCGTCGGACGACCGCTGCTCGAGCGCGCATACGCGCACGCAGAGAGCGTCGGCTACCTCGGGCACGAGCTCGGCGACTCGTGCCTCATTCTCGATGGCGTGGCCGCGTCCTACCCGACGAGCCGCTGATGGCGGCCCATCGCGAGCGAGCTGCGGGCTTGTGCGTCGATGGGGGAGAAGAAGTTCTTCCGCGACGGGATCCCGTCGACGACGAGCGCCATCGTGTTCGGCGCCCCGCGGTGAACCCACGCCACCTTGCACGGCAGCGCGTATTCGACGCCGCTGACCGCGTCCGCCGCGCGAACGACGACGTGGGTGCCCTGCTGCATCGTGTCTGCGCAAGCGACGCGCATCCCGTAGGCCGAGACGTCACGAAGCTCGATCGCAAGGATCGCCCCTTCTCCGATGAGCTGCGCGGGGATGGCGTCGTCGGACGTGGCAGCGTGGCCGACCGCTGGAAGGAGCGCGTCGCTCTGCACCAGCTGCATGAGCGAGAGGAGCTCCAGCTGCTCGGATGCCATGAGCGGATGCCCCAGCGTGGCGTGGCGTGCGGACAGTTCCCAGAAGCGCACGAGGAAGTCGAGCTTGTCGATCACGGAAACCTCTCCATCTGCGCTGGGCTGATGCCCGACTACACGCACGAGGCTGTTGCACCGCGTGTGCCACTCGCCTCGCTCATCAGACGTGCGAAGCGACCCGAAAGTTCTCCCGACATTTGCCCGCATTCCCGGGCGCCGCCGTGAGCGGACAGCGAAGCGCCTGTCGCACCAGCGTCGAGGACTGCCACGTTTCCGCGACGGTGGTGCCATACCGGCGCCGCTAGAGTACGCTCACGCCCGCCACGCCATGATCCTCGGGGATGTCCTCGCCGCAATCGGAAAGACCCCCATGGTGCGCCTGAGGCGCGTTGTTCCGCCGGGGTGCGCGGAGGTGGTCGTGAAGCTCGAATACTTCGCGCCGGGTGGGAGCGTGAAGGACCGCGCGGCGCTCTCGATGATCACGGACGCGGAGCAGCGGGGGCTCCTCTCCCCTGGAGCCACGATCGTCGAGGCGAGCGGCGGGAACACAGGGGTCGGTCTGGCGGTGGTGTGTGCCGTGCGCGGCTATCGCTGCGTCATCGTCGTCCCGGAAACGATGTCGTCCGAGAAGCGCGGCGTCCTCGAGGCGCTTGGTGCGGAGGTCGTGACGGCGCGCGCGGACGTCGAGCCCGCGCACCCGGAGGGCTACATCGGAAAGGCCGAGCGTCTGGCGACGGAGCTCTCGGCGTTCGCGCCCGATCAGTTCGAGAATCCGGCGAACGCGCGTGCGCACTACACGACGACGGCGCTCGAGATCCTCGACGCGTGCGGCGGCGAGCTCGACGCCTTCGTCGCATGTGTGGGCTCGGGGGGAACGCTCGGCGGCATCTCGCGGCTCCTGCGTGAGCGACTCCCCACCGCGCACATCGTGGGTGCGATTCCGGATCGCCTGCGCTGTGGCGGGGCACACGGTCACACGCTCGTCGAGGGCATCGTCGAGGACCTCACGGGGTGCTCGGGGCAGGGGGTCGGGCCGGACGAGGTGATCGCGGTGACCGACTCCGACGCCGTGGCCATGACGCTCCGGCTCGCCCGCGAGGAGGCCATCCTTGCCGGCGGCTCGGCCGGTGTGGCCGTCCATGCCGCGATCGAGGTCGCCCGGCGGCTCGGTCCCGGAAAGCGGGTCGTCGCCATCCTCGCCGATACCGGACGGAACTATCTCTCGACCTACTTCAGCCGCGCCTGGCGCGAGCGCCACGGAATGGCGTAACCGCGAGCGCGTCGGGCAAGAGCCCGACCGCGATGCCACCTGTGGTAGTAGCGGTGCATGGTCCGCCGCGGCCTCCTCGTCGCCCTGCTCTTCGCGTGCGTCTCGTGTGGCGACCCACATGTGTCGCTCCGCACGGGGCCGCGCGAGTTCGTGGCGTCGCAGTACCCGCAAGTCCTCGCGAAATGGACCCGGAGCAAGAGCCTCCTCACGCTCGCGGCGCTCGACGATCTGCTCACGGTCACGGCGACCTACGAATCGTGGGAGTTTCGCTGGGCCTACGTCGTTCGCTACGCGCAGGACTTCCGCCTGACCGTGGAGCAGCGCCGTGTCCTCCTCGACAAGACTCTCGCTCAGACGCAGGACCGCCATAACTTCTACGTCGCGCTTTACGGCACGAACCGCCGATGGACCGATCTGTCGCGCCCGAACAGCGCCTGGATTGTCCGCCTGATCGACAGTGACGGAAACGAGACGGCGCCGACGACGATCGAGATCATCCCGAAGCCGGGTGCGATCGAGCGAACGTACTTTCCCTACACGTCCGTCTGGCGTCAGGCGTTCCGCCTCCAGTTTCCGAAGACCGCCTCCGACGGTCGCCCGACGATCGCGACGGATGCCAGCTGGATCGGGCTTCGGTTTGCCGGCGCGGAGGGGAACGAGGAGCTCCACTGGGACATCGACCGTAGCCACGGCGCGGCGGTCGCAAAGATCGACGGCGTCGACGTCCCGCTCTGATTGCCAGGCGCGGCTCAGCGCCTCGTCAGCAGCTCGCGGCGAGTAGCTCGAGGAGGAGCGGCTCGGTCGCGTAGAGCTCCTGAGTCGTGCGACGGTCGGCGACGAGCATCACTGCCCCCCGTTCTCCAGCGCTCGCGCTGACGGTCGCACGCCCCGCAGACATGGTCGCCTCCGGGAACACGAACTCGCCGCTCCGGATGGGCTGCGCTCCCTCGAGATCGAGTGAGACCGAGCCGTACCCGACGAGCAGCATCCCGGAGACCGGCTGGCCCGCGGCGACGAGCTCCGCCCCGGGCCGCAGGACCCGCACCGTCAGGCGCTCCGCGAGACGGTGGCGGACATCCTCGTGCAGCTGCGAAGCCATCGGGCTCCGCGCGACGCTCACCCACGCGAGCCATCGGTCCGCCGAGGCACGCAGGTCCTGATCGATCGAGGGGTCGCTCTCCAGCGCCGACGCGAGGCTCGCCTCGGTCCAAAGCGCCAGCGTCGTGTCGTCGGTCGTCACCATGAAGCATCCACCGACCGCGACGTCGAGCGTGCTGCGCGCGCGCAGGATCGCCCCCGCCGCCACGCGGGCAATCACGGGCCCCCCCGGCTCTGCCGCGACGGACACCTCGCCGTCGAGCACGAGCGCGAACCCGAACTCCGGGACCTCGACGGACGCAGCGCACAGGATGACGCGGGCAGCCTTCACGAGACTCTCGCGCTGCTCGTCCGACATCCGGGAGAGCGCGGCGATGCCTGCGAGATCCATCGCAGAGAGCGCGCCTTCGCCCAGGCTGGTGACGCCTTCGACTTCGACCTCGGCGTCTCCGGGGAGCTCCTCGGCGTCTTCCGCGTCGATCACCACGGCAGCGTTCGTCGCCGCGAGATCGCCGGCCTCGGAGGCGAGCACCAAGTCGTCGACGTCTCCCTGCGAGGGCTCCCCGGACGGCACCGGCGTGGGCGGCGCCATGCTCACGAGGTCCGCGTCGTCGAGAACCTCGATCTCGTCGACTTCGGTCGTCTCGCGAGGCGCTGGCTCCAGCTTCGGCGCGTCCTCGGCAGCGTCGCCGTCGCTTGCCAGCAGTGCATCGAGATCCGCGTCATCGACTGGGGTGATCTGCCCCACCTCGTCGTTCGGCGGGGGGGGCGAGGTCACGGGCTGAGCGGTGCGGGCGTGAGCCGACATCCGCGTGAGCGTCTCCGTCAGCGCGGCAGCCTCCACCATCAGGGCCGACGCTCGGTCGTCGTCTCCGGCCTCCGCCGCCTCCTGCGCAGCACGGCGCAGCCACACGATCGCGTCGACCCGCGCCTCGCGCTTCCACAGCGACTCGGCAGTCTCGAGCGCCCAGATGACGTCTTCGTTGTCGCTTGCGCGGGCCGGCGGGATCCCCTCCATAGGCGACGCAGATCTACCCGATCGCCAGCAATACAGCTACTTCGCTCGAGGAGCGTCCACCCCCGCCGCTGCGTCGAGCCCGGCGCCCAGTGCCACGACGTCTCCGTCGTAGGTCTCGAAGACGAGCGACCCATCCGCCAGGAGCGTGGCCGGCGCATCGATGTCGGCGTGCGCGTCGTACGACCATCGCTCGAAGCCGTCTGCCCCGACGACGTGAAGCCATCCGTCCTGGCCTCCGAACGCGAGCGCGCCGTCGTCGTCCTCGAGCGGACCGCCGACCACCCCCGTCGCCCGGGTCCCGTTGCCTCGGATCGCGAACGCGCCGAGCACGGTGCCGGCCCCCGCCGAGAGGCGGACGATCCGGGGCGTCGGGCCGTAGACGCCGGCCAATACATCTCCGTTGCGCGCGATCGACAGCGCGCCTCGAACCATGCCGCCGACCGGAGCCCGCCATACGATGCGCCCCTCGCCGTCGAGTCGGACCACCTCGTCGCCATCCGTCCCGACGAAGATCCCTCCGTCGTCCCCGATCGCGGGTGAGCTGTCGACATCGTGGCCGACGTCGACGGACCACCGAAGCGTGCCGTCCCGCCTGAGCGAATAGACGCGGTGGTCCTGAGCGCCGAACACGATCGACGTCTCGCGCGCCAGGGGAGCGTTCGCGAGCGCCGGTCCGGAGAAGACCTTGCCCTTCGCCTGGAAGCGGAACGCGAGCACACCACCCCGGCGCACGCCGTACACGCGGGATCCCGCCGCGAACACCACGAGGTCGTCGTCGAGCATGACGGGGCCCGAGTCGGCGTCCCCGACCGTCTCGAGCTTCCACTCGATATGCCCGCCTGGATCGACGGCAAACAGCGCGCCGCCGTCGCTCCCGACATAGATGGTTCCGTCGGGCGCGATGCACGGCGTTCCATATGCGCGCGCGCCGAGCTTCACGCTGAATCGCGCGTGACCCGCTCGGTCGAGCGCCCACAGCGTTCCGCCGAGCGTGGCAACGTAGAGAGTGGCCTCGTCGGGGGAAAGGACGACCTGGCCTTCGACGGGACCATCGGCGCGGAACGTCCACAGGGTCTCCGGGCGCTTCGGGAGATGGCCGTGCGCACGATGGGTGTGACGAGCGTCTCCGTGCAGCGTGTGCGGAGCCCCGCCGGTGATCGATGCGTCCGCCGGCAGGTCGAGCACCCGCGGGAGCGATTCGATCGGCGCGGCCGGCGCGCTCCGGACGAGGCTCCGAGGTACCACCGTCGCGGCTGGGCTCGCCTTGTGGTCGAGTCGCAGCGCGACCGTCGCGGACACCGTGGTCGTCAATGCGACGAGCGGCGCGATGCGCCAGAACGCGCGAACGCGGGTCGTGCGAGACATGCGGTCCGTCGGGCTCGACGTCTCGCGGGCGACGCTGCCCGCAACGCCTAGGGCCTCAGCGAAGCTTGCGACGCGACGCGCGCTTCGCCTGTGTCGCCTCTGCGACGCCGAGCGCGTGCGGTGCTTCGCCGGGCATGCGACGTGCCAGCCAGCCAATCAGCTCGAGCCCGGCGGAGCGCGCGCTGTCAGGGATCGCCGGCTCGTGCAGGAGCGAGCAGATGTCACTGATGAGCCGCGTGCGCGCGCCCTCGCTGGCGCAGACGCCCGATGGCGTTTCCGTCGGCCTCGGACGCTCGACGTCCGAGGAGCTGGAGTCGGCCGGGAGACGTGGAACTCTACGACTCATCGCTGGACCTTGATGCGCCATCCGCGGAACTTCCCTCCCTCGAGCTTCGCTTTCAGTGTAACCCGTGTGTTTGTCAAGTCTAACTTTCAGAAGCACTTCGGGAGACACGCGGATTAGCAGTTTCCGTGCGGGTGGCCAGCGCTTTTGGGCTCAAGCGCGCCGGCATTTATTGTGCCTCGATCAGCACCTCGCGATCCTTCGCCCCGTTCGCTCCGCTGATCACCCCGCGCCGCTCCATCGTCTCGACGATCCGCGCCGCCCGGTTGTATCCGAGGTTGAGCTTCCTCTGTAGCCAGGAGGTCGAGCAGCGCCGCGTCTCGGCCACGATTCGCAGCGCCTGGTCGTACATCGGGTCCTGCTCGCCTTCGTCCGCAGCGCTCTCTTCCTCGTCGTCGCGCGGCTTGAGGATGTTCTCGTCGTACACGGGCGTCCCTTGCGTCCGGAGGAAGTCGGTCACGAGCTGCACCTCCTCCTCGCTCACCCACGGGCACTGCACGCGGCGCGTGTCGTTCGTTCCGTTCAGCTTGATGAGCATGTCGCCGTTGCCGAGGAGGTGCTCCGCGCCCTGCTCGTCGAGGATGGTTCGCGAGTCGACCTTCTGCGCGACGCGATACGCGATTCGCGTCGGGAAGTTGGCCTTGATCATCCCCGTGATGACGTCGACGCTCGGGCGCTGCGTCGCGAGGATCACGTGCATCCCTGCGGCGCGTGCCTTCTGCGCGAGGCGCGCGACGGCGACCTCGACCTCCTTGCCCTGCTGCATCATGAGGTCGGCGAACTCGTCGACGACGATGACGATGAGCGGGAGCTTCTCCGGGAGGGGCGCCGTCCCCTCTTCCCCCTCGCCCGGCCGGATCGGCTCGGCAAAGCCGTTGTGATCCTTCGAGAGCACGACCTTCGCCGCCGGGTTCTTGATGTCGCCGCGGATCACGCGCTCGACCCAGTTGTTGTACGTGCCCAGGTTCTTCGTCCCCGCGTCCGCGAAGAGCTGGTAGCGACGCTCCATCTCGTCGACCGCCCACTTGAGCGCGGTCGCGGCCTGCTTCATGTCCGTGACCACCGGCAGGAGCATGTGGGGGATGCCGTCGAACGGCGCGAGCTCGACGACCTTCGGGTCGATCATGAGCATCCTCAGCTCGGAGGGATCCCGCCGGAAGAGGAGCGACGTCAGCATCACGTTGAGCCCGACGCTCTTGCCTGCGCCGGTCGCCCCCGCCACGATCACGTGGGGCATGCTGGCGAGGTCCGCGTAGAACGGGTTGCCGAGGATGTCGCGGCCGAGGACGACGGGCAGCGGGACGTTGAGCGTCTGGAAGCGGCGATCCTCGATGAGGTCCCGGAGGTTCACGGGGACGCGCCGCGCGTTCGGCAGCTCGAACCCGATGCGGTTCTTTCCCGGGATCGGCGCGACGATGCGCACCTTCCGCGCGAGGGCGAGCGCGAGGTCGTCGGCGAGCGAGGCGACCTTGGAGACCTTCGTCCCTGCCGCGGGCGAGACCTCGTAGGTCGTCACGGTCGGGCCCGGCAGGATGTCCTCGACCTTTCCGTTCACCCCGTAGTCCGCGAGCGTCTTCACGAGCAGCTCGGCGTTTTGATAGAGCGTGTCCTTGTCGACGACGAGGCTAGGGTCGACCTTCGCCGCGACGAGGAAGTCGATCGCCGGGAGCTGGAAGACGGCGGCCCGCGTCGGGGCGAGGATCTTGTCGAGAACGGACACGGGCTCCGGAGCGGGCTCCTCCTTCTCGAGCGCGGCCGAAGTGTCGACGATCGTCGGCTCCTTCGCGACGCGTCGCGGACGCTTTCGCTTCTCGTCCGCCGCCGCCTCGACGACGGGGACGATGGCGACGACCGCGGCTTCGGGCTCGACCTCCGCAGCGCGTTCCTCGGGTTCCTCCACGCTGACGGGCGCGCTGGGCGGTGCCGCCGCGACCGGGGCCTTGCGCCGGTCCGCGCGCTTCCTGGGCATGCGCGACGGAACCGTCTCGTCCGGTCCGTTCAGGAGGGTCACGAGCTCGTCCGAAGCAACTCCCTCGCTCGTCTCCAGCTCGGAAGCGTCCGGCAGGACGGCCACGATCGCCTGGTCGTGCCTCGTCTCGAGGTCGATGTGAGGCAGGTTCGCCTGTCGCCCCGCCTCGTCCTTCTCGCGCTCGAGATCGCGCGCGGTCTTCCAGGCTTCCGCGACGGTCTTCGCGCCGGCCGCCGTCCCCAGCGCCCCCTTCGCGCTCCAGCGCCCGATGGCCCGCACGAGCAGGATGAACGAGAACGCCGCCCGCGCGATGAGGATGAGGCCGAGGCAGGCGAACCCGACGAGGAACGACCCGATCGTCGAGAAGAGGGACCGCCCGAGCTCGCCGAACAGCTCCCCGACGAGACCCGCGGCGCTGTGCCGACCGAACGCGAGCTGCGCCGGCCATGCGACCTGGATGAGCGCAGCGGCGATCACGACGAGCAGGACGTCCCCGGCGAGCCGGGCGGGCGATGCGGCGTTGGGCTTGCCGGTCAAGAAGGGGAGACTGAGAAGGAGGAGCTCGACCGGGACGGCCCAGGCGGTCCATCCAAGCAGCGTCACGAGGCCGCGGGCGCACGACTGCCCGACAGGGCCGACCCAGTCTGCCCCCTGGAGCGTCGCGGTCGCGCCGTCGGCGCCGAGGGGGGCACCCAGATAGGAGGCGAGCGCGAGCCCGAGAAAGACCGCGAGCGTGCCGAGCAGCAGGGCGGCGATCTCGCGACCAGGGGCCTTCGGGCCATAGGTCCTGAGGTTGGTCGGCAACGCCTCGCGTGCTGCGGAGTCAGCCGTCGCCCGTCGAGGGGCAAAGAGGGGAATGCTCACGGGAGGGGGGAGGAGGGCGCTGGGCCGACGGACGCCGTGGGAGCTCTGTTGGGAGAGAATGTCATGCCTACGTTATCCTACCCCGAGCCTAGGAGCGGCTGTCCGGATGGTCAACTTTCGGCAAGGCTCTGCAAACGCTTGGGGATCCCGCGGGCTCGGCGTAGCATCGGCCGGCCGCAACCGGGGGGGACCGTGCGGTGGAGGGACATCCGGAGATGGGCACGAGGACATGAGCGGGCCGAGCATGATCATCACGGGACAGGCGCGGCGTGCGGGGCGTGCAGCGCTCGCGATTCGCGTTGCAGTCGCAGTTTCGGCGGTCGCGATGACCGGCGCGACGACGGGCTGCCGCGTCGACGACGAGGCTGTTCACCGCTGGGAGACGACGGAGCGCGGCCCGGACAAGCTGGTCGCCGTCCTCACCCACGAGAAGTACGGCACGCCGCTGCGCGTGGAGGCCGGCCTGTCGCTCGTCCGGATGCGACCGCGGAACGGGCGCCGCATCGGCACCGAGCTCATGACGGACGCCCTGACGGCGATCCCCGCAGACCCGCGGCAGAAGATCGTCGACGGGATGGCGCCCGAGCTGATCAAGCAGATCCAGGCCCCGCCCCCCGTGAAGGGCGCCCCCGGCCAGCCGCTACCCGAGGATCACTCGATCCCGTTCAAGGACGCCGCGTTCGCCATGCTCCAGCATGACCCGCCGCTCGTCTCGAACGACGACACCAAGGCCAAGCTCGGCGCCGCCCTCACCCAGTGGTGCAACGCCGACTTCGAGACCCGCCTCGAGAACCCGTCGCAGCAGTTCGGGATCGAGCAGATCATGCGGTTCCTCGGCCCGAACTCCGTCCGTGGCCTCCCGGCGCTCATCAACGAGCAGTCGTCCAAGGTCGATCGCATCGTCGGTCTCATCGCGGACCTCGGCGACGACGCAACGAAGGTCAAGGGCTCCGAGAACCTCGTCGCGCTCGCCAAGCTGATCGACTCGAAGGCCTGGATCGACAAGCAGACCGTCGTCGTCCAGAAGGCGGACGACGATCAGAAGCAGAAGGTCACGAAGGACCAGCTCGCGAAGCAGGTCATGAGCTACCAGGATCAGGAGCTGACGAAGGTCTTCTCCTCGATGAAGCGCATCAAGGGGCGCTCGGTCGTCGAGTACCTGATCCAGTACGCCAGCAACGTCAACAACAGCTCCGATCGCCGCAAGACGGCGCTCGCGGCGCTCGAGGGGGCGGTCGACAAGAACAACACCGCCGACATCGCGCGCATCTTCGACATCGCGAAGGACGACAACACGCCCGACGACGTGCGCGACCAGGCCTTCAACCGGCTCGGCGAGCTCCCCAAGGAGCAGGTCGTTCCCCGCCTCTACACGCTCTTCACGCCGAAGAAGTGGAAGGTCCGCTGGGTCGCGGCGCAGAAGATCCTCGGGATGATCACGCCGAAGCAGATCCCCGAGTTCATGAGCCACCTGCCCGCCTCCCCCGCGGTCAAGATGGGGCAAGGCGAGCCGCTCGGCTACGGCGCGCTCCTCGCGAAGATGGAGTCTCCGAAGGGGGAGCCGAAGGCGCGCGACGTCGTGATGGGCTACCTCGGCTCGAAAGAGGTGGGCCCGAAGCTCACCGCGCTCGCCTTCTTCTACGCCGGCAAGAAGGCCGATCTGCCCATCGTCACCGCGCGCGAGGGGGACAAGGAGGCCGTCCCGAAGTGCGACCCGGCCGACGAGTGCGGGTGGCAGTGCGAGCTCCCGAAGCCCGGAACTCCGCCCGAGAAGAACGAGACCGAAGTGAAGACGGTCGTCACCGTGGGGGACTTCGCGCGTGACTGCATCGCCCCCCACATGGATGCACCGTAGGGCGTGACGCTGTTCGCGCGAGTTGTACAGGCTGGCAGAGCGGCGCTAGTGTCCATGAGAGTCAGGCGATGAGCGCGGATCCGAACAAGAAGAGTGGACGCAGCTTCCAGTGCCGGGACGTGCTCTGGGAGACGTTCGAGCAGATGGCTCGTGAGCTCGAGTGCAGCGTCGACTACCTCGTCAACGAGGCGATGAAGCAGTACGCCCGCCAGCGAAGCTACGGCGGCGCCTCGCGCACTCCGATGCCTGCGCCCCGCGCGGAATCCTCGGGGGGGATGCCCATCGCGACGGGCTACACGGGGGGAGGAGGGCTTCCGCCGCCGCCGCTCGCGCCGCAGGGTGCCTCCGGGATGGGGCCGCCTCAGCAGATGCGCGGCGCGCCCCCGGGCCCGACCTCGCAGCGTCTCCCGCCTCCGCCGATGCGCTCGCCGACGTTGCCCGCGACGCCTCCGCCGATGCGCTCGATGCAGCCGGTCGCCGCCACGCCTGCCCCGCAGCGCGTCCAGGCTGCCGCTCCTGCCCCGCCGCCTCCGATGCGAAACACCTCGCCGCCTTCGCGCGTTCCCCCGCCGATGCGACAGCAGCAGCAGCAGTCGGTGCCCACGCCGATGCACCAGATGCAGCCGCAGCAGATGCAGCAGCAACAGATGCAGCAGCCGCCCATGCAGATGGGGAACGGGTACCCCGCGCCGCCGCAGCAGGCCGCGCACGGCGGCATGCTCAGCGTCGTCTACCAGGGCGAGAAGCTCCCCGTGACGAAGGATCGCTTCGTCATCGGCCGCGGCAAGCAGTCGAGCGACCTCACGCTGAAGGACCCGAACGTGTCCCGCCAGCACGCGATGGTCGAGTTCCAGAACGGCGTGTACTTCATGGTCGACATGGGCTCGACGAACGGCGTCGAGTTCAACGGCCAGCGGATCGCGCGCAAGCAGATCGGCGAAGGCGACAGCTTCCGCATCTGCGATCACGAGATGCGCTTCACGTACCGCTGACGGTTCAGCCGGTCTCCGCGGCGCTCACGTATGCACGTCGCGATCATCGGCATGGGCGCGCTCGGGCGCGTCTACGGCGTGCGGCTCCAGCTGCGCGCCTCGTGCGACGTCACCTACGTCGTGCGGCCCGGTCGCGCGTCCGTACCGCTGAACCTCACCCGGATCGACGGCGACGGAGCGGTCGAGGCGGTCGCCGCGCCGACGGTCGACGTGCGCGTCCCCGAGAGCGCCGACGTCATCCTCGTATGCGTCCGCGCCGAGCAGCTCGACGGCGGCCTCGACGCCCTCCTGCAGGCGTCGCCGGACGTGCCGATCGTGATGCTCACGCCCGTCCTCCCGCACGATCTCGCGCGGATGACCTCCGTGCACGGCGCGCGCGTCCGGGTCGCGATGCCCGGCGTCGTCGCGTACATGACGGAGCGCGACACCTGTCGCTACTGGCTCCCCAAGGTCGCGCCGACGCTGATCGACGCCGCCCCGCCCGTCCCCGGAGCGGTCGTGGAGCTGGAGCGCGCGCTCACGAAAGCAGGCTTCGTCGGCCGGCTCGAGCTCGGCGTCCACGAGACGAACCCGGCGACGACCATCTCGTTCATGCCGCTGGCCATGGGGGTCGACGCGGCCGGTGGCATCGACGCGCTGGTGGCCGACAAGGATCTCCTCCGGCTCACGCTCGCCGCCGTCGCCGAGGGGCTCGCCCTCGCCGCGAAGATCGGCAAGGCGCCCGCGTGGGTGGACCTCCTCGCGCGCTTCGCCGGGCCGACCGCCCTCAAGATCGGCCTCGGCATCGCGCGGAGCCGTGCGCCCGAGGCTCTTGCGTACGTCGAGGAGCACTTCGGGCGGAAGCTCCACGCGCAGAACGTCCAGATGGCGCGGGCGATCGTGGCGCTCGCGGCAGAGAAGGGGACCCCGCGCGCGGCGCTCGAGAAGCTCCTGCTTCAGCTCGAACAGCCCGGTTGAACCGAGTCTCTCCTCGCGGTACGCACATCGGCGATGCGTACGCTCGCCCATACGTCGTTCCTCGCCCTGTTCGCGCTCCTCCCGTCGGCGTGTGAGCCCCCCCCCCGTCCGCCGGCCGCCCCGCCGCCCGCGGCCGTGCCCGCCCCTTCGCCGCCCCCGCTCGTGCCGCTCGCGCACGGCATCAACGCGTCGGCGGTCGATCGTACCGCCAGCCCCGGCGCGGACTTCTACGCGTACGCGAACGGCGCGTGGCTGAAGTCGGCCACCCTGCGCGACGACCAGTCGCAGACCGGCCCGTTCACCACCATCAGCGACGAGGTCCTCGCCCGCACGAAGGTCATTCTCGAGGAGTCCGCCGCGAGCGGCTCCGCGGCGGGCACGGCCACGCAGAAGATCGGCGACTATTACTGGAGCTTCGTCGACACCGCCGGCATCGAGGCGCGAGGGCTCGCTCCCCTCGCACCGGTGCTCGATCGCATCGCCAAGGTGAAGGACAAGCGCGCCCTGGCCGCGTACCTCGGCGGCGAGGTCCGCGCGGACGTCGACCCGCTGAACGACACGAACTTCGACACGGGGCACATCCTCGGTCTCTGGGTCGAGCAAGACCTGAACGACGTGTCGCGGGTCGCGCCGTATCTCCTCCAGGGAGGGCTGGGCATGCCCGGGGCGAGCTACTACCTCGACCCGTCGCCTCCGATGCAGGCGCTCCGCACCAAGTACGTCGCCTACCTCACGAGCCTCCTCGAGCTCGCGCACATCGCCCAGCCCGCAGCGAAGGCGGCGCGCGTCTTCGAGCTCGAGAAGGCCATCGCGAAGACCCACGTCTCGCGCGCCGACTCGGAGGACGTGAAGAAGGCGAACAACCCCTGGACGCACGCCGACTTCGTGAAGCGCGCCCCGGGCCTCGACTGGCCGGCGTTCTTCGGCGCTGCGTCGCTCGAGGCGCCGCCGTCGTTCATCGTGTGGCACCCGTCGGCCGTGACCGGCATCGCGGCGCTCGTGAAGCAGAAGCCGCTCGACCTCTGGAAGGAGTACCTCGTCGTGCGCGCGCTCGACGAGGCCGCGCCGTTCCTGCCGCAGGCCTTCGTCGACGCGCGCTTCGCCTTCTTCGGCACGGCGCTCCGCGGGACGCCGAAGCCGCGCGACCGGTGGAAGCGGGCGGTCGACGCGACCAACGCCGCGCTGCCGGACGCCGTCGGGAAGCTCTACGTCGCGAGGCACTTCCGCCCCGAGTACAAGGCGGATCTCGACCACATGGTCTCGGGCATCGTCGCGGCCTTCGGGCGCCGGGTCGACGCGCTCTCGTGGATGGCCGCCGAGACGAAGGAGAAGGCGCGCGCGAAGCTGAAGACGCTGCGCGTCGGCGTGGCGTACCCCGACGCATGGCGCGACGACAGCGGCCTCACGATCGTGCGCGGCGACGCGCTCGGGAACGCCGAACGCGCGCAGCTGTACAGGTACAAGCTCGCGCTGGCGAAGATCGGCAAGCCCGCGGACCGCGGCGAGTGGGCGATGGCGCCGCAGGAGGTGAACGCCGTGAACCTCCCGGTGCGCAACGCGCTCAACTTCCCCGCGGCGATCTTCGCCCCGCCGTTCTACGACCCCGAGGCGACGGCCGCGGTGAAGTACGCCGCGATCGGGGCCATCATCGGTCACGAGATCAGCCACAGCTTCGACGACCAGGGGGCGCAGTTCGACGCCGACGGCAAGCTCGCCAGCTGGTGGACCCCCGCCGACTTCGCGCACTTCCAGGCCTCGGGCGCCGCGCTCGCGAGCCAGTACGACTCGTACAAGCCGTTCCCCGACCTGGCCGTCAACGGCAAGCAGTGCCTCGGCGAGAACATCGCCGACCTCGCCGGCCTCGCCGCCTCGTACGACGCCTGGAAGACCTCGCTCGGCGGCCAGCCCGCGCCGGTGATCGACGGGCTCACGGGGGAGCAGCAGTTCTTCGTCAGCTTCGCGCAGTCCTGGCAGACGAAGACGCGCGACGAGGCGATGCGAGGCCAGATCGCCACCGACGGCCACGCCCCCGCGCAGTTCCGTGCGCTCACCGTGCGCAACCTCGACGCCTGGTACGCGGCGTTCGACGTCCAGCCGAAGGACGCGCTCTACCTCGCCCCGGAGGCGCGCGTCCGGGTCTGGTAGGTCGCTCACCGGGGACGTTCGGTCGCCTCCCTCCCGCGCCCGGTTCGTTCCCGGTCGCGTTCGGTAGCCTCCCTCGCCCGGTCGGTTCGTTCCCGGTCGCGGTCGGTAGTCTTCCTCCCCCGGTCGGTTCGTTCCCGATCGCGGTCGGTAGCCTTCCTCCCCCGGTCGGTTCGTTCCCGATCGCGGTCGGTAGCCTTCCTCCCCCGGTCGGTTCGTTCCCGGTCGCGGTCGGTAGCCTCCCTCGCCGGGTCGGTTCGTTCCCGATCGCGGTCGGTAGCCTTCCTCTCGCGGTCGGCTCGTTCCCGGTCGCGGTCGGTAGCCTTCCTCGCCCGGTCGGCTCGTTCCCGGTCGCGGTCGGTCGCCTTCCTCTCGCGGTCGGCTCGTTCCCGGTCGCGGTCGGTAGCCTTCCTCTCGTGGTCGGCTCGTTCCCGGTCGCGTTCGGTCGCCTCCCTCGCGCATGCGGTGTCCCTCCTCGCCCCGGCGGCGCCGCCTCTTGCCGACGCGCTGGTCACCCACCCCCAACCGGATAGACTCTCGCCTCCCGTGCGTCCCGACCAGCGCCCCATGCACCGGCTCCCCGTGCTCGAGGCGCGGCGGACCGAGCTCGAGACGTGCGTCTTCTGCCCGAAGCTGTGCCGGAGCGCGTGCCCGGTCTCGAACGTCGAGCGGACGGAGACGCTCACCCCGTGGGGGAAGATGTCGTCGGCGTACTTCGTCGCGCAGGGCGACGTCCCGGCGACCGCCTCCTTCGCGCGGACCTCGCTCGCGTGCACCGGCTGCTACGCGTGCCGCGACATGTGCGACCACAAGAACGACGTGGCGGGGACCCTCCTCGCCGCGCGGGCCGCGGAAGCCGCCCTGGGGATTCTCCCGTCGTCGGCGACCGACGTCTCGCGCAACTTCCCGGCGCACCTCGAGCGCTCGCGCGCCGCCGTGCGTTCGCTCGCGGACGGAGCCCCGGTCCGCGCGGACGCTCCGACGGCGCTCCTCGTCGGCTGCACCTATGCGCGGGCTGCACGGCCGGAGGCGGCGGCGGCGATCCAGGCGGCGACGGGGCTCCTTCGCGAGCCGGTCGCGCTCGCCCTCGAGTGCTGCGGCCTGCCGCTCCTCCACGCGGGCGACCCTGCCGGCTTCGCGCGTCAGGCGACGAGGATGGCGGAGTCCCTCGAGCGCCATCGCCGCGTCCTCGTGGTCGACGCCGGCTGCGCCTCGGCGCTGCGGCTGCGGTATCCCGAGGTCGGCGTGAACGTCCGCCCGGCAGTCGAGCTCCTCGTGGAGCTCGCGGCGAGCGAGCTCGGGAAGCTCGCCAGCGTCCCGCGGCCATCGGCCACTCCGGTGCGGTATCACGACCCCTGCCAGCTCGGGCGCGGCCTCGGCGTCTACGATGCGCCGCGGCGAGTGCTGTCGCGAGTGCTCGGCCGCGCGCCGGACGAGTTCCCCGCGAACGGAGACGCGGCCGCGTGCTCGGGGGCGGGAGGGCTCCTGCCGGTGACGATGCCCGAGACGTCGAAGAACATCGCCCGCGCGCGACAGGCCGAGCACGAGCGGGCGGGCGGCGGCGAGATCGCCACCGCGTGCGCGTCGAGCCTCCTCGCGATGCGGAAGGCCGGGTCGTCGGAGGTGTCGGATCTCGTGAGCTTCATCGCCCGGGCCGTCCCGCCGTTCCGCCCGTGAGCGCGGTCGGAAAGGCGAACGGTCCGGGCGTCGTCGTCGGGCAAACGCGCGGGGTCGTCGCGAGGAAGACCGTCGCTCGCCGCGTGCTGGCGTCGTTCGGCGTGACGGTGCTCGCGTTCGCCGTCACCGTCGGCTGGAGCGGGATCGCCCAGCGACGCACGGCGGAGGACAGCACCGAGCTCTCCCACGGCTACCTCCCGGTCGCCCTCAAGCTCGGCCAGCTCCGCGCCACGCAGGCCACGCTCTCGACCCTCGTCGACGGCATCCCCGACGAGAGGAACCCGCTCTCCACGCGTCTCCTTCTCGAGACGCTCGCGAGCGTCCGCCGCGCCGAGTACCAGGAGACGCGCGCCGCCCTCACGCGCGACCTCGCGCGCATCGACAACGCCGACGCGCGCAGCTTCGCGCTCTACGCGACGGGCGAGCTCGACGCGGTCGCCATCGCGCTCGCCGACGACCGGCGCGGGATGGAGCGCCTCTTCCAGGCGATCGACGCGGGCGATCGCGACGAGGTCAACCGCGCGCTCGTCGTCCTCGGCGCCATCGAGCACGACGGCGAGCGACGCCTGCACGCCCTCGCAGACACGGTCGCGCGCTCGATGGACGCGCTGTCGCAGGCCGCCTACGTCCGCCAGGCGCGCGCCGTGTACGCGCTCCTGACGCTCTCACTGCTCACGCTCGGCGTCGGCGTGCTCGTGTCGATCCACATCCGCCAGCTGCTCACCCCCCTCGCGCGCGTGACGGAGCGGGCACGGTCGGTGGCGCGCGGAGATCTGACGCCGCAGCCGGTCACCCCGACCGACGACGAGATCGGCGAGCTCGCGGCGGCCTTCGAGCAGATGGTGACCTCGGTCTCCCGCGCGCAGAGCCGCGCCGTCGCCAACGAGCGGCTCGCGGCGATCGGCAAGATGGCCGCCCACGTCACGCACGAGATCCGGAACCCGCTTTCGTCGATCGGCCTCAACATCGAGCTGCTCGAGGAGGAGCTCGGAAACGAAGGCTCGCGCTCGGGCGGCGAGTCCGCGGCGCTGCTCGCGGCGATCGCGCGCGAGGTCGAGCGGCTGCGGCTCCTCTCGGAGGAGTACCTGCGCCTCGCGCGCCTGCCGTCGCCGCGCATGGAAGCGGAGGACGTCGCCGCGGCCGTGCGCGACGTCGTCACCTTCGCGCGCCCCGAGATCGAGCGCGCGCGCTGCACCGTCACGCTGACGGCCGACGGCCCCATCCCGCCGGCGCTCTTCGACGAGGGGCAGATCCGTCAGGCGCTCCTCAACCTGCTCCGCAACGCGCGCGAGGCGATGCCGGAAGGGGGGCCGATCGAGGTCGTCGTGAAGCCGGACGGGATGAGCGTGAGCATCTCGATCGACGACCGCGGCGGCGGCATCGCCGACGACATCCGCGCGCGCGTCTTCGACCCGTTCTTCTCGACCAAGGGGGAGGGGACGGGTCTCGGCCTCGCGATCACGCGTCAGATCATCGAGGCGCACGGCGGCACGGTGCAGGCCGAGGCGCGCGACGGCGGGGGGACGAGCTTCCGCATCACGCTCCCCATCGCCCCGTCGCGGCTGGCGGCGACGCTGCGCTGAGGCGTGCGCGTGTCTCCCGTGCGGGACGGTGCTAGCGAACGAGCCATGACCCGCCCTCCTCTTTCTCCTTCGCCTCTCTTCGCGATGCTGCTCCTCGCTGCCTGCGCCGGGCCCTCGCCCGACCTGCCCCACCACGACGCCGGCCAGAGCTCGGGCACCGCCGCCCAGACCTGCTGCCAGCTCCTCGACAACGATGAGTGCCAGTGCGCCTCGCTCGGCACGAGCACGCCGCAGGCGGGCTTCACGCAGGTCATCACGGCCAACGGATCGTCCTGCACCTACACGATCCTCGGGGCGTACGATGGCGGCGACCCGAGCGTCGGCGTCGTCGGCCAGCCGTACCCCGGCGACGTCGTCCCGCAGTCCGACTGCCCCATCACCCAGGGCCACTGAGCCGCCTCGCTCGCGAAGCGAGCCCGCGGTGGGTGGGGGCGTGGGAGCGCGTGCCCTCCCGTGATGGCTAGATGTGCGGCTCGGTGGCCTTCATCGACGCGCGCGTGCGGAAGCGCTCGTACCAGGTGGTGAGCGCGGGCCGCGTCGCGCGCAGGTCGCCGAGGACGTCGCGGAACTCGAGCCAGCCCATCGCGGCGCCCGCGCAGACCTGGCCGATGTCGATGTCGGCGCCGAAGGTCGACGCTTCGAGCTCGAGCGCGTCGAGGCCCTGCTTCGCCTTCTCCATCTGGCCGTCAATCCACGCGGGCCAGCGCATCGCCTCCGGGCGCAGGGTGCGCTCGTAGAAGACGAGGACCGACGCGTCGAGCACGCCGTCCGCGAGCGCCTGCACGCGCAGCGCCCGCCACCGCGCGGGGCCGGACGCGGGGAAGAGCTTCGGGCCCTCGTGCAGGCTGTCGAGGTACTCGCAGATGACGGGCGAGTCGTAGAGCACGCCGAGGTCGTCGGTCACGAGCGCCGGGATCTTCGAGAGCGGGTTGTCCTTCGAGAGCCCCGGGTCGGCCTTCGTCGGCGTCGGGCGGAGGAACGTCGTCTCGAGGCGACCGGCCTGACCCGTCTCGTGCGCGACGACCATGACCTTGCGAACGAAGGGGGAGGTGGGCGTGTAGTAAAGCTTCATGGCCACAGGCTAGCGCCTCGGGAGATGCGTCGCGAGACGGGACCTTCACCTCGCGTCCTCGTTTACGGCCGAGACTCGGGCGGGCTACCGTCCTGCCATGAGCACGACCTCCTCGACCGAAATCGCCGTGAAGCCCCGCCCCGACGGAAGGCCCCTCGACACGCTCCGTCCGGTCGAGATGACCCCCGGCTTCCAGCGCAACGCCGAGGGCTCGGTCCTCTATCGCGCGGGCGGGACGGTCGTGCTTTGCACCGCGTCGATCGACGAGAAGGTGCCGCCGTTCATGGAGGGGAAGGGAAAGGGGTGGGTGACCGCCGAGTACCAGATGCACCCGCGGTCGTCGCCAGCGCGGCGCGAGGCGCGTGACGGTCGCGGCAAGCCGCCGAGCGGGCGGACGCAGGAGATCCAGCGCCTCGTGGGTCGCGCGCTCCGGTCCGCCGTGGCGCTCGATCTGCTCGGCGAGCGGACGATCTCGCTCGACTGCGACGTCCTCGAGGCGGACGGCGGGACGCGCACGGCGTCCGTGACGGGAGGCTTCGTCGCCCTCGCGCTGGCGCTGGACAAGCTCACCAAGAAGGGCGCGCTGAAGAAGCCGGTGCTCCGCGAGCTCGTGGCGGCGACCAGCGTCGGGCTCCTCCCGAGCGGCGCGCTCGCGCTCGACCTCTGTTACCTGGAGGACTCGGCCGCGGAGGTCGACCTCAACGTCGTCGCGACGGCGTCGGGCGACATCATCGAGCTCCAGGGGACCGCCGAGGGCGAGCCGGTACCGAGGGCGCAGATCGACAAGATGGTCGACCTCGCGCTCGTGGGGGTCAGCCGCCTCACGCGAATCCAGGCCGACGCGCTCGCGGCGGTCGGCGTCGACCTCGCATCGCTCACGATCCCGGGACGCCGGAGCCACGCGTGATCCACACGCTGGTGCTCGCGAGCGGCAATCGCAGCAAGCTCCTCGAGATCCGCGCGCTGCTCGCGGGCCTTCCGGTGAAGGTCGTGGGGATGGACGAGGTCCTGCGCCCGCCGCCCGTCGTCGTGGAGGACGGCGCGACGTTCGCGGACAACGCGGCGAAGAAGGCGCGCGCGGTCGCCGCGGCGGCTCTCTGTCTGACGCTGGCCGACGACTCGGGGCTCGAGGTCGACGCGCTCGACGGTCGACCCGGCGTCCGCTCCGCGCGCTTCGCCCACGAGCGCGCCACCGACGCCGAGAACAACGCCGCGCTCGTCGCCGCGCTCGAGTCCACGTTCGACCCGTCGGGCCCGTCCGACGCGCACGCCTACCTCGCGCGCTTCCGCTGCGCGCTCTGCCTCGTCGACCCGTACGGGAACCGCGGTACGGGCGAGGTCGCCGTCGCCGAGGGGGTGTGCGAGGGCGCCATCACGCTCGCCGCGCGCGGCTCCTTCGGGTTCGGGTACGACCCTCTGTTCGTCGTTGCGGGCCGCGAGAGGACGATGGCCGAGCTCTCCGAGGAAGAGAAGAACGCCGTCAGCCACCGCGCCCGCGCGTGCCTCGCGCTTCGCCCTGTCCTCGAGCGGATGCTCGCGGCGCGCGAGGCCGTCGTCCGGGCGGTGGAGCGCGGCGCCGAGGGAGTCGCCACGGCATGACGCGCGGTCCGGACCGCGTGCCCCCGCGAGCGTGCGCCGCGTGATGGCGAGCACGAGACGAGCGCGCTTCGCGTCGACGCTCTTCCTCGGCGCGGCGCTCCTCTTCGTCGTGGAGCCGATGGTCGCGAAGCTCCTCATGCCGCTCCTCGGCGGGGCGCCGGCGGTGTGGATCACGTGCATGCTGTTCTTCCAGGCGGCGCTGCTGCTCGGCTACGCGTACGCCCACGCGGCGACGGCGTGGCTCGGCGTTCGCCGTCAGGCGGCGCTCCACCTGGTCGTCCTCGCGCTGCCTCTCCTGGTGCTGCCGATCCGCGTCCGCGAGGGGGGCGTGGCCCTCCTCACGCACGGCGACACGCCGGTGCTCTCGCTCCTGCGCGTCCTCGTGACGGTCGTCGGCGTCCCGTTCTTCGTCGTGGGCGCCACGGCGCCGCTCGTGCAGCGGTGGTTCTCCGCGACGGGAGACGACGCGCGCGACGCGCGCGACCCTTACTTCCTCTACAGCTCCAGCAACCTCGGCAGCCTCCTGGCGCTCGCGGCGTACCCCGCGATCGTCGAGCCGTGGATCGGGCTCAACCTGCAGACGCGCCTCTGGACGTGGGGCTACGTCGCGCTCGCGGTGCTCGTGGGGAGCTGCGCGCTGACCGCCCTCGTGCGGACACCGGCCGCTCCTGCGTTGGCGCCCGAGGCCGCCGCGCCCGTCACGTCCGAGCGCCTGACGATCGGTCGCCGCGCCCGCTGGGTGCTGTACGCGTTCGTCCCCTCGAGCCTCCTCCTCGGCGTCACCGCGTACCTCACCACCGACGTCGCGCCGATCCCGCTCTTCTGGGTCGTCCCGCTGGCGGTCTACCTCGTCACGTTCATCCTCGTCTTCGCGCGTCGCCCTCTCGTCTCGCACGCCCTGATGGTCCGGGCGCTGCCGTTCGGCGTGACGTCCACCGTGATGCTGCTCCTCGTGCAGGCGTCGACGCCGATGGTGCTCATCGCGCCGGTGCACCTCGCGACGTTCTTCCTCGCGGCGATGGTCTGCCACGGAGAGCTCGCGAAGGACCGCCCGAGCAGCGATCACCTCACCGAGTTCTACCTCTGGGTGTCGGTCGGTGGCGTCCTCGGCGGCGTCGCGAACGGGCTCGTCGCGCCGGTCGTGTTCGACGGCCTCGCGGAGTATCCGATCGCCCTCGTGCTCGCCGCGGCGTGCCGGCGCGTGGCGGGTGAGCCGGAGCTGCCGGTGAGGCGAGACGGCCTCTTCGCGGGCGTCGTCCTCGCGCTCACGTTCGCGGTCGTGGCCGTGGGGAACGCGCTGCACCTCGATCCGGCGGGGCACATGTTCCCGCTGCTCTTCGCCTTCCCGCTCTTCCTGACCTACTCGCGGCTCGCGAAGCCGTGGGCGTTCGCGATGGGGCTCGCCGCGACGCTGGTGGGCGGGGTGTCGTACGACGCGTCGATCGGCCGCACCGTGCACGTCGAGCGGAGCTTCTTCGGCGTCGTCCGCGTGACGCGCGACGCGGAGGGGCGCTTCACGCAGATCGCGCACGGCAACACGATTCACGGCCGCCAGTGGCGGGACGTGGCGCGGCGCGACGAGCCGACGGCCTACTACACGCACGAGGGGCCGCTCGGCCAGGTGTTCGCGGAGCTGCACGCCCGCGAGCGCGCGGCGCACGACGTGGCGCGCGCGGTCGGCGTCATCGGCCTCGGCGCCGGCGCGATGGCGACGTACGCGCGGCCGGACGAGGCGTGGACGTTCTACGAGATCAACCCGGTCATCGTGAAGCTGGCGACCGACCCGGCGTTCTTCACCTTCCTCGCGGACACGTTCGGCGGCTCGCCACGCCTGCAGATCGTCGTCGGAGACGCACGCCTCCGCCTCGCCGAAGCGCCGCCCGCCGCCTACGATCTGCTCGTCGTCGACGCCTTCAGCTCGGACACGATCCCGGCGCACCTTCTGACGCGCGAGGCCTTCGCGCTCTACCTCGAGAAGCTGCGCCCGAACGGCCTCCTCGTCGTCCACATCTCCAACAGGTACCTCGACCTCGCCCCCGTGCTCTCGAGCCTGGCCCGAGACGCGCACCTCGCGGGGTACGTGCGCAGCGACGGCTCGCAGTCGCCGGACAGCGCGCTCGACGCGGCGTGGTCCCCCTCCATCTGGACCGCGATGACCCGCGAGGGCTCTCCCGCGACGATCCTCGAGCGCGACCCGCGCTGGACGCCGTTCGCCCCGGGCGACCGCGCGCCCTGGACCGACGACTTCTCCGACCTCGTGCGCGCCTTCCGTCGGTGATCCCGGGCCGGCAACTGCCGGCGGCGGGCCGGCAACTGCCGGCGGCGGGCCAGCAACTGCCGGCGGCGGGCCAGCAACTGCCGGCGGCGGGCCAGCAACTGCCGGCGACGGGCCGGCAACTGCCGGTGACGGGATCGGCAACTGCCGGCGGGCCACTGGCAACTGCCGGCGACGGGCCGGCAACTGCCGGCGGGCCCGCCCATGCTATGCCCGCCGCATGACAGACGCGGGGCTCTCGGGGCAGACGTTCCTGGTGACGGGGTCGAACACGGGGATCGGCCGGGTCACGGCCGAGACGCTGGCGAAGCGAGGGGCGAAGGTGCTGCTCGCGTGCCGGTCGGAGGAGAAGACCCGGCCCGTCGTCGACGGAATCAACGCGGGGCGCGCGGCCGGCGGGGGCGAGGCCGAGTTCGTGGCGCTCGATCTCGCGGACCTCGTGTCGGTGCGGAAATGCGCCGAGGCGCTGCTCACGAAGGACGTCCCGCTGCACGGGCTCATCAACAACGCCGGCCTCGCGGGTCTGCGCGGCGTCACCAAGCAGGGGTTCGAGCTCACGTTCGGGACGAACCACCTCGGGCACTTCCTGCTGACGACGCTGCTCCTGCCGCGCGTGCGGGCCGTGTCGGGGCGGATCGTCAACGTGGCGAGCAAGGCGCACTACGACGCGAAGCCCATCGACTGGGCGCTCCTGCGGCAGCCCACGCGCGCCGTGACCGGCCTGCCGGAGTACGCGGTGAGCAAGCTCTGCAACGTGCTCTTCACGAAGGAGCTGGCGGCCGGGAAGGCAGGCGCGGGGGTTCACTCGTACTCGCTGCACCCGGGGGTCGTCGCGTCGGACGCGTGGCGGCAGATCCCGCAGCCGTTCCGGTGGCTCATGAAGCTCGGGATGATCTCGAACGAGGACGGCGCCAAGACCTCGCTCTACTGCGCCACCTCCCCGGAGGTCGCGAACGACGACGGTCTCTACTACGACACCTGCAAGCCCAAGCGTCCCAGCAAGCTCGCGCAGGAGCCGGCCCTCGCAACGGAGCTCTGGGCTCGCAGCGAGGCGTGGGTAGAGGAGGCGCTGAAGGGGGCGTAGGCGCGGCCGTCTCGCCCAACGCGCACGTCCACGTTGATACCGGCCTTTCTGCTCTGGCATAGTCCCCCGTCCCCACGTCCTTCCCTGGAGCTCGCCCGGATGCCCTTGCAAATCAACGTTCGCTCGTCGGCCGACCACGCAGCATCGCCCGGCGCCGACGCCGATGTGCTCATCGTCGGTACCTGGACGTTCGCGGACAGCCCGAAGCCCGCAAAGAAGTCGAAGGGGGCGGCGACGTCGAAGGCGGCGAAGTCCGAGCCCATCGCGGAGCTGGCCGAGCTCGACAAGCACTTCGACGGCGCTCTCTCGGCGTGGGCGCGGCGCGAGGACTTCAAGGGGAAGCGCGAGCAGACGCTGCGCGTGCCGACCCTCGGTCGCCTCCCGGCGCGGACGCTCATCCTGCTCGGCCTCGGCGAGCGCGACGCGAACGGCGTGACGTCCGCGGAGGTTCGCGCCTTCGCGGGGCGCGCGGCGCGGGCGGCGAACAGCGAGAAGGCGAACGCGATCGAGCTCGTCGTCCCCGCGGGCGTCGAGAGCCACCTGCGCTACGTCGCCGAGGGGCTCGAGCTCGGCGCGTACCGGTTCACGAAGTACATGACGGGCGACCGGAAGCCGAAGGAGGTGCTGTCGCGCGTCTCCGTCGTCGTCCACGGCAAGGCCCCGCGCGACGCGAAGGCGCACACGACCCTCGGCCAGCGCATCGCGCACGGGGTGAACATCTCCCGGGACCTGTCGAACGAGCCGGCGAACGAGCTGCCGCCGGCCCTGCTGGCGAAGGCGGCGGTCGACGTCGCGAAGGCGAACAAGCTGAAGGTGCTGGTCTTCGACGCGAAGGAGATCGTCCGGCGCAAGATGCACCTGCTCTACGCCGTCGGGCAGGGGAGCGCGCACGAGCCGCGGTTCGTCCACCTCTCGTACATCCCGGCGAAGAAGTCGAAGAAGCGCCTGGTTTTCGTGGGCAAGGGCATCACGTTCGACTCGGGCGGCATCAGCATCAAGCCGGCGGCGGGGATGGGCGAGATGAAGCACGACATGTCCGGCGCCGGGAACATGGTCGGCCTCATGGAGGCGGTGGCGGCGCTGCAGCCGCAGGTCGAGGTCCACGCGATCATGGCGTGCGCCGAGAACATGCCGGACGGCAACGCGTACCGCCCGGGAGACGTCTTCGGCTCGCTCGACGGGAAGACCGTGGAGATCGTGAACACCGACGCCGAGGGGCGCCTCGTGCTCGCAGACGCGCTCGCGTACGCCAAGACGCTGAAGCCGGACATTCTGGTGAACAACGCCACGCTGACCGGGGCATGCCTCGTCGCGCTCGGGTCGGGCTGCTCGGCGTTCTATGCCACGAGCGAGGGCGCCGCGACGGACTTCGCCGCCGCCGTGAAGGACGCGGGCGAGCAGATGTGGCGCATGCCGCTCATCGAGGAGCTGCGCGAGGCGATGCGGAGCGACGTGGCCGACATCAAGCACACGGGCGACCGCTACGGCGGGTCCATCACGGGCGCGCTCTTTCTCCGCGAGTTCATCGGCGACGTGAAGAACTTCATCCACGCCGACATCGCCGGGCCGGCGACGACCGAGCGCGCGTTCGGGTGGAACCCGAAGGGCGCGACGGGCCACGGCGTCCTCACCTACCTGTCGCTCGTCGAGCACGCCTCGCGGGGCTGACGGACACGCGCACGCCGCCCCCCGCGTGGCCGCGTGCCGCCACGCGTGGTAGGCGTTGCGCCAATGTCTGACGCCCTCCCGCACGTCGTCCACCGCAAGCTTTCCCGCGCCGTCGGCCGCGCGGTGGTCGACTTCAGCATGGTCGAGGAGGGCGACCGCGTGATGGTCGCCGTGAGCGGCGGGAAGGACAGCTACACGATGCTGCACCTCCTGCGCGTGCTCGCGCGGAAGGCGCCCGTGAGCTTCACGCTGCAGGCGGTCAACATCGACCAGGGGCACCCCGGCTTCCCGGCAGAGCGGCTGACCACGTACATGGCCAGCGAGGGCTACGACTTTCGCATGGTGCACGAGGACACCTACTCGATCGTCAAGGAGAAGATCCCGGAGGGGAAGACGTTCTGCTCCCTCTGCTCGCGCCTGCGACGGGGCATCCTCTACCGCGTCGCGCACGAGCTCGGATGCAACGTCATCGCGCTCGGCCACCACCGCGACGACATCCTCCAGACGCTGCTCCTGAACCTGATGTTCGCGGGCCAGCTCGCCGCGATGCCGCCGAAGCTCGCCGGCGACGACGGGCGCATCCGCGTCATCCGCCCGCTCGTGTACTGCGCCGAGGAGGACATCGCGGCGTTCAGCGACGCGCAGGCCTTCCCCATCTTGCCGTGCGACCTCTGCGGGTCGCAGAGCGACCTCCAGCGGAAGATCGTCGGCGAGATGATCTCGGACTGGGAGCGCAAGCGCCCGGGGACGAAGGCGGTGATGCTCGCGGCGCTCCAGAACGTGCGCCCGAGCCACTTGCTCGACCAGCGGTTGTGGTCCGCGCTGGGGCTCCAGGTGGCTCCCGAGGAGGCGGGCGGAGGAGACGTGGCCGGAAACGACGGACTGGTCCCGGAAGGGCGCCTTGCGCGCGGCCCAACCCCGCGAGACGAGGCGAGTGAGGCGAGGCCAGTGTGACGCCGCGCGGAGGGGGAGGGGCTCCTGCAGCGGCGGGATGGGCGGAGAGAGGGCTCGCCTGGTGGTCCACCCGCGGCTCGGCCAGCCAGGCGCTGGTCCCCGGTGGTTACGCGTGGGCGGTGACGATCGCGCCCGTGGGAGCTGCGCGCGGAGCGGGCCTCGTTGCCGGGCTGGCGACGACCGTGGGGCTGGTGGCGCTCGTCCTGGGGCCTGCGATCGAGCGTCGCGCGCCGGCGGCCTCGCGGATGCTGGTGGGCTGGGGGCTCGTCGTGAGCGCAATCGTGACCTGGTCGTTCGCTCCGGACGGCGTCGTCGACATGTTCGACGCCGCGCGAGGCATCGCCGGGATGTTCGGGTGGGCGCTCTTCGCGTTCGCGATCGCGTCCCCAGCTCGTCAGACGGCCGCGTTGATCGCCACCCCGTCGACGCTGGATGCGGAGCCGGTCCGCACCCGACACGTGGATCGCGCGGTGCTCCTGCTCGCGGTCGGCCTGACGGTGGCGCTCGAGGTGCCAGGGTGGCGAACCGAGCAGCGGGATCGCGCGCTGCTTCTCCGTCTCGTGGCGCTCGCCGGTGGGCTCGGTCTCGTCACGACCGCGAGCGCCATTCTTGCGCGCTACCACGCCCCTCTGGCGGACGAAAGACCCGCCGCCGCCCCCCGCCGGAGGCTCCGCGCGACCGACGCCGCGTGGGTCGCGACGGCATGTGTGCTCGTCGGGGCGGGCGCGACGTACGAGCTCTGGCACCCATAGAGACGATTGATGCGCCGTGTTCGCGTTTGATACCCTGGCGCCAATGCAGCCGTGGAGCCTGGCCGCCATCGGATGCTTCCTCGCCGCGGGGTCCGCTCTCCTCGTCGGTCAGGAGGCGCTCGCCGAGTCACGGGATCTCGTCGCGCTCTACTGGATCGCGACCGGTGCAATCACGCTGCGCGCCTCGCTCGTGCTCGCGCAGAAGCGACACCCATGAGCGGCCGAATCGGGCTTTCGCTCGCGCTCCTTGCGGCGCTCGTGGCGCCGTCGGCGTGCGGCTCCCGCTCGCTCGACGCGACGCCGGCACACGCGAAGCTCGGCGGGGAGATCGTCGCGCGCGTGGGGGACGTGGACCTCCCGGCGACCGAGGTGGCATCGGTCGCTCGGGCGAGACGGGTCACTCCGCGCGCAGCGCTCGCGCTTCTCGTCGAAGACGCGGTCGCGGCCAAGGCCGCGCTGACGCACGGCGTCGATCGCACGCCCGAGGTCCAGTACGCGATCCTGTCGACCAAGGCGCGAGCGACGCTCGATCGTGTGCACGACGAGGCCTACGCGACGCCGCCGACGGACGACGAGGTCAAGGAGCTCAGCGCGCTCGACTGGCAGGAGGTCGACGTCCCCGAGGCAATGGTCGCGGTCCACGCGGTGGTGATGCGGCCGAAGGCGGCGGACGCGCACGTCGTCGCTGCTGCGAAGGCGGTCGCTGCCGCGATCGTGACGGCCGTGGCCGGCGCGACCGACGCGGATGACTTCCAGGCGAAAGCGAGCGCCGTCGCACACCCCGACCTCGAGGTGGTCGTGCAACCGCTCGCGCCATTCGCAGCCGATGGTCGAGTGGTCGAGGCAGGGAACTCGGCGCGATACGACATGCAGTTCGTCGCCGGCGCCGCAGGTCTGGCCGACGGCGCCACGAGCGGCGTGGTGGAGAGCGCGTTCGGGTGGCACGTCATCCGAATGATCGAGCATCGGCCGCGCAGAGTCGTGCCGTTCGACGCGCGTCGCGCGATGTTCGCGGAGCACGTTCATGCGAAGCGGGCGCACGACGCCATCGCGCGCATCGAGGCCGCCGTCGGCGCGCGCGAGCCCGTGGGCTACGAAAACGGCGTCGACGAAATCCTCAGCGGGGCGCTGCCCGTCATCCGCGGTGACGAAGCGGCTCCCGTCGCCGCAAATCCACCATGACGGCCGCCACCCGCCGCGCTCATGGCGCAAGCGTTCGCCGTCACCCGGCCGCATCGTCGTTGCCGCGCGACACCGAAGCGACGGCCTTCACGACCCTGCTCACGGAGCTGATCGGCAGGGTTCCGGGAGCGCGGGCTGCCGCGCTGGTGGACCGCGACGGTGAGTCGGTCGACTACGCCGGAGCCCTCTCACCGTTCGACGTGAAGATCGCCGCAGCGCACTGGAGGATCGTTCTTGGGGAGCTGGATCGCACGCGCCTGCTGACGCAACCGCGACACATCGTCGTGCGAGGGCGCCAGAAGAGCTTCATCGTGCGGGCGCTCGCAGACGCGTACGCGGTCGTCGTGGTGATGTCGAAGCGCGCGGGCTTCGTGCCGGCACCTCGTGCGTTTCTGGTGTTCGAACGCGCGCTACGCGCCGAGGCAGGCATCGGAACGGCGCCCGAGGGACCGGTGTGGACGCCGGTCGTCGTGGACCAGGACGCGCGAGCGCGGCCTCGCACCGTGGCAAGCGCGGCGTACGCGGCAGCCCAGCCCCTCGAGGTGCTCGGCGCAGTAATGGGTCTTGGGCCGGGCGAGAGAGGCTTCCGCGTGCGGCTTTCGACCGGCTTCGAGACGACCCTTGTCCGTGAGCCGGGCGGCGCTTGGTACGCCGATGAGCCGATCGACCCGCCCGAAGGTGGGCAACGATCGCGTCCGCCGGGGCGCCAAACGGGGCGGCCGAAAA
>Ga0302279_10000992_pt1 | contig 41516 bp, 41 predicted proteins | sample III_Bog_N3_3_FD_194541 | JGI IMG/M metagenome (GOLD analysis project Ga0302279, IMG submission 194541) | Peat permafrost microbial communities from Stordalen Mire near Abisko, Sweden - III_Bog_N3_3 | ecosystem: Environmental > Terrestrial > Soil > Wetlands > Peat | place: Sweden: Abisko... | reverse complement strand
ATCTTGGGCTTCAGCCCCCGGCGGAGTGCCCATGTGCGGGATATTCTTGCCGTTGTCGCAAGAGTCGGAAATCACAAGGCCAAAATGGGCGTATCAGGGTGTCGTTCAACAAGGCGCCACGAGCGGCTACTGCACCGAAAACCCCTTCACCGCAATCGCGTCCGGTCCGCGGCCAGTCGGCAGAATCGCAAACAGCGACTGCGTCCCAGTCCGGACCACGGCCACATCCCCTGACCGATTGTCGACCACAAAAAGCAAATAGCCATTGGTCGAAAACGCCAGCGCCGCCGGGCCGTCGCCCACGTGGATTGAGTTGAGCCGCCGGCCATCGTCGATCGCATACGGCGTCACGTACTGCGAGCGCGAGTTGGCCACGTAGAGCATCGAATTATCGCTCGACACCAGCCCCCGCACCGGCGCGTCACCCATCAGGTAAGCGCCGCCCACGTCGTCGGTCGAAGTCACCACTTCACTGATCGAATCCGACCCCGCGTTCGACACAAACAGCTCGCCGCCGTCGGGCTTGAGCGCCAGTTGCATGGGCACGCGACCCACATCGAGCAGCGCCTCCATCCGGTCCGGCTTGCCGGCGTTGAACTTCGAGTCGGCCAGCGCAATCGCCATCACCTGGTGCCCGGCCGAGCAGGCCACAAAGGCCTTGGTCGAGTCGGGCAGAATCACCACATCCGCCGCACCCGGGCAGCCGTCAAACACCGCCCGCACATTCCACCGAATTGCCCCGCCGGTTGGCCACCACCAGCGTGCGGCCGTCGGGCGCAATCCGCACCGCAACCGGCTCCTCGCCCGCGCCAATCTCGGCAATCGCCTGCCGCGCCTTCAGATCGATGATCGAGATCGAGTTCGACCCGGAGTTGGCCACATACGCCAGTGCGCCCTCGCCATCGAGCTCAATCGACAGCGGCTTGCGATGCAGCGGAATCGTCGCCGCCACCGCGTTCTTCTCCGCATCGATCACCGACAGCGAACCCTGCCCGCTCTCGGACCCCGCATTCACGACGTAGACTTCGTTGCGCTTCGGGCTCGTCGCCACGGCCACCGGATTCTGCCCCACGGCAATCTCGCGGTCCACGCGCACGTTCACCACATCCAGCACCGTCACCGTCCCGGAGCCGCTGTTGGCCACGTATGCATATTCGCGATAGTTCGCGGGATACTGCGGGAAGTCCTGCTTGCTGCATGCGGTGACCACGGCCAGGGAAAGAAGAACGACGATGGCGGCGATCAAGCTGAGCGTTCCCACTCTTCCGCCAAAAAACCGGCGGAAGGATGGGGTACCCAGCATTTGATTGCTCCGCGAATTGCGCCTGCCCTGCCGCTCGGTCATGCGCTCAGTCCGCAGCCGTGGCCACGCTGATGCTGCGCGGAAGCGTGCGTCCCACCACCGGCGCAATCTGGCCCAGCTCGTCCATCATGCGTGCAAACTGGTCGGGATAGATCGACTGCGGCCCGTCGGAGAGCGCCTTCTCAGGATGATTGTGTACCTCGACCAGAATGCCGTCGCAGCCCGTCGCTACCGCGGCCCGCGCCATCGGCAGCACGCTGTCGCGCTTGCCGGTGCCGTGGCTCGGATCAACCAGAATGGGCAGGTGGCTCAGCCTCTGCACCGCCGGAACAATGCTCAGATCGAGCGTGTTGCGGGTGTGGTCGGCAAAGGTGCGCACCCCGCGCTCGCACAAGATCACCTGATAGTTGCCCTCGCTCATGATGTACTCGGCACTCATCAGAAATTCTTCGAGCGTGGCTGAAAGCCCGCGCTTGAGCAGCACCGGCTTGCGCAGCTTACCGGCCTTCTTGAGCAGCGAAAAATTCTGCATGTTGCGCGCGCCAATCTGGATCACGTCTGCCCACTCGGCCACCAGCGCCAGGCTCTCGTTGTCGATCGCTTCGGTAATGATGCGCAGCCCGTAGCGCTCGCGGATCTCCGCCATGATCTTCAGCGCGTCAAGGCCCAGGCCCTGAAATGCATAGGGAGACGTGCGCGGTTTGTACGCCCCGCCGCGGAAGAACTGCGCGCCCGCCGCTGCAACCAGCTCGGCAATCTCGAACGCCTGGTCGCGGCTCTCGATCGAGCACGGACCGGCGACGATCGCCAGGTCGCGTCCGCCAATGGTCGCGTCGGTCCCCGGAAACTGAATGACCGTGTCTTCTTCCTTCACGTCGCGGCTGGCCAGCTTGTAGGCCTTCGTCACGCGGATGACCTCGGCGACGCCGGAGAGATCCTCAATGCTGCCGCGCTCCACCTCGCCGTGGTTGCCGGTGATGCCAATCGCGGTGCGCTGCGCGCCAGGCAGCGGATGAGCGCGAAATCCGAGCTGCTCAATATAGTCGCAAACCGCCTGGATTTGTTCCGGCGTCGCCTGCGCTTTCATCACAACCAACATAAAAGCCCCCAAACCACCAGTTTATCCGCTGGCTTGACGCAGGGCAATTTTCTTTTGAAAGGAGACTGCAATCGTACCGGCGTCGTAGAGGGCTCCGCGATTGCGGGCTTGCCGCGCCAGAGCGAGAGGTGTTTTCTAGAAGCCGGCCGCGCTGCTCAGCGAGCTGCGCACCGCGGCAAAGCGGTTGCTGGTCGAGTTGAGCGCGCTGTTCACCACGGGAACCTTGCGGGCCAGTTCGCCCGCCTTGGCACCTGCATTCTGCGCCGCCACCTGGGCTCCGCCGTGCGCCCAGTTCAACGCGTTCGTGGGCAGCAGGTCGGCAACACTGGTCGGAATGCTGTTGGCCATGCCGGCAATCTGCAGCCGAGCCGTGGTTACGTTGCGATCGACGAATAGGCCGGCGGAGTGAGAAAGGGACTCAAGTTGCACGGTGATGCCGGCTACGGTTGCCCGTGTCTCCGGGCTGGCCTGGTCAAGTGCCGCCGGGGCCATGCGCACAACCACCGCTCCCAGAACGGCGATTCCTACCAGCGCCATCAAGCCATTCACGAATTTCCGAAGCGTGACCATAACGGGGTCCTCATTGACTCCAGAGACGGAAAACTAGTTGTCCAGCTCATCCGCGGCTTCTGCGCCGGACTTGGCGGCAACAATCGCGGGGGCGACAACCATTCCGATAAAAGCGAGAGCGATCATGAGATCATGCATGGCGTTTCTCCTCAGGAAGGCTCCAGGGAACCTGTCCACATCTGGATCATCGACGTAATGAGAAAAAACTTAAATACCACAAAAACAGCGCCCGGAGGACGGCAGGTGGGATGCCAATACCACCTTCGTGGGAGGAGGTACCTTGTCTTTCAATACCCGCAGGAGGGGGCGCCGACTGCCAATCGAGCGCAAACCGTGTGAGGCGATTGACGGACTAGAGCAGTTCTCCAATTCATGTGCTCTATTTAGTTCCGTGCAAGGTGGCTTTTTCTTAAGGAAAAAGCCACTTATCATCGTGCTTTCGGTGTACAGCAATTGGAGAACCGCTAAAAACGTAAGTTACTCTAATGATTAATCTTAATTGGCAACAGGGGATTGGGGTGGTCCTCAGTTGTCGCCAGACTGCGAGCTTTGCGCCGACCATTTGAGTCCAAGATAGGCCAGGTATCCAAACTGGATCGCCCAGGTCAGGATGTAGGCCGTGACACGAAACGCATGATCGATCGGAGCAATCATCAGGTCGTGCTGCTGCTGGGTCATGTGCAGCCGCCAATCCCCAGCGGGTTCTGCGGGCGCGGTGGCAAGGGTGAAGATTGCCCACGCGAGGAGAGCGATGGGGATGAGTGCGGCGATCCGGGCGAGAGTCTTTTTCATTGCAATCCTCAAATTCCTGAATCAGCGAAATTCCGAATCAGGAAGATATTGAATCAGGCGGTCCAAAATCAGGCGGTCGTTGATCAGGCGTTCAGGGCCCGCTCGGCTTCGCGAGCCACGGCCTTCTGTTGCCTCAGTTCGAGTTGATGGCGCACGATCAGCACCATCAAACCCCAGCACATCCAGGCAAACATGTTCCACAGGAAGGGGCGCAGGATGACCGGGGCCATGCCCGATCCCTCGCCGCCGCCGAACACCGGACCCGGATGCTGGCCGGGAAGGCGATTCGAAATGTAGACGATGGGCACCGCGATGCCGCCGAAGATGCCCAGCACCGCAGACGAGGTGTGCATCTGCGCGCCGCCGGCAAACCTGCGCAGCAGCAGGTAACTGACGTAGATGAGCCACAGCAGCAGGGTGGTGGTCAGGCGCGGGTCCCAGGTCCACCAGATGCCCCAGGCGCGATAACCCCACAGCGGCCCGGTGACCAGTACCACGGTGCAGAAGACGATGCCCACCTCCGCGCCCGAGACGGCCCAGCCGTCCCATGCCAGCGCCAGCGTGGGATTCTTCCTGTGCAGGGTCAGGTAGCCGATGGAACCTGCCATGGAGATGGCGAAGAACAGAAAGGCCACCGACGCCGAAGGCACGTGGTAAAAGATGATGCGGTACTCGTCTCCCTGCATCATCTCCGCGGGAGCGCTGTTGGCCAGGTGGAAACACCACACCGCCAGAGCGACGTTGAATATGGCAAAAAGTCCGAGCAGCAGCTTTTTCATTGCAACACCCTGATCGACGGTTCAAGTGTACAGCGCGCGTGCCGCGCAGGCAGCCTACTCAGCACGCAGAATCGTGTCAAACAACAAGATGGAAGCGGTGGTGTAGATGATGTCGTAGCCGGCTAGGAGCTTGATCCAGATGGTTGGGTCAAATTCTCCTGTGAAGATGCCAGTTGTCGCATTCACCATGGCCATCAGCGCCGGCGTGAAGATGGGAAACAGGATCAGCGGCAACAGCAGTTCACGGTTGCGGCTGTTGATGGAAAGTGCGGCGAAGAACGTGCCGTTTGCAACCAGCGCCCAGGTGCCAAGCGGAAGCACCAGAAACAGCAACCAGCCCTGGCCGAGAATATGCAGGTTGTAGAAGATCAGGAAAACCGGCGCCAATAGCAGTTGCACAATTGAGACAAACAGGAAATTGGCCACCACCTTGGCCATAAAAAGCTGCGCTCCGGAGGTCGGCGCCATGCGTTGCGCGTCCAATACCTGGTGGCGAATCTCCCGTGCCCACGCCTGGTTCAGCGCGCTCACCGATGCAAACATGGTGGCCACGCACAGCACCCCCCCTGAAATTTCCCGCGAAAACGCGCCGCGCGGCGAAAAGGCCAGCGAGAACAGCACCACCACCAGCAGCGCAAAAAAAAGCATGGAGTTGATGGCCTCGCGCGAGCGCCACTCGATGCGCAGGTCCTTGACGAGATGAGTCCAGAGGGTCTGCATCCTTACACCGTGCCCTCTGCGCCGCGTGGCGCATGCTTGGTCAGGTCGGCCAACTGCGCCTCCACGTCGAGCGCCTCGGCCGCGCGCCGGTAATCCTCCGGCGACAAAATCAGCTGGGTTCCCCGCGCTCCGGCCGAAACGCTGATCTTGTCGAACAGGATCGCTGTCTCGTCGATATACACCGGGTACGGCTTGCGCGCGCCAAAAAGCGTCACTCCGCCGCGGATGTAGCCGGTGAGCGGCTGCACGTCTTTGAGCGGCGCCATCTCCACCTTGCGCAGCCCGGCTGCCTTGGCCAGCTTCTTGAAGTCGAGCTCCGCATCGCCGGGAATCACCGCGAAGCGATAGATATTCGGGCCGCCCGTCACCAGCAGTGTCTTGAAGACCTGCTCGGCCGGCATGCCAATCTTTTTGGCCACCGTGATGGCCGACAGATCCTCGGGATCAACTTCATACTCGCGAATCTCGAAGGGAATCGAGAGCGACTCCAGAAAGCGCGCGCCGTTGGTCTTCATAAAGTGGGGCTCCCTGATTCACCACCCCCACGACGAAGACCTATCGTAGGGGACCCCGCTTCAAAACTGGCCACGCGTCCGGCCTTCAGCGCCAGCACCCAGTCGGCAATCGGCGCAGCGTGCTCGCGCTGGTGGGTGGTGATCACGATCGTCCGGTTGCTCTGCCTGAAACCAGCCAGAAGCTTGACCATCTGATCCACCGATTCAATGTCCATGTTGGAGAAAGGCTCGTCCAGCAGCAGCAGCTCCGGCACCGGCAGCAGCACGCGCGCCAGTGAAGTGCGCTGCCGCATGCCCTGCGAGTACTGGCCCAGAGTACGGGGCAGAGCAGGGTCCAGGCCCACCTGGCGCAGCGCCTCGGCGGGCGACAGATTCGGCCGGCTCCCCTCCTTCGGTGTCGGATAAAGCTTGGAGAAGTAGCGCAGATTTTCCTCGGCAGTCAGCTCGTCATAGAGCATGGGTGCGTGGCTCATGTAGCCAATCCGGGCCCGCGCTTCATGCGGCTCCAGGCCCCCAAACACCTTCACCGTTCCAAAGCTCGGCCGCAGCAGCCCGGCCAGAATGCGCAGCAGGGTCGACTTGCCTGCGCCGTTTTCGCCAATCAGCACGTAGCAGCGGCCCGGCTCCAGGTCCACCGTCACCTGCCGCAGTGCGGCAAAGGAGCCAAACAGCCGTGACACGCCGACAAGGCTGGCGCAAAGCGCGTGCGCCTCAGACGGTTGGCCAGTTTGAGGAACAGCGCCTGAAACGTTCATCCTCAGGCAGCCGGTCTTTGAGCAGCCGGTTGAGCGCTGCCGGCGGCCGGCCTCGTCGCATCAGATTTGGTGGGAACCGGCGCGCCTGCCGGCTGGTTCGGCCCCTGCGGCGCGTACTTGCTGGCGCACTTGGCCTGCAACACGCTCGCATGGAACACGCCGTCGCGGCCATACGAGCCCTCTGCCAGTGCCTGCGAGTCGTCCTTGAACGTGTCCGGAGGCGGCTCCGAGCCCTTGTACGTCACCTTGAGAATCCGCCCGATCGAGGCCTTCGGCGAGTGGCTCTCAAACTCGTTCAGCTCAAACGTCACGTGCGTGCCGTTCTCCTCAATCGATCCCGGCACCACGAAACCCTCCACGCGCAACTGGCTGTGGTAGGCCTTGTCGCCCATCCCGCCCAGCTCGGCAATGGTCACGTAATAGCTCTTGTTGGCGCCGTAGCCGGAGAAGGCCAGCCAAGCCACGGTGCCCACAATCACAACCGTTGCAATCCCGATCCGCAGTGTGTTTCCAGAGATTTTCATAGTCAACCTTTAACGATACGAGGCTAACCTGCCGGGGTCAATCAACCTGTGATCTGGATCACCTTGGATTCACCGCGGATTGCGGCGGATTTGGGACGTTCGGCCCCGCACGGGAAGCGGCGTCAGGCGGCCATAACGGTCCGGTGAGCGGCATCTGCCAAATAACCTTATAGCAAAATCACGATAGATATACCCTAAGCCACATCTTCAAAGTGTTGATTTCCTTGAGAAATTAATACCTGCCCATCGCTCAACTTGGCACTCTTATCGTGGTTTTGCTCTAGACCGGCCTCCAAACCTCAGACTCGCCGCGACCCGGGCTTCCTGACCACAGCACAGGTGCGGGCCCGCAGCAGCCTGCCCAGCAGGATCGGGGCGCAGGTCACGGCCACAAACAGCGTGCCCAGTAACAGATCGGACATGACCGTGCCGCCTCTCTCGCCCGCCTGCACATGCAATTCAGTGTGCCCAGGGGGAACCATGGAGTTGTTCGAGCGGCAACCATAAAGGAAGAGGGTTACGACAGGGAATCACCAGGATTGGGAAGCGGCGTGATCCCTTGGTCGCATGGCCGCAGGCCCCTGGGGGTGAGTCTTGGCCGCGCGGGTTCCAAAGGGATCAACGCCGCAGAGCAGACCGGGAAAGTGGATGTAAATGCAGCAGGTCCAGCCCCGGCACGGCCGCAGCCGGCGCCGGCTTATCCCATCAGTCTTCGATTTCGCGCTGGGGAAGCGCTGCGACAATTGCCGGGCAGGCGACCATCGCCACAAATGCCAGCGCAATCAGAATGTCGTGCATCGCAGGCTCCTTCAGGGAGAGATGTGGTTGCAGGGCCCAAACCTGGAGTTGTCCATACACCTCGCAGGTAACGCATCAATCGCCCAAATGGGTAATTGAAATCGTGTTACCAATCTACGCCTTTTTGCCAGCATTTCAAGAGAAATATGCCGTGGTTCAAGGCACTTCGCCTCATCATAAGGTGGTAACCAATCTGACCTGAAAGTTGTATGGACGATGTTCTGGATTGGGATTACAGGAAACTAGATTACTTGAGTAATGCAGGGTCGTCCGGGGACACAGGCTGGCTTGGCCGGCAGTTATTCGGTCCGGGTGAGGATTGGAGGATTATTATTCTCCTCCCGGATGCTGCTCCCCGCCCACCCCTTCGCCTGTCAAACTCTCGCCGCAGTCATTGAATACTTCCAAGAGCCTGCGCCGCCCGGTCGAGCGCCTCGGTCAGCACCGTCAGCTGTTGCGCCGCGCGGGTCGAGTCTTTGGCGTCCAGCGCCTCATTTACCCCCGGGATCACCACCGCCGCATAGCCGGTATACTCGCCCGGCGCATAAATGGTGTGCTTGTACCACGGACGGTTTGGCAGGCCCGCCGGGTTCACCAGGCCGGCCTCAGCCTCGCGCAAGGCGGCATTCAGCTTGCCCAGGTCGCCGCTCCCGGCTGTCTGCCGGTCATGCGCCGCCTGCGCAGCTGCAATAAACCGCCCTGCCGCCGACTCAGCCGCCACAAAGTCCAGCGAGGTCACGCCCGCATCCGACGCCTTGCGCCGCGCCGCCACAATGTAATTCTCGATGGCCCGGCCATAGGTCACATAGTCGTAGGGCAGCACATCCGTGTCCGCCATGCGCAACGCCTCCAGGCCAAACACCCGCGCCATCTCCTGGAGGTACACAAAGTGCGGATCGGCGTTCAGCGTGTACCAGGCAAAGTCGTCAAAGGTGGAGTGATAAACCCCATACGGGCCGCCCGAGCCGATGTCGGTCGACGGCACGCCAACGTGCTGCAGAAATGGCGTAAAGTCCGAGCCCGAGCCCAGGTCGCCCACGTGGATCTCTTCATCTTCCTTTGGCGCGTTTGAAGCGCGATGCTCGCTGCCCTCTTCCCGGCCCATCTTCCACTGCTCGTAGACCGTGGAGCCAAGCGGACTGGGCACGCTGCGGGTCAGCTCGCGCACAAACTGCTTGAGCGAGGGCACGGCGGAAGCGGAAAAATCCGGCCCGGCAACGGCCACGTCCACATTGAAGTAGGCCACGGCCCGCTCCAGAATTCTGGCGTTCTGCTCCACCCACTCGGTCGAGCCGATCAGGCCTTCTTCCTCGGCGTCCCAACTGCAAAACACCATCGTGCGCTTGGGCCGCCAGCCCTGTTTAAGCAGCGCGCCCATGCCATGCACCGCTTCCAGCATCGCCGCCGTGCCGCTCGACGGGTCCACCGCGCCATACACCCACGCATCGCGATGGTTGCCCGCAACCACCCAGTCGTCCGGATACTCTGTCCCCTTGATCTTGCCGATCACGTCCCAGATAATCCGCCGCTGGTAGTCCTGCACGGAGACCAGGTGCACCCTCACCGAGCCCGCGCCTGAGGCAGCTCCTAGGTGATAGCGGAAGGGCAGCGCGCCCTGCCAGCCCTGCGGCGCGCCCGGCCCGCCGAGTGCCTGCAAGATCGGCGCCGCATCGTGATAGCTGATGGGGATGGAGATGATGTGCGGCTGGTTGCCCTCCGGCGAGATGCGCGCCGAGTCGGGCAGATCGGGCGTCGAAGCCACGCCCGGCGTCTCCGGGTCGCCGGGATACTTGAACAGGTATTGCACTGACCCGCGCTGCACGCCCGTCTCCGGCCGCCACGGCCCCAGCGGATACGGGTCGCCCTTGTAGTAGCCGTCGTCCTGCGGGTCACTGTAGATCAGCACCCCAATCGCCCCGCGCTGCTGGGCAATGTACACCTTGACGCCGCGAAAGTTGCCCCCATAGCGCACCAGCACCACCTTGCCGTGCAGGTCGATGTGCTGCGCCGCCAGCAGGTCAAAGTCCTCCAGCCGCCCGTAGTTGGCGTAGACCACCTCGCCGGTCACGTCGCCCGAGCCAGAGGAGCCGTTGAACGGCATCACCACCCGGGGATCGTCCTGCCCCGGGTCGCCTTCCACGTGCTCCTTGGTTGGCCCGCTGATCAACAGCTTGCCCGCCGCGTCGTAGGCCTCCAGATGCACCACCTTGGGCCAGTTCAGCAGCACCCGGTAGGGCACAATCGCCGTCTCCAGTCCCGCGGCGCGAAACTTCTCGGCCACGTACTCGGCCGTCGCGTGGTCTTCCGGCGTGGCCGCCAGGTGAGGCACGGTGGTCAGCGTCTTCAGCTCTTCGCCGGCCAGCTTGGCGTCCGGCACAGCCAGAAACTGCCGCTCGATCTTTGCCTCGGCCGTGAAGTCGTTATACCCAAACACAGCCGCGGGAGCCGATTGCGCCCGCAACAGAGCAGGGGGCAGCGTGGGAAGCACAAGCAGGGCAAGGAGAGTACGCGCAGTCATTGAGTTGTTCCTTGATTGAGAGGTCGTTCCAGTTTGGCGAAGTTGACTTGCAGCGTTGCGCCGGCAGGGAAGCTGGAATTACCCCAAAGCTTACACTAGAAACCATGGGGATACCGGATCGGAGCGCCGCGAGCGAGTTGCCCGAAAGCGACTTGAAACCCGATTCCCAGAATCAGGATTCCCGCGTGCAGGCTTTCCTCCGCGAACCCGAAAGCCTCGCCGTCGAAGAAGCCGATGCCGCCACGCCGGCCTTCACCCACCCCGAAGACACCCGCCTGCCGCAGATCGTCCGCGCCCTGCGCAATCCCAACTTCCGTCTGTTCTGGAGCGGCAACTTTCTGTCCAACATAGGCACCTGGATGCAGAACGTGGCCCAGGGCTGGCTGGTGCTCTCGCTCACCGGCTCGGCCTTCTGGCTGGGCGTGGTAGGCTTTGCCGGCTCCATTCCGTTTCTGGTCTTCACGCTCTTCGGCGGCGTGGTGGCCGACCGCGTCAACAAGCGCCGCCTGCTGCTCGTCACGCAATCCGTCATGATGCTGCTGGCCTTTGCGCTTGGCGCCCTGGCCTGGCTCAAAATCATCACCGTGTGGGAATTGGTGGCCATCGCTTTTCTCAACGGCATGGCCATGGCCATGAACGCGCCCAGTTATCAAGCCCTGGTCCCGCGCCTCGTCAAGCGCGAAGACCTCACCAACGCCATCGCCCTCAACTCCGCGCAGTTCAACATGTCCCGGATTCTAGGCCCCACGCTGGGCGGCTACGCCATGGCGCTGGTGGGCGTGGCCGGCAACTTCTTTTTGAACGGCGTCAGCTTTCTCGCCGTCCTCTGGGCTCTGACTCGCATCGAGTATCCAGAGAACGAGCCGTCGCACTATCCCGGCCTGCTGTCGAGCCTCCGCCAGGGCTTCGGCTACGTGCGCGCCAACCCGCAGATGCGCGTGCTGGTGTGGATGACGGCCGCGGCCAGCTTCTTCGGCATCCCTTTCATGACCTTCATCCCCTACTTCGCCCGCATGGAGTTGCACACCGGCGAAACTGGACTCGGCTGGCTCATGGCCGCCTCAGGCTCAGGCGCGGTGTTGGGCGCCGTCACTGTGGCTGCACTGGGCACACTGCGCCGTCGGGGTGCGGTGGTCACCGTCGGCGGTGTGGCCTTCTTCTCCGCCATCATCGCTTTCTGCTACTCGCACAGCTTCCACTTGTCGCAGGCGCTGCTTCTGGTCGAGGGCTATAGCGCCATCCTCATGATCTCGTCGTTCAACGTGGCCATCCAGCATCTGGCCAGCGACCAGATGCGCGGCCGCGTCATGAGCATCTACGCCACCTGTTTCCTCGGCCTGCCGCCGCTCGGCTCGCTGCTCATCGGCGAGCTCTCCCGCCACGTTCCCACGCCCCACGCACTGGCCGCCATGGCCGCAGCTGCTGCGGCCATCTTTGCGGGAACGTATGCGGTGTCAAAACCATTGCGCGAGCTTGACTAGGAGCCCGTCAGGCCACCGGAACGGGCTGGCCGCAATGCGAGCAGCGCCTGGCCGCGATGGGGATATCGCTCAGGCACTCCGGGCAGGCCTTGGTCGCTGGCGGCGCGTCCGGAATCGGCTTCTTGAACCGGGCCATCAGCGCATTGGCCGGCATCACGATAAAGAAGTACACCGAGCACGCCACCAGCAAGAACGAGATCGTCGCATTCAAAAAGTTGCCGACCATAATGTGGTTGTAGGCAATGGCGCTGAAGTCCGGCTTGCCCACCAGGTTGCCGATGAACGGCGTAAACACATCCTTCACCAGCGATGTGACGACGCCGCCAAACGCAGCGCCCATGATGACGCCGACCGCAAGATCAAGTACGTTGCCACGCAGAATAAAATCCCGAAAACCCTTCAGCATGTCTTCTCTCCTGTCATTCCCCTGGTGTAGTTTCTCTGTCGCGCTTGACCCGGTTTCTCACCGGTCAAGCTGCCTTGCCTCGTCGGATCGCGGGGTTACGACCCTCCGCACTTTCGCCCCATCTTACACGGCAGAATCCGGATCGGGCCAGACGTTGAGCAGGGAATTGATCGCGCTGCAAAAACCGGCGGAGTCATTGCTCAGAGCGGATAAACCCAGAAGAACACCGCCATGGCCAGAATCATCAGCTCGGAGTAGAGAAGGATCAGCACGCCCGCGTGGTAGAGGCTCCAGCGCCGGCCCAGGCAGCGCGCCGTCTCCACCATGCCCCACGCCGCCGCCAGCACCGGAACAAACTGCCAGTCCGATGCGTGGAGATGCTGCACGTCCGGAAACCCTGCCAGCCGCATGCTGCCCGCCCACGCGCTTAACGACAGCAGGACCCCGCGCACCAGCGAGCGCATGCGCAGATCGAGGACATGTAAGCGGGGAAACGGCACACTCCTACTCTAGAGCCTGTTATTAACTTTCCCGCGGGCGGCGCTGGGTACCAAGTTTTCTCAGTTCTAGGAGCGAGGAGCGACGAATATGGAGTATCTTCGAGCGACGCGCGACGACGAAATGGGGAAAATTGGCCCCAGCCCTCCGGGTTGCGGCGAAAATCGGTTCATACTTCGTTGAAATCCTCGGCTGTGGAGTGGCCACAGCTCGCCGCGGCGAGATTCCGCCTCGTCTGAACCGATTTTCGCTCGCAACGCCACCCACGCGAAAGTTAATAGCAGGCTCTAGTCGTTAAGCTGGGCGCCGCCGGTCTTCTGCCGTGGCGGACCGCGGCGGATGAGACCGGGGATGCCTACCTCGCCGCCAGCTCCATCGCGCGCAGCGACTCGGCATACGGCGCCCGCAGCACGCCACGTTCGGTGATGATGGCCGTCGTGTACTTGGCCGGAGTCACGTCGAACGCCGGGTTGCAGATGCCCACCCCATGCGGCGTCAGTTGCTTGCCGCCGTGATGCGTCACCTCCACCGCCGGGCGCTCCTCAATCGGAATCGCATCGCCGGTCGCGCAGGCCAGGTCGATCGTCGACCAGGGCGCCGCGCAGTAAAACGGAATCCCATGCTCCTTGGCCAGAATCGCCACGTTGTACGTGCCGATCTTGTTGGCAAAGTCGCCATTGGCGGCGATGCGGTCCGCGCCGACTACAACAGCCTGGATCTTGCCCGCACGCATCAGGCTGGCAGCCATGTTGTCGCAGATCACCGTCGTCGCAATTCCGTCCGCCATCAGCTCCCAAGCCGTCAGCCGCGCGCCCTGCAAGAACGGGCGCGTCTCGTCGGCGTAGACGTGAATCTTCTTCCCCTGCTCCACCGCCGCGCGAATCACCCCCAGCGCCGTCCCGTAGCCGCAAGTGGCGAGCGCTCCGGCATTGCAGTGAGTCAGCACGCCGCCCTCGGCCGGCAGCAGTTCGCCGCCGAACGCGCCCAGCGTCTTGCATGCGGCAATGTCTTCGTCGTACATCGCATCCGCTTCGGCCAGGATCTTCGCTTTCACTGCATCCATGGAAGCGCCCGCCGCAAGCAGCCGGGCAAACAGCCCCTTCATGCGGTCGATCGCCCAGAACAGGTTCACCGCCGTCGGTCGCGTCCCCGCCAGCCGCGCGCAGATCGTCTCAAACTCCGGCTCAAAGCGCTCCGCGCTCACAGCCTTTGAATGAAGGGCCCCCAGCGCAATGCCGTAGGCAGCAGAAACGCCAATCGCCGGCGCGCCGCGCACAACCATGGTTACAATCACCTCGGCCACCTGCTCATACGTGGTGGCGAGTACATAGCTCTCCTCAAGCGGGAGCTTCGTCTGGTCGATAAAGCGGACGCCTTCAGGAGTCCATGTCAGCGTGGGAATCATGCTTCTCCCAGTGTAAATGGACGGGCCAGAGGCGTCGACGATGGTAAGCCGACTTATCGGTACCGAATCAATTAGTCGTTTCCACTGTGCAGCCGGTTAGCTTGTAGTGCCAGACTTCGTGATGGCTCTCGCGATTGATCGAAACTTGTTCCGGTAATTGAAATCCGCCGACGCTTTGATAGGTATAGGTGAGGATTATCCGATTGCCAGGCCTAAAATCTCCATCCTCGCCGAGCCTGAAGGAGGTCATGAGAAAGCCCCGTGGGCCAGGATGGAAGTCTGTTTCCCGGCGATCGGAGGCAGATCCCTTTGGCGCTTCGCTCTGGAGGCTCATGTCGTGCGCGAACATCATCTCAACATCGAACGTCTGGACTTTGAATTCAAGCTTGTAGCCTGACGTAAATGACTCTACATGAACGGGCGTGTTTTCCGGTGGAAGCATCGCATTATTGCCGGCAACCAACCAGCTATTCAAGCTGAACTGCACTGCATGTTTGAGAAGACCTTCCGCCATGCCTCCATGGGGAAGCTTGTGTTCTTCATCTTCCGTCATCCCGGATGACACTGTAGCGTTCTGTCGGGCGACAGTGACGCGAGTCTTGATGGGCTGAATCAGCTTAGCGATCTCCTCATCCGTTCCTTCGTCGCCGAGGCGCACGACCTCGGTGAAGTGTTGCTTCCAGTTGAACTCTACGGCGCAACTGAAGGATTGGAGGTTTGTCTCAAAGGGAGCGTCATATTTCGCACGGGCCTGATTTAAGAACGTGGCATCGTTGGTGGCTGTCTGTGCATGGCAACACACTGCGCAAAGGGCAAACACCAATGTTGAGTGGAAGAATCGCATGACGCATGGTAATTCATTGCTCTCGGTAAACGCGCTTTTACGAGTTACGCACGGAATGCGTGGCTGTCGTCCGGTATTGCCGCTAGATTTGAAAACGTCTGCATTTTCGCTGGACCGCCCTCCGCCCGTGGTTCACGCCCGCTTTTGCCAACGCACCGGATCGCGGCTGCCGTGGAAACATGCAATCACGGTCAGCGTTTCATCGCCCCCGAGGATGAACATCAGAGCATAAGGAAACTCGCGAACCAGCGCGCGCCAGATGCTCTTGTAGATGACGGGAAACTGCCATGGGTTTGCGCTCATCCTGCCGACCGCCGTGTCGACTGCGGCGCGAAACCGCCGCCCCAGGCCGGGAGCCTCGTTCTCTTACCAGTCTTGCGCGGCGATCAACTCCGCGCGGGCCGCCTGTGTGAAGATAACCGCGCGCGCTATGGGCAGCGCTGCTCCAGCTCCGCCTTCAACGTGGCCCAGGTAGTCCCCTCGCGCTGGTCGTGGTCGAGCGTGGCAAGGCGGCTGTCTAACTCCGTCCGCTGCGCACCTGTCAAAGGAATCTGGCTGTCTTCCAGGCTGTCCCAGAGCTGCGCAATCAGCGTTAGGCGCTCCTGCGGGGTCAGTCGCGTCAGCTCGTCCTGGGTGAGAGCGTCCATGATTCGAGCATAGGAAAGAACGAGAGCGAAAGCAAGGGAGAACTTCAAAGCGCTGAAACGCAAACATAGGCTCTCGAAGCAAATTGCAGGCGCCCTTGAAAACGTTTGCATTTTTCGCTGGACGTACCTCCGCCCCTGTCAGTAGAGTGGTTTGGTTACTTCCCGCGCTGAGCCCATCCCGGCGCAAGCCATCGCCCGAACCTGGGCTCAAGCCAACGCCCGCACCATAAGGAGCTGCTCGTGTTTCAACTCCACTCCGTTGACTGGCTGATCATGCTGCTCTACTTCGTGTTTGTGCTCGGCATCGGCTTTGCCCTCAAGCGCTACATGAAGACCAGCAAGGACTTCTTCCAGGCCGGCCGCGCCCTGCCCGCCTGGATCTGCGGCCTGGCTTTCATCAGCGCCAACCTGGGCGCGCAGGAAGTGATCGGCATGGGCGCTTCCGGCGCCAAGTACGGCCTGGAGACGGCCCAGTTCTACGGCATCGGCGCCATCCCCGCCATGATCTTCGTCGGCATCTTCATGATGCCCTTTTACTACGGCTCCAAGGCACGCAGCGTGCCCGAGTTTCTGCGCATGCGCTTCGACGAGAAGACCCGCGCCCTCAACGCCTGCTCGTTCGCCGTCATGACCGTCTTCTCCTCCGGCATCTCCATGTACGCCATGGCCCGCCTCATCCAGGCGCTGCATGTCTTCGACGGCCTGTTCCTCACCATGGGCTGGAACCCGGACGGCATCTTCACCTTCTCCATCTTTCTCTCCGCCGCCATCGTGCTCGCTTACATCTTCCTCGGCGGCCTGACCAGCGCCATTTACAACGAGGTCCTCCAGTTCTTCCTCATCATCGCCGGCTTCCTGCCCCTGGTCCTGCTCGGCCTGCGTAACATCGGCGGCTGGAGCGGCCTCAAGGCATCCGTGCCCATGGCCTACATGCACGAGTGGAAGGGCGTCGCCCACGCCTCCACCAACCCCATGGGCATTGAGATCATCGGCATCGGCATGGGTCTCGGCTTCGTGCTCGGCTCCGGCTACTGGTGTACTGACTTCCTCGTCATCCAGACTGCCATGGCCTCCAAAAACATGGAGTCCGCGCGCCGCGTCCCGCTCATCGCCGCCGTGCCCAAAATCTTCTTCCCGTTCCTCGTGATCCTCCCCGGTCTGCTGGCCATCGGCCTGCCCACCCCGCACACCACCACCGTCACGCACAACGTCAACGGCATGATCGTCCGCGACACCGCCGTGGTCCCGCACAACGTGGAGGAAGGCCGCGGCCTGGTCCCGGCCAAGATGAACCCGCTCACCGGCAAAGCCATGCTCGATACAAATGGAAATCCGGTGCTGGACTACGACCTGGCCACCCCCAACATGCTGCTCCACTTTTTCCCCACTGGCATTCTCGGCCTCGGCCTCACGGCGCTGCTCGCCAGCTTCATGAGCGGCATGGCCGGCAACGTGACCGCCTTCAACACCGTCTTCACCTACGACCTCTACCAGAGCTACATCCACAAGGGCGGCAGCGACCGCCACTACATGGCCGTGGGCCGATGGGCCACCGTGGGCGGCATCCTGCTCTCCATCGCCACAGCCTACGCCGCCATCAACTTCAACAACATCATGGACACGCTGCAGCTGGTCTTCAGCTTCGTCAACGCGCCGTTGTTCGCCACCTTCCTGCTGGGCATGTTCTGGAAGCGCGCCACCGGTCACGGCGCCTTCGCAGGCCTCATCGCCGGCACCAGCGCGGCCGTGCTGCATCACGGCTTGACCCTGCCGCTGCTCGCGCATCCTGGAATCCACGGCGGCTGGATCACCGTCCTGCACACCTACCACAGCGACATGGCGCAGAACTTCTGGACCGCCATCTGGGCCTTCAGCGCCAACTTTGTGGTCACCGTCGTCGTCAGCCTCGCCACCAAGGCCCGCCCGGAGTCCGAGCTCGTCGGCCTGGTCCACTCGCTCACCCCCAAACCGCCCAAGGCTCACAACGTGTGGTGGAAGAGCCCGGAAGCGCTCGCCGTCGCCGTCCTGCTCATGGCCATTGCACTGAACATTTTCTTTTACTAGTCTCCTGTCTCTAAAGTTCACACCAGATCAAGGCGCTGTCATCCTGAACGAATTGAAGGATCTGCGGTTGTTCTTGAATGACAAGAACTTCAGAGACACCGCACAAGCGGCGCTGCACTGATCCACTTTGTAACAGGGCATGACTTCAGTCATGCCGAGAACGACAATGAAAAATGCGGGGCTTTAGCCCCTGCGGGATTTGCGCTGAGCGAGTCGCCAGTCCCAAGAGAGGAGCAATCATGAATCTCGATCTACGCATCCCCATGGGCATGATGTTCACCCTGGTCGGGATGATCCTCACCGCTTTTGGATTCGCCACCCGCGGCAGCGCCATCTACAACGCCAGCCTCGGCATCAACGCCAACTTCTGGTGGGGGCTGGTGCTGCTGGTCTTCGGCCTTGCCATGCTCGCCCTCGGCCGCCGCAGCCAGAAGCGCCTCGCCAGCCTCCCACCCGAACCAGTCGACGAAACCCGGTCGCGGCTGGGACACTGAAGGGCAGGGAACAGGGAACAGCGAGCACCTCCGGACACGCCGCGTCGAGTTAAGGGCAAAATGATCTTGTGATGGACGTGCGCGCGCAGATTGCTCCCGAAGGAGTGCCGCAGTATCAGGCTCCTGCTCCCAATAAGGTCAAGGAAGGCAGAATCTTCGATCTCGGCGACTCTGGCGGTTCCAACATCGCCGCGAACAAGGATTCGATGATTGCTGAAGCTTTTGTTTCTTTGCGCAGACAAGGCCAACCCTCTACTTGATGTCCTCAGTCTTCTCGGCTGACTCCTTGTACTCGTTCCCGTTAAAGCGAAACTGGGCCGTGGTGATGGTAGACGCCGTCATCGCATCTAATTCGAGATCCCGGTATCCGTGTGTGCGTCTACCCTTCACGATCAGGTCATGCGTGGAAGTGGAGAGAGCGAGCCGGTATCCGCGAATGTCATGGATGAAGATCCAGAACGGATCTATATTCGCACCAAGCAAGGGTCCTTTGGAAGCGACGATAAGGTCCTTCTCGCCCTTGCTTCCCAATCGAACCTCCGCGGCCGAAAACCACGAGGCGGGCAGGTCGCCGGGCGCGATCTTCTGATCATCGAGAACGTTGAGAACTAATTCGTCTTTGGCGAGCATAGCGATTACGGCTGCTGGAATTGCAACGGGATCATGAACGTCCTCATCTTCAGCGCTGAAGTGCGATTGTTCCCTCTGCCTTGGCGCAGATTGGCCCAGTGCAGATTGCGCTCCAAGGGCGAGGAGCGGAGCAACAATTGCGACAATGAAGCAAAGTCTCTGCATTGGTCGAACCTCTCACTCCGTTCTTACCCCAAACCTCATCGACCGATAATCAAAAGTATAAGACTTCATCTGCTCCAGAAAATCCATCCCCAGCACCCCGTACACATCGTCGAGCGCGGCCAGGCCCACCGGCGCGGTGATCACCTGGAGGGAGTGCGCCTCCACCTCCGCCGGCCCAATCGTCAACTGAACCGTCTCCGCCCGGTACGCCGGCTGCGGCGGCTTGGTCTCCGCGCCGAGGATCGAGAACAGCGCCATCTTCATCCCGTTGAAGTCGTCCATGTGCTCGTCGTAGTACCGCGAGGTCAGATACGTCTGCTGCCCGCTCGCTTCCACGGTAAACATCTGCTCCTGGCCCTTTGCGCCGATCGCCACAATCATCTGTTCTCCGTCGAGATAAAAGCGCGCGCCGTCCGTCGGCGGGTCCGCCTTGTCCGTCGCCCGCAGCGGCTTCAGGGGCCGCACCTCAATCGTCGCGTCCGCAGTCACTGTCAGGCTGCCTAGGGCGGAGAGCGCCGGGTACCCGAGCAGGCCTTCCACGTGGAATTGCGAACCTGGGAATGCGTAGTCGGCGTCCTCAAACACAAACGCCGTCATGTTGCGGAAGGTGATGCGCCCGCCCAGCGTGAAGCGCGGAATCACCGTCGCATGCACCACCATCAGCCTGCCGGTCAGCGTGTGAATGGTCGCCGAATCAGCCGAAATCTTCAGTCCCGCTTCTTTCGCCTCGCTGCGCGCAATCAGGTTGAACGGCGCCGTCGGGTCCATCATCCAGCTGTGCGGCCGCGCGTCCACATAGACCGGCAGCTCCGTCAGTCCCAGCGGATTCCGCGCAACCTGCAACAGGAACGGCTCATACGGCTCAACTGTCATCGGCGGATTGCCTGCTGCCAGCGGAGCCAGCTTCAGCGGCAGTTCGATCTCGTCCAGCTCCTCGGGGGTCAAGTGCCCACGCTCGGCCAGAGCCGCATAGGCCGCGGCGGCCTTGGTCATATCGCCAGTGCGCAGGTAGTCCTCAGCCAGCGCCTTGCGCAGCAGCTTTTCTTCAGAGACGTTTCCGCTAGCCGAAACCTTCTCAATCAGCGGCGCCAGCAATTCGATCGATTTCTTCGGATCGTTGTCGCGATTGGCAAGGATGCCGCGATAAAACGCAGCCTGCTCCGGCGACATCTTTCCGAGCTGATTCTCGATGCGCAAGAACTGGTGGTCGGCAAGCAGCGCTTCGAGCCGCGCCTCGGAGTTGAGACCGCTCGATGTGCCGGTATGCACCTGCTCGCTCTGCGGCGCCGTTGCTTGCGGGCTCGCCTGCTGGCCGGCCAGGGTAGTGGACGCCAGTGCAACCAGCCCCGCCGCCCCAGCGGTCCAAAATCTCCCTGCCGCCGATCGGAAGTGAACCCACATTCTCAGTACGAAGGTATCAGATTCCCAACCGGTATCCGGTTGCGTCTTCGATCCTCATTCGGCCAGCCCGCAAGCGATTCAATCCGGGAATCTTATCCACAATTCACCAGGTCTTGAGACATTCCTTACCAACCGGCAACTACACTTGAGACAGATGGCGCGCAAAACGATTGAACACTATGAAATTCAGCGCAAACTGGGCGCCGGCGGCAGCGGCGTCGTCTATCTCGCCAACGACACGCTCCTGCAGCGGCCGGTGGTCCTCAAGATTCTGCGCACCGGCGTGCTGTCGGCTGAGCAGCTCCGCTCCACGGTGCTGCGCGAGGCGCGCCTGGCCTCCGCTATCGAGCATCCCAATGTCTGCGCCATCTACGAGGTAGGCGAAAGCGGCGACGAGGGCTACATCGCCATGCAGTACGTCCCCGGCCAGTCGCTCGACCGGCTCATTGTCCGCGGCCCCGCCAGCCTGCAACTGGTGCTTTCCATCGGCATCCAGACCGCCGACGGCCTCCAGGCGGCGCACGCGCTCGGCATCTTCCACCGCGACCTGAAGCCGCAAAACGTGATGCTGACCGACGGCGGCCTGGTCAAGATTCTCGACTTCGGCCTGGCCCGGCGCCTCACCCCCGGAGACGCCAGCTTCGACCCCTCCAAGCCCGGCCTGGCACGCGACGCATCCATGGCTGCCACCTACACCGCGCGCGGCGGCACCATCCGCTATATGGCCCCCGAGCAGTTCGTCACCGGCCAGTCCAGCGTGCAGTCAGACGTGTGGGCGCTCGGCGTCCTGCTCTATGAGCTGGCCGGCGGACGCCATCCCTTCGCGCGGCCCGATGCCGAGGACTTTCAGGCCATCCGCGCCATCCAGTTCTCCGACCCGGAAGACCTGAGCACTATGGTCCCCGGCATCTCCACGGAACTCAAGAGCGTGATCGCCGCGTGTCTCGAGAAAACGCCCAGCGCCCGCTACGCCTCGGCTGCCGAAGTCCGCGAAGCCCTCAAGACCATCATGAAGGCGCTGCAGATTGAGACCGGCATCATTCCCGGCGAGGCCGCGGCCTATCTGCCCACCACCGGCCCTGAAGCCGAGAAGCGCTCCACCGGCTTTCTCTCCATGCTGGCCGAGCGGTTTCGCGAGTCGGCCGTCGACCGCGCCCCACAGAATTCCCTTGTCGTCCTGCCCTTCACCAACCTGGGCGCAACCGAGGTCGCTCCGCTCTACGGCTTCGCCCTGGCCGATGCCATCGCCGCGCGCCTGGCGCGCATTCCCGCCCTCGTTGTCCGCCCCTCCAGCACGCTCATGCACATGCCCATCGCGCAGATGGACCCGCTTTCGGTCGGCCAAAAGCTGCTCGTCTCCTTCGTGCTTGCCGGCAACTTTCTTCGCTCCGCTGAAGGCTTCGACCTGAACTGGCAGTTGCTCGACGTCTCTTCGCAGAGCGTCCGCTCCGGCGGCGCCATCCGCGTCTCCTCGCTCGACCTGATCGCCGTGCAGACCGAGATCTCCAACGAAGTGTTTGCTGCGCTTCATGGCCTCTCCGCCGGCGATCAGATCGATGCGCCCCGCTGGGGCCAGCGTGATGTTGCGGGCGGATCGAACGGCGCCAACGGATCGACTGGATCGCTCCCCGGACGCGTCAGCGAGCAGTACCTCCAGGCCCGCGCGCTGCTCAGCTCCTTCATGGTCCGCACCGGCTCCCGCGCCGACCTCGACCGCGCCCATGCGCTCTTCACAAGCGTTACCGGCACCGATCCCGAGTTTGCCGCCGGCTGGTGCGGCCTGGGCATTGCGGAGCTTCAATACGTTCGCCACGGCTTTGGCGGCCAGATCCACGTCATGCACGCCCGCCGCGCCTTTGACGAAGCTCTCAAGCTCGACCCTGCCTCCACGGAAGCCAATCTCTACCGCATCTATATGCTGCTCTCGCGCGGCGAAAAAGAGTCCGCCCGCCACGGGATCGCGAACCTGCTGGCCAGCGCGGCCAATGATTGGAACGTGCACATGGTTGCCGGCCTGGCTTTGCGCGGCGACGGCATGTACGACGAAGCGCTCGAGCAGTTCAGCCGCGCCCTCAAGCTCAATCCCGCCAACGCGCCCATCCTCTATAACCACCGCGCCCGCGTCTACCACTATCAGAACCAGACCGAGCTGGCCGGAGACGAGCTCGAAAAAGGCCTCGCCCTCGAGCCCCGCCATCCCCTGCTGCGCACTTCAGAGGGCTACCAGCAAATGCGCCTCGGCAACCTCGACAAGGCCATCGAAATTCTCGAGTCGGTCGTCCGCGAAGACAGCTCCCTGCGTATCGCCGTGCCTACGCTCGCCCTCTGTTACGTGCAGGCCGGCAAACGCGAACTCGCCGCCGCGCTCCTGAAAGACGACACCATGGCCGCCGCCGAAGCCGACAGCGAGATGGCCTACCGCCTGGCCTCGTACTTCGCCGTCGAAGGCGACTCCAGCGAAGCCCTCCACTGGCTCCGCCGCGCCATTTATCTCGGCAATGAAAACTATCCCTGGTTCCAGAAGAACCCCGCCTGGAACAATCTCCGCACCAACGCCGACTTCGAGCGCATTCTCGAAGACCTGAAGCGCGGCTTCCGCAAGAACCAGAAGACCTGGAAGCGGTTACTGGAGCAGGTGCCTCCAGGCGGAGAATGAGGCGCAGGCGTTGTACCCAAGTGCGGGACTGCGAACTCTCAATCTAGAGCAGTTCTCCAATTCATGTGCTCTATTTAGCTCCGTGCAAGGCGGCTTTTTCTTAAGGGAAAAGCCACTTATCATCGTGCTTTCGGTGTACAGCAATTGGAGAACAGCTATAACGACCAAACTCCTGGATTTTGGATATCGGTTCGCTTGGCCCTTTATAACGCGGGCAACCATTTTCAACATTGAGCATCATTCCGTAGACTGGTAGTACTTCAGCTCGGAACAGGGAAGGCGGTTTCCCCAACCGCCTTTGATCGAATCAACCAGAAGAGAGGTTGTCCCGCATGGGATGCAGTTGGAATCGGTCTGGGATAGTGACTTTGACCGTGGCGCTCGATTGTCTGCTCGTCGGCTGTGGGGGAGTGCTGAACGAGCAGATCAAACCCCCGCTCACTGCACCAACCCTCACCTGGCCCACGCCGGCAGCGATCCCCTACGGCACCGCGCTCAGTGCCGCTCAACTGGACGCAACTGCCAGTGTTCCCGGAAAGTTTACGTACTCTCCGGCTCTCGGCACGGTGCTCCCCGCAGGCGCCAGGAAGCTGAGCGTGACCTTCGCGCCGGCTGACACCGCGGACTACACCGCGGCAACAGCTGTCGTCTCGCTTCAGGTCAACCCGGTTGTGTCCATGCTTACCTGGCCCGCTCCCGCTGCCATCGTCTACGGTACGGCCCTCGGCTCAGCGCAACTCGATGCATCTTCCGGCGGGTTGCCTGGAACCTTCACGTACGCGCCGGCCGCTGGCGTGATACCGGGAGCAGGAGCGGACGCCCTCTCCGTGACGTTTACTCCTTCCGACACGGCCGACTACACTGGCGCCACCGCGAGCGTGACCCTGACTGTGTCCAAAGCGACGCCAACAGTCATTTGGACGCCCAGCGCCGCAATCGCCAAAGGGATGGCCCTGACCCCGGTACAGTTGGACGCCACGGCCAATGTTGGCGGAAGCTTCGTCTATCTCCCGGCCGCCGGCACCATGATGAATTCGTCTGGGCAGCAAACGCTTCAGACCACATTTACCCCCGCGGATCAGGCTGACTACAACTCGGTTCAGGCCAGTGTTGAGCTGACGGTTGCGCCATTCGGAGTGGTCGCGTGGGGTGATTCGCTGACCGTCGGAGATCAAGGCAATATTGATCAGGGCGCATATCCCAGCGAGCTTGCGGCTCTGATCGACTTGCCGGTCGTGAATGAGGGCGTGAATGCCAACACGCCGACTACGATCGGGATTCGTGAAGGCGGCCTTCCCATCACAGTCACAGTTGTCGGCGGCACGATTCCGCCAAGCGGCAGTGTCAACGTGACGTTCGTCGATGGATGGGCGCCGGTTACAATTGACGGGCCAGTCGGCGGCGTCCTCGGCTCTATCCTGGGCGTTCCGGGGGTGACCACATTCGACACGGCCTCCTCCACGACCGTCTTCACGCGTACCACGCCCGGAGAAGCGGTGAACGCGCCGGGGAGTCCAGCATTTGTTGTCGATAATCCCTATGCTTCCTGGATACCGGTATTCTGGGAGGGCCGGAACGACATTGCCGACGGCGCGCGCACGATATCCGATCTCGCTGCCGAGGTTTCAGTCATCCCCGCCGGGCAGACCTACTTGGTCCTTGCCAACATCAACGGCAACGCCCCCGACGAGTGGATCGGCACCACCAAGTACGAGTACATCGTCGATCTGAACAATCAGCTGGCCAGCATCTACGGGTCGCACTACCTGGATGTTCGCCGCCTGCTTATCTCCAACTATGATCCATCCCAGGCTACCGATGTCGCGGACGTCAACCACGACGACGTGCCTACTTCGCTGCGCGCTGTCTACACTACGGCGACCCTGGTGGACGCGATTGGCCCCACGGACACGGTCTTGAACATTGAGCAATCCTCCCTCGCTCTGCAGATTGGCACAGTGCTGACCATCGACACCGGCGCCAAAGCCGAGAATGCCCTGGTCAGTAGCCTCACCAAAGACACGGTTACCGTGGAGCGCGTCCTCGGCGGAGCCAATGTGGCGCACGCCGCCGGCGCCCTGCTCACTGAATCCAATTATTTTCATCTGAACGCGAAAGGCAACGAGATCGTCGCCAATGCGGTGGCGAAGTCACTTTCCCAATACGCCATTCAGGCGCAGAAGCATGCGGCCGCGGCTCCGCTTCCGCCGCAGCGTTAGGATCGAACACCGCATTGCAACGCCGGCTCGGAGCCGCCGATCGGTCAGGAGACAACACCGTCATTTTTTCTTGCCGCCGGCCTTCTTCACTGACGTCTTTGCCGGCTTCCTGAGGGCTTTTTTGCCCGGTATCTTCTTGCCGGCCGTTTTTCCGGTCGTCTTCTTCGCTACTGCCTTGGTTGCCGTGGGCTTCTTCTTTTTCTTCTTGACCGGCGGCGGAGTCGGCGTCGCCGGCGGCTTGGGCGCCGGAGCAGCCGTTGCCGGCGCCAGCAGCGGAATCAGCAAATTGGCGATCGGCGAACCCAGCCCGGTGCACGCGTCCCATCCGGGCCCGGCAGTGAACGCGCCATTGTTTCCCTGCGTGACGTCGTTGAATGCGCCCGTCGCTTTGGCCGCATAGATGGTCGGCTGCAGGAATCCCACCTTCGCGCCGAGCTGCTGGTTGGCCACGGCCACCAGCCCCGCCCACAGCGGAGCCACGGCGCTGGTGCCCCCAATCACCGTGTTCTCTCCATCGACGCGGATCTGGTAGCCGGTGTTGGGGTCCGCATCGCCTGACACATCGGGCACCCCGCGTCCGCCGCCCGACGCCGCCGGCGCCGGCACGTTCGCGTTCCCCTGCCAGCTCGGCAGCGGAAACACATTGCTTACCCCGCCGCCGGTCGCGCCGTCGTTCACCGCCAGCTCGTTCCACACCACCTCGGAAATCAGTGTCGCCCCCTTGGCGTCCAGCTTGGTCCCGCCGCAGGCCAGCACGTGCGGGCTGGAAGCAGGGAAGTCCACATTGTTGCCCGTGGCCCCGTCTGTCGAGCCGTTGTCGCCCGCAGCTACCGTGATCGTAATTCCCAGCGCCGCGGCCGACTGGCAGGCCGCATCGAGCGCCGTCATCGCCTGCGCCGTCCAGCTCGACTCGGGGCCGCCCCAGCTGATCGAGATCACGCTCGGATTGTTGGTCGTGTCGTGGATCGCAGTGGAGATGCCGTCGGTAAATCCCTGGTCGGTATTCGGGCAGAAGTAGCAGACAATCTTCGCGCCCGGCGCCACGCTGGCCGCCACTTCAATGTCCAGCATCACCTCGCCATCGGCGCTCGATGAGGTGGTCGGCGCGTTCTTGCCCTTGTCCACGCTTACCGTGGAGATGGCGGGCGGCGTCAGGTTCAGCGACTGAAAATAGGTGGTCAAATCAGCCTGCCGATAGCCTCCGCCGAGCTCGATGATGGCGATGGTCTGGCCTGCCCCGGTGGCCGTCGAAGGCCACTGGTAAGCCTGCGCCACTTGCGGCGGCGTATAGCTTGAAGGCGCTGCCGCAGCTGCAGGTGCGGCGGGGTCGGCAGCCGCTGGCAGCCGGTGCATGCGGAAATGCGGCTTCGCCTGCGGCCGGTTATCCAGTCCCAGCACAGCTTCAACCGACCCCGCCAGAGATTGCGGCAGTTGGATCGAGCCTTCGCGCACACGGTACTCCACGCCCTCAATCGCCTTCTGGTTCAGCTCCACGGCAAACGCCTTTTGCATATCTGCCGCCGCGCCGGTCAATTGCACCGTCCGGCGCGCCGTCGCCAGTGGATCGCTCTCCACCGTCAAATTGAACTCTTTGGCAAACGCGCGCACCAGCTTCAGTGCATCCGGGTCGGCCGCGTGGTGGCGCTTATACTCTGCCCGGCTCACCCGCACCGGACCAAAGCTCCGCCCCGGGCGGCGGTTGTAGCGAAGCGGCTCTTTGCGCTTCACAATCACGGAAACGGTCACTTTCGCCTTGGCCGGTGTGGCCTTCACGTGGACCGCATTGTCCGCGGCCTTCTTCTCGCTGCCCGGGAGTACGACACGCGCCTGCTCATGGAAGCGCGCGCTTGTTGCGCGGGGGGACTTCGCCATGAATTGCCTCTTTCATGTCCCGGCCGCATTTGGTCGCATCACAAAAGCCGGGAACTCGATGAGTCCGAATGATAATCCAATTTGTGCGAATCGTACGCAGGAATTGCGCGGGACATTTGGCCCCCGGCAGGCCCGTTGCGCAGTGCCTGCGGTGCGCCCATGGCGGCAATGGGCCACCCTCCGGCGAATCAACCGAACCTTAACAATCCGCGGCCCATTCGCCCACTAGGATGAGGAAGAACCGGGTTGTTATAGCTGTTCTCCAATTGCTGTACACCGAAAGCACGATGATAAGTGGCCTTTTCCTTGAGAAAAAGCCACCTTGCATGCAACCAAACAGAGCACATGAATTGGAGAACTGCTCTAGCCATCGGCTGGCACAACTGTTCGTCGCGGCACGGCCCCTGATCCCTGATCTCTGCCCTCACTTCAGGTACGCCCGCACCAGGTCGATCAAATCCTCGGCCAGCTCCGGGGCAATCTGCTCCTTGACTCCGTCCACCAGGTGAAAGCGGATATGCGTCTCCAGCACCTCGCCCATCAGCCCGTTGACGCCGCCGCGCACTGCGGCGAGCAGCATCAGCTGCCCGCCGCAGTCCTCGTCCGCGGCCAGCGACCGCTCCACCGCATCCAGTTGCCCGCGCAGCTTGCGCACCCGCTGCAGCAGCTTCAGCTTTTCCCGCTCCTGGTGAGACATCCCGCACCCCCGGTTGACAATACCCACCCCCGGTATAGTATGTAGGGGGTGGGGGTACCGTTTCTCGTCCATTCTATGCCCGCTTCCCGCATTCCCGCATCTCATCCCCAAAGGTCCGTCATGCTCCGCGCCTCAGGCTGTTGCTCCAACCCGCTCCGCTTAGGCGCCGCCCGCTTGGTCGCCGCGCTGACCCTTGCGCTGGCGTTGCCGGCAGCCTGCGCCGCCCAGCAGGGAGATGCCCTGCCCGCCGCGCCCCAGCCTCCCACTGCCGTCCTCTTCGCCAACATCGGCCTGCTGCCCCAGGCGCCCGTCGTGCAGGACGACAGCAATAAGAAATCCACCGGCACGAGCCCTGCCGGCAATGAGCCCGACGACCCAATCGTGACCATGGCCCCCCATCCCAACGGCCAGCTGTGGTGGATCTCCGGCCAGGCAAACATCATCTTCCAGGGCGATCTGCCCTTCCACTCGCCTTACGAAGGCACGAACAGCTTCATCGGCCGCGGCGAGTACAAAACCTCCATGGTCGGCACCCTCTACACCGCGCTGCGCCGCAACCATTCCATCCGTTACAACACCGACTTTGTCTTCGATCTCGAAGCTGCCGAGGGCCGCGGCCTCAGCGAGGCCTACGGCCTGGCCGGTTTCACCAACCTTGACGTGGTGCGCAACCCCAACCTGGGCAAGGCGCCGTACATTGCCCGCTATCAGGTCCACCAGGTCATCGGCCTCACCAGCGAGACCACCACCCAGGAGGCGGGCTTCTTCGCCCTCGCTCCCAGCGTGCCCGTTCGCCGCATCGACCTCCGCATCGGCAAGCTCACCCTGCCGGATTTCTTCGACGCCAATGGCGTCGGCACCGACAGCCATCTCCAGTTCCTCAACTGGACCGTCGACAACAACGGCGCATGGGACTACGCCGCCGACACCCGCGGCTACACCGTCGGCGGCATCGCCGAGTACGACGACCGCGCCTGGTCCGTCCGCTACGGCATCTTCGCCATGCCGGTCGTCGCCAACGGCATCGATCTCGACTGGGCCTTCAGCCGCGCTCACGGCCAGAACGGCGAGTTTGAACTACGCCACAGTTTCGTTCCAAAACGCAAAGGGACCCAACGGGTCCTGTTCTACGCCAATCGCGCCCACATGGGCACCTATCGTGAAGCCGTCGACGACTTCCTCAGCGGCGCCGACACCGCGCGCTACGGCGTCACCGTGCCCACCATCACCCTGCATGAGCACTTCAGCGCGCTTAAGTACGGCATGGGCTACAACACCGAGCAGGAGATGAGCGAGAATCTGCGTGTCTTTGGCCGCTTCGGCTGGAACGAGGGCCAGCATGAGTCGTTCGCCTACACTGAGGTCGATCAGACCGTCGAACTCGGCGCCGACTACGCCGGCAGACGCTGGCATCGCCCCATTGACAAGCTCGGCCTGGCCGTCGTCTCCAACGCCATCAAGCGCGACCATCAGGAATATTTGAAGCTCGGCGGCCTCGGCTTCCTGCTCGGAGACGGCAAGCTCAACTACGGACGCGAAAATATCGTGGAAGCCTACTACACCTACCACTTCTGGCGCGGCATGTTCTACGCGCTCGACCTCCAGCACATCAGCGATCCCGGCTACAACCGCGACCGCGGCCCCGCCTGGGTCGGCACCATCCGCGCCCACGTAGATTTTTAGAACTGCAACTGTAAATCGCTCTTGCGGAGGGAGCAGGGGGTTTCAACCCCCTGAAAAACTAGTCACGGGAGGCGAGTGCCCCCGGTCTCGTCCGCCGCGGCGGATGAGACCGGGGAAAGCAGCCTACTTCGACCCAGCCGCCGGCTGCGCCTGATCCCCCGCCTGTGCCGGCAACGCCACAATCACCTCGTTGGGCTTGGCATAGTGCAGCTTCTCCCGCGCCTCATGCTCAATCGCGTCGGGGTCCGACTTCAGCTCGTCCACATGCGCCTTGAGGCGGTCGTTCTCCTTTTGCAGCTCTTCGATCTCCTTCTTGAGCTGCTTGTCCTCGGCGGACTTCTGCCGCCACACCGTGAGCCCATTCTTGCCATTCACCACGTGGATCATCAGCAGCAGCGCCAGAATCACCGCTACCCCTGTGCCGGCCGGCCGCCACGCCCGCTGCGCAAAATCCACAGCCCGCTTGCTCAACGGCACCGCCGGCTCTTCCGGGGCTTTCTTTTCAACTTCTGCGTTCTGGTCCGTCATTCTGCCTCTAACTAATCTTGAGCCGTCTTGTTTGCCGCTGCATTGTTTGGAGCTGCTTTGAAAGCGCGCGGCTTCAGACGCGCCATCTGATCCCTGACCCCTGATCCCTGACCCCTGATCCCTGTTTACCCCAGCACAAATTTCTCCGCCGCCGTCTTCAGCGCTTCCATATCCTGTTCGTTGCGCGCTTCGGTGTACGCGCGCACCACCGGTTCGGTGCCGCTCAGCCGGTAGCAAACCCACGAGCCGTCGTCCAGAATCAGCTTCAGCCCGTCGGTGCGCACGACGCCCGTCACCTTGCGTCCGCTCAGCTCGGTTGGATCGGCCTTCAACTTCTCAGTGAACGCGGCCTTCACCTCCGGGGTCAAGTGGAAGTTCTCCCGAACCGGGTAGTAGGAACCAACCTTGGCAAACAGCTCCTTGAGCTGCTCGCCAAGGCTCTTGCCCCGCGTCGCCACCATCTCCGCCACCAGCAGGCCGGCGATAATGCCATCCTTCTCCGGCACATGGCCGCGAATCGTCAGCCCCGCGCTCTCCTCGCCGCCAATCGCAATCTTGTCCGCAATAATCAGCTCGCCAATGTACTTGAACCCCACCGGCGTCTCATACAGCTCGACCTTGTGGTAATCCGCAAGCGCATTCACCAGGTTGGTCGTCGCCACGCTCTTGGCCACGCCGTTGCGCCACCCGCGCGTCTCCACCAGGTAGTCGAACAACAGCGCGATCACGTAGTTCGGCTGGATGAACGTGCCGTCCGCGTCCACAATGCCAAAGCGATCCGCGTCGCCGTCCGTGGCGATGCCCAGCGCCGCGCCCATCTCCTTCATCTTCGCCTTGCAGTCACCCAGCAGGTGGTCGTCCGGCTCCGGCGCATGGCCGCCGAACAGCACATCGCGATAATCGTGGACGGTCTCAACCGCCACGCCCGCCTGGCGCAGCAAGTGGCACGGGTATCCGCGCCCCGCGCCCCAGAACGGGTCATAGACCACCTTGATCCCCGACTTCGCAATCGCCGCCAGATCCACCAGCTCCGCCAGCCGATCGAGAAACGCCGGCTTCACATCCACCGTCTCCCAGGTGCGGTCCACGTTCTCCCAGGGAACCGAGCCGTTAAAGCCCGCAATCGCCGCCTCAATCTGTTTCGTCACATCCGGCAGTGCCGGCGCACCGTCGTGCGTGGAAAATTTGATCCCGTTATACTCCGGCGGATTGTGCGACGCGGTAAAGTTGATCGCGCCGGTGGTCCTGAGCGTCCGCACCGCATAGGCAATCGCCGGCGTGGGCGCCGGATCTGTGATCACGATCGGCGTAACCCCTGCTCCGGCCAGCACACGCGCCGCCTCAGCCACAAAGCTCTCGCCCAAAAAGCGCGGATCGCGCCCAATCAGCAACCGGTGCGGCTCGGGTTGGGTCTTCACATACGCGGCAATTCCCGCCACCGCAAGCCGGATGTTGGCCACGGTGAACTCGTCCGCCACAATCGCCCTCCAACCGGAGGTGCCAAACTTGATCGCTGTCATCGTCGTCTCTCCATCGGCAGCCGGTGCCCTCTCGGCCGCAAGGTCCATACTGCCTTAGTCAGATGCGCTCGGCAAGTATGCTCTTCAGGTCCCGGAGGGACCGCATGAAAATAGCCCAGGGCGGAGCGAAGCGCACTCCTGGGAACCAGGCAAAGCCGCAGCCCGCGCCCTGGATGGGCGCTGCGAACAGGCATCCAAAGAACCTGCGCAGGCGTTTGCGCGCAATGACCCTCCCCCGGCGCACAATGGGTCCATCGGGCCCCAGAAAGAAGCCGGGGCAAGGCAAAATACCCCCTCCCCCTCTTTCGCGCCACGTCCTTGAAAAGAGATAAGTTACGTCAACAATGACCGACATTCCCCCATGGAAATAAAGGAGTTACGCGATTTTAGCTCTTGCCGATTTTCCAAAACTAAAGGACTTACAGGCAAAATCTCTCCAGATTCCGGCACACCTTTCCCGTACACTGAGTGCCTCCCATGCATGACGCGCCTCCTCCCATCCGTCTCGTGCTCACCACCACCGGCAGCCCCGGCGAGGCCTCGCGCCTGGCTCGCACCCTGGTCGAGGAGCGCCTGGCCGCCTGTGCCACCCTCATCCCCGGCGTCCAGTCCATCTTTCACTGGCAGGGCGAGATCGAGACCTCCACGGAAACCCTTCTTCTTCTCAAAACCGGCACGAGTCAGCTGGACGCACTCCAAACCCGCCTCCTCGAGCTGCATAGCTATCAGACCCCGGAGTTTCTTGTTCTTGGCGTCGAAGGCGTCAGCCACCCTTATCTGGAGTGGCTCCAGGCCAGCCTCGGCCCGCTGTGATTCCGCCTTCGAGCCGCGCTTCGGTCTGGTATTCTTGGCTTAGTTTTTCACCATGCGCTGGATGATGCTTGCCTTTCTCGTCTCCCTTGCGGCCCTGCTCGTGGCTGCCGCAGGCGTGGCGCGCCACATCTGGTTGCAGCGGTCACGTTTGCACAGCAACCCCGATGCCGCCCCCAGGGCGATCCCCGCGCCCACCAGGGCAGGCGGAACGTTTGACCCGGTCGATGAGATCGACCAGGAAACCGAACTTTGATGACTTTTGAAGGAACTTCCGTGAGCAAACCCGTCTCCGCCCTGTTGGCCCCCGGCACCACACTGGCAGCCGCGCCGCAAACCCGTGCCTCACTCTGGCTGCGCTCCGCCGGCCTTGTCCTGGCGGGCAGCGCCCTGGTCGCGGTCTCCGCTCACCTTGCCCTGCCGCTCTACTTCACCCCCGTGCCGCTGTCGCTGGCGCCCTTCGCCGTGCTGGTGATCGGCCTGGTCTTCAGCCCCCGGCTGGCCGCAGCCACGCTGGGTGCCTATCTTCTTGAAGGCGCTGCGGGTCTGCCTGTCTTCTCGCCCACGCCGGCTCTCCCCGCCATGGCGCATCTGCTTGGGCCCACAGGCGGTTACCTGCTCTCCTATCCACTGGCCGCGGCGCTCATCGCGTTCCTCGTCCGGCGCACCGGCCGCGGGTTTGTCCCGGCGTTTCTCAGCGCCGCCCTCGGCAACCTTGTCATCCTCACCAGCGGCGCCCTCTGGCTGGCTGCGCTCACCCACGCTCCGCTGGCGGTGGTGGCCTCGCAGGCTGTCGTCCCCTTTCTGCCCGGAGACGCATTGAAGGTCGCTGCCGCTGCCGGCATCGCCGCCGGCTGGGTCCGCCTGCGCCGCCGCGCGGCCTAGCGGCATCCAAGCAATTGCTGCCTTCTTCTACGCCGTTTTTGTTCGATGCACCGTTTTTCCCGGAAAGGATTGTTGCCCACCGTGAGTACAAATACATCCGGAGTTGCCGCTCCCGCAATCATCGATATATCGATCGCCCATAGTCCCGACTCCGACGACGCTTTCATGTTCTATGGACTCGCCACCAACAAGGTGCGCGTGCCCGGCTATCGCTTCAACCACACCCTCTGCGACATTGAGACCCTCAACCGCCGCGCCCGCGAAGAAGCATTCTACGACGTGACCGCGATCAGCTTCCACGCTTACCCCTACCTCCAGGACACCTACGCCCTCATGGGCTGCGGCGGCAGCGTCGGCGAGGGCTACGGCCCCATGGTCGTCTCCATGAAGCCTTTGACCACCGATGACCTGGGCAAGATCCGGATCGCCGTTCCCGGCGCCATGACCACCGCCTACCTCGCGCTCAAAATCTTCAATCCCGCGATCGAGACCGTCACCGTCCCCTTCGACCAGATCATCCCCGAGATTCTGGCCGGCAACTTCGACGCCGGCCTCATCATCCACGAGGGCCAACTGACCTACTCGTCGAGCGGCCTGCACAAGGTGATCGACCTGGGCGTCTGGTGGCGCGAGACCACCGGCCTGGTGCTTCCCCTGGGCGGCAACGCCATCCGCCGCTCGCTCGGCGCCGACTCCATGCGCATCGTCACCAAGGCGGTCCGCGACAGCATCCAGCACGCGCTCGATAACCGCGAGCCGGCTCTCGAATACGCCATGCAGTTTGCCCGCGACCTGGACCCGCGCCTCGCCAACCGCTTTGTCAGCATGTATGTGAACGACCGCACCCTCGACTACGGCCCCGACGGCCGCGAGGCAATCCGCAAGCTCCTCGACCTCGGCCACGAGCGCGGCATCATCCCCATCGCCCCCAAGGTCGAGTTCATCGACTAGATGGCCCATAGCCGCTACCAGTTCTGGGAACTGTGCCAGACACCCGCGATTCCTTCGGAGTGAATGATTCCGCCCAACTGGGAGGAGCATCTGCTTTGGATGCCCATTTCCCAATGAAGTACATAGAATCCAAAGATTTTCCCCCGTGGAAACGCAAAAGGTGTTAGGGTTCTTGATGACCGGCGAGGGAAGATTCTTGGCGGCGACCGGCTCCAACACCATCTATTTGGGAGGAAAGCACACATGCGCAAGGAGATTGGTGGTGGGGGGGGGAGCAACTAGTAGGCCGTTCTTTGGCGCAGCTGCTGTATTTCTTGCTGTTTGCCGCAGTTTTCTGCCTCACGATGCCTGAAACCGCAGCCGCTCAGATCTGGGCCTCCTCAAAATTCACAACCGGTCCTGGAACCCAGGAAACAGCCACATGCACCACGACGGGTACAAACCCAAACCTGGGTGGTGCCTCACCTGCGCCCGCCGATTACAGCGCGTTTTACGCCTCTTGTTCCGTGACCCCCTCCACGGGCAGCGTCATTACCTCCTCGCTGTGTCCCCACGGCGCCGGCGGACCCCCATCCGGATTTCCTTCCGGGAATCCGACCGCGACGTGTTCCATGACCTTTCAGCCTCAGCCCGGAGTCACCTATACCCTCAACTCCGAGCACGTGGTCGGATTCAAGACGGACCCCCTTGGAACGTCATGCGGCTCATGGGACAACGGACCCTGCTTCGCCGATCCATTGGGTTATTACTCCGTGAATCCAATCGGCCCTGTATGGCCTCAAATGCCCAACTACACCGGCAACACATCGACAAATCTCGTCGACGTCTCCTGCGGCGCCAGAGGAGGCACCTGCGCAAGCCAGAACATGCCAGTCGAGGTTTGTCTTGCCGAGTCGGGCACCGCATGCACCAACTCCTTCAACACACCCCCTTATTGGCTCTTGGCCACAACCTCGGCCCTCTTCGGGCTCTGCCCCGCCCCGGCCATCGCCTCTGTAACACCCAACATCTGGTTCGCAGGCCAAACCTACAGCGTTACCGTCACGGGGAGCGGATTCATCACGCCCGCGACGGCCACCCCGGCCTGCCCCGTGAGCGCGGTTGACGCCCAACTGGGCATCGCCCGCACGGCGATATCCGGCGTCAGCGTGGCCAGCGCCACCCAGATCACCTTTTCCATCACGGTTCCGGATGGCTACGTCACTGAGGCCGCGGGGGTCACCGTAACAAACTCAAACGCCGCCCCTGCCAACTTTGCGAAGCTGGACCTTCTCGGCCTTCCACAAATCCTATGGAAGGGGAATGTAGTTAGTGCCCCGGTCACGGCTCAACAGCAGGCAGTAGTGGGCCAGCAGCTCGCCTTGACCACGACACCGACGGCGGCGACATTGGCGGCGCTTCCTGTCCCGCTCACCTTCTCGAGCACCGCGCCAAATACTTGGACCGTCACGGGTGGAACGAATATCGGCGGGTATACAGCGACCACCGCATCAGCTTCGGTGACCCCGATGCCTCCCCTTACCACTCCGAATCTCACCTTCTATTCGGTCTACCCGGCAGGTGCGGTCGACTTGACCTACACGTACTGCATCTCCGGACAGACGACATGCCCAGCAGCCACGGCATCTTTCGCGGTGAGCGGCGGTGGCAATATGGCCAGCAACCCATTTAACTTCTTGACGATAGACCAACTCGTGCCGTGCGTAAACGGCGTGGTGCCAACAGGTGGGGGGACAGCTACACCCTACGTAGCTTATGGAAATTTAGTGGGGTACTCTTGTTTGGTGACCTACCCTCCAAGCATTTTTGGCATTTCGTTCACTCCTTCGGGCGCGCCTGCCGGGGGAACATACTCCTATGTGCAGCTAATCAACAGCGATGATCCTTGGTCGACCATGGGCAGCACAAAAAATGGATGCACCTATACCATTGGGGTGGATCTGGCATATCCCTACAAAGGGATCATTCCCGGCACCAATCCCCCCCAGGCGGAGGACGCTCCGAACGACTCATTAACCCCGGGTTACGTGGAAACCCGCACCTTCAACGCCTCAATGTTCCTGCTCTGGACGCCGTCAGGCTCAGGTTCTATCGCTGTCCCCATCGGTTACCAAACATGGGGCTCTACAGGCGGGGCGCAGCAGGAGGACGGAACCTGGGTCGCCTCGATCGGGGAACCGGCGCCGGGCCCTATAGGCGCATTCGTACAAAGCTCAGATGAGACGCAAACCGGCCCGCCGGCCCTGGACTACGGATACCCCGTATGGAGCGGGCCAGCGACTTGCAATTGAAGAAGAGAAAAATGGAGGAACTCATGCGACATCTGCTCGCGCCCGCGCTGCTCTGGACCGCAGTTACGGCATTTTCCCAAACCGCACCGTTCACCGTTGCTCTCAGCGCAGCGAGGGCCCAGGTCGTTGCGGGCGATCCGGTGGACCTGATCGTCGTTATGACCAATATCTCTGACCACGACGTGGATTGCACGGTCAATGCCAGCAATGCGTTAGACCGGAGCTACACCTACGATGTCACGGACGGGGAAGGGAAACTCGTGCCCAAGATCGAAAAGAAGTACCATGGGGGCTCCAGCGTCTGGCCGTGCGTCCTCAAACCAGGTCAATCGGACACGCCCGGGGGGGGGCGGATTAGCGTCCTCTATGACTTCAGTCGCCCGGGCAAATACACGATCCAGGTGTCGCGCCCGATTGGGGGTGACGACCAACGCCCAGAGACCGTTGGCAGAGTGCAGAACAACCGGGCTGCAGTACAGTCAAACGCTATCGTTGTCACCGTCCTTCCCAAGCTGGAGGCTGCGGAGCCGAAATGACTCGCCGAGTGCCCCCGGTCTCCCCGCCGCAGCGGGTGAGATATGGGAAACCCCGAGCCCCGACCACCCCGGCTATGCCCGGCACAGACTTCCCGCCGCCGGTCACCGGGAAACCTTCATAAATCGATTCCAATCTCTAAATGTTCTCTAATCCACGCCGATGCATCCATTAGGAAGGTCCAAGGATGCCCACCGCGCTCGCACCTGTTTATCTGCTCGCTTCTCCCGACCCTGCTTTGCTCTCGGCCCTCGAACCCGTGCTCGCCGCGACCGGCGCCCAGGTCGAGGTTGTCCTCTCGCTTGAAGCCGCGCTCACCGCCATTGCCCAGCCGCGCACGCCGGCCCTCGCGCTGCTCGATACGGCCCTCCGCGGCATGGATCCGCGCATGAACCTGGAGCGGCTGCTGGCGACGGTGCGCGGCGGCGAAACCGATGCCCGGCTGCCGATTGTCCTGATTTCGGACACTGTGACCCAGCAATGGATTGACCGCGTGGCCGAAGGCGTGATCGACGACCTGATCCCGCGCACCGCCGAGCCAGACTACGTCCGTCTGCGCGTGGAGATGGCCCTGCGCAGACGCCTCGCCTCGCGCGAGATTCTCGCCCTGCGTGAGGCCCAGGTGCTCAACGCGCAGTTCGACCGGCTCACCGGCGTCTACAATCGCGAGACGATCCTGGCCATGCTCTTCCGTGAAACCGACCGCGTGCAGCGCATGAACAGCTCGCTCACCCTGCTGCTGCTCGACATCGACGACTTCGGCCACTGGAACTCGCGGCTGGGCAACGACGCCTGCGACGACCTGCTCTGCCAGGTCTCAGAGCGCACCACGCGCCTGCTGCGCAGCTACGATCTGCTCGGCCGCCCCGGCATGGATGAATTTCTGCTGGTGCTGCCGGGGTGCAGCGCTGTGAACGCCGTCCTGCTGGCCGAGCGCATGCGCGTGGATGTGTTCTGCACGCCCTTCCGCGTCGGCAGCGATGTGGTGCGGCTCTCGGCCTGCTTCGGCATCGCCTCCAGCCAGGGCCGCTCGCCTGTCGTGGTGTTGCGCGAAGCCGAGCAGGCTCTGCAATGGGCGCGCACCGCGGGCCCGGAGTCCATCCAGTGCTTCGGCGACAGCCCGCATTCCTCCGATGGGCCGGTCACATTTCTCGCGTCATCGAACGGAGACGGCCTGATCGCGTGGTAAGCGCGCCCATGCCGATCCCGCCCAGCGCAAACAGCATGGGAAAGCACTCCAGCGTGTAGCGCGCTTCGGGTGCTTCGATGGTCATCAACAGCACGCTGCGCAACGCGAAATAGAGGAGCATCGCCAGCCCATAGCGCGGCCGGAAGCAGAGTCCCACGATCGCCAGCAGCAGGTAAGCCGCGTTCAGCGCGGCATAGGCCCAGCTGAAGCGCGTCTCCGCGTAATGGTGGCTGTAGACCCACCAGTCGAGGTCGATGTTCAGATTCTCGACCCGCGGCCGCAGACCCATATCGGCCAGGCGGCCCAGCGGCAGCCAAAGATAATAGCGCAGCGGATGCGCCTTGACGCGCTCGGCAGCCAGTGCCGCAAACCGCGCATCGAGCTCGGGCGACAGGTCCTGGCCGTTGTCGCTATAGTCAGCCGCCAGCGCCGCTGTCTCCTGATACTGCACCGCAGAGTCGAACGCCCGGCTGGGCAGCTTTCCCAGGTCCAGCGTGCTCCCCGGCACATTCCAGTAGATATCGTAGGTGGAGACGAAATCCAGGCACCAGGTTTTGACCCACCGCTGCCAGCCGGGATTCGTGGGCTCGCCGGGATCGGTGGCGTAGCGCGGGGCAAGCGGTTCAAAGACGTGAAACACTTCCCAGTTGCGCGCCGTCCACAGGCAGAAGGGAAGGACTGCGAGCGCCGCGCAGACCACCCCCATGCGCACCAGCGCAGCCACCGTGGGCCAGCCGTCTACTCCAAACCGGATCGTGATCTGCGCCCGCCGGCTGCGGCTCCAGAACGCATCCGGGCACGCGTTCAGTCGGGCGGCTGGGTCCGCGGGGCCCCGGGCGTTCACGGATTCCTTGCAAAGCTTCCAAATCAGCGCAGGGAGCAGCGCGATTCCCGCCAGCGCTCCATCCGGCCTGAGCAGCGCGGCGAAGGTGATGGCAAAGGTGAAGGCCAGCGCGCTCCGCCAACCAGGCCGCACATGAAATTTGGCCATTGCCCACAGCGCCAGCGTAATCGAAAACAGTGTCGGCGTCTCGGTGAGCGGAGCCACGGCATACGACGCCGTGAACGGGCACAGGGCTGCGATCCACAGCGTCCAGTGTGCGGCTTTTTCTGATGCAATCTGCCGCACAAAGTCAGCCAGCAGCAAGCAGCCCACCAACTCCAGCGCAATCTGCACATAGCTCACGGCGTTATAGTTGTCCGGGCCGAAGAGCCGGAAGCATGCTGCCAGAAACAGCGGATAGCCGGGCAAGCGGATGAGCGTTTCGTGCGCCACGCCGCCGGTGTCGGTGATGGCGTATCGCCCATGCAGGATATTTTTGGCAATGTTGCCGTAGAGCAGCGAGTCGCCGATGATCTGCGGAATCGCTTTTAGCATCCAAAGGCGCATGACCACCCCGCCGGCCAGCGCCAGCGCCACGCTCAACCCCTTCATCGTGCGGCCCCATGCCGTCAATGCGTTCTCCAATCTGCTCTTGCTGCTGTTCGTGGCCGTATGCCCCGCCCGCTATGATGGGAGTGGGAACAGGAGCTGTCTTGAGAATACGGGAACACACGGCCCGCTCCCCCAGAAACCGCCCCAAATGCTGCACCACCGGGATAGGGTTATCAGGAAGCTCGTTGCAGGGCAAAAGACGTTAGATGCCAGATAAACAAATATTTTTCGACCCCCAACGCAAGCGTTGGAAGCGCCTGCGCCGCATCCTCGACGCAACGGCAGTCTTGTCCACCCTGGTTCTGGCAGCATTCATCTTCAATGTCTTTCGCGCGCAGCATCTGCCTGAACTGCTGCTACCCACTCCCCGCCACAACTACAGGGCGCTGCCCGAGCCGGTGGTCCGCAACAGCAAAGCCGTCCGTGCTGCACATCGCAAGAGCGACCGCAGGCCTTCTGAAATTCCCTTCAACTCCGGCGAAGGTCTGCGTGCCGCCTACTACGTGCAGGACGACCCAGCCAGCTACTCGTCGCTGAAAGAGCATATCCACCAGATCGATCTGCTGTTTCCGCAGTGGCTGCATGCCACCTCGCCCACCGGCACATTGATGGCGGTCAATAACGATACCCACCGCGCATACCCGGTGATCGACGGCGCCGCCATTCACGACCCCGACGACGGCGACAAGGTCAAGCACGTCATTCAGGAGGCCCGCGAAGACACGGAAGTCTTTCCCCATCTGAACAACTACATCGCCGGCACCAACACATGGGACGCCGGGATGGGCGGAATTCTGAAAGACCCCGGCAAACGCGCTGCGCTGCGTGGGCAGATTGTGCGCTTCTTCACCGCATATCCGGTTTATCGCGGCCTTTCGCTGGACTTTGAAAACCTGCCCGATGACGCCACTCCGGCCTATCTGATCTTCATTCACGAGCTCTACGGCGACCTGCATCCGCTCAACCTGCGCCTCTACGTCAACACCGCCGTGGCCACGCCGGACGCCGACCTGAAGCAGATCGCGGCCAATTCCGACGGCATTATTCTGATGAACTATGACCAGCACCAGACCACCAGCGATCCCGGTCCGATCGCGGCCCAGGACTGGTTTGTCGGCAACCTGACGCGCGTGCTCAAGGTCGTGCCCAAGGAGAAGATCATTTGTGCCGTGGGCAGCTACGGCTACGACTGGGCCATGTCGATTCCCGCGCCGCCAAAGAAGGGCAGCCATAAGAATGCGGCAAAGTCCGAGGTGCTTGGCACAGAAGACATGCACGTCTCCGAGGCCTGGCAGCGCGCCGCGGATGCCGAGGCAGACTTCGATCTCGATGACGACTCGCTCAACCCGCACTTCGAGTACATTGATGAGGACACCAACGAGCGCCATGTCGTATGGTTTCTCGACGGCGTGACCATGCTCAACGAGCTGCGCGCCGCGCGCCAGCTCGGTCTTTCCACCTTTGCCCTGTGGCGGCTGGGCATGGAAGACAGCTCGTTGTGGAGCGTATGGGACAAGCCCAGCGCGCCGGAGTCGCTCGCGGCGCTCGACTCCGTTCCCTCCGGCCATGACATCGACATCGAGGGCGAAGGCGACATCATGCGTGTGACCGGTCTGCCCCAAGCAGGCAAGCGCACCATCACCGTCGATACCGACGAGCCCGATCCGCGCAAGAAGCTCATCAACGATGAGCACATGGATGTCTATCCGCGCGCATTCAGGGTCGAGTACTACGGCTACCGTCCGAATCAGGTCGCCATTTCGTTCGACGACGGTCCCGACCCCAAGTGGACTCCGAAGATTCTCGACATTCTCAGGCAGAAAAAAGTCAAAGGCACG
>Ga0302279_10000990_pt1 | contig 41557 bp, 34 predicted proteins | sample III_Bog_N3_3_FD_194541 | JGI IMG/M metagenome (GOLD analysis project Ga0302279, IMG submission 194541) | Peat permafrost microbial communities from Stordalen Mire near Abisko, Sweden - III_Bog_N3_3 | ecosystem: Environmental > Terrestrial > Soil > Wetlands > Peat | place: Sweden: Abisko... | reverse complement strand
CTGGGGACCGCCCGGGAGCGGTCCCCGACGGGTCACGCTGGGGACCGCCCGGGAGCGGTCCCCGACGGGTCATCCGGGCGGAACACTCGAGAGCGTTCCGAGCTCAGCCAGAGTGAGCTGAACGGCGCCTGCGGCTCGCGCATCGAACGCGCACATGCCGCGACCAACCACGAAAACAAGCGCCACCCAGCGTCTCGCCCTCGTCCTCGGCGGCGCCCTCGTTCCCCTCCTGGCTCTCGCCTGGAGCTGCTCGGCGCCACCGCGTGAGGTGACACCGGGCAACGGCGACGCCGGCGAGCCCGCGGAGGCGGGCCCAGCGTCCGACGCCGGCGCGTGCGCCAGGGGAGGACAGACTTGCACGGGCTTCGAGGATTGCTGCAGCGGCGACTGCGCCGGCGGGAGGTGCGTGTGTCAACCCGTGCAGGGGTCCTGCTCCGCCGATGCCGATTGCTGCGTCGGCCATTGCGACGGAGCGAACGACGCCGGAGGCGGGTCCTGCGTGTGCCAGTATGGCGGCGGCTCATGCGACGGCGACGGCGACTGCTGCAGTGGACGATGCAATCAGGGCACGTGCGGGTGCACGGCCCTCGGCGGGGCGTGCTCGGCGATGGAAGATTGCTGCGGAGTGACGTGCTCGAGCGGCGCGTGCGCGTGCGCCCCCCCTGCCCAGCTCTGCGCCAGCAATGCCGATTGCTGCAGCGGAAGCTGCATCTTCGACATCCCCGGCGAGCCCGGCTCCTGCGCCCGGGCCGGCACGGGCGATCCCTGCACCAGCGACGGAGACTGCCTCACGGACCATTGCACGAACGGCACGTGCGCGTGCGGAGCCATCGGGACTACGTGCCAGGTCGCCGTCGAGTGCTGCGGCGGCCCCTGCTGCGGCGGGGCCTGCTGCACGGGCGGCGGATGCTCTCCCGATGGGGGCTGCCTGTAGAGGGTGACATATCCGCCCTGCCAGGATCCTCACGGTGCGCCGCTGTCACGATCCTCACGCTCTCCCGTCGCAGCCCGTGATTCCCGCGGATCGTCGCTGGCGTGTTGCTTGCTCATGGGCGCGCCATGCCCCTTCATTCTTCTCTTCGCGCTCCGCTGGCTCCCTTTCTCCTGACGCTCCTCGCCGCCTGCTCCAGTCCGAGCGGCCCGAGCGGCTCGCCCTCCACCTCCAGTACCGGTAGCGGCGGCGGTGGTGGAGCCGGTGGCGGGACCGCGTGCGCGGCGGATGAGCACCTCTCCGACGGCGGCGCCTGCGACACCACCCTGACCTGGCAGGACGTGGGGATGCTGCTCCCGGCCCGGCACCACCACGTCACCTTCATAGCGGAGCCCAAGGCGGGCCCGTTTCTCTACGTCGCCGGCGGTTTCAACGGCACGGACTTCCTCACCAACGTGGACCGCGTGGCCATCCAGCCCGACGGCTCGCTGGGGACCTGGCAGTCGCAGACGGCGCTGCCCTCGCCGCGCGCGGGGCACATGATCGTCTACGGCGCCGGCCATGCCATCGTGCTCGGCGGGATGACCAGCACCGGGGAGATCGCGGACGTCCTCTCCGCGCCCATCGACGACACCGGCACCGTCGGGGCCTGGGCACCGCAGACCCCGCTGCCGATCGTCCGCATGCACGGCTCCGCGGCGCTGAACGGCTCCACCATCTACGTCGTCGGCGGGCTCGGCGCGGACGGCTCCGCCATCGCGAACGTCGAGCGCGGGACGCTCAACCCCGATGGCACCGTCACCGCCTGGGAAGAGCTCGCGCCGCTGCCCGGGCGGCGCAGTCACCACGCCCTGGTCCTCTACAATGACTACATCTATGTCCTCGGTGGGCTCGTGGGCGACCCCAACGGCGCCTTCACGGACTACACGGACGTGCTGAGCACCGCTATCGCGAGTGACGGGACGCTGGGCCCCTGGACGACGGTGGCCTCGCTCGTCACGGCGAATGACACCGCCTCGGCGGACGTGCACGATGGCTGGCTCTACCTCGTCGGCGGCATCGAGGGAGACGCCTACGTCGACCACGTCCGCCGCACGCCGGTGCTCGCCAATCACACGCTCGGTCCCTGGGAGAGCTCGGCGCCGCTCCCCGTGGGGCGCGGGCACGTGCACCAGACGCCGATCTACCAGAGCAGGATGTACTCGGTGGGCGGCTCGATCGCCAATCTGGTGGCGATCCCCGATGTCTTCGTCGGGACGTTCCAGTGACGGCGGGGGCGCCTGCTCACCCGGGACAACCGAGCTGCGTCCAGGTCCAGGCGCCACCGCTGCACGCCGCGGCGATGCCGCACCCCGAGTAGGATGGATAGGTGCACTGGAGCGTGGGATCCGGGCACGCCGACCCCTCGTTGGGGATGAGCGAGGGGCAGCCCGCAGTGGGTGAAGGACCATCGCAATACCACGCGGGGGGCGTCGGCATGCACACCCCACCGAAGGGCGGGCACTCGGCGCACGTGCAGATCAGCCCGGACGGGTACCCGCAAACCGAGTCCCCTGCGTCGCCGTCGCACGACGACTGGGCGGCGGGCGGGGTCGCGGGGCAGCCGGGTGACGACGTCGGACACGACAGCGTGCCCGGGACCCAGAATCCACCCTGGCAGGTGACGTGGAGGCGGCAGTCCGCGAAGACGGAGTCCCCATAGGTGCAGGTAACGCTCTCGGAGGCGCAAGGCTTCTCGGGGGACGGGGTGGCGGGGCAGCCCACAGGGCTCGCACCGCCCGCGCCCGCTCCGGTGGTGGTCGTGGTGCTGCCACCGGTGCCGGTCCCCGCCCCGGTCGCGGTGACGGTACCTCCGCACCCGACCGCGTGAGCCACGACGAGGAGAGAAGCGAAGCCGGGAGATGCAGAGCGCATGGGCGCGATGAGAAGCGTCTCGAGGGGACGCGTCAAGCCGGCGGCCGCCCGCTCGGCTCGACCCTTGCTCTCCACGCGAGCACCATGCCCAGCCACGCAGCCCTCGCCCCCCACCGCGTCGTCGTCGCAGGAGGGGGGATCACCGGCCTCACCGCCGCCTACCGCCTGCTCCGCGCCGCGAGGGACGCGGCCGGCGCCCCGTTCTCCGTCACCGTCCTCGAGGCGCGAGCCCGCCTGGGCGGCAACATCCTCACCGAACGGCGGGACGGCTGCGTGCTCGACGGCGGGCCGGACGCCTTCGTCGCGGCGCGGCCCCACGCCACCGCGCTCTGCAAGGAGCTCGGCCTCGGCGACCAGCTGATGGGCACGACTGCCGAGAACCGCAAGGTGTTCATCCGCCAGGGCGGCGTGCTCCACCCGATGCCGGAGGGCCTGGTGCTCACCGTCCCGACCCGCGTGCTGCCGCTCGCGAGGAGCCCCCTGTTCACCTGGCGGGGCAAGGCACGCATGGGCCTCGATCTCGTCATTCCGCGGCGGCGCGGGGGGGAGGACGAGTCGATCGGCCACTTCATCCGCCGCCGGCTCGGCCGTGAGGCCCTGGAGCGGCTGGCCGAGCCGCTCCTCGGCGGCATCTACGCCGGCGACGTCGACACCCTCAGCCTGGCGGCCACGTTCCCCCAGCTCCGCGATCTGGAAGACTCCCACGGGAGCCTCATCCGCGGCGCGCTCGCCCAGCGTGCGGCCCGGGGCGCGCCCAGGCCGGGGGCAGCGCCGCCGAGCCTGTTCCAGTCGCTCCAGGGTGGCATGGGAGACCTGGTGACGGCCCTGAAGCACGCCATCGAGGCCGCCGGCGGCTCCATCCGCACCGGAGCCGCCATCGAGGCGATCACCGCCGGCCCGCCCGGCGCGCGGCTGGGCGTCAAGATCGCCGGCGACGGTGAGCTGCTCCCCGCCGACGACGTCGTACTGTGTACCCCGGCTTTCGTTGCGGCCGGCGCGCTCGACGGCCTCGACCCCGAGCTCTCGGCCCTGCTGCGCGGGATCTCCTACGTCTCGACCGCCACCATCGCGGTCGGCTACGAGGGCCGACGTGCAGAACCCGCTCGACGCGTCGGGCCTGATCCTCCCCAAGGGCGAAGGGCGGCGGGCGCTCGCGGTCACCTTCACCTCGAGCAAGTGGGCCGGTCGGTGCCCGGACGACCTGGTGCTGCTGCGGGTCTTTGCTGGCGGGCACCGTGATCCCACGGCGCTCGCGCAGAGCGATGACGAGCTCGCAGCGATGGCCGTGGGCGAGCTCTCGGCGCTGGTGGGGATCCGGGCGCGCCCGGTGCTCACCCGGGTCTTCCGCTGGGAGCGGGCCAACGCCCAGCCTTCAGTGGGGCACCTGGCGCGGATCGGTCAGGCGCGCGCGCGGGCTCGACGGCTTGGCGGCCTCCACCTGGCGGGGGCGGCGTTCGATGGGGTGGGCATCCCCGACTGCGTCCGCCAGGCGACGGAGGCGGCCGGGCGGATCGTGGAGGCCTCGGCGGCGAGCTGAGGCGGCGGTCCGGGGCCGCTCGCGGCCCCACCGCCGAAGACCTCAGGCCCGGGGCTCGTAGGCGCAGAGCGGGTCGGTGCCGAGCGGGCTCCCGGTGGCCATCCAGGCGCGCGCCCGCGAGCCTCCGCAGACGTTGCGGTACTCGCAGCGTCCGCACTTGCCCTCGAAGGCGTGCGGATCCCGCAGCGCCTGGAACAGCGGGGCGAACCGATACACGTCGATGGGATTCGACTCGCGCACGTTCCCGGCCACCAGCGGCAGGAACCCCGAGGGCGAGATCTCCCCGGTGGACGAGATGAACATGATCCCGTTCCCGTCCCGGATCCCGGAGCCCCGCGGCGGGCCTCCCCGCGGATTGCGCTCCAGCACCACGCGCCGGTAGTGCGGCGCCTCGGTCGTGGTGACGATGGGCCCGCCCTTGCGCTGCGCTCGCTCGTACACCCAGGCGAACAGCGTCTCGCACTCCTCCGGCGTGATCTGCCCGAGCTCGCGGCCGCGGCCGACGGCGATCAAGAAGAACAGGCTCCACCGCTGCACGGCGAGCCCGGTGACCAGCGCGTCGACCGCCGGCAGATCCGGCAGCGTGGCGGAGGTGACGAGGGTGTTCACCTGGACCAGCAGCCCCGCCTCCACGGCGTCGCGCATCGCGGCGAGCGTCCGCACGAAGGTGCCGGGGACGCCCCGCAGCCCGTCGTGCCGCTCGGCATCCGAACCGTCGAGGCTGAGGGAGATGGCGTCCACGCCCGCCTCCTTCATGGCGCGGAGGTTGTCCCGGGTGAGCAGCGGAGTGACCGCGGGCGAGACCGAGACCTGGAGCCCGGACGCGACCGCGTGGGCGACGAGCTCCATCAGGTCGGCGCGCTTGAGCGGGTCGCCCCCCGTGAAGACGAGGTGCGGACGCGGCGCATCGACGCCCGCGAGCTGGTCGAGGACGCGCTTGGCCTCGTCGGTGTCGAGCTCCCCCGGCGCGCAGCAGGGCTGGGCCTCGGCGCGGCAATGGCGGCAGGCGAGGTCGCAGGCTCGGGTCATCTCCCAGTAGACGCGCTGGGGCGCGGCGGCGAAGACGTGGTGCATCGTGGCCATCCTTTCCCCACCGCAAAGGGAAGAATCGTGCCGGGCCGGGTCGCGCTTTTTCAGCCGGCGCGGTCGGCTCCGACCGAAGGCGAATTCTGCGCCTCCCGCGCAGAGGCTGCACCCACCGCCCTGACCCGCATCGGCATCCCCCCCTTGGGGCGGAGCGTGGCCGACGCGTCCGGCTCGACGTTCGCCGTGGTGGCCATCTCCAGATCGACGCGGGCGAGGAGGGTCGCCAGCACGATGGCGCCCTCCATGAGCGCGAAGTGGTTGCCGATGCAGGTGCGCGGACCGGCGCTGAAAGGGATGTAGGCCTGGCGGTGCCGCCCCTCCTCCGCGGCGGGCGTGAAGCGCTCGGGGTCGAAGCGCGCGGGGTCGGGCCAGAGCTCGGGGCGGTGATGGAGCGCGTAGGGGCTGATCAGCACCACGGTCCCGCGCGGGAGCTCGTAGGGGCCGAGGCGCGTGGCGGTGATGCTCTGGCGGCCGAAGAAGTACACGGGCGGGTACAGCCGCATGCTCTCCTTGAAGACCTGGGTGCAGAAAGAGAGCTGCGGGAGGTCCGCCATGGTGGCGCTCCGGGCGGCGAAGGGGGCCGCCTCGGCGCGGGCTCGGGCGCTGGAAGCGGGGTCCTTCGACAGCCGGTAGAGCGCCCACGCGAGCGAGGTGGCGGTGGTCTCGTGCCCGGCGACGAAGAGGGTGACGATCTCGTCGCGGACCTGCTTGTCGGTCATCGGGTGGCCCTCGTCGTCGCGGGCGGCGAGGAGCAGGCTGAGCAGGTCGCGGCGGGGGCGCGGGGTGGCGGCGCGGCGGTCGGCAATCATCCGCGCCACGCGGCGCTCGATGACGGCGAGCGCGGCCTCGAGCGTCCGGGTGGCCTCCCCGGGCCAGCGAATGGGCTCGATGGTGGCCTCGAAGAGGGGCTCCACGCGCTGCGCGAGGGGAGCGGAGATCCGCTCCAGCAGGTTGAACATCGTGCTCGTAACGGTGAGCTGCGCGGCGTAGGGGAGCGCCACGGAGACGACGTTGGCCCAGGAGAGCGCCACGGTGAGCGCCTCACCGAGCTCGTCGGCCTCGTCGAGCGTGTCGATGTCGAAGAGGGCCTTGCCCGCCACGCGCATGGCGAGGTGCGTCGTCAGCCGCGCCGCGTCGAAGACCTGGCCCGGGCGCAGGTCGCGGACGGCGTCCTCGGTGCACGACGACATGACGCCGGCATAGCCCGCGATCTCCGCATGCGTGAACAGGGGCGCCAGGAGCTTGCGCTGCCGGCGCCACAGCTCGCCGTCGCTCGTGAAGAGCCCCTCGCCGGCCAGCGGCTTGAGCGGCCCGCGCAGACCGGCGGACTTGCGGTAGCTCCTGGCCTTCTCCACGAACACCTCATGGAGGAGCTCGGGCGAGTTGGCGAACACCAGCGAGTTGCCCAGCGCCAGGACCCGGGCGACGCCGCCACACTCCCGGTTCATGCGGTGGAACAAGCCGAGGCGATCCCGGCGAAGCTCGGCGAGGTGGCCGAGCCGGGTGGCGCCGGAGAGGAGCGGGATGTCGAGGAGGTCCATGGCGGCGACCGGCAGCCTACGCTCTCTGCGGCGCGGAGGGCAGCACGGCGCGGTCGCCGGCATCGACCACGCGGCCGCGAGCTGGGTTAGGCTGGGCCCCGTCATGCGCGCACCGAGCTTCGATCTCCCCACCTCCCTCCTCGCCCTCGGCGCGGTCAGCACCGTCGCCTTGGCCGGCTGCAACCTGATCTTCGGAGTCACCGCCGGCTCATTATCCGGGCCTGGCGGAAGCGGTGGCGCCGGCACCGGGGGAGCCTCCAGCGCCAGCACCGGGGGAGCCTCCAGCGCCAGCACCGGGGGAGCCTCCAGCACCGGCAGCTCCGGCACCGGCGGATCCTGCACCGCGCGGGGCACCGCCACCTGCGAGGGGACAATCCTCCAGGCCTGCGACAGCACCGGGCAGGCGAAGTCCACCGACTGCGGAGCGAAGGCCGCCTGCGACGCCCCGAACCAGCGGTGCAACGACGCCGCGCCGTACGGCCGCCTCGCCGTCGGGGGGGCCGACGTGTGCGTCATTGACGACAGCCGCAACCTCCAGTGCTGGGGGGAGAACGACGGCCTGGTCTGGACCGACACGCGGCCCTCGATCCCCGCCGCGGAGAAGGTCCCGACGCTGACCGGCGTGCGCCAGGTGAGCCTGGGGAGCGTGCCCATCGTCCTGCTCGACGACGGCACGGTGTGGGGCTGGACCCACGCCGACTACGGCGAGCTGGGCACCACGGGGTCGACGCTGACGCCGGCCGCGATCAGCGGGATCTCGGCGACCGCGGTCGAGGTGGGCGCCGCGCAGCGCTGCTCGTGCGCGCGGCTCGTCACCGGCGCCGTGGAGTGCTGGGGAGCGCATGGCATCGGCTGCCTCGGCGACGGCACGCCGGCCTCGCCGACGCCCGCCTTCGAGGCGGTGCCGACCGCGATCCCCGGCGTGACGAACGCCGTGCAGATCAGCATCGGCACCAACGAAGAGCCCTCCTGTGCCAGGGAGGCGTCGGGCGCGGTGCTCTGCTGGACATCGTACTTCCCGCCCGTGGCGATCACCGGCGTGACCGACGCGATCGACGTGTCGGTGGGCATCTACACCGTGTTCATCCGCACCACGACGGACGTGCTCTGGTCCCGGGTGAAGGAGGACAACTCCGGCTTCACCACCGCCACGTCGTACGGGATCACCGTACCGGTCACGCAGATGGCCTCGAACAACTCGTTCGTCGCCTTGACCAAGGCCGGCCAGCTCCTCTGGGAGGCGCTCGACGCCGACAAGGCCCCCATCGGGCCCACGGCGATCACAGGGCAGCCCCCGGGCATGGTCGCCGAGATCGCTAGCGGCCTGGGGGGCAGCTACGACAGCCCGCTCCAGTGCCTCCGTCTCGCGTTGCCCTCGATCGTACCGGCCGTCTACTGCTGGGGCGACGACGCCTCCGGCGCGCTCGGGATCGGCTCGCCGGAGAACCTCGGCGTCGCGACTGCCGTGCCGAACATCAGCAACGTGACGTCGCTGGAAGCGGCGCAGCAGGCCACCACCGTGGTGCTGGCGACCGGCTCCGCGTCTTTCTGGGGACAGACCTCCGCGTTCTCGCAGCTCCAGCAGAACACCCCGCAGTCCATCGGCTTCCTGGGCACGGACAACCTGCGCGTCCGCACCATGGACACGGCGTTCGACGCCTATGCCCTCAAGAAGGGCGGCGCGCTCGGATTCTCCTACGATGCCGCACTGGCACCGGGTCAGGATCTTCTCCTCGCCCCCACCGGCACCACCTTCCTCGACGCGATCCCCTGTGGGGACTGGGACATCGGCCTCACCACCGGCGGCTCGGTGCTGGTCTTCGCGTCGGCGGACAGGGGCACCAGCACCGCGTCGGCGGCGAACGGCGGCGGCATCTTCGGCAACGGGCAGACGACGGCGACGGCCAACCAGATCTTCACGGTGCCCGGGATCACCAGCGCCACGGCACTGGCGGCCTACTGCGACGACTACAACCCCGAGCCCGCCCATGCGTGCGCGCTCGCCTCCGGCGCCGTCTCCTGCTGGGGCAGCAACGGCTCGGGCGAGTCCGGGAGCGGCATCGTGGGCTCGATGCCCGTCTCCGTGACCGCGGTCACCGTCACAGGAGAGACATTCGTCTCCGTCGCCGTGGGCGAATACTTCAGCTGCGCTGCGGCCACGAGCGGCAAGGTGTACTGCTGGGGGTACGACGCCGACGGCGAGCTCGGCAATGGGCCCGGCCAGCCCTCCTCCACGCCGGTGCAGGTCGACGAGATCACCAACGCCGTCGGCGTGACCGCGCGCTTCGCCCACGCCTGCGCCTGGCTCGCCGACGGCACGATGAAATGCTGGGGCGCCAACGATGCCCGCCAGCTCGGCAACGGCTCGGCGATGACCCCCTCGGCCCCCGTCACCGTCCAGGGCCCCTCGGGGCCCCTGACGGGCGTGGTGCGCGCGAGCGCGGGCTCGACCCACACCTGCGCATTGCTCACGGGCGGGAACGTCGCGTGCTGGGGCTCCTGCTACTACGGACAGTGCGGCACCGGCGCGTCGGGCATCTTCACCACGCCGCAGCAGGTCCAGGGCCTCGTGAGCCCCTGAGGGGCCGCCCTCAGTGCTGCTGCGCCGCCGCGGCGCGCGCGCATGCCGCCGCGTCCACCTGACCGGTGAGCCAGCTCGTCAGGCAGGTGTACCCGTCGTCGCCCATGACGAAGACCTGGTTGCCCTTGTGGTGGGTCTGGAGCAGCGGCTTCTGCAAGAGGAGCAGCCCGTCGGGCGAGAGCTGCCCGGCGACGACCTCGGTCATCAGCTCGGGCTCGAGGCCGCAGACGGACTCCCAGTTGGTGTCGACCTCGGCGACCGTGGTGGGGTTGCCGCCGGGGACGTCGGTCGGATCGAGGCGCAGGCCGGTGTACCCCATGATCCGCAGCGGGCGCCAGGGGGCGCCGTGGCAGTCGATGGTGCCGCAACCGTTCTCCAGGAAGGGGGAGACGGGCGTGAACGAGGCGCGGGTCGGGCACGTGGCGGTCACGGTGGCGCTGCTGTCGGGCAGGGCGCAGCCCAGCGCCCCGCGGAGCAGAGCGAGCGTGGCGGCCGCGGCGAGGAGATACCGGCTCATGCGCATCCTCGTCAGCGCCCGCAGGTGAGCGCGGGCGGCGTCCCGTCGGGCACGCCGGCGTCGTTGGTCACGTAGACGTGGCCGGGCGAGTCGTCGCCCGCGGGGTCTGCGTGGCACGAGGCGCAGGCCGTGTCGCGGCCGATCTTGGAGATCATCTTGATGCTCATGCCGGTGGCGGGATCGGTGAGGTCGACGAAGAGCGGAAAGGTCGGCTCCCAGTCGGAGGTGGTGACGTAGAAGTTGCCGGCGCAGTTGGAGGTGAGGTCCCGCGTGGCGCCCGTGGCGTCGGTGATGTGGACGAGGGCACCCTCGATGGGGACCTTGTTGGTGGGCTTCTGGTACACCGTCCCCGCCACGGCGAAGGTGGGGCTGCGCCCGCCCACGGACGAGTGGCAGACCGTGCACGGCTGCCCGCCCCGGTGCGTGGGTCCGGTGTGGATGCCGGGGACCTCACCGGGGAGGGCGGCGATCAGGGCGTCGTTGACCGGGTCCGCGCACCCGCCTCCAACCAGGGAGGCGAGCAGGGCGCCAAGCAGGGAACCAACCACGAGACGGGCCGTCGCTCTCATTCGAACTCCATCTCGAAGACGGTCGAGCCGAGGAAGCCCACCCGGTGATCGATGAACAGCTGATCGACGAACTTGGTGTAGGTGAGATCCCCCGCGAAGGTGAACGCGAAGCGCCCGCCGCGATCCAGCGCCCAGCGCAGGTCCAGCCCCACCGTGGGCGCGTAGAGCGCGCCCAGCTCGCGCGCCTCGGTGCGGAGGGCGGGGATGCGCGGGCCGGCGGAGGTCATCGTGGCGACGTAGGCGAGGCGCCAGAAGCTCACCGCGTTCTGCGCGTGGAGCCGGGCGTGCCCGCCGAGGCGTACCCGCGGGCTCACGTCGTCGAAGTAGCGGACGTCGGTGGTGGTGGCTCGGAGGCCCCAGGTGTCGGCATAGAGCCGCTCGTCGACGCGGAGGGTGCTGCGGGAGAAGCGGTGGAGCAGCCGCCCGTCGAGCGCCCAGCGCTGTCGCTCGGTGGGGAGCTGCTCGAGCGGGCGGAAGTCGAGGCGGAGCGGGTCGATCTGCGCCGCCACCATTCCCGGCTGCACCTGGAGGGCGGCGGTGTCGCTGAACATCGGGATGAAGCGGTAGGGCTTGGAGCCGTCGCCGAGCTCGACCACGGCGGTCACGCTGGGAACGAAGACCGTGGCCTTGTCGAGCACCAGGCTGACGCCGAGCGAGGCAGTGTGGCGGGCGATGGGCCGCGAGAAGAGCGAGAACGGCGTGCCGGCGCGCCCCAGCGTGTCGTGGGCGAAGTCGTACGTCAGCATCGGCGTGACCGTCTTGCGAGCGAGATCGAGGGAGATGCTGGTGCCGCCGGCGACCGAGAGGTAATCGGGCTCGCTGGAGAGCGAGCCGCGCAGGGCCACGTCGAAGGCGCCGAAGCGGCGGTGGCCGCTCAGCGCGGGGGCATAGCGCTCCTCGCTCCAGCGGCTCGACGCCGTGGCGACGATGTCGGCCGAGGCCGTGGAGACGACGTCGACCAGGAACGAGCCGCTGAGCCCCCAGCCCGACAGCACGTTCTCCACGCTGGCAAAGAGGACGGGGCTCACCACGGTGGTGGCGTCGGTGTCCTGGTAGACCGCGAGCTCGGAGCCGGCGCGCACCGTGAGGGGCCCCTCGGCCCTGACTTCACCTGCGAGGCCGAGCGCGACGAGGAGGGCCGGGGCGACCGCAAGGGAACGTCTCACTGGAGACCCCTTGCCACAGCGCGGCATCAACCTTCACGCTTTTCCCCGGGACGGGGCGTTCGGCCACGCGCGGCTCGTTCCGCCCAGCGCCGCGCTAGGGAGCGGGCTTGCTCTCGCGCGCCCCACCCAGGTCGAAGCGCCCCTTGACCCCCGCAAACACGAAGGTGCTCACCGCCCCGTTGCTCGGGAGCGCGCTCGCGGCAGGGCCGCCCGCGCGCCAGCGGAAGAGGTCGACGTCGACGCCGACGACCGGCGAGATCGCCACGTTCTCCGAGGGGCGCACGTCGAGGCCGACCTCGACCTTGCCCAGCTCGACCCCGTGGGTGAGCGTGGTCGGCCCGCTGACCTCCGGCGACTCCGCGAACAATCGGTACCCGGCCCCGATGGAGAGGTGCGGATCGAGGCGGTCGTACGGCATGAAGTGGTAGGTCCCGTGGATGCCCGCCGTCGCGCCGCGCAGCGTGGCGGCGCTTCCCTGCCTGCCGCTGGAGCCGTAGCCCTGGTACTGACCGCTGACGCCGAAGGACCAGCGGGGGGCCAGTCGGTCGTCGAGGCTGATCCCGAGGGTGCCGCCCGCGCCTGCGCCCACCCGTGGATCGGAGACGGCCGAGCCGAAGCCCTGGGTGTAGCCCGCGTCGACGCCGAGCTCCAGCGCGTTGCGCGGGGCCCGCATCGGCGCCGTCAGCACGTCCCCCACGTCGCGCGGCCCCTCGCTTTGCACGGGCGGCGGCGGGTTGAGCGGATCCACCGGCGGGCTCTGCGCAAAGGCCGACGTGGCGGCGGCGCAGGCCAGCGATCCCATCGCGATCCCCAACGTCTTCATGGCGTCCCCCCTCGTCCGGTCGCCCCTCGGGCAGGGCGATCCAGCGCGGGCCGATCCGAGCATCGAGCATGCCGGCTTCCCGGCGGGAACGTTCTGCCCATCCTTGATCCCGGGCGCCGGAGCTTGCACAAGGCCGGGAGGAGGTCGGCCCGCGCCCGCGCGCTCGTCGCTCACGCCCATGCGATACGAAGGGAAGCTCTACCGGCCGCCGTCGGAAGCCGACGCGCTGATCCTCCAGGCCACGATCGGCTGCTCCTGGAACCACTGCACCTACTGCGACATGTACCGGGACAAGTCCTTCCGGGTCCGCGATCTCGGTGAGTCGCTCGCCGACCTGGAGGCGGCCGCAGGGCGCTTCGCCGACCGCGTCGAGAAGGTCTTCGTGGCGGACGGCGACGCGCTCATCCTGCCCGTGGATCACTGGCTCGCGATCCTCGAACGATCGCGTGCCCTGTTCCCGCGGCTGCGCCGGGTCTCCTGCTATGCCATGGCCCGCAACGTGAACGAGAAGAGCGACGCCGATCTGCGGCGCCTCCGCGAGGCGGGTCTCTCGCTGCTCTACGTCGGCCCCGAGTCGGGCGACGACGTCACCCTCAAGCGGATCGCCAAAGGGGATGACGCCGCAGCCCACATCGAGGCGGCGCGGCGAGCCCACGCCGCCGGCATGGAGATCAGTGTCATCGCCCTCCTCGGCATCGGCGGAGATCGGAGCGAGGAGCACGCGACGGCCACGGCGGCCCTGGTGACGGAGATGGACCCCGAATACTTCTCCGCGCTCACGGTGACGGTGGTGCCCGGCACGCCGCTCCACGCGCTGGAGCGCCGGGGGCGATTCGCGGTGCCGGCGGTGCCCGACCTGCTCCGCGAGCTGCGGACCATGGTGAAGGAGGCGCGACCGACCGACGCGATGTTCCGCACCAATCACGCCTCCAACTACCTGCCGCTCGGCGGTCGCCTGCCTGCGGATCGCGCGCGCATCGTCCAGGTGATCGACGCCGCGCTCGCTGGCCGCGTGCCGCTCCGAACGGAGGCAGGGCGGGGCCTCTGAAGCAACGGTTACCGCATGCAGGGAGGGGCTTCAACGACGTCAGCGAGCTCCAGCCCGCTCTCATGACCCAGGGTCGGTGCCGGCCTCGTTCTCCTGAGAGGTGATTGCCATCGCCGCGTCGCGTTCGATCAGCTCGATCAGCCGCGGGTTCGCCGCGCGACACGCGGCGAGCGCCCGCTTCGCGCCGCTCCCGTCGGTGATCCACGTTGCCGCCTCGTCCCACGTCGCCAGCTCCCGCACCGCAGCCCCTCCTCCCTCGTTCGCGACGCAGTCGAGGAGCAAGCCCCCGAGCGACACCGGCGCACCGGCGCGCACGACCGCCGCGGCTTCTCGAAAATCCGGTGAAGGCGCCTCGATCGTCTCGATTGGTGGCAGGTGACCCACGAGCGCGCCCTCCAGCCTGCGGCGCTCCGTCTCCCCAGGAGCCGCGGCGACCTCGACGACCTCCCCCGCGGCGGAGGTGTCGGGCGTCGTTCGCGCGCCCAGCCATCCGAAGCAGAGTGGCCAGTTCGGAGGTCGCCCGAGCGTCCGCCGCTCGACGACGTGGAGGACGATGGCGCCGCGGGCGGCCATGCCGAGCACCGTCATGGTGAGCCCCAGCGGCACGCTGCACCAGGGCTCCGCGAGCACCGCCGAGTCGAGCCGGGCGGCCGGCGGCGCCGGCACCACCGAGGCGTGATCGTAGGTCCCCTTGGCTTCGAACACGCGCCCCAGGAGGGTCTGGACCCAGCCCGTCCCGCGCCCGTCGCGTGAGCGGTAGTCCCAGCGCCGCGCCAGGAGGATCAGGTTGGTCACGCCGAGCATGGCCAGCCCGATGGCGGTCGCGACGAACGCGAACGCCATCCGCGGGGCCAGGGGCAGCGAGGGATCGCCTGGCCCGAACCCGAGGCGCGCCCCGCCCACGAGCATGAACACGCCGAGTGCCCCGGGGATCACCGCGAGCAACCCGCGCGCGATCCACGCGGTGATCCCGTTCGGAAACGGCGTCCAGCTCACCTCCTCGATGGAGCAGTCGCAGGTCGGGCACGGCACCCCGTCCCCTGCGCGGCGATCGGCGAAGCACCCCGTACAGATCGCCGGCGGGTTGGCGGACACCCCGCGACGGTAGCACGCGAAGCGCGGGCGCAGAGCGCCCACGGCCGCGGTCTCGCGGAGAGGAAGGGCTCGACTTTCGATCGCTTCGCGTGACGGATCCGGCGCGGTCGCGTCTCTCATCACTGAGGGAGCGAAGCTCCGGAGGAGAGACGACGATGAAGAGAGCTTGGGCTGTGGCTGGGTGGTCGTCCGCGGTCGTTCTCACGTTCGTGGCGGGGTGCGCGACGAGTCTCCGCGCCGATGGCACCGGCGGCTCGTCACCCGGCACCTCCGGGACGACGACCTCCAGCGGCGGGGTCGAGGCTTGCGGGAGCGTCACCGGCCATCAGGCCACTGGCACGTCCGCGCCGATCGTCGCCGGGCCCGCCAGCGGTACGGTCCACGCAGGCACCTCGTTCACCGTGGTGGGCGTCGGCATCACGGACGCCGACGCCGCGACGAACCCCGGTGCCATGGTGGTCCAGGTCTCCGTCAACGCCGGCACGCTCGCCATGACGGTCGACGATGCGCCGGTCGCCGGGTCCGGGACGTCCAGCATCACCTATTCGGGCAGCCTCTCAGCCATCGACGCGGCGCTGGCGAGCCTGACGTACGCTGCACCGGGCGCTGCCACGAGCGACGTGCTCCGGATCACGCCCACGGATCAGTTCGGACAGTCGAATGCGCTCAGCATTCCGATCACGGTGACCCCCGGCGCGATGTGCGCGGGAGCCGGGGGGGCCGGCGGCTCCAGCAGCAGCGGCTCCGGCGGTTCCAGCACCGGCACCGGGGGCGCCACCAGCGTGCCCACCGATCCCACGGGCGTGACGGCACAGCGCATCGCCGACATGATGGAGATCCTGGGCGCCAACGTCTTTTCGAACGGCCAGGATCACGCGAGCGGCGAGACGGTGGCCGGCCTGACCGCGGCGTCGCAGTACCTCGTGGGCGACAGCGGGCTGACCATGCTCTTCCGCGGGTACGTGAGCAGCGCGTCGGACTACAGCACCTTCGGGCCGGCCGTCTTCGCGGCGACCGGCAGCCAGTTCACGCTCGCCATGGGCATCGGTGATACGCCCGATCCGTCGGGCGTGATCACCCTCGCCCAGTCGTCGGCCAGCCAGGGGAACTGGGTGAAGTTCATCGAGGGCGGCAACGAGCCGAACACCAACTTCGGCTCTTACCAGACCGGCGTCGCGCCCTCCGTGGAGCTCGCGGCCATGCAGAAGATCTACGCCGCGGTGCACCCGCTCGGCATCCCCGTGGCCGCGCCGTCGGTCGTGGGGAGCGACTCCGGGATCGCCAGCTACTGGGGGACCAGCCTCACCGGCGCGGTCGCGGCGACCGACCGCTACAACACGCACCTCTACCCGAACAACGGCGGCCCCAACGGCGCGAACCAGCTCCACGACTGGTCGATCGGCGTCTCGACGATGGACTGGGGCGCCAAGCGGGGGATCGTGTCCGAGTGGCAGCCCGTCCTCTACAACCAGAAGGCCACCGATGACGCGTCGTGCGCCTACTGGGCGCCCATCATGCTGCTGTCGGGCTTCGTCGACTTCCAGCTCGAGGCGATCGTGTGGTACGAGCTCTTCGACTACCCGGGATTCAGCCCCCACGTCGGCATGTTCGCGGACACCGCCGAGCACCCGTACCCGGCCGCCAACGCGCTCAAGGCGATGTATGGCCTGACGGGCGACAAGGGGCCTGCCAAGCACACCTTCACGCCCGGCAAGCTCGACGTGACCGTCACGGGCTTGCCGACCGGCGACAACGCCTACGCAGGCGGGCGCTACGCGGTCTTCCAGAACTCGTCGCCGGGCACGTTCTTCGTGTTCGTGTGGAACGAGCAGGACGCGCTCGCCACCGGAACGACGACCCCCGTCACGGTCAAGTTCAACGCGGGGCCGATGGCCAGGGTCGTCGACTACAGCCTGACCAACCCGACGTCGGCCAGCCCGACCCCGAAGCAGAGCCTGACCGGCGTGAGCGAGGTGACGCTCGACCTCACCACCGAGGTCCGTCTGCTCCAGGTGACCCACCCGTGAGGCAGGGGTCCCCGGCCGTCGACCGAAGATCCCAGATCGTCGACTGACGCTCCCAGGTCGGCCTGCTGGCCACGGGGTGACGGGAGCGCCCTCCGCAACTCGTCCGGCGACCCCCTGCCTGTTGACCAGCGACGAGAGGGAACCACGGAGCAGCTACCCGTGAAACGCCACCGCCCCGCGATTTCGCGGGGCGGTCTATGTGGCTCCAGCTGCTGGACTCGAACCAGCGACCCGGCGGTTAACAGCCGCCTGCTCTACCAACTGAGCTAAGCTGGAATGGCGCGAACGAGGCGCGGATAATACTCGCGCCGCTTCACTCGTCAAGCGTGAGGTTCATCTTGGAGTGCGGTCGGCCGCGTTCTCCGACCTCACCCGGGAGAACGCGCGGGGGCGTCCTCCGACCTGGCGCACCGGAACCCGCTCATGACCAGGCGGAAACGGGCCGCGTGGTGGACGCGGTTGCTCGAGCGCAGCCCGGGGCCGCTGTAGTTGAAGGCCCCGCCCCGGAGCACATGCTCGCACTCGGTGGGGATGGGGTTCGACCCGGTGAAGCCGCGGGCACCCTTCTGGCGCAGGTCGTCGAGCGCGGCGAGCGCCTCGACGCAGGTGGGGCCGGTGCCGCGGGCGGCGCCGGGACGGGTGTACGCGTAGGGGTCGTAGAAGTCCTCGACCCACTCCCAGACGTTGCCGGCGAGGTCGTGGTGCCCGTAGGGCCCGTCGCCGTGGCGGTGCGAGCCGACGTCGCCGGTGACGCCGGTGGCCGCGAACACCGCGCGGTCGGCGGTGGGCTCCTCGTTTCCCCAGGGGTAGCGGCGGCCGTCGGTGCCGCGGGCGGCCTTCTCCCACTCGGCCTCGCTGGGCAGGCGCTTGTGGAGCCAGACGCAGTAGGCGCGGGCGCTGTCCCAGTCGATGGCGCTCACCGGCTGGTGCGGGCCGCGGAAGCGCGCGTCCGAGCCGAAGCCGTTTCTGCCCGCGCTGGCGGCGTCGGGCGGCGGGCAGGCGCCGGCGGCGACGCAGCGATCCCAGGCGTCGTTGGGGACCTCGGTCAGGTCGAGCCAGAACGCGGGCAGATCGACGGTGTGGGCAGGGTGCTCGTCGAGCTCGCCCCCCGCGTTGGCGCCCATGGTGAAGGGACCGGCAGGGACGAGCGCCATGCCCTCGGGCACCGCGCTCGCCTCGGCCCCTCCGGCATCGGGTGGGCCGGCCTCGGGCAGGGCGTCGGCGACGCTCGCGGAGGGCAGGCTCGCGCCGGCGTCGGCCGCGAGGGGTGTCGGAGAACGCTCTCGCGGCGAGCAGGCGCCCGCCGCGAGCACCGCGATCCCAGCGAGCGCCGTGAAGGTCCGGATCACGCGACCCTCCTTACTACAGCCCCGAGCCCTACTGCACGTTCAGGGGGACCTGGAGCCAGCTCACGCCGCCGCGGTTGTCGTGGGCGACGGCCCAGAGGAACTGCGGCCCGGTCGGCACCGTGGTCGGCGGGGTGAGCTGGACGACGGAGCTCGGCAGCGTGACCGTGGGATCCGCCGCATGGAGGAGCGCGGAGCCGTCGACACTGCCGGTGGTGAGGAAGTAGTCGACCCAGATCTCCTCGTTGGTCGGCGTGCCGAGCACCGCCGTCTCGGCGGGGTCGGGCTCCCAGCTCGAGGTCGGGACCACGGTGTCGAGCGAGGTGGTCGAGCACTTGCGCGTGCCCGCCGGGCAGTGCGCGACGGTGATGCCCACCTTGGGATCGACCACCTTGCCGTTGAAGATCAGGTTGCTGATGACCGGGTTCTGATTGGTGCGATCGGCAAAGGAGAAGACCTGCGCATAGGCGAACACCGAGTGGTTCGCGTCGAGCTCGGCGCCGGTGTCGTCGAAGCAGCCGAGCGGCGGAGCGGGCGGGAGCGTGTCCTCGTTCACGCCGACGTACTGGACGTGCCCCGCGCAGGCGATCGCGAACACGAACACCACGCCGTACGGCGGGCTCCCTGCGTGGGTGAGGACGTTCTGCTGGGGCACCGCGAAGGAGAACTGCGTGCCCGCGGTGAGCTTCGGCGTCAGGTCCACGCCCTCCTCGAGCCCCGCGGCGGCAAAGTAGGGGTAGCAGCCGAAGTACGAGTCGCCCGGCGGGTCGACGCACGCGAACGGGACCCAGTAGACCTGCATCGGCGCGGCCGCCGGCGTCACGGGGGGACGCCCGTCGTAGGCCAGCGCGGTCATGTTCACGGTGTCGCCCGGGGCCGCATAGGGTTTGTCGGCGCTGATCGCCAGGAGGCGCACGCTCTCGACGAGGTTGGCGGGGTCGAACGGGTTGCCGCAGCCGGCGAGCGCGAGCGAGAGGAGGGAGAGAGAGAGGAGTTTCACAGCTCACCTCGCAGGCCGATGCTCGGCAGGATGGGCAGGCCCTTGGCGTACGCCGACTGGGAGAAATTGTAGTTGTAGGTCTCCCCGGCAGGAGCCTGATAGCTGTAGACGTTCTCGACGTCGAGGTACCAGGTGAGCTGCCACTTCGAGAACTTCCACACCTTGTCGATGCGAATGTCGAGCTCGTGGAAGATGGGCAGCCGGCTGCCGTTGGTCGGGTTCGCCGCGATGGAGAGGTTGGTGCCGACGGTGGCATCGTAGGCCCCTCCGAACTGCGGGGTGTACAGGCTGCCGGAGGTGATCTGGAAGCGGGCGCCGACGCGCCAGCCGCGCCCGATCAGGTAGCTCCCCAGGATGGTGAAGATCTGCGGCTGATCGTAGGAGAAGAGGTAGGTCGGGGCCCCCGGGCCGTTGGTGCGCTCGCTGCGGGAGATGGTGTAGGAGAGCCACCCGAAGAAGCGCTCGTCGGCCTTGTAGCGGAGGAGGAACTCCGAGCCGTACGCCTGCCCCGTGCCGGCGTTGTTCTGCTTCACCGCGGAGTTGTTGCCCGTCGCCGGCACGATGAGCCGGTCGAGGTACTTGTAGAAGACGTCGACCGAAAGGCCGAGCTGGCGGGTGAACTCCTGCTCGAAGCCGCCGTCCACCTGGATGTCGCGGCTGTCCAGCAGCCCCGGCGTGCCGAAGACCGGATCGATCTGGATCGGCTGGGGCGGCTGGTAGAAGAGGCCGATGCCGCCCTTGAGGACCGTGTGCGGAAAATCGCCGTTCAGGTCCTGCCGGAGCACGATGCGCGGGGACACGTCCCAGGTCTTGGAGGGGCTGGAGTAGTCGGCGCGCAGGCCGGGCACGATGCGGGTGCCCGCCCGGGGAGTCAGCTCCCACTCGGTGTACAGCGCGGGCTCGAAGCTCGCCCCCGAGTCGCTCGTCGTCAGCGGCAGATCCCCGGGGCCGTTGGAGGCGACGCCCGGCTGGCGGGGCGGAGGGCGGTTGATGGCGAGCTTGTAGGGCACGTAGGCTACGTCGAGCCCGGCGTTGGCGAGGACGCCGCGATAGACCTTCTCCGTCACCTCGGCGCGGGCGGTGATGGGGGTCTGCGTGCTGTTGCTGTAGGTGGTCCCCGCCCCCTCGTCCTGGGTGTCCTGGCCGACGGCGGCGATGACCTTGATCTCGGTGCGCGCGTCGATCTTGTTCTGGTATCGGGCCTGGAGGCGCCAGAAGTTGATGCTCTCCGAGAAGCTCCCGGCGGCCTGCGGGTTCGAGCCCGAAACGCTGTTCTCGAGGAGGGAGATGGCGTCGTTCGACCCGAAGAACGTCAGTCGGAAGGAGGAGTGGGCATTGATGTCCTTGTTGATCAGCGCCTGGTAATCGTAGTACCGCGGCGCGATGGTGACCCCCGAGCCCGTCTTCGAGAGAATGGGCGCGAGCCAGAGGTCGAACCACGACCGCCGCCCCGCCACCAGGAAGCTGAACCCCGCGCCGATCGGGCCCTCGGCGAGCAGGCGCGCGTCGATGAGGTCGAGCTCGGCCATCCCGTGGATCCCGTCCTTCTTCGGCTCGCGGATGCCGATGTCGACCAGCCCGCCCGTGCCGCGGCCGTACATGGCGCTGTAGTTGCCAGGGTAGAAATCGATCTTCTCCAGCAGCTCGGTGGGGATGACCGAGCTCAGCCCGCCGAAGTGGAAGAGGATGGGGATGTTGGTCCCTCCCACGAACACCGGAGTGTCGCCGGGCGCCGAGCCGCGCACGGCGAGGTTGCCACTCAGCGGCGGCGGGCGCGCCACCCCGGGGAGCGAGAGGATGGACTTGAGCGCGTCGCCATTGGTGCCAGGGATCAGCGCGATCTCGGCCTTGTCGAGGGTGCGCTTGGTGACCTCACGCGGAGGGCGGTCGCCCTTGACCTCGACCTGCAGCGCCGGCGGCCCGTCCACCGGCGCCGTCACCACCGGCGCCAGCGCGGCCTCGCCCGCCAGGCGGAGCACCACGCTCGTCTCCTGCCCCGGCTCCAGCTCCTCGTCGAGAGCCTCCGCGATGCGCCCGCGGGCGGTGGCCGTGACGTGGATCTTGCCCGGCGGCAGATCGGAAAAGCTCCAGCTTCCATCGGCAGCCGTCTCGGTGGTGCGCTCCACGCCGTCCGCGCCGATGACCGCGACGTGGGCCCCCGCGAGCGGCGCGTCCGTCACGCGGCTGGCGCACCGTCCGGCGAGCCGCGGAGGCGGCGGGCGAAACACGTAGCGGAAGCGGATCCTGGCCGCGGTGGGCTTCTCCCCCTGCGTCGCGGGGTCGAACCCGAGCTTGTCTGCCGCGGCCAGGGCAGCCTCGTCGAAGCCGTGACCGACCGGCGCATCCACCCGGGCCCGCGTCACCTTCCCCGTCGCGTCGATGTCGAGCACCAGCACCACGGTGACGGCGGCGCGGAAGTGCGCGTCGAGCGCGGCCTGGGGATACCGGGCCGGCGAGTCGGCGGCGAGCCGGGGCGGCGTGATCGCCTGCGGCGTGTCCTGCCCCGGGGGCGCGAGCGCCTGGGCGTGAGCCGCGTCAGGCGCGAAGGCGACGGCAGCGGCGAGCGCGAAAGCAGGGACGACGTGTCTGGATCTTTCGCGCATGGGCCGCGGTAACTCGCCACGGTTCGCGTTGCGCCGCAATACGGCGGAGTGCCCTTGCACCGTGATGCCCCGGCGCGAAGCAGGGTGTCACTTGCGGGCGATGAGCACCGGCCTGGGATCCGCCAGATCCCAGCAACGCACCTGGTCGCCGGCTGCTCGGGCGCAGCCCGCGGCGTCGATGGTCTTCCGCCCGAAGGTCGACCAGCCGATGGCCACCTCGGTGATCCCGGTGAGCTCGGTGATCGAGGCCGCGATCCCGGTCTTGCCGTCGAAGCAGCGCACCTCCGTCGCGGAGTAGGCGCAGTACGCCGTGCCCGGGTCGTTCATGGCGAGGTGCATCTCCCGCGGCGCACCAGCGATCGCGCGGACCACGCTCTGCTGCTCCTCGCGGACACCGCGGCGCACGTCGGCCGCGTCCCACGAGGAGACGCAGACCGCCCCGCCGGAGGCTCGCTCCCCACACGCCAGGGTGCGATCACAGGCGAGCAGGTGAACGACGTCCCCCACCGGCGCGCCGCCTTGCCGCAGGCGCTCCCAGGCGCCGGTCTTCCAGCTCTCGGCGGCGGCGACGGTGCCGTCCTCGAGCAGCGCGCACGCGCGCCCCTGGACCGAGACGAGGATCTCGCGGGCCGGCGCGGGGAGCTCCTGCTTCCTGGGACGGCCATCGCCGCTCCAGCAGAGCACCGAGCCGTCGCGCGTCGCGGCGCAGGCGTTGGTCTGGTTGATGGCGACGTCGACCACGTCGTGCAGGCCAGCGTCGGGATCGCGCTTGGCGATCCCGTTCCAGGTGCCGCCGGTGGCGACGCCCCAGCACGCCACCTCCGCCGAGCGGGTGACGAAGCAGGCGCTGTAGTGATCGCTGACCCGCACCACCTCCTGAGCCGCGCCAAGGCTGCTGGTCCCGTCGGCGTGGAGGACGAGCGGCCCCTCGATCACGGTGCGCATCGCCAGCGTCTTGGGTCGCTGGGTCCACGCGAGGGCGGGCCGCGCTGGTGCCGAGGCGCTCGCCGGAGTCGCGGAGGGGATCGTCACGGCGGCGGCGCCCGGGGCCGGCTGCGGGGTGACCGCGGGCGCCGGAGCCGAACAGGCCGCGATCGACGCCGCCGCGAGGAGGAGCAGCTTTTTCATGCGCGGCAGCCTATCAGGGGCGGCCGAGACGGCCACGGCGAGAGAGACGCCGTCCGCGTCACGTCGCCTCGAGCGCCGCCTTCACGGCCGCCACGGCGGCCTCCGGGAGATCGGTCGCCACCAGCCTGGCCCCGGCGAAGCGGTGCAGCTCGGCGACGAGCTTCTCCTCGTGGATGTGGCTGATGAGGAGCGCCAGCGCGGTCGTGCCGGTCGAGATCGTCTCGCGCAGCTGCTTGATGGCGGCGTCGGAGATGCCGATGTCGACGAGCTTGGCGACGAGCGCGCTGGCGCCGGCGCTCACCGCGCCGCCGACGACCGTGCCCACCGGGCCCGCGAGGAGGGTGCCGAACAGCATCCCCCAGAACGAGCCGCTCAGGGCCGCGTCGCCCGGCGTCTCGTCGACGGTCTCGGTCACGTGGGTGGTGCCGTCCTCGTCCTTGGTCACGAACACGGCGTCGTGGAGCACGATCTCGCCCTCGACCTGGAGGCGGGTCGCGGCGAGCAGCGCCTCCTCGGCCTTGAGGCGCGAGTCGAAGCCGAGGACGATGAGCTTGCGGGGATCGTTGGCCATGAGGTCTCCTTTCGGGGGCGGCGGGCGACGTCTTAGTACCAGAGGCCCTCGGCCGCGCCGCATGAATCTTCGGTGACGTGTAGGCTGTGTCGCGCCGATGCGGCACGAGGTGCTCTGGGACCGGACGAGCGACGAGACGCGCTCGGATTTCGCGAGCGCTCCTGCTCGGGGGCGACGCCCCGTCGCGTTCTGCTCCTACGGCGGCGCCGCCGATCCGCGGCACGCCACCGTCTGGGCGGCCAGCGCGGACGGACCGCCGCCTCGCTTCGAGCCCGATCTGGAAGGAGCCCGCGCCACGGCTGTCCTCGCGCGGCACGCCCGCGAGGGATACCACCCGGCGTTCGTCGGCATGGTCGGTACCGCAGAGCACCCGGTGATTGCGCTGGTGCTGGAGCATGCCCCGCCGGACGCGCCCACGTCGCGGTTCGTCCCGCCCCGACCGTTCCGCGACGAGCAGGGTACGTTCTTCGTCACGCGCGCGGCGGGCGCGGGCGCTCGCGACACCGGCTACCTTCGCAGCATCGCCGCCGTGGGCGAGCCGCGGGATGCGCGCGGGACCGGCCTCCTGGTGGCCGGCGTATGGGCGCCGCAGCCGCGGACACGGATCGCCTGGGCCGTGCACCTCGACGCGGTCCACGGGGCGAAGGCCTGCTGGCGCGATCAGTGGGAGCCGCGGACGCTCGAGACCGTGGCGAGGCCGGTGCTGGCGATCCCCATCACCTCGAGCGGGGGTGACCGGTGGGTGCTGTCGCTCTGGCACGACCAGCTCCTCACCCCTTGGCCGGCGCCGGATCCCTTCGCCCATGCTCCCCGCTTCACCGCGGACGAGGTGCGGGGGCCTGCGGCCCTGGCGGAGGCGATCGCACGACGGCGCGACCGAGATGACCGCCGGGTGATCGCGCTCGGCGCGGGCCAAAGCCCTGCGGGCGCGCACTTCATCGCCCTCTATGGATCGCCCGGGACCGAGGCGACGCTGGATCGACATTTCGTGGCCGTCGGGCCAGGCGAGGAGGCGTCGCCGACCGTCGCGGGCGACGGGAGGATCGGCGTGACGGATCCGGATCATCCCCTCGATCGGTGGGTGCGGGAGCGCATGGCGGAGACCGGCGCGCGGCAGGGTCAGCTCGTGGTCGTGCGCGGCAGGCGGCTGGCGTTCGCGCGAGCGTACACCTGGGCGGAGTCGGGGTATCCGGTGGCGCGGCTCGACGACGCGATGCGCCTCGGGAGCGTATCGAAGGCGCTCACCGCGGCGGCCCTCCTCGCGGCGATCGATCGCCGGCAGGTTCCCGAGGGCGTCGACGCCCGCGCGGTGGGCCCCGCCCTCCTCGGCTTCGCTGCCGGAGAGGGCCCGGCGCGGCTGGCCGCAGTGACCCTGCGCCACCTGCTCACCCACGACGCCGGGCTGCGCACCTTCCTGGACGTGCGGCCGGACGAGCCCGACAACCCCCTCTCGGAGCAACGCCTCGGCGCGCTCCTCGGCGAGGCAGGCGCCCCCGCGCGCCCGGGCTGGCTCACCCGGGGCCTCGCCGGGACGGGTGACGACGGGCTCTTCGCGCGGGACCCCGGCGGCGCGCAGGCCTCACGCCTCGACTACAGCAACGAGGGCTTCATCCTCCTCGGCGAGATCCTCGCCCAGCTCGAGCAAGGGTCTCCGGGCGGCTACGAGGCGGCCGTCGAGCGCGCGCTCCTCCATCCGGCGGGTGTCGACGTGGGGGCGCGCGGGTGCCTCCTTGGCGCGGGCAGGTCGCGCGCGCGCGACCGGCGGGAGGCACCGGCGCACCCGGCGAGCCCGACCTGGGCCCGCAAACGCTTCCCCGGCGACGATCTCGACGAGGGCCCCCTGGTGCTGGCGCCGTATGCCGACAACGGGCCCTTCCTCGGGGGCGCCGCGGGGTGGTGCGTGCCTCTGCTCTGGATCGCCCGCGTGCTCGCCGCGCTGGGGCCGCGCAGCGACGGATCCTCGCTGTGGCAGCGGCGCCACGCGGATCTGGCAGCCACGCCGGCGGCGCCGGGCTCTCATCAGGGCCACGGGCTCCAGGTGGGCGAGCCGGGCTGGTGGCCCTTCCGGCCGAGCGGCGGGGGCGCCCCCTTGATCGTTCGCGTGACGCGGCTCCACCACAACGGCCGACTCGACGGCGGCGCCGCGCTGCTGATCCACCAGATACCGGCCGACGCGCGGGACGACGCCCTCGACGCCACGCTGAGCGTCGCCGTCGCGTTCAACGCGCTGGGGCCCCTGCAAGAGGATCCTCACGGCCGACAGCTCTTCACCCTGCTGCGCAACCTCGAGGGCTCCCCTGGTTGGGGCAGCGAGGATCTCTTCGATCGGCTCCGCTGACGCCGCTCCGATGGCCCGCTCTTGCCGCGTGACGTCGGGGTGAAGAGCACGATCACGGCATGGGCGCGCTTGACGTCCTGCGGAACGGCCACCTAGCGTGCATCTTTCTACATCCCGCGAGGTCGACTCCATGCCCCAGGCGAAGCGCTCGTGACCACCAACGCACTCACCGTCCAGGTCGCCTCGGGGGACGCGCTCGACGTGCGTGAGTTCACTGTCGAGGAGGGCCTCTCCCGCCTCTTCGACGTCCGCCTCACGGCGATGTCCGCGAGCGTCGACGTCGACTTCGAGGGGGCGATCGGTGGCCCCGCCCGCTTCGAGGTGCTCCGCACCTCGGCCGTCGACGGGGAGACCCGCTACTGGAACGGCATCTGCGCCGGCATCGAGCAGACCGAGGCCGAGGCGGATGGATTATCGACGTACACGGTCCGCATCGTGCCGGTGCTCTGGCTCCTCACCCAGCGGCGCAACTACCGCATCTTCCAGGACCAGTCGGAGCTCGACATCGTCCTCCAGGTCCTCCAGGGCTGGGGGATCCAGCCGACGCTCCTCCTCGACGCGGGGAGCTATCCCAAGCGCCGTATCCGGGTCCAGTACGCGGAGACCGACTTCGACTTCGTGAACCGCCTCCTCGAGGACATCGGGGTCACCTATTACTTCGAGCAAACCGGCGGCGACACCGCGCTGGTCCTCGCCGACTGCCCCAACAAGGGCTCGGCGCGCGCCCCCGTCGCCTTCGTGGACAAGCCCAACGCGCGGGTCGGCGACGACTACGTGACGGCGGTGCGCACCGGGCGCCACGTGAGGCCAGGGCGCTACACCCAGTCCGACGTCGACTATCGCAAGGCCCTCAACTATCCGCTGGCCTCCTCCGCCGCGCAGGGCAACGCCGTCGAGAGCCAGCTCGAGCGCTACCACCACAACTACGGCAGCTTCCTTTGGAAGACGGCGGGAGGCGGCGACACCCCCCACGCCGACGACCGCGGCGCGGCCCGCAGCGACGAGCGCGCGGGGGCCACGCAGGTGGCCAAGCGCCTCGACGCGCAGCGGATCGACGCACGGGTCTGCTCCTTCCACACCGTCGCCCACGATCTGCGCCCGGGCAAGGTCTTCACCATCTCCGGCCACCCGCGGGCGGAGCTCGCGTCTCCGCTCCTGATCGCCTCCAGCACCTTCAGCGGCGTCGCCCAGGGCGACTGGACCCACACCTGCGAGGCCCGCTACACCGACGTCGACTACCGCCCGCCGCTGCGCACGCCCAAGCCGCGCACGCTCGGCGTCGAGAGCGCCACCGTCACCGGCCCCGCCGGCGAGGAGATCCACACGGACGAGTTCGGGCGCGTGCGCGTCCACTTCCACTGGGACCGGGAGGGCGCCAGCGACGAGACCAGCTCGTGCTGGGTGCCGCAGAGCCAGCCCTGGGCAGGCGCGGGCTTTGGCGCCACCAGCCTGGCGCGCGTCGGGCAAGAGGTGCTGGTCGACTTCCTCGGCGCCGATCCCGACCGTCCGGTGGTGGTGGGCCGGGTGTTCACGACGACGACGCCGCCGCCGTATCAGCTCCCCAGGTACAAGATGGTGAGCGGGCACCGCTCGGAGAGCTATCCCCGGCCCAAATCGGGGCGAGCCCAGGCGCGGCTGGGTGGCGGTCCGGTCGAGATGGGGGAGCCTCCTGCGGGTCCGGCGGGAGGGGGTTTGCCACTCGGGCGGCTCGGGACCAGCGACCCCAGCCCCAGCGCGCCCGTAGGGGGGCCGCCCCCCACCCAAGACCTGCCTGGCACCCGCGGCAACGCCCCCGTGTCGTCGTCCCAGCTCGGCTCGACCATCAAGTCCAACGACTCTGCCGGGCCCGACGACAGCGATCACACTCGCAGCGCCAACGGGCTCGTCCATGACGACTCCGCAGGCAAAGAGATGATGTACCTCCAGGCGGAGCGGAACTTCTACCAGACCGTCAAGGTGGACTCGGTCACCAACGTCGGCGCCAGCCAGGTGTGCAACGTCGGGAAGAACGACACCAAGAGCGTCGGGGCCTACGAGACCACCCAGGTCATCAAGGATCGCGTGGTCGTGGTCGGAGGCACGCAGACCCACGTGGTCACGGGCGACATCACCGACCAGGGGATGGCCAATCGCCTCGTCGTGACCGACAACAACCACACGACCCGGACGACGAACGGGGGCCAGGCCCTCTTCGCCAAGACGGGCATCTTTCTCAGCGTCGGTGACAAATCGACGATCTTGATGACGCCCGCCTCGATCGTGATCAACGCCCCCAAGGTGTACATCAACCCCGGCGACGACTTCATGAACGTCGTCTACGCCACCGGCGACACGGAGGCCGCCGAGAAGGCGGCCAAGAAGGCGGCGGCCGACCGGGCGGCGCAGATCGCGGCCAACGAGAAGAAGATCAAGGATCTGCAGTATTACAAAGCCAACCTGGTCGGAGAGCACGGCATCAACAACTGGGTCTCCGACAAGCTGGGGATGAAGCCGGACTGGTCGGAGGGCGAGATCAACAACACCCAGAGCTCCATCGACAGCCTCCAGGCGCAGAACGCACAGCTCGCGGCGAAGAACTGATGAGAATCCTCAATCTGGCGACGAGGGGCGTACGCGGGCTCCGCGACGGGTCCTGGGGCTTCGAGCCCGATCGGGGCTCACCGGTCATCGTCGTGACCGGGCCACCACAGGCCGGGCTGACGACGTTCCTCGACGCCATCGCGCTGACGGCCCAGCGCCTGTCGGTCAGCGGGCTCGTGCCCAGCCCGCGCGACGTCCTCTGCGCGGGCGGCGCCGCGGCGGTGATCCGCTCGAGGTGGTGGCTCGACGCCGACGAGCGCAGGTACGGGGGCGTGAGCGAGGAGACCTGCGACGCGGAGGTCGTCTTCGAGCGAGAGGGCCTCGGCCGCGTCGACGCCGACCCCGCGCTCCTGGGGCTCATGTCCCGGTACGATCACGCGGCGACCCTCTCCAAGGTCGTCAGCATCCCGGCGCGCCGCGTGACGGACGGCGCCGTCCCCTCGTTCAACGACTTCGAGGTGGACCAGCGGTCCGCTCACCTCTCGTCCGCTCCAGGCAAGTTCGACGGCCTCGCCCTGGCGCTCGTCAAGCACACCGCAGGGGTCGTCGAAGGCCCGCGCTTCGTCGAGGTGCGGCGCCTCTTCGCCGAGCTGTCTCCCCAGGTGCAGCTGGGCGGCGTCGGGGAGGAAGGAGCGCTCGAGTTCGTGCTGCCCTCCGGGATGAGAGTGCCGCTCCAGCGCCTCGCATTCAGCGAGCGCAACGCGTTCGTGCTCGCCGCCGCGCCGGTGCTCATGGGCCTCTCGCGCTCGCTCATCCTCCTGGACACCCCCGAGATCGGGCTCGCGCCCGGCGTGGCCGCGCGGTGGCTCGGAGCGCTCACCGCGGCCATGCCCGAGGCGCAGTGGATCGTGGCGACACGCGATCCCGCGCTCGTGGCCCGCGTCGAGCCGTCGGCGCGGATCGAGCTTCACCCGGAGGCGACGTGAGCCTCCACACCTACTGCATGGATGACTGCACGATCCACGTGCCCTCCGGCTTTCGCGACCGCACCAACCACGTCCTCGAATGGAAGACCCCGGAGGGCGACGCGGTGGCTCTCGTCCTCCAGCGCGATGCGCCGGGCGAGCCCCCGGCCGGCGCCCCCTCGATCGACCTCCCCCGGTACGTCGCAGACCAGACCCGGGACTACCCGATCCGCTTCGCCGGCTTCCACCTCGAGCGCGACGAGGCGAGCGACCATGGCTCGGGGTTCCCGATGTGTCGCAAGGCCTTTCGCTGGCGCAAGGAGCAAGACGTGCTCTACCACCACCAAGCCTTCGTACAGGTGGGTGACGGCTTCGTCGTCATCACGGCCGCGGCGAAGGCCGCCCACCGGGAGTCCGTCGACGCCCTGCTCGACGACGTGCTCGAGAGCTTCGCCGCCCGAGTTCCCTGATCCCGGAGCCACCGCGATGGACGTTCACCTTCAGTATGCGGCGCACGTCGAGCACCCCATCTCCCATCACAGCGAGGTCGCCCAGCTCAGCGTGGGCACCATCGGCATCCTGGTCACCATCACGATCATCGCGACCGGCGGCGCGGCGGGTGTCGTCGCCATCTCGGCCACGGCCGCCGGCCTCGCCATCTCGGCCGCCGCGCCGGTCGACGCGGCGCTGCCCGTGGAAGCGGGGGCCGGCATGATCGCCTCCGGCTTCCCGACCGTCCTGCTCGGCAACGGGATCATGCCCGCCGCGCGAGCGAGGGCGGACGACACCAAGAGCACCAAGTGCCACGTGGACGAGGTCTTCGAGGGCAGCAGCATCGTGATGATCGGCCCCGCGGTGAGGCCGATGAGCCGCCGGGGAGACCGGATCGGGCCGGAGTGCGGCGGGACCATCTCCGACGGGCTCCACACCCTCCTCGTCGGAGGCGTCCCCTCCGCCCAAGGCATCGCTGTCGACGAGAAAGACAGCTGGCTACTCGCCGACATGAAGCTGGCCGTGGACGCCATCGGCGGTACCGCCACGATCGCCAAGGGCGGCATCGTCCAGGGGGGGACCCAGCTCGCCGGGGTGGCTCTCTCCGCCACGGGCCACGAGGACGCCGCGAATCTCGTCAAGGCCGGTGCCATCCGAACGCCGGACAACCTCATCGACCTGGGCGACACGCTGAACACTGGCGGCTCGGCCATCTCGTCGGCAGGAAAGCTCATCTCCCCGAGCGGGAGCGACTAATAGCCCGCGGACATCGTCGTGCGAGGCACAATGAACGTCATCTCCGTCTGCCCCCTGCGCGTCGCCTCCCTGGAGTGGCACACCAGCCGCGGCGTCCCCGTGCTCACCGTGGTCGCCAAGGCGACCTACCACCTGGCCCCCGTCACCTGCTCCCTCGCCGACGAGCAGGAGGACCCCAACGAGTACGAGAGCCACTGGAACGACGACTCCGAGCGCAGCCTCCACTCGCCGAGCGATCTCGTCCCCTACAAGCCTCGCGCGGAGGTGACCCTCGTCGGCCAGACCTTCGCCCCGCGGGGGGAGCCGGTGTCACGCCTCACGGCCCGCCTGATCGTCGGCGGCGTCGACAAGTCGGTCGTGGTCCACGCGCCGCGCTCGTTCTCCCAGGACGGCACCCTCCACCACGGGCCGCGCTTCGGCCGCATGCCGCTCCGCTACGAGCGCGCGGCGGGCGGCCTCGACACCGCCAATCCCGTGGGCGTCACGCGGGCGCTGGACACGGTTGGCGCGGTGACGCTCCCCAACCTGGAGCCCCCGGCGCTGAACGTGACGCGTCCGGACGACTACATCGAGCCCGTGGGCTTCGGTCCCATCGCCGCGGACTGGCCGGCGCGGCGAGCGCGCCTCGGGCGCTACGCGGGCTCCTGGTCGGTGAGCGCGCTGCGCACCACGGCGCTCCCCGAAGGAATCGAGCCCGCGTATTTCCTGTCGGCTCCAGCGGACCAGCTGCTCGACGAGCTGCGGGCCAACGAGCGCATCGTCCTCGAGAACCTCCACCCCGATCATCCGCGCCTGGTCACCAGCCTGCCCGGGTACGAGCCCCGAGCCTTCGTGCAGAGGCCGCGCGGCCCGGTCGCCGAGCTTGCCATGGTGTGCGACACCCTCTGGATCGACACCGATCGATCGATGTGCACGCTCACCTGGCGAGGCCAGCTCACGCTCGAGGGCCCCGCCGAGGAGGGCCGCGTGGTGGTCGCGATGGAGATGATCGGGCGGCCCCTCGCCTGGTCGAACGTGGACGCGCGAGGCCCCGACGCTCCCGGCCCGGCGCAGCCCGCCAGCGTGGAGGTCCCGCCCTCCCCGGCAGCGTCGCGAAGGCGTCACACCACGGCTCACGATGCAACGGGGATCGCGCCGGTCTGGCCCGCGTGGCTCGCGTCGAAGGAGGGCGAGCCCACGTCGGGCTCGACCGGGGAGCCGCCCAGAGGCCCGCTCCCCTCCGGAGACCTGAGGCTCGCCGACCTCGCGGCCGGCGGCACCGGGACCATGGAGGCGTCGATCCCCAGACAGGTGATCGACGGGGCGATGGCCCGCGCCGAGGCCACCCGAGTCGGCCCCAGCGCGCCCCCTCCTCCGGTGACCCCGTGGGCCGCGGCGGCGCCACCCGCGCCCTACGGCGGGAGCCCTGTCGCGATGGGCCTCGGCCGAGGGCCGCTCGCCGCTCTCATGGCCGCCCCGCCCCCCGCTCCGCTGCCCACGACCGACCGCAGCGCATACCCCGAGATCCCTCACGGGCGCCGCCCCTCCGATGCCCCACCGCCCCCGCGGGTGCCCTTCTATGACGCCATGGGTCCCGCTGGGGGGCTCCCCCAGGCCTCCGGTCGGCAATCGAGCCCCAGACCCCCGCAGCCTGCCGTGCCCGATCTTCGCGCGGCCACCGAGCGCGGCGCGGGGGCGGCCTCGAACGCAGCGGCGGCCACCGCCCGCACGAGCGCCCGTCCGGCGGATCGCCCGGGGGCATTGCCGGTCGCGGCGCCGGTGCGCGAGCCGCCGCGCGAGCACATCGATCTCCTCTGGTTCGACCCCGCCTCCCTCCCCCGGATCCTCGCGGACGAGGTGCTGGGCCAGGGGCGCGCCGAACGCCCGGCGGTCCGCTGGGTCAAGGAGGCTGCCGCCCCGCGCGAGCCTCAGGAGGCCAGAGATCACCGCGAGCTCCTCGGCATCTTCGGCCGCGGCAAGCCGGTCGACGAGCCCGCCGCGCTCGACAGGGTGGCGACCTCGGCCTACCGCGACGACGGCACCTTCGCCCCGCCGCTGGTCCTCGTCGCCGGCGAGCTGTCGTTCGACTTCGACGAGGTCGAGACCCTCCGCGCCACCCTCACCGTCATCACCCCCTTCCTCGGCGCCGACAAGAAGCTCCGCGACGTCGCCGGCGGGGCGACCGACGCCCTCAAGACCGAGGGGCGCTTGCCAGGCGACATCGCCGCCGGGCTCACCCGCCGCATCGAGGAGGCCTTCGCCCAGGGCCAGCGCTCGGTGGCGCCCGGCTACCTCGACACCAGCGTCGAGCGCATCCTGCTCGAGGACCGCCGCTACGCGAAGAGGACGCTCTTCGGCGAGCCGCGCCTGCGCGCCCGCCTCGCCTTCCCTCCTGGCGGCCCGGCCGGAAGTCCTGCCGGAGGGGCCGCTGGCGGTCCCACCGGAGGCTCCGGCACACCGCTCCCCACCTACCTGCCCGAGGCGCTCGCCAATCGGCTGCCGCTCTTCCGTCGCTTCAAGGTCAGGGCCATCGTCGAGCTCCGCCCCCAGGAAGACCAGTACGAGACCCACGCCGACGCGCTCCTCGTGCTGGCGCTCGGCCGCGTGCTCCGCCGCGGCGGCGGCCTTGACCGCGGCGGCTGACACCGCCCACAACAGTCCTCGATGCTCCCCGAGGCGACGCCCCTCCTCCTCACAGGCCGCAGGGCGACCTCGCGGGCTCGCCTGCTGGCGCTGCGTGCCACGGTCGAGGCCGCCGCGGAGTCGCGCCCCGGGGTCTACCGCATGCTCGCGGAGGACGGCGCGGTGCTCTACGTGGGCAAATCGAAGCGGCTCCGGGTGCGGCTGCTCGGCTATTTCCGCGGGGCCCCCCGCAAGAAGGAGACCCGCATCCTGCGCGAGACGCACCGCATCGAGTGGGAGCACTCGCCGAGCGAGCTCGCGGCCCTGCTCGAGGAGCTCCGCCTCATCAAGCGCCTCCGGCCGCGCTTCAACGTCGCCTCCAAGCGCGACCTCCGCCACTTCGCCTTCATCCGCATCGGCACCGGCCAGGTGCCGAAGCTGACCGTGCACCGGGGCGCCGGCGCGTCCGGGGACGGCTGGTATCACGGCCCCTTCATCGGCCCGGACCTGGTCGCCAAGGCCGTGCGAGAGCTGGAAGACGCGCTCGGCCTGCGCGACTGCCCCGACCACGTCCCCATGTTCTACAGCGATCAGCCCGAGCTCATCCCGCTCGGGCGGCGGACGCCGGGCTGCATCCGCTACGAGATCGCCAAGTGCCTCGGCCCCTGCGTCGGGGGCTGCTCGGCCCGGGAGTACGACGAGCGCGTCCAGCTCGCCCGGGCCTTCCTCGCCGGCTCCTACCGGGAGCCCACCGAGCGGCTCCGCCGCCAGATGGAAGAGGCGAGCCGCGCCCAGGCCTACGAGCTCGCGGCGATGCTCCGCGACAAGCTCCGGCGCCTGGAGCGGCTGGAAGACCAGTTCTCCCACCTGCGCTTCGCCCTCGAGTCGCTCTCCTTCGTCTACCCCGTGCCGGGCTTCGGCGGCGACGACCGCGTCTACCTGATCCGCCGCGGCACCGTCCGCGCGGAGCGCCCTGCGCCGCGCTCCACCCCCGAGCGCTTCGAGCTCCAGCGGCTCATCGACCAGGTCTTCCAGCCCGCCGAGCCCGCCGGTGGCCCGGTGCGCCTCCACGAGATCGACGAGATCCTCCTGCTCTCTTCCTGGTTCCGCCGCTTCCCCGAGGAGCTCGCCCGGACCTGGGTGCCGAGCTGAATTGGACAGCCAGCTCGCTGGTGAGGCCTCTCAGGTTCGGGGCGGTCGACCCGCGGCGACGGCGGCGGCGCTGGTGATCTCGGTGATGCGCCGGAGCTCGTCGTTGAGGCGGGTATAGTCGAGCGGCTTGCTCAGCACGGTGGGGGCCGGATCGAGCTCGTCGGGGTACCGAGGGACCAGCTCCGGGTAGCCGGTGACCACGAGCACCGGCAGGTCCGGGCGGAGGGAACGGGCATACCGGGCGACGGCGACGCCGTCCGCGTGCGGCATCTGGATGTCGGTGACGAGGACGTCGGGGATGGGAGAGCGCGCCAGCCGCCCGATGGCCGCGGCGCCGTCGACGGCGAGCTCGACCTCGAAGCCGTCCTCCCGCAGCATGCGGACGAGGAGCCGGGCGGTCCGCACGTCGTCATCGACCACCAGGATGAGGGCAGGAGCTCGGGCGTCCACACCCCGCACCATCCAAGGCGTGTGCCACGCCCTTTTCAGCGCCGGGGCTCCGCGCCGGCCGCATTCATTTCGCCCGCACGCAAACGGTGCGTGTCAGCCCCCGGGGGACGAAGGCTTCTTCGACTTCGCGGCGAGGCCGTACTCGTGGAGGCGGTACTGGATGGTGCGGATGCTGATGTCGAGCATCTCGGCGGCCTTGGTGGTGGAGCCGTTGGTCGCCTCGAGGGTCGCGAGGATGGCGTAGCGCTCGATCTCCGCCATGGTCGCGCCGGGGATCCGCGCCGCGCCCTTGGAGATCGGGGCGACGTCGACCGGGAGGTGCCCCTCCTCGATGCGCGAGCCCTCGCAGAGCACCACCGCGCGCTCGATCGCGTTCTCCAGCTCGCGGACGTTGCCGGGCCAGCGGTGCGCCACGATGCGGGCCCGCGCTTCGTCGCTGAAGCCGTCGATGCGGCGCCGGTTCTCGGCGGCGAAGCGCCGGAGGAAGTGGGTGGCCAGCATGAGCACGTCGTTGTCGCGGACGCGCAGCGGGGGCATCTCGATGTGGACGACGTTGAGCCGGTAGTAGAGATCCTCCCGGAAGCGGCCCTCCTGGACGTCGCTCGCCAGGTTGCGGTTGGTCGCCGCGAGCAGCCGGACGTCGACGCGGACCAGCTCGTTGCCCCCCACCCGCTCGAAGGTCCGCTCCTGCAGCACGCGGAGGAGCTTGACCTGCGTCGACGCCGGGATCTCGCCCACCTCGTCGAGGAACAGGGTGCCGCCGTTGGCCTGCTCGAAGCGCCCGATACGTCGCTTGTCCGCCCCTGTGAAGGCGCCGCGCTCATGGCCGAAGAGCTCGCTCTCGAGGAGGCTCTCGGCGAGGGCGGCGCAATGGAGGGCCACGAAGGGCTGCGCGGCGCGCGGCCCCTTGGCGTGGATGGCGCGGGCGAGCTCGCCCTTGCCGGTGCCGCTCTCACCGGTGATGAGCACGGTCGCCTTGGCCCCCGCGACCTGGGCCGCGGTGCGGTACACCGTCTGCATGGCGGGGCTCACCCCGAGGAGCCCCTCCAGCCCGTCCCCGCGGCGTTCGCGGAGCTCGCGCTTCAGGGCCTCGCTCTCGGTCCGGAGCTGCCGCCGATCGAGCGCCCGCTCCAGCGAGAGCAGGAGCGCGTCGAAGTCGACCGGCTTGGTCAGGTAGTCGTCGGCGCCCGCCCGCATCGCCCGCACCGCGGACGCGACCTCCCCGAAGGCGGTGACCACGATGACGGGCAGATCCGCGTCCTGCTCGCGCAGCTTGGAGAGCAGCTCCACGCCGTCCATGCCGGGCATCTTGAGATCGGTGACGGCCACGTCCGGCGGCCGCTCGGCGGCGATCGCCAGCGCCGTCGGGCCGTCTGGGGCCGTCTCGACCAGGTAGCCATCCTGGCGGAGGAGCTTCTCGAGCCCGGATCGGGCGCTCGGCTCGTCGTCGACCACGAGCACGCGAGCTTTGGACTTCGTCATGTCTACCATGTCATCACTGAGTGCGAGTTTGCCAGGCTCAGAGGCGGATGGGCAACCCGATCCGGAAGACGGTGCGGCCCGGCCGGCTGCTCACACCGATGGTCCCCTCGTGATCGGTCACGATGCGGTGAGCGATCGCCAGGCCGAGGCCCGTCCCGTGGGGCTTGGTGGAGAAGAAGGGGTCGAAGATGGGCGCCTCGGGATTGGACAGACCGGGGCCTTCGTCCTCGATCTCCACGACCGCCTCGCGCGGGTGGCGCCGCACGCGGAGGGTGACGTTGCCACCGCCCGTCGCGGCGACCGCCTCCACCGCGTTCTGGAGCACGTTGAGCAGCACCTGCTCGATCTTGGGCGCGTCGATGTCGAGGTCGACCCCGGTGGAGGGGAGGTCCACCTTGACCGTCGCGCCGGCCACGGCGGCGTCCGAGGCGACGAGCTGCGCGACGCGCTCGGCGAGGCCCCCGAGGGACACGCGCCGCTTGCTGAGCGGCTGGGGCCGCGCGAAGTCGAGGAACTCGCTCACCAGCGCGGAGAGGCGCTTGATCTCGTCCTGCACCACGTGCACCGCGTCGAGCGTGTCGACGTCGCCGACGCCGGCGCGACGGAGCCCGCGCTCCAGGAACGTGACGTGGAGCTGGGCCCCGTTGAGGGGGTTCCGGATCTCGTGGGCGAGCCCGGCGGCCAGCGTGCCCACGGCCGCGAGCTTCTCGCTCTGGCGAACGCGCGCCGCGAGGGCGTTCTGGTCGGTGGTGTCCTGCCCGATGGCGAAGCAGACCACCTCGTCGGCGACGGACGACGGAGCGTAGGCGAGCTGCCAGCGGACCTCGCGCACCTTGCCGGCGCGGGTGCGGATCACGCTCTCCAGGATCTCGCCGGGCGGCAGCCGCCCCGCGACGGCGGCGGCGAGAATGGGCCCGTGCTCCTCCCGTAGCCCCTCGGGGAGGAGCGTGTCCACGAACGAGGAGCCGATGACCTCGTCCCGGGCGAGGCCGGTCACCCGCTCGGCCTCGTGGTTGAAGAGGCAGACCAGCCCGTGGATGTCGATGCCGACGATCAGCACCCGAGCCAGCTCGACGACGGTGACGTAGCGGTGCTCGGTGCGCGCCAGGGTCCGGTTCACCTGGGCCCGCTCGCCGCGCTCGACCTGCTGGATCCGGGAGACGAACGCGTCCCGGTAGGTCTCGAGCATGATGGCCAGCTCCAGCGCGAGGATCCGGCTCAGGGCGGTGCGCACCAGGACGGCGTCGCCGCCCATGGTCTCGTCGGCGACGCGCTCCAGCGCGGCCTGGATCAGCGCCATGGCAGTGAACATGTAGCGCTGGGGGAGGCCGACCTGCACGTGCATGCGGCCGATCTTCGCGGTCTCGAGGAAGTAGGCCTCGTCGTGAGGGCCGGAGCAGACCCGCTCCATCCAGCGGACGAGGGAGGCCTTGAGCCTTTCGACCTGCGACTCGCCGGTGAACACGTCGTGCGCCTGCTCGTGCTCCCGGATGCGGTCGTAGAACTCCGCCGCGATCCGGGTGAAGTGCGGCGCGGCGTGCGGCCGGAAGGCACCGAGGCGGCGCGCGTCCTCCTCGTCGAAGCGCACGTACCGCTTCATCTCGCCGAAAAGCGTCTCTTGGGTCACGTTGGCGGCGGGCACGCGTGCACGGCTTGCGCCATACCCTTTTCCTGCGTCCGCGGCAGCCCCGGACGCGCAAGACCTGCGTCGAGGCGCAAAGATCGACGTCGGCGCGGGACCTCCCGGGCAGGAGCGAGAGCGGCACGCGGGGTGCACTGCCACGGCGCGTGAGGCGTGCTTCGCGGAGGGCAGCGGGGTCCGCGGCGCGGAGGGCATCATGAACGAGACGCTCAGGTCCAGCGGTCCAGGCCCGAAGATGTTTCACCTCGCCCGCTTCGAGCACGGCGTGGTCGTTGCCCAGCTCGACGAGACCGCCGCCGACGCCGCGCGCCGGCTGCGCGACTTCCGCGTCGGGTGCGTGGTGGTCATCCGCGGGGATCGCTCGGTCGGCATCCTCACCGATCGGGACCTGGCGCTGCGGGTGGTCGCCGAGGGGCGCGACCCGCGCACCACCCTGGTCTCCGAGATCGTCACCTACGACGCCACGACCGTCCCGCGCGAGGCCGGGATCGAGACCGCGGTGCGGCTGATGCGCGATCGCGGGGTGCGGCGGCTGCCCATCGTCACCGAGGACGGCCAGGTGACCGGGATCGTCACCGCCGACGACCTGATGATCCTGCTCAGCGACGAGCTGGCTCAGGTCGGCACGGCCATCCGCGACAACGTCGACGCGAGCGAGAGCCGCTGACCCCGAGGACATGTGCCCATGAACGGACCCGCCGAGGGCGCCGCCGGCGACCTGGAGATCGCCTTTCGCCTCCCCGTCTCCGGGTGGCCCCGCGCGCTCTTCCGCAGCGACTACCGGTACCGGCGCGGCAGCCTCTCGGTGGACGGGGCGCCGATCCTGCGCGCCGACTCGCGCGAGGACCTGGAGCGCGGCGTCGAGGCGAGCCCCGACCGCGCCGGCGGCGCCCCGGTCCGCATGGAGCTCCTCTACCGGAACGGCATCCCCGAGCTCCACGTCCAGGTCGCCGGCCGCCCCGCCGTGCGCGAGAACGAGGTCTGGGCGCGCCCGACGCGCTCGGCCTGGATCCACGCCTGCATCGCCCTCGCGGGCTCGGCCGCCGGATTCGCCGCGAGCTACTGCTACCTGGTGGAGGCGGAGGCGATCCATAGCGCCTGGGCCACCAAGATGGGTCAGCACACCGGGGGCTGGCACCTGCTGCTGACGTTCACCCTCTTCCCGGCGTCGGTGTGGGGCCAGCGCATCGGGATCCGTGCCGTGCAGCTGGTGAGCCTGCTCTTCTTCTGCATCCACGTCGGCATCGCGCTGGCCAACTCCGACCTCGGCAGCCCGGCGATCGCGTTCTTCAACGCGCTGAGCGGGCTGCTCTTCCTGGCCTCCGTGATCTACGGCAACCGCGCCTACCGCGACATGGATCCCGTCGTGGCGCTGCAGCGCGGGAGGTTCTGACCCGAGCGGCTCGCCGCACCGCTCGGCGGTGACTCAGCGGTGGCAGACGCCGCTCACCACCAGCAGCGGCCGCACCGCGATCCACGCGGCGAGAGCGCACCAGAGCAGCCCGTGCGCGCTCGTCGGCAGGCGCTCGACGACGCGCTGGAGCAGCCTGCGCCCGAGGAGCGGCACCAGGAGCCCGGGCAAGGTCGCCACCGAGAATGCAGCCATCACCAGCGCGCCCTCCGGCGCGCTCGCCGTTCCCGCGGCGAGGGCCCAGGCCGGCAGGAGGAGCCCGCAAGGGAGGATGGCGGTGGCAAGGCCCAGCCCGAGCCCGCGCCGCGGCCAGAGCGCCGCCAGGAGAGCGCCCACCCCCGCGCGCTGCCGCTTCACCCGCAGCGTGACCAGCGGCGGCGCCCCTCGCCTCCCGCGGAGCAGCGAGATCCCCCGGTGCGCGGCGGCGATCGCGACGGCCGCGATGGCGATCCCTTCGAGCACGTTCATGGGGAGGATGCAGAGCGCGTGGTGCCCGAGGTGCCCCATCACGGCGCCCACCGTCGTGTAGGCGACGAGCCGCCCGGCGAAGTAGCCGGCGGCATCGCTCGGGGCCACGCCCCCGTCTCCGCGGCTGCACCCGGCGACCGCCAGCGGCCCGCACATCGCCGCGCAGTGCGCGCTGCCGAGCGCCCCGGTGGCCAGCGCCGTCAGCACCACGGACTCCAGGATCACGAGACGGCTCCTTCCAGAGGCGTCAGCGGCGGCACCTCGGGGATGGTCGCCTCGCCCAGCGCGGCGCCCTCCGGGTCGGCGACAGCGTTGACCCGGAGCGAGCTCGCCAGCGTCAGGAGCGAGGAGGTGAGCATGCTGACGCCGGCCCACACCGGCCGCAGCGAGCCGGAGCCCGCGAGGGCGAGGAACACCACGTTGTAGATCGTCGACGCCACCATGTTCTGCCACCCGACCTGCATCGCCCGGCGCGCCAGCGCGAGCGTCCAGGGGACCAGGCGCAGGTCCTCGTCGAGGAGCGTCACCTGCGCCATGCCGCGGGCCAGGCCGGTCCCGCCGGCCATCGCGAAGCTCGGGCCGACGCTGGCGAGCGCGGGAGCGTCGTTCACGCCGTCGCCGACCATCGCCACCTTCTTTCCGAGGGGCTCGAGGCAGGCGAGCTTGTCGACGGGCGACAGCTCCGTGCGCGCCTCGATCCCGAGGGGCTCGGCGATCGCCCGCCCTCCCGCGCTGGAGTCGCCCGTCAGCATCAGCGCGGCGATCCCCTGTGCCGCGAGCGCCTGCACCGCGGCCCGCGCCTCGGGTCGCGCGAGCTCCCCGATCCGGAAGCGCGCCAGCAGGTCTCCGTCGCGCGTCAGCGCCACGCGCACGTCGGCGGCATCGTCCGCCTCTGCGGGGAGGTGCGCCCCCTCGTCCCGCAGCCACCGCGCCGAGCCGAGGAGCACGCTGCGGCCCCCCGCGTCGCGCCCGGCGACGCCGCACCCCACCACCACGCGTCGATCGTCGATCGTCTCCGCAGCGTCCGGCGCGAGGTCCCCGGCCCACCGGGCCAGCGCCAGCGCCACCGGGTGCCGGCTGCCGGCCTCCAGGGTGGCGACGATGCCCTGCACCTCCGCGAGCTCCGCGCCTGCGGAGAGCTCGACGCCCAGCAGAGCGATGGTCGACCGCGTGAGCGTGCCCGTCTTGTCGAAGGCGACGGTGGTCACCGCGGCGAGCTCCTCGATGGCCGCCGCGCTGCGGATGCACACCCCGTGGTCCATGGCCTTGCGCAACGCGAGCCAGAGCACCAGCGAGGTGGCCACTCCGTAGGTGCACGGGCAGGCCGCGAGCACCACCGCCAGGGAGGCGATCACCGCGCTCTCCAGGGTGGCGCGCATCGCCGTGACCACCAGCGTCCCGAGCGCCAGCACGGCCACCGCCGGCACCAGCACGGTGGCGAAGCCGTCCGCCAGCCGCTGCAGCTTCGAGGGGCGATCCTTGAGGCTGCGCGACAGCTCGGCCAGCCGCTCCAGCGTCGAGGCCCGCGCCCCCCGGAGGGCGACGCACTCGAGCGCGCCCGACACCGGCACCGCGCCGGCGGGCAGCTCGTCGCCGACGTGACGGGTCACCGGCGTCGCCGACCCCGTGAGCACGCCGAGGGTCACCTCCACGCGGTCACTGCTTCCGCGGATGACGGCGTCGACCGGCAGCACCTGCTCGACCTCGATCCGTAGCCGCATGCCGGGCACGATCTCCGCCGGGCTCATCAGGCGGAATTCGCCGCCCCCCTCGGAAGCGGCGGCGGCCGCCAGGACC